>JGI24517J20059_1000224_pt1 | contig 35659 bp, 35 predicted proteins | sample LinPmetageLP41_FD_20059 | JGI IMG/M metagenome (IMG submission 20059) | reverse complement strand
TTAGAACAACTAAATAGCGAATTTTTTGCCTTGCTATCAACACGTTTATCCGCCCTCAAAATAGATCACTTAATTATGCGGATTGGTATAACTAATAAAATTAAGTACTGTGATTAAGCAGTGCTTTTAGCTTACCAGGCTTAATGGGTTTGCTTAAATAATGAATATTAGCTGCTTTGGTTTCTTGTTTTAGCTCGGTGTCGCGCACTGCGGTAATTAAAATAGCCGGAATATCGCCTTGCCATATCTCTCTGAGCGTTTTAATTAAAGTGATGCCATCGCACTCATTGCCTAATTGATAATCCATTAAAATTACATCTGGCGCTTTATTTTGTTTTGCATGCTCAAGCACCTTGTCGACATCGTCAAATAAGGTGTAATTGGCTTGCCACTTTTTAAGTAAGCTGGCCATAGCTGCTAGATTTTCTGGGTCGTCGTCAACAGCCACTATATTAATAGCCGCGCGGTTTTCTATTAAGCTGCTAGCGGCTGGTTTTTGTTGTACAAATTGCCCATCGCCGTAGGGTACTTCAATACTAAAGCGGCTGCCTTTACCTGGCTCTGAGTGCACATCAAGTTCTAAGCTTAATAAATCGGCCATACGTTTTACAACGCCAAGCCCGAGGCCTACACCTTTGTTGTCACCGGCTTCTATGCGGTAAAAGTCGTTAAATATTTTAGCTTGTTCTACTTCGCTAATGCCTGGGCCTGTATCCCATACTTCTATTCGTAAATTGTGTTTACGGTTTCTACAGGCAATAAGTACTCGGCCTCTGTCAGTATATTTAACAGCGTTCGATACTAAGTTTTGAATAATACGACGTAGATAAGTTATATCGCTGTGCACTATTTGCTGATTTGATCGCACACTAAGCTTAAGGCCTTTATCGCTTGATAAAATAGCGTACTCACTTTGCAGTGGCGCTAAAATATCATCAATAGAAAAATGGCGCGGGGTAGGGGTCATGGCGCCTTGTTCTAGCTTGGCAATTTCTAATAATGCCGACATTAAATGCACCGTAGAATCTAGGCTATCGCCAAGCTTATCAAAGCTATTTTGATTAGTTTTATCGAGTTGTTTTTCATCAATAGCGGCTAGGTATAAACGTGCTGCATTAAGTGGCTGCAAAATATCGTGACTCGCTAATGCTAAAAACCGCGTTTTACTGTCGTTGGCCTGCTCTGCTTCGCGTTTGGCTAAAGTAAGTGCTTGCTCTGTTTGTACGCGGCTATCTATTTGTGCTTGTAAGTCTTTATTAATGGTTTGTACTTCTTGTGTTCGCGCTTCGATGCGGTTTTCAAGATCCATGTTTATTTCTTCAAGGGCATTTTGCGTACTAATGTGATTAGTAATATCCGAAAAGCTCGTTACAAAGCCGCCATCAGGTAGTGGGTTACCAATCATTTCGTATACTTGGCCATTGCGGCGATGGCGTATAAAGTGATGAGAGCTGCCATTTTTTAAATGCTGAACACGTTTTTCTACTTGGCGGTCTATTTCGCCGGGGCCACATTCACCGCGCTCTGCGTTGTATCTAATAATGTCTTGTATGGGTTGGCCTACTTCTAAAAAGCCCTCTGGGTAGCCAAACATTTCGCCGTAGCGTTTATTCCATGCAACTAGGTTTAGATCTTTATCGACAACCGAAATACCGTGGCTTAAATTTTCGAGCGAGGTATACAATAAATTTTGGTTAAATTGAAGGGCTTGTGTGGTTTCGTCAAAAAAATTGACTACTTCTTCAAAGGCCATGCGTTTACCCGATGACACTGTATGAATAAGTGCTTGAGCAGAAGATGCACCTAATACACCGGTTAGTGCGCGCTCGCAGTAAGCTATAAATTCAGGCTCAGGGTGTCCGCTGTTGTCATTTAAATGATGCGCTAGCGCATAATGAGCTAAAACTTGCTGGCTACGCTGAATGCCTAAAAAGGTTTGCAAAAGTATTTTAAAATCGTAAACCGTGGCTTTTACGTTTTTGTTTAAGCGGCGAGATAAAATAGCCTGATCTTTAGGATTAACAAATGCAGCTGCTTGAATTTTATCAATTAAGCGCTCCTCTGCTCCTAACGAAAAGCTAATGTAACAACCTATATTGGCAAACAGCGCAATTAAAGTACCTCGAGTAATAAGCGTTTGTTGCAGCTCGCTATCAATCACTGCGCCAGCATCAAGTATTGGCATCATTAAAAATAATATCCAACAAATAAAGCCCGCCACTAAGCCTGCATATACGCCATAAGCATGGCCTTTTCGCCAATATAAACCACCGACTATTGAGGGTAATAATTGTGTAACCAACGAAAATGCAACTAAGCCCATACTGGCCAGCGCACTACTGTGGCCAAACCATTGCTGATAAAAATAGGCCAAAATTAATATGCCAGCAATAGTAAAACGCCTAACAAGTAATATGCGCGATTTATAGCTACTGGTAATTAAATTACGTTTAAATTTACGACGTAGCATTAGGGGTAATACTACATCGTTTGAGATCATGGTACTTAGCGTAAGTGTTGCAACGACTATCATTGCGGTTGCAGCGCTTAGCCCGCCTATAAATACAAAGGTGGTTAAAAATGCTTGGTCATGAATCAACGGAAGCGCTAACACAAAGCTGTCGGGGGAGAAACCAGAGCCAATATCGGGATGAATAGCAGCGGTGGCAATGGGTAAAATCATCGCGGCGGTAAGTAGTAAATAAAGCGGAAACGCCCAGCGGGCAGTAAATAAATGGCGCTTGTCTTGGTTGTCGACCACGGTTACATGAAATTGACGCGGTAAACATATAATTGCCGCAGCAGCCATGAGCGATTGGCCAATAAAGTTAAAACTAAAAAAGTTAAAATCGGCCCAGTGCTGCCAAATAGACTCGCTTACTTTATTCGAGGTTGCGACAGGCATATTAAAAAGGGTGTAAACAGCAAGCCCTGCTACTGCAACAAGTGCAATAAGTTTTATCATCGACTCAAATGCTACAGCAAGCATTAAACCAGAGCGGTACTCTGTTACATCCACTTTGCGCGTACCAAAAAATATTGCAAACATTGCCATAATTAATGTGGCCGAAAGCGCGAGCATATCGCCCGATATTTTATTACTACTTTGCAGCAGTAAAAAGCTGGTACTAAGGGCTTTTAATTGCAGCGCAATATAAGGAATAGTCGCTAATAATGCGATTAAAGTAACCATAATTGCAGTGGTTTGGCGCTTGCCATAACGCGCAGAAATGAAGTCGGCAATGGTGGTTATGTTTTGCTTTTTACTTACTAACACCAGTTTGCGTAAAAACCCTTGGCCGAAAAAAAACAACAGTGCAGGGCCTAATAATATGGGTAAATAACTCCAGCTGCTGGTGGCTGCTGTACCTACAGAGCCATAGTAGGTCCACGATGTACAATAAATACCTAAAGATAAAGAATATACAAAAGGGTGATGGCTTATACGCTTTGCCAATGGTGTTGTTTTATCGCCCCAGTTGGCAAGCCAAAACAGCACACCTATATAACCTAAAGCAACAATAATGAGTACGGCAGTCATGTTGTTATTAACCTTATTAGTAAAACATTTCCCTCAACCTTGAGAGCATTAACACAATACCAGAACTGGTAATAAGTGTGCGTGCAGATTTTTACTTTAAAACGCGCTTATTTTTATAATCTATTGAATATATTAAGTAAATTTATATTTAGTATTTTTATTAGACTAATGTCGCATTATTGACCAATTTAGAGTTGCTGCACTTTACTGACACTCTGATAGTAGCTTAACTTCATGAAAAATATGGTTTTAATGTTTATTTATAAAATGTGTATTTACAGCTTACGTAAACGTTAACAAGCTGTTACGACTATGGTCTCAATTCAATATTTAAGCTGCGTTGCTAAATTGATTAGCGAAGATAAAAAACCACCCATCGCGATACTGCGATGCTTAAAGGGGAAAATAAAAATGGCTTTTAAAGATGAAGAACAAGCAAAAGCTTATTGGGCAGAAAACATTTCACTACTGTTTAAATTACTAGCAGTGTGGTTTGTGGTCTCGTTTGGCTTTGGCATATTACTGGTAGATGTACTTAATGAAGTACGTTTTTTTGGGTTTAAACTTGGCTTCTGGTTCTCCCAGCAAGGCGCGATTTACACCTTTGTTGCTTTGATTTTTGTGTACGTTTTCAAAATGAATACGTTAGATAAAAAATACGGCGTAGACGAATAGGGGCTAAGCAATGGATGTTCAAACACTCACATTTATAATTGTTGGTTTAAGCTTTGCGCTTTATATCGGCATCGCAATTTGGGCTCGAGCGGGCTCAACTAAAGAATTTTACGTAGCGGGCGGCGGCGTACCACCACTTGCTAATGGTATGGCAACAGCTGCAGATTGGATGAGCGCCGCGTCGTTTATTTCAATGGCGGGTATTATTTCGTTCGCAGGGTATGATGGCGGCGTTTACTTAATGGGGTGGACCGGCGGTTATGTATTACTCGCTATGTGTTTAGCGCCTTACTTACGTAAATTCGGCAAATTCACGGTACCTGATTTTATTGGCGATCGTTACTATTCACAAACAGCGCGTGTTGTTGCTATTTTGTGTGCCATATTTATTTGTTTTACTTACATTGCAGGGCAAATGCGCGGCGTAGGCGTGGTATTTTCTCGCTTTTTAGAAGTAGAAATTGAAACCGGTGTATACATTGGTATGGTGATTGTATTCTTTTATGCAGTACTTGGCGGCATGAAAGGCATTACCTACACGCAAGTAGCACAGTACTGTGTGCTTGTATTTGCATACCTTGTTCCTGCTATTTTTATCTCAATGATGATGACAGGCCACTTCTTCCCACAAACAGGTTTTGGCGCCACACTTATTGGCACCGACGGCGTTTATGTACTCGATAAGTTAGACGGTTTAAGTGCAGAGCTTGGCTTTGCCCAATACACCGAAGGCTCTAAGAGCATGATTGACGTATTTGCCATTACAGGTGCGTTAATGGTGGGTACTGCTGGTTTACCACATGTAATTGTTCGCTTTTTCACTGTACCTCGTGTTAAAGACACACGTATTTCAGCAGCGTGGACACTGGTATTTATTGCTATTGTCTATACCACAGCACCAGCGGTTGCCTCATTTGCTCGTGTAAACATGATTGATACCATTAACGGTAAAGACGGCAGTGGTACAGAGTACGCAGAAGCACCTGCGTGGATTAAAAACTGGGAACGCACAGGCCTTATTACCTTTGATGATAAAAACGGTGATGGCAAAATGTTCTACACAGCGGGTAAAATTGAAGATCCAAATAGCGCAAACGAAGTAAAAGTAGACCGCGATATTATGGTTCTTGCTAACCCTGAAATTGCCAACTTACCAGCATGGGTAATTGCCTTAGTAGCCGCAGGGGGGATTGCAGCAGCACTATCTACTACCGCAGGTTTACTGCTGGTTATTTCGACCTCTGTTTCGCACGATTTACTCAAGCGAACCCTTAAACCCGATATTAGCGATAAGCAAGAGCTACTGGCCGCTCGATTAGCTGCGATGGTTGCTATTGTTATATCCGCTTACTTTGGTATTAATCCGCCAGGATTTGTAGCATCGGTGGTCGCGTTTGCCTTTGGTTTAGCGGCAGCGAGTTTCTTCCCAGCAATTATCATGGGTATATTCTCTAAAACAATGAACAGAGAAGGTGCAATTGCCGGCATGGTAACGGGTATTGGCTTTACCGCTGCGTATATTATCTTCTTTAAGTTTGTAAGCCCTGAGCTAAATAGTCCTGAAAATTGGTTCTTAGGTATTTCTCCAGAAGGCATAGGCCTAGTTGGTATGATTATTAACTTTGTAGTTGCAGCGACTGTACTTAAGTTTACTCAGCCTACACCTGTTGAAATTCAAGAAATGGTAGAAGGTATTCGTAATCCTAAAGGGTCGGCTGGAGCACATGCTCACTAAGCCTACTTATTTATAAAGCACCAAAAGCCCGACTTTAGTCGGGCTTTTTATTTGTATAAATAATGAGTACATTGGTGCAGTGTATACTTTTTAATGAGTGCAACAATGAGTGTAGAACAACAAGAAGTAGCCCAGTATGTGTGTATGCAAGCGCCTTTTAGTATGTTGCAAACAAGTGCATGCGAATACTTTGTAAGCCATTTAGATTGTGTTTACCTAACACGCGAAAACCAAGCACAATGGCTGCAAAGCGAAAGTCCAAAGCTCTTTTTAATTCGCTCAGGTTTGTACGACTTGGTTGATGCCAAAGGCGACGTAGTAACGCGTTTAGCGCAAGGTGATTATTTTGGTTACCCCTCGCTTTTAACCGGAGAAGCAATACAAAATAGGTTAGCGGTTCAAAAAGAGGGCATAGTGTATATGCTCAGCCAAGAGCACTTTGATTTTTTACGCCGTGAATACAAACCGTTTGAGCAATATTTTGTAAGGGCGCACGCAAACCGTTTACTCTCATCACATTATAAAAGTAAAAACGATAGCTGGTCTGAGCGTAAAATATCTGAGCTTATGACCCGCAAAGCGATAACTTTAGCGCCCGATGCGAGCATTAGGCAAAGTGCTAAAAAAATGAAAGAGCATGGCGTGTCTTCAATTATGATCACCGAACATGCCCATTTAGTAGGTGTAGTTACTGACCGTGATTTACGTAACAGGGTACTTGCCGACGAAGTAGACCCAAAAGAAGCTGTTAGCAGCATAATGACCGCTAAACCCAAGTTTATTTTTGAAAATAACCGCGTGTTTTCTGCGCTGCATTTAATGCTTAAATACAATATTCACCACTTACCTGTACTTGATGAAAACCATAAACCGTTGGGTATGCTTACTAGCACCGATTTACTACGCCAGCAAAAAAGCGATCCAGTACAACTCATTGGCCGCATTTATAAAGCGCATACCATTACTGACTTAAAACGCTACGCAAAAGAAATTCCTGAGCTCCTGCGTAGTTTTTCATACAACATTGATGATATATCACTAATTGGTAAATTATTAAGCGGTTTAACCGATGCACTAACATCGCGCCTTATTCATTTATTTCAAGAAGATAATGGTGCAGCGCCCACCAGTTTTAGCTTTATTTGTTTTGGCTCGCAAGCGCGAGAAGAGCAAACCCTGCACTCAGACCAAGACAACGGTTTACTACTGCCTGATGATTTAAGTGATGAACAACACGCTTACTTTAAACATATGGGGGAGTTTGTATGTGAACAGTTAGTAGAGTGCGGAATTAGACGTTGCCCTGGAAATATTATGGCCAGCAGCGATTTATGCCGAATGAGTATAAGTGACTGGTGTGAGCGCTTTTTTAAATGGATAAAAAGCCCAACGCCAAACGCCATGCTTAACTGTAAAATATTTTTTGATTTGCGCTTTATTGAAGGCTCAAATGCCTTGTACAGCAGCTTTTGTGAGCAGCTTACTCGCATATCTCGCAATGAATTATTTTATGCCGCTATGGCAACCGATATAAGCAGTAACAGCGTACCGATTGGTCTATTTAACAAGTTTAAAACCGAAAAAACCGATCAAAATAATAAATACATAGATTTAAAAACACGTGGTGTGGTTATTATTAACGACATAGCAAGGTTATACGCACTTAAAGCTGGAATTAGGCGCGCTAATACACAAGAGCGATTAGATGCGCTTTTAAAGCACAGCTTACTCAGTAAAAAGGATATATATAATTTAAAAGATTGCTGGCGATTCTTAACTCAACTGCGCTTAAGTACTCAAATAAATGAAGAGGGATTGCCAAGTAACTGTATTAATCCTGATAAGTTAAATTCACTTGAGCGCCATCAGTTAAAAGAAGCTTTTTACTTAGTCAAGCAAGCGCAGCAAGCCGCCGCGTTTAAATTTGCTCGTGGCAGTTTATAAGGCGTATTTTAGGAAAGACCATGGTGAAAAAATTGCTTAGCGAATACTTTAAAAAGCGAAATTTATTAAGTCAAAATGCGTTAACACAGCGCTATTTAGTTATTGATTTAGAGCTAACAGGGCTTGATGCAAAACAACACGAAATTGTATCGGTAGCGTGGGTTGTAATAGATAACCAATGTATAAAAATGAGTGAGTCAAAACACCTAGTTAATAAAGATGTAAAAAGCCTAGAGCAAAGCCCTGTTTTTCACGGCATTATTGACGACACTGTTGCTAAAGGGCAAAGCCTTACCAGTATATTAGCGCAATTAAGCAGCCACTTTAGCGACTGTATTTTAGTGTTTCATAATGCAATGCTTGATTGGGGCTTTTTAAAAGTGGCGCTAAAAAACGCAAATATTCATATTCAACCCAAACTCACCCTCGACACGCTCCATATAGAACAACAACGCCTAATTAATCATTCATGTGATATAAAACAAGATGATTTAACCCTAAGTGCGTGTCGTACGCGTTATGAGTTACCAAGTTATCATTGTCATCATGCACTTACCGATGCACAAGCTACTGCTGAGCTGTTATTAGCCCAATGCCATCAAATATGCCGCGGTAAGGAGATTAAAATTGGTGAGCTAACGTAGGTTCGCTATAGGATCGGCTTTATGCCGTTCGCTATAAGCTATTGGCTATTACAAAGAGGGCATTTACTTTTATCATTGTGTGTATAAGTATGGGGTATAAATCAGAAAAGCCATGGAGTGATAAATTGTCTGAAAAAGTAGGAAATTGGGAAAAATACTTTGAATACTCCAAAGAAACTTTAGCTAATGAAGAAGTACGTCTAAGGAATTTGGATGAAAAGGCTACAAAGTTTATTGGTGTAACTACTATATTAGTAGCTTTACTAGGTATTTTGTTTTCAACATTATTTAAAAGCTTTATTTTATCAAATAGTTTTATTGAATATTTATCTATAGGCTCTTTAATTTTGGGGATCATCATGCTTGTATCTTCGGTTGTTTTCTCTTTGCAAGCTTTGAAACTTAAAGAAACTATTAGGATGCCATTAGATAATCAAACAGACGCGCTATTTTTTCAAAGTACTATGCAAGATGTTTATATAAAGCTAATTAAGTCTATACAAGTTTCATATAATAGTTTTAGAGAAGTTGCAGAGCTAAAAGTTAAAAAACTTGAAATTGCATTTAATGAGCTGCTTGGTTCAATATTCTTTATTGTTTCAGGTTTGATTCTATTTTTTATAAGGTGAGATTCATGTCAAATGAAAAAAATAAAGTACCACAACAAAACCCTTTAGATACAACAACTCCGCTTGATATGGTAAGAGCTAAAAACGAAAAAGAGAAAAAACAGAGTAACTAAAGTTATTCGATTTAGAATCCCCTACGCTTGTGTCTTGCAAGCGTTTTATTTTGTGTATCTAGTTTCTGTGAAAACATAGCGCTCAACCACTTTTTGAATTTAAAGGAACGAATATTAAACTCATTACCTCTATTTTTTTAACCTTATTCCCTGTTATCGCTTTTGCTAATTCGAGCTTACCTGCGAATCGTCATATCTCAGTGCAAGGCACTGCTGAGGTATTAGTTGAGCCTGATATGGCTCAAATATCTTTCGAAGTAATAAGCTTTAAAGACAAATCATTTGATGCTAAACGTGATGTGGATGACCGAGTGAATTTGTTACTTAAAGGTTTAAGCAAGTATGATGTTAAGGAGACTGATGTTTCCGCTTCAAGCCTGTTAACTCATAATGATGACGGTATGTTTAATGTCGAGAGCGGTACAGCAATAAATGCAGGATATGTAGCAACAAGAACACTTAAAGTAACATTAAGAAATATTGAAAAAGTGAATGATTTTATCGATTTTGCACTAAGTGTAAAAATTAATGAAGTGACGAATATTGAGCTTATGTCTTCAAAATCTTCGCAGTTAGAAGCTGAAGCAACACAAGGCGCAATAGAAAACGCTATAGTTAAAGGAAGCGAGCTTGCTAAAGCGTTTGGGGCAGAACTTGGAAAAATTTACAGTATTAATTCAAATTCTAACCGTTCAAGTTATGGTTATGGCGCAGATAGTTTTGAGCGAATAGTAGTGACCGGCTCTAAAGTTACTAGAAATCCATTTAAGCAAGGTAGATACCTGCAAGAAACTATTACATTTAAATCATCTATAAATGTGGTGTTTGATTTAGAAGTAGATGATTAAGTTAAAATTTTCATTCCAAATACATTATCATAATGTAAGCTGGCTTTACGTTTTTGATTAATTTGAAGGTAGCCATACTATGAGCGATGAAAGCAACACATTAAAAGCACAAACCGAGGCAAAAGTAGCAGCAGGGCGAAAAGGTAATCCTGCTTTTATGAAAGGTGTTGATGGGAGTATTGCTCAAGCAAAATCTTTTCAAGAGGGTGCTAACGCACTTGCTCTAAACCAAAACGCGCCAAACTTTGAGTTACCAAATCAACATGGTCAATTGGTGCAGTTAACCGAGTTACTTACTAAAGGCCTCGTGGTTATTACTTTTTATCGCGGTAGTTGGTGTCCATACTGTAATTTGCAGCTAAAAGCGCTTCAATCACGCTTACCTGAAATTCATGCATTAGGCGCACAGTTGGTGGCTATTAGCCCGCAAGTGCCTGATGGCTCAATGAGCGAAAACGAAATAAGTAACATGGATTTTGTAGTACTGAGTGACCAAAATGCAGATGTTGCAGCAAGTTATGGCGTAGCGTGGAAAGTCCCTACATTTTTATTAGAGCATATGCGGGTAGACCGCGGCCTTGATTTAGAGTCGCTTAATAACGGCAATGGCAGCATTTTACCTATCCCTGCAACCTTTGTTTTAAATAGCGAAGGTAGGGTAACGTGGCGTTATGTTGATGTTGATTACCGCACACGCTCAGAGCCAGAAGATATTATTAATGCATTGAAAGCACTTAGTTAAACTCTTTAGGTTGTACTTACTCAAAAGTAGCCTGCACTTTAGCTACTTTTGGGTTAATTTAAAGTTTCTAATCGCTCCCTCTTATAATAATGTTCAAGGTCGATTACAATACAGCCATCTAAAAGGCATATTGCCTTTATCTGCACGTAAAGAGAGTGGATTTTATATTTCATGGCAATCAAACTTGCAATTAATGGTTTTGGTCGTATTGGTCGAAATATTGTCCGCGCGTTGTACGAGTCAGGTTTGAGCGACGAGATAAAAATTGTTGCGATTAACGAACTTGCTGACCCTGAAGCTATTGCTCATTTATTAAAATACGACACATCCCACGGTCGTTTTTCTTTTCCTGTAAAACTTGGTGAAGACACCATTAGTGTTGCAGGCGATACCATTGCACTTTTTTGTGAAGAAAACCCAGTAGAATTACCTTGGCAAACCCTTGATGTAGATGTAGTTCTTGAATGTACTGGTGTTTATCATTCGCGTGAACACGCACAACTACACATTACTGCGGGCGCTAAAAAGGTGTTGTTTTCGCATCCGGCTGATAACGACGTAGATGCCACAATTGTTTATGGCATAAACGACGATGAGCTTAAAAGCGAGCACACTATTGTATCTAACGGCTCGTGTACCACAAACTGTGTGGTACCCGTAATTAAAGTATTAGACGATGCGTTTAGTATTGAGTCGGGCGCTATTACTACTATTCATGCTTCGATGAACGATCAGCAAGTAATTGATGCGTATCATCATGATTTACGCCGTACTCGCGCTGCGAGTCAGTCTATTATTCCGGTCGATACAAAGCTTGCCCGTGGTATAGACCGCATATTGCCTAAATTTAAAGGCCGCTTTGAAGCGATAGCGGTGCGTGTACCAACGATTAATGTTACGGCGATGGATTTAAGCGTGACGGTTAACGCTGATGTTGATTTAAATACAGTAAATAATGCACTTAAAGCACAAGCGAAAGACCGCTTAGAAGGCATTTTAAGTTACACCGAAGAGCCATTAGTATCGGTTGATTTTAATCACGACCCGCATTCTTGTATTATCGATGGCACTCAAACACGTGTTAGTCATAAAAGGCTGATAAAGTTATTAGTGTGGTGTGATAATGAATGGGGTTTTGCTAATCGTATGCTCGATACAGCTCGTGCTATGATGGCTAAGTAAACGTATTTTATAATAATTTTAAATATATTTTTCAGGTTCAAGAATCGTTAACTAAGGAGATGTTCATGTCGGTCATAAAAATGGCAGATTTAGATTTAAACGGCAAACGCGTATTAATTCGTGAAGATTTAAATGTACCAGTGAAAGCAGGTAAAGTGACGTCAGATGCGCGTATTCGTGCTGCGCTACCTACTATTAAATTAGCGCTTGAGAAAGGCGCTAAAGTAATGGTTATGTCACACCTTGGCCGTCCTACGGAAGGGGAATATGATGAAGAGTTTTCGCTTGCACCTGTAGCTGATTACCTAAACGATGCCCTAGAGCAAACAGTGCGCCTTGAAAAAGATTATCTAAACGGCGTTGAAGTTGCTGATAACGAAGTTGTTGTGTTTGAAAACGTACGCTTTAACAAAGGCGAGAAGAAAAACGATGAAGCGTTATCAAAACAACTTGCAGCACTGTGTGATGTGTATGTAATGGATGCATTTGGTACGGCTCACCGTGCACAAGCCTCTACGCATGGCGTTGGCTTATTTGCAGATGTAGCCTGTGCAGGTCCGCTATTATCGGCTGAACTTGAAGCATTAGGTAAAGCACTTGATAACCCAGCTCGCCCATTAGTGGCTATTGTGGGTGGTTCAAAAGTATCAACTAAATTAACCGTTTTAGACTCTCTTTCTAAAATTGTTGACCAGCTAGTAACTGGCGGCGGTATTGCTAATACCTTTATTGCAGCTGCAGGTCATCCGGTTGGTAAATCACTTTACGAGGCTGATTTAATGGACGAAGCAAATCGTTTATGTGCAGCAGCTAAAGCAAACGATGGCGAAATTCCGGTTCCTACCGATGTTGTAGTAGGTAATGAGTTTTCAGACTCAGCTGTTGCTACGCTTAAAGATGTAAGCGAAGTGACAAGCGACGATATGATTTTTGATATTGGCCCAGATACAGCCAGCCAACTTGCTAAAATTATAGCAAATGCAGGTACTGTAGTGTGGAATGGCCCTGTTGGCGTATTTGAGTTTGATCAGTTTGGTAATGGCACGCGCGCTATTGCACAAGCAATTGCAAATTCAAAAGCGTTTTCAATTGCTGGTGGCGGTGATACCTTAGCTGCAATTGATAAATACGGCATTGCCGATAAAGTTTCTTACATTTCTACCGGTGGTGGTGCGTTCTTAGAGTTTTTAGAAGGCAAAAAACTTCCAGCAGTAGAAATGCTAGAGTCGCGCGCTAAATAAATTTATTTAGCTGTGTAAGGTGAGGGGAAACCCTCGCCAACAATTAATTATTAAATACCTCTCACCCTAATTTAATAATTAATTTTGACGGAACTTTGCTGCGAAGCAGTGATTTTTCGTGGTGTTATTTAAACGCCAAACTAACAAATCCGTTCAAACTAGATGGTAGGAGACTGCTGTCGATAAATTGGAGAATACCCAATGGCTTTAATCAGTATGCGACAACTTTTAGATCATGCAGCTGAACACGGTTACGGCGTTCCAGCCTTTAACGTGAATAACCAAGAGCAAATGCGCGCAATAATGGAAGCGGCTGATAAAACAAACAGCCCAGTAATTGTTCAAGGATCAGCAGGCGCACGTGCTTATGCTGGTGCTCCATTTATCCGCCACATGATTTTAGCAGCCGTTGAAGAATGGCCTCATATCCCCGTTGTAATGCACCAAGATCACGGCACCTCACCCGGTGTTTGCCAACGCTCAATTCAACTAGGTTTTTCATCTGTAATGATGGATGGCTCATTAATGAGCGATGGTAAAACCCCTTCAAGCTACGAATACAATGTAGAAGTAACACGCGAAACCGTTGCGATGGCGCATGCGTGTGGCGTATCGGTTGAGGGCGAGTTAGGTGTACTTGGCTCACTTGAAACAGGTGAAGCTGGCGAAGAAGATGGTGTAGGCGCAGAAGGTAAACTAACTACGGATCAAATGCTTACCGACCCTGAAGAAGCGGCAGACTTTGTAAATAAAACTCATGTTGATGCGCTGGCTATTGCTTGTGGTACATCGCACGGGGCTTACAAATTTACGCGTCCGCCAACGGATGATATTTTAGCAATTGATCGTATTAAAGAGATCCACGCACGTATTCCTGATACGCATTTAGTAATGCATGGATCGTCGTCTGTACCACAAGAGTGGTTAGAGATCATAAATCAATACGGTGGCGAAATTCCTGAAACTTACGGTGTACCAGTAGAGCAAATTGTAGAAGGTATTAAGTTTGGCGTTCGCAAGGTAAATATAGATACAGACTTACGTTTAGCCTCTACCGGTGCTATTCGCCGCCATATGGCGCTTAACCCATCTAACTTTGACCCGCGTAAATACTTAGCAGAAGCTACAAAAGCGATGACAGAGATTTGTGTAGCGCGTTATAACTCGTTTGGCACAGCAGGGCAGGCAAGTAAAATTAAGCCAATTTCACTCGATGAAATGCACCTTAAATACTTAAGCGGCGAACTAGACCCAAAAATTAGATAATACGCTCTTATAAGCGATTTTTTCAAAAGCCAGTAACTTAGTTGCTGGCTTTTTTAATGCCTATCAATTTTATTATGCTGAGATCACTGTATTACTAACCCGGTTATTTGGGATCACGCATTTACTAACGCACCTATTTTTTGGATCATTAATTTACTAAGCACAGCTTATATTAAGGCCATTTTTGCATTATAAATAATCTGATCGTTTTTTATTTATACAAATAATCAGTAACTTAGCGTTTTGACTAAGTAAAACTCTGATCTCAACACCGATCTGCTTGGTAAAAATCTGATCTTTTACTTAGCTCTTAGTAAAAAACCGATCTATTTTTGAGCGAATGGTTACGTGCATCCATTAATATTGGGCAAAAGCAAAAGTTTGTAAACTAAGTTAGTAAAGTGATGATCCCATCAAAAAGATTTTGTTTATCCTCAATGAAATAAAACTGTAATCGCTTTAAAATATGTTTTTAACGACATTAATAATTAAAATGTTTTTAAAAATATGACGTTAATGAGGGTTTTTGTCACTAATTTGTGTTTTTTTTACCACGATTTTAATTTACACGTTACACTTTCATAAAAATGTCATACTTAGTCATAATAATGAAAACTAATTCGATAGCGTAAGAGATAATTTGGAATGTCACGTAAAGTACTAGTCGTAGATGACGAAGCTCCTATTAGGGAGATGTTGGTTTTTGTTTTAGAGCAAAATGGATTTCAGGCAATTGAAGCAGAAGATTACGACTCTGCCATTGCTGCAATGGTAGAACCTTACCCAGACATGGTTTTACTTGATTGGATGTTGCCAGGAGGCAGCGGTATTCAAATTGCTAAAAAGTTTAAGCAAAGTGAATATACTCGTCAAATTCCTATTATTATGCTTACTGCTCGCGGCGAAGAAGAAGATAAAGTTCGCGGCCTTGAAGTTGGCGCAGATGATTACGTGACTAAACCGTTTTCACCTAAAGAACTGATGGCACGTATTAAAGCGGTTATTCGCCGTGTTTCACCAACGTCATTAGAAGAAGCGATAGAAGTTCATGGTCTTCGTTTAGATCCTATCTCGCATCGTGTAACCTCTGAGGGAAGCGAACTTGATATGGGCCCAACCGAATTTAGATTATTACACTTTTTTATGACCCACCCAGAGCGTGTGTATAGCCGTGAACAACTGCTAGATCATGTTTGGGGCACTAACGTATACGTTGAAGACCGTACTGTTGATGTGCATATTCGCCGCTTGCGTAAAGCGATTGCACCACTTGGACATGACCGTTTAGTACAAACTGTACGTGGCGCAGGTTACCGTTTTTCAAGCAAATTATAACGTACTTACAGCTTTGCTTGTTTGTAAAGTACTACTCTAAGGTAAAGTGAGTGTATGTATCGAGTTGTTAACAAGCAGGCGTTAGCAAAGCGCCTGTGTATTTATTTTTTACCCTTATTATTAATTGGTGTGCTAGTTGGCGCACCATTTTTGCTTTTATTTTTAGGCACAACTTCCCTTCTTGTATGGCACTACCATCAACTTTATCGTTTAAGTGACTGGCTCTTAAATCAACGTAGCTTTAATCCGCCTGAAGGTGAGGGCGCGTGGGAGCAAGTTTTTGAAGGTATATATCATTTACAACATCGCAATCGTAAAAAGCGTAACGAACTTGCTGATTTAATTAGGCGATTTCGTGATGGCGCTGAAGCGGTGCCCGACGCAGTTATAGTACTTCAAAACGATTTAAGTATTGTGTGGTGTAATCAGTTAGCACTTAAGGTATTAGGTCTGCAGTGGCCTACAGATCATGGTCAGCGCTTAGATAACTTAATACGCGAACCTAAATTTGCAAAATATATGCACCGTGGTGAGTTTGAGGAGCCACTTGAACTTGATAATGGTCATGCAATAGAGCAAGTGCTTGAGTTTAGGGTAATGCCGTATGCAAGTACTCAGCTTATGGTTGTTGTTCGTGATGTAACGCGTTTAAAACAGCTTGAACAAATGCGCAAAGACTTTGTTGCCAATGTATCGCATGAGCTGCGCACGCCGCTTACGGTAGTGACAGGCTACCTAGAAATGATGGATGGCGATATGATGCCACCGCCAGCTATGTGGAATAAAGCGCAAAATACCATGCTTGAGCAATGTAAGCGCATGGATAGCTTAGTTAATCAGCTTCTATCGCTATCGCGAATTGAAGGCGCTCGTCGCCAAGACAGCGATAAAGTAGTAAATGTACCTCAGCTACTTGGTTATATTCAAACCGAAGCGCAATCAATTAACCAAGATAAAGGCCACGAGCTAATTTTTAATATTGATACCACTTTAGATATTAAAGGGGCAGAGGATGAGCTACGCAGCGCATTTTCTAACTTAGTATTTAACGCAATTCATTACACTAAACCCGGTGGAAAAATTGAAGTAACTTGGCAGCGTAAAAATAATCATGCCTGTTTTAGCGTAAATGATAATGGCGATGGTATTGCGCCTGAGCATATAAACCGTTTGACCGAGCGCTTTTACCGCGTAGATAAGGCCAGAAGCCGAACAACCGGTGGCTCAGGTTTAGGGCTTGCGATCACAAAACATGTGCTTACAAGGCATGACAGCCAATTAAATATTAGTAGCGTGATTGGTAAAGGATCGTGTTTTTCTTTTGAATTTTCAATAGATAAGATAGTTCCACAAGCGTAAAAAATCAAAGTCATAAAAGTGTCATTTAAGGGTAATGTAACTGTCATCTACTCACTTTAGAGTAGACGGCAGTTAGGAAATGGGACGAACAAATCGGAGAACCCCACATGAAATTTAAAAATTTAGTTGCCGCAATGGGTGTGGCTGTTACAACTTTAGTATCTGCGCAGGCTGTTGCACTTGATAAAGCAATTCCTGAATATCAAAAAATTAACGGTGTTTCAGGTAACTTTTCATCTGTAGGTTCTGATACGTTAGCCAACATGATGACTTTTTGGGCTGAAGAGTACAAACGTATTTACCCAAATGTAAACATTCAAATTCAGGCGGCAGGTTCTTCAACTGCTCCACCGGCGCTTACCGAAGGTACCTCAAATATGGGACCTATGAGCCGTAAAATGAAATCTAAAGAGATCGAAGCGTTCGAAAAGCGTTACGGTTACAAACCAACTGAAGTACGTGTAGCAATTGATGCACTAGCGGTATTTGTACACAAAGATAACCCAATTGAAGGTCTTCGTATTGACCAAGTAGATGCTGTTTTTTCTTCTACTCGTAAGTGTGGTGCATCTGAGCAAGTTAACCGTTGGAGTGATGTTGGTTTAACTGGCGACTGGGCTGCAAAAGACATTCAATTATATGGACGTAACTCAGTATCTGGTACGTACGGTTACTTTAAAAAGAAAGCACTATGTAAAGGTGATTTCCGTAACAACGTAAACGAGCAACCAGGTTCTGCATCTGTAGTGCAGTCAATCTCTTCATCATTAAATGCTATTGGTTACTCAGGTATTGGTTACAAAACGTCAGGTGTACGTACTGTGCCACTAGCTAAAAAAGGCACTAACTTTGTAGATGCAACACTTGAAAACGTTGCGCAAGGTAAATACCCACTGTCTCGCTTTTTATACCTTTACGTAAATAAGCACCCTAACAAGCCACTTTCGCCAATTGAAGCAGAGTTTTTGAGAATGGTACTTTCTAAAGACGGTCAAAAAATCGTTGAAAAAGATGGTTACGTACCACTATCTGCTAAGTTAGTAGAAGTTGAACTTAAAAAGCTTGGTTTATAATATAAATCTAAGTTAATAAAAAACCGCTCAATGAGCGGTTTTTTTGTATCTATAATCTAAAGCTAAATTATATATTACCTAACTTTTCGGCCTGTACTTTACACTGGTTATAGCTTTCTACACATTTACCCGAGCATACTTGTTTTTTTAAACTTTCAGCAGTTGTTTGTTGTTCACAGCTGGTTTCGCACTGGTAGTTTTGTTGAGCACACTGGTTCATTTCAGGGTTTTCAACTTGGTTTTGACAACCTGCTAATAGTACAAAAGTAAGGGCAACTACGCTTGATTTTAGTAAAGTTTGCATGCTTATCTTATCCTTAAAGTCGCTCGCTAAAGTGTTATACCAATCCGCGATAATACTTAATCATTTTGGGGCTAAACGTGTCGCTACCTGCATTAAAAACCCTCATTTACGACTGCATAGATGCAGAAGGTAGAGCAATACAGGAGTAATTGCCGAGAACAACTCAATAACGAGTTTTTTCCTAGCTATCAACAGGCTTTCCACCCTCAAAATAGATTACTTAATTAGCGAATGGGTATTAAATAACAACTTGTAAGTTGTCTATTAATCTAACACTGCCTAAAAAGGCTGCGGCTAAAATAACAAATTGTGTATCTTCGAGTGTAGCAGCTTTTAATGTATCTCGTTGAGCTATCTCAAAATAGTCAGGTTTTAAACCTGCCGCTTCTAAGTTTTGCTTAGCGCTATTACTCAGTGCAATAAAGTCTTTATTACCGCTTTTAATTTGCTCTGCACATTCGTTTAAGGTTTTAAAAAGTACTGTAGCAGTCGCTTTTTGATCGGCCGATAGGTATCCGTTACGCGAGCTCATGGCAAGGCCTGAGACTTCTCGCATCGTAGGTACGCCAATAACTTCAACTGGTATTGATAAGTCGCGGGTCATGGTTTTAATAACTTGCAGCTGCTGGAAGTCTTTTTCACCAAAGCAGGCATAATCTGGCTGTACTAAGTTAAATAGCTTAGTAACAACAGTTGCGACTCCTCTAAAGTGACCAGGGCGTGAGCCGCCGCAATAACCCATAGATATATCGGGTACATCAACAAAGCTCTGTGCACCTAAACCGTTAGGGTAAATGGTGTCTACGCTTGGGGTAAATACAATATCGGTTTCAAGGTCGGCAAGACCTTGTTTATCTTCATTGAGTGTACGCGGGTAGTTATCTAAATCTTCATTTGCGCCAAATTGCATTGGGTTTACAAAAATGCTTACGACTACCTTATCGGCCAATGTTTTTGCTTTTTCAACAAGTGAAAAATGGCCTCGGTGTAAGTTACCCATGGTTGGCACTAATGCCACGCTAAGACCTGCTTGGCGCCATGCTTTAATTTGACTACGTAATGATTTGATTTCTGTAATTGACTGCATTATTTAAACTCGTGTTCGGCGCTTGGGAACGCGCCACTTTTAACGTCTGTACAATATTTTTGAACGGCTTGTGGCATGTTGCCTGTTTCGAGCAAAAAGTTTTTAGAAAATTTAGGTATGTAACCTGCTGAAATACCCACAAGGTCGTGCATTACTAATATTTGACCATCGGTTAAACTTCCTGCGCCAATACCAATAGTAGGTATGTTAATCGCATCAGTAATACGTTCAGCAAGGGCACTTGGAATACATTCTAGTACTAATAATTGCGCGCCTGCTGCTTCAAGTGCTTTTGCATCATCAATCATTTTTTGTGCTTTGTCGTCTTCACGGCCTTGAATTTTAAAACCACCAAATACATGCACTGATTGAGGTGTAAGTCCTAAATGACCACATACCGGAATACCTTGCTGAGTTAGTGTTTTAATGCTGTCGTATAGCCATTCGCCACCTTCAAGCTTTACCATATTAGCGCCAGCACGCATTAGCTCTGCAGCATTTTTACAGGTGTCACTTACACTTGAATAGGTCATAAATGGTAAATCGGCAATAACAAATAGCTCACGGCTACCTGCGCGTACACAACGTGTGTGATAGGCGATATCTTGATTAGTTACACCAAGCGTGTCGTCGCCACCTTGAAGTACCATACCTAAAGAATCACCCACTAAAATAACTTCTACGCCGTTATCATGAAATAACTTAGCAAAGCTGGCATCGTAGGCCGTTAGCGCAGTGATTTTGTTATTTTCTGCTTTCATTTTATTTAAAGTAGAAACGGTTATTTTAGACATAATATTCCTCGCAGGCTAAAGCCTTGGTTAATTACAGAGGTAATTGTTGTAGGTCGTTGAGCGGTAAACCATCTGCAATGGTTTTTAATGCAATACCGCTTGGTAAAATAAGTTCGGGTGCAAGTTCTAGTAACGGATAAACTACAAACTCACGTTCGCATAAACCATAATGTGGCACAGTTAAACGGGTCGTATTAATAATCTGCTGGCCAAAAAGTAGCGTGTCTATGTCTAGCGTGCGCGGCCCCCAACGTTCGGCCTTTCTAACACGGCCGTGCTCAAGTTCAATTGCTTGAGTGAAATCAAGTAATTGCTCTGGCTCAAGGGATGTTTTTATACAGGCTACTGCGTTAACGTAATCGGGCTGATCTTGCGGGCCCATAGGTTTACTTGCATAGTAATGCGATACGCTTATAAATTCGCAATTAGGCAGCTTTTTAAGCGCTGTTACTGCGTTATCAAGCTGCTCTTTTGGTGAGTTTAGGTTGGCTCCTAAACCCAAATAAACACGCTGCATGTTTTTACTCAGTTGGCTTTTTTGTATTACGGCGACGAGGGCGTTTACGTGGCTTAGGTCCACCTTGATGACCTAAGTTTTTCACCATCTCTTTTTGACCGTTAATATCTTGGCTTAAGTATTGAGTCCACCACTGCGCTAATTCGTTATGTTGTGTTTCGCCTGCATCTACGCGTAATAATAAAAAGTCGTAAGCTGCTTTAAAGCGAGGCTGTTGCGTTAGCCTGTAAGCACGTTGACCTGCTCGTTTATCTAAACGATGCTGAATATGCCAAATGTCGCGAGCACCTAAGGTAAAGCGTTTTGGTACAGCAATATGCTGTGAATTATCGCTAAGTACTTTATTCATTGCTTGTGCAAAAGCGTCGTATTCAGAAAGTTGCTCTTGGTTTTGAATCTTTTTAGTACGTTCAAGTAGCGGAAACCATAGTAAGGCGGCAAATACAAAAGCGGGTGTTACTTTTTTGTCAGCATTTATGCGTTTATCGGTGTTTTGAAACATTTGCTGAATAAATGCAGTTTCAAGACCGCTTGGATTTTTATCTAAAATTTTATCAAGTTCAGGAAATAGCGATTTAAATAAACCGTATTGACGTAACATTAAAAAGTTAGCTTCGGCTTTACCGTTTAAAAACAGTTTAAGTACTTCTTCAAACAAACGCGCAGGCGGAATGTTATCAAGTAAGCTGGCAAGTGCAGTAATTGGCTTTTCGCTATTAGGTGCAATGCTCATATCAAGTTTTGTAGCAAAGCGTACCGCTCGCAGCATACGAACAGGGTCTTCACGGTAACGTGTTTCAGGATCGCCAATTAGCTCAATTTGCTTTGCTTTAATTGCAGCTAAGCCGTTAGCGTAATCGTGAATGCTAAAATCGTTAATTGAGTAATACAAAGCGTTGATTGAAAAGTCACGGCGCTCGGCGTCTTCTTCAATACTACCAAAAACGTTGTCGCGTAATAATTGCCCTTCATTACTTGATTGGCTTATTTGGTTTTTGTCTTCTTGTGCTTCGTGGTGCCCGCGCATTGTGGCTACTTCAATAATTTCGCGACCAAATACAATGTGCGCTAAACGAAAGCGGCGGCCAATAAGGCGACAGTTTCTAAAAAGCTTTTTTACCTGATCAGGCGTTGCGTTTGTAACTACGTCAAAATCTTTTGGCTGTTGACCTAACAATATATCGCGAATACAACCACCAACTAGGTAGGCATCGTAACCACCGTCTTTTAAGCGGTATAATACTTTGATTGCATTTGGGCTAAATTGTTTGCGAGAAATACCATGTTCACCACGCGGGATCACTAACGGTTCGCTACTTACAGCGGCACTTTCAGTATTGGTACTTGGGCCAATAATCTGCCTGCAAAATTGAAAAAGCTTGGAAATAATAATCTGTCTCCTACAGAAGGTGTTGATTGGCTCTGTATTGCAATCAAAACTGCAGCAAGTATAGGCGTTAAAACGTATTACTGGCTGCTTAACATAATTAGCATATATTTAGGCGGCTATCATATACCAGCAGGGTTTAAAAATTAAGTTGATGTGTTGAAATTAAGCTGTTTTTAGCTATTTTATTTGCTTAAATGCGTAAATTGGACTGCTTGGTGAGTAGGATGTTGAGAAATTTGTATTTCAGGCACTTTAGGTACTTGCTTTAAGCTAAAGTTTTTAACTCCCCACGCAATTAATTGTTCAATATTTAAATCTATTAAATCGGTGCTGATGGGCAAACCTAAAAATTCAAACGCACTGATTAAAGCAGGTTTTGGGTTTTGTTTACTAATTGCTGGTGCGTAATTTTGTTTAGAGAGTTTAAAGCCAGGTTCTGCAACCGCTAAAGGTAAATGGGCAAACTCAGGAGTAGGGCTGTTAAGTTGTTTAAATAAACTTATTTGCCTTGCTGTTGGTTCAATTAAATCAGCGCCTCTAACAATACGATTTATACCTTGGTCAATATCATCGATAACAACAACAAGCTGGTATGCAAATAATCCATCACTTCGCTTTATAAGGTAATCTTCAACGGCGAGGCCTTTATTTACGTTTATATCACCTTGTATTAAATCGCTAAAATGAGTAGTGGGGTATTGCTGAGTAAGGCGTAGTGCACCTGTAGTTTTATCATGATTAAGTGACTTGCAATGCCCTTGATAAATGCCGCCAATGGCTTTTATTTGTTTACGCGTACAACGACATGCATAAATAAGATTTTGTTTTAAAAGTGTTTGAGTAACATCTTGATATAAATCTAAGCGCTGCGTTTGATAAACAACGGGTTCATCCCAGTTGAGGGCGTAGGCTTGTAAGGTGTGTAAAATATCGGAGTCGGCGTTTTTGACCACGCGTGTAGTATCTATGTCTTCTATACGTACTAACCACTTTCCTTGGTTAGCTTTAGCATCAAGAAAGCTACCCACAGCCGCCACAAGTGAGCCAAAGTGTAATGGCCCAGAAGGAGACGGTGCAAAACGACCGCGATAGTCACGCAAAGGCGTGGTAACGGCTGTAGGAGACATAGTTAATTAATATTGGTTAATTAACCGCGTCCAGCTTGTTTTTCTTTGATTTCTGCAAGTGTTTTACAATCTACACATAAATCAGCAGTTGGGCGCGCTTCTAAGCGGCGAATGCCAATTTCGATGCCACATGATTCACAAAAGCCAAAATCGTCTTCTTTAATTAAATTGATTGTTTTTTCAATTTTTTTGATCAGTTTACGTTCGCGGTCACGAGTTCTTAGTTCTAAAGAGAACTCTTCTTCTTGCGCAGCGCGGTCAACTGGATCAGGAAAGTTAGCAGCTTCGTCTTGCATATGCGATTTTGTGCGGTCAACTTCGTTACGTAAATCGTTGCGCCATGCTTCTAAAATCGCTTTAAAATGAGCACGTTGTGCTTCATTCATATACTCTTCGCCCGGCTTTTCTTGGTATGGTTCTAAACCGGCCTGAGCCAATAAACCATGTCTTTTTTGGTCTGGCATAACTCTCTCCTAAATCCTTAATTTAATGCCTCAGCATTAGCCGGCGGTATAAATAGCAGAATCTTATACCCTAGGCAAATTTATTTTTGATTAATCGAATTAGCTTCAACCATATTTTGCGGCTAAAAAGCACATTTTTTGCTAATTGTTCTTTTAATAGCCGCATTTTCGCTTTCTAAAACTTGCCTATTAATATGGGCAAAAAGTTTAAAAACAAGTTAAATTTTTAATTTTAAGCATTATAGACTCATATTTTTACGAGTTAGCTATAAATGCAATTTTCTCATTGAGTATTATTTCGTTGGCGCTAATGCTTGCCTTATACACTAAAACCTCAACACCTTTACTAATAGCGTGGTTTAATAGTGCGTTATATTTTTCATCTATATGTGCAGCACCGCTCACTTTATTTATACCTTCGTGCAATACAGCGAACAGTAATACTGCACGGTGGCCTTGTTCGATCATTTCAATGAGTTCGCGAATATGTTTTTGCCCACGCAGCGTTTGCGCATCCGGAAAATAGCCTTGAGCGCTCTGCGGGTCACTTTGACTTAGTAATGTGACCGATTTTACTTCAACGTAGCAATCACTTTTACTGCTATCGGTAAGTAAAAAGTCTATGCGGCTATTTTCACTGCCGTACTTTACTTCGCTTTGCAGTTGCTCATAGCCGTTAAGCTCAGTAATAACATTGTTGTTTATAGCCTCTTCAACCACTTTATTAGCAATGGCTGTATTTACACAAATAAGTTGCGATAAATTATTTTTGGTCAGCTCTAGTGATTGTGGGTATTTTCGCTTGGCGTTGTCGCTGGTTGAATAAAAAGCGCTAAAGCCAGGTTCTGCACAGCCGGTCATTTTGCCTGTGTTGGCACAATGAGCGGTAAACTCGCTGCCATCTTTAAGTTGTAGGTCGGCTAAAAAACGTTTGTAGCGCTTTAATAGGGTCGCGCTTTGTAGGGCTGGGCTGTATTTCATTAAATCTTCCAATACTAAACGCAGTTGGTACGTAGGTTTATGTTATTTATCTCAAGCTGTTGGGAACTTGTGCGCACTATAGTAAACTCGTTGGCACATTTAAGTGCAAGGATATTCTAACATGAGTGAAAAATTTGTTGTTCAACTAAGCGAACACGCAGCACCGAGCCATTGGGGCGAAAGCGCCACGTTGTCTTTTAACGAGCAAGGCGCAACGGTTCATTTATCTGAGCAAGAAACATTAAAAAATGTTCAAAAAGCAGCGCGTACTATTGCTAACCAAGGCGTAAAAAGCGTTGTATTAGCTGGTGATGCATGGTGCACCGAAAGCCAGTGGGCTTTTTACCAAGGCTTTGTGACACCAAAGTTATTAGATGGTGTTGAATTTACAGATAACGCACAGTCAGATATTAAAGAGCTTGCACATTTAAAAGCCTCGGCTACATGGGCACGTGAAATGGTAAACGGCACAGCTGATGACATTTACCCAGAGAGCCTTGCTGAAAAAGCAGCTGAATTTATTCAATCATTAGCGCCTGAGCACGTAAGTTACCAAATCATTAAAGGTGATGCCTTATTAGAGCAACAGTGGATTGGTATTCATGCGGTTGGCCGTGGCAGTGTTCGCCCTCCTGTATTACTTGAGCTTGATTACAACCCTACAGGCGATGAAAATGCACCAGTAAGTGCAGCCCTTGTAGGTAAAGGTATTACATTTGACTCTGGTGGTTATTCAATCAAGTCAAGCGAAGGTATGCTTGGTATGAAGTGCGACATGGGCGGTGCAGCAACGGTAACCGCAGGTTTAGCATTGGCTATTAATCGTGGTGTAGAAAAACGCATTAAATTATTTTTATGTTGTGCAGAGAACTTAATCTCTGGTCATGCATACAAGTTAGGCGATATTTTAACTTACAAAAACGGTACAACTGTTGAAATTGTAAATACCGATGCTGAAGGACGATTAGTACTTGCCGATGGCTTAATGGCTGCAGGCGAAACGGGTGCACCATTAATTATTGATGCCGCTACGTTAACGGGCGCTGCACTTGTTGCTGTTGGCCAAGAGTACAACGCTTTATTTGCACTTGATAAAGAACTAGTTCGTGAAGTAGAAGATTTTGCGTCTCAAGAAATGGAAGCAGCATGGCCATTACCACTTGAAAAATGGCACCAGCAAAATTGCCCATCACCATACGCTGATACGGCTAATAGCCGTGCTCAAAAAGGTGGCGGTTACGGCGGCGCATCAAACGCGGCAGGCTTTTTATCACGCTTTGTACCAAACGATGGTAAAGGGTGGGTACACATAGATTTAGCTGCTGCATTTAATATGGGCAGCACCAGTCAATGGGCTGCGGGTGCAACAACTCAAGGCATGAGAACAGTTGCCCGTACATTGTTAGAAAAAGCTTAATAATACGTAAAATAGGCTTTTAATACTTTATATAGGCACCCTTTGGTGCCTAATTTATTATTTACAGACAAGCAATTTTTTTTTATTTGCGGTAAAATCCTGCGCCAATACCTGTTTGAGTGTTTATTTATTGGCTAAAGAGCCTTCACTCAAATGTTATACTCACCACTGGGGTTCTAACTATGTCAGATAAGTGCTACATCACAGCTCAACAGCTACTTGAAGATTCATTCCGCGTAGCGGCACAAGTTTATAAAGACGGCTTTCGTCCAGACTTTATTATTGGTATTTGGCGAGGTGGTGCACCAATCGGTATTGCTGTGCAAGAATATTACGATTACAAAGGTATTGAAACCGACCATATTGCGGTTCGTACTTCGTCTTATTACGGCATTGGTAAACAATCAAAAGAAATTAAAGTACACGGTTTACACTACATTGTAGAAAACGCCAATGCGGGTGACTCGTTACTAATTGTTGATGATGTATTTGACTCAGGCCGCAGTATTGTCGCTCTTAAAGAAAAGCTTTCTGAGTTAATGCGTTTAAACCTACCTAGCGACATTCGTATTGCGTGCCCGTACTACAAACCTAAAAACTCAAAAGTAGATACTATTCCAGATTACTACATTCATGAGTCGGAAGAGTGGTTAGTGTTCCCGCATGAGTTATCGGGTTTAACGCCTGATGAAATCATTGAAGGTAAATCAGACCTTGCGAAGATTCACGATATCTTACTAGAAAAGTAATATGTAATTTTCCCATAAAAAAAGGCCGTTGAGGCCTTTTTTTATGGGAAAATTTTAAATAACTTAAAGTTGAGCAAAGCTATCAACATATTCGCTAAGTTTGGGAATGTCGACCGCCTGCAAACCATGAGTACTTCTTTGCACTAGATCTTTTTCAACGAGTTCAGTCACAACGCGTCTGTAAGCTCGCTCAGTGGTTGCAAAGCGTTCGGCTTCGGCATTCACTGTAGGGTAAGCTCTTAGAAGCGTAGGGTTGTTGTTCTCGGCTCTTAATAAGCAATCCTTAGCTATGTTGTAGCTCAGGGGTAGTAATAACTTATCTAAATTGATTTTTTGGTTTTCCTGAAACTTAGCCGCGATAGTTTGTGCTGTGTATAAGCTAAGTTCTGGCTTTTCGAGTAGTAGTGCTCGCCAATGTCGTAATTCAATTAAGTTATAGGTTACGTCACTAAAACACGTAACAGTATAAATACACGGGTTGTTGTTAAGCGCTTCTATTTCGCCTATCAACGTATTGTTGCAATCCAATTGACCTAACAGCAGGCGGCGTCCGTTGCCTACATCGTAACTAAACGACACAGTGCCACTGCGTACAAGCACAAGCTTGCTTAAAGGCTGATCTTGGTGGATCAGCACTTCTTTTTTTGATTGCTGATAACTACTACCCGCAAAGGTAAGAAGTTGTTCAACAAGGTAACTAGAAAAATGGTATTGAAACATCAATATGCTCTTCGGACAATTGTCCTATTTATTACACCCTAATGACGTTAACATTAAAGCTCTAAGAATTTACGCTAACTTGCAATTACATCTAGCCTTGCTAGATGTATTATTTTACCTTCATTTCCCGTGTAATGATTTAGGAAGTTGTTGGCAACCACCAGCAAACTTTTTTGGGTTTTTATGCAAGTTAGCTTTTTTATTTAACACTTTGCAATACTTATAAGTGCCATAAGTTAGCAGTAATGTAATGCTAACCTAAAGCCTAGGAGAGAACAATTGAGTTGGGAATATTTAGGTTATATTGCATCAGCTTTATTGGTTGCATCGTTAACAATGACCGATGTAGTTAAACTGCGTTGGTATAATATGTTTGGCTGTATTGTTTTTACAGCTTATGGTGTGGCAATTAACGCCGTACCTGTCATTTTCACTAATGGCTTACTTGCGCTAGTAAACATGTATCATATTATTAAATTATATCGCCAGCCAAAAGTAGTTCAGGCAAAAAGCTAAACTATTCGGTGGTACTAAAAAGGGTTAACGTGAGTTAACCCTTTTTTTGTTTTATTTATCGTTAACTTCTTTTTTGTACTTAAGCTTACCGGCAACCCATGTTTGTAATACATGAGTGCTATAAATTTCTTCAACGGGTACTTTAAAGTAGTCTTTGTCTATTAAAATAAAGTCAGCCCATTTACCTTTCTCTAAGCTGCCAACTTTAAACTCTTGATGTGCCGCATAAGCACCGCCTAGCGTGAACGCACGTAATGCATCTTCTCTATTAAGTACTTCACTTGCACGCCAGCCGTTTTCAGGCAATTTATTATGATCCATCCGTGTAATAGCTGAATACAGGCCATCAAATGGGTTTGCCAGTTCTACAGGATAATCAGACCCAGCAGCCACTACCGAACCTTGTTTTAAAAATGTTTGCCAAGCATAAGCACCGCTTAGTTGTTTGTCAGTTAAACGCTGCTCTGCCATGTGCATATCTGAAGTAGCATGAACAGGTTGCATAGATGGAATTATTTTCAATGCTTTGAAGCGAGGAATATCGTCAGGCTTTACAATTTGCGCGTGCTCTATTCGGTTTCGAAGAAGTATTCCGCCAGTTTTTTTAAATACATTTTGATAGGCATCAAGAACTACCTTATTTGCTTTATCACCAATAGCGTGCGTATTTGCGCTAAAGCCGCTTTTAAAGCTTTGAGTAAAAATAGACTCGAGCTTTTGCTGTGTTTCAAGCATTAAACCATGATGACCTGCTCTGTCTGCATATTCTTCAATAAGGGCAGCACCACGAGATCCTAATGCGCCATCGGCATATACTTTAACACTACGAATTTCCATAAAGTCATTTTTGTCATGGTAGCGGCCTGCTTTTAGCATTTCTTCTAAATCTGGACTTGCACCGCTTAACATAGCCACAATTCTAAGTGGTAAATTACCTAAGTCGCCACGTTCTTTGTAAACTTGCCATGTGGTTTTATCAATACCTGCATCGTGTGTTGAGGTAATGCCTAAGCTTAATAAGTGCTTGCCGGCTGCATCTAGTGAATTACTAATATCTTCTTTTGAAGGAGCTGGCATATGTTTTGTAATTAGCGCTTCGGCTTTATCAACAAATATGCCTGTAGGGCTGCCAAACTCATCTTTTATTATTTCACCGCCTTCAGGCGCTTTGGTTGTAGCGGTTATGCCTGCAAGTTCAAGCGTTTTACTATTTACCCAAATAGCGTGGCTGTCAACGCGTGAAAGTACAACAGGGCGGTCGTTAACTATTTTATCTAAGTCTTTAGCGCTTGGAAAGCGGGTATCGCTCCAAAGCTCTTGGTTCCAGCCTCGGCCTACAATCCAGCCTTGTTTATCTTTAGCAAACTCTTTTAATTTTGAAGTAACGTCATCAACCGATTTTGCACCTCGTACATCTAATTGCGATAAGTTGTCGCCAAGGCCAATTACATGGCCATGCGCGTCAATCAAACCCGGTAGCAAAGTGTTGCCATGTGCATCAATTAGTTTCGCATCAGGAAAGCTATTTTTAAGGGCATCTCCACCTAGTTTTATTACCTTACCATTTTTAATAACAAGGGTAGAAAATTGCTGTACTTCACCTTTGTATAAAGGTGTGTAGCCGTTTGCGTTGTATATAACTTTGGTTTGAGCAATAGCGTGGCACGAACTAGCTAATATGGTTGCTAGTAGCAGTGGTTTTATCAATGTTTTGAGTTGCATAAGGTATTATTTTTTATTGTTTGTGCGTTAACACTAGCAAACCAAAATTTATAATACCAATGTGAGAGGTGAGTAATACCATATTATTTTTTGGTTGCGTATTAGGTAATTTATGTGAATACTACCTAGTATTAACGATTTATTAACGCATAAGGAGTTGCTATGAAAGCTCTATACTTTATATTTCCAATGACTGCCTTACTTAGTGCATGCAGTTCAACTACAGATTCTTCGGAAGATATATCTAAGCTTAATTATTTAGACTTATCTACTCCAGAATTACGTGATACAGAAAAAGAATACTGGCTAAACAAAAAAAGGGTAGAGCCAATCTATCCGGCTAAAGCCGCTAAAAAAGGCATTACAGGGTGTGTCGAGCTTGTGACAGTCATTAATTCACAAGGTAAAGCGCAAGGTTATAAGGTCATTTCTTCATACCCAGAAGGTGTGTTTGATCAAAGCTCTCTTAAAGCTGTCAAGTTGTGGCGTTGGAAGGCAGCCCCTCAAAATACAAATAAGCAACCAGTACTAACAAATATTAGACTGGATTATTCACTCACGCCAGAACCGACAGGCGAAGAGTATCTAAAAAATTGTCCTGCTCGTAAGTTTTATTACTAACCATAATAAATTTCAGGCTAGGCAATAACCTAGCCATAATTTTTGAATTATTACTTACTTGCATATATGCCGTATTCGCTAAGTGAAAGTCGGCTGTCTTTGTCTTTATCATAGCTTGCAAAGCGTGACCATAAGGCGGGATCTATTGCGGTTTCTGCTCGAGATAAAAAGCCATTTTTGTTTCTATCTAATTTTTTAAATTGCTCTGCAATATTGTTGTTGGCTGCAAAGGTAGCTGCGCTAAAAATACTAAACGCGAAGAGCGCCATATAGCTTATGTTTTTCATACAAATCACTTAGTAGAGGTTATTGGTGAGATAATTTTTAAATTCGACTAACGAAATTTGGTTATCTTGGTTCTTGTCCCACATCACAAACGTGCTCAAAAGTTGCGGTTGAGGTTCAAGTTCATCTTGGGTTAGGTAGCCACTTTTATTGCTATCGAGATGATCAAAGCGTTGTTTTACATCAAGTGCAGCGGCATTAAAGCTAAAAAGCAAAAATAGGCTTGATACAAATGTAAGTATCTTCATGGTATTCCTTCCAAAAGATGTGTTTAAAATGAGCTATTAAAATAGTGAAAAAGCACTTGCCGTAATTTAACTCCCAACATTAAATCCGTTTACACACTCCCTCAGGGATTATGGCAAATGCTTTTAATTCAACTTTACCTGTAACAAGCTTAAATAAAACTTAACTAAAGCGAGTTATGGCTTAAAACTTTCAAATTCCTTTTTTGAAATCTTTTCATCGTCATCTTCATCTAAATCAGAAAATTGTCTCATTACTTCTTTGTCTTGCTTTGCTTCAGCAAGTGTAATTTGTCCGTCCATGTCTTTATCTAAATGAGCAAAGCGAACATGCATTGGCGACGCCAATACGGTTGCGCTAATGGCTAAAAACATTAACGAAAAAGCGGCTATAAGTTGTTTCATAATCACATTCCTTATTTAATGAGTTATTGAATGAACTTTTTGAATTCGTTTAGCGACAACTGACCATCTTGGTTGGTGTCGATTTGCGAAAAATTCTCATGAAGCACTGCGTCTTCACCAGCTTCGGCTTCACTTAAAGTACCGTTGCTGTCTTTATCTAGTTCATTAAAAGTGGCTTGAACGTCCATTGCCAAGGCGCTTGCGCTTAAAAAGCCTAAAGCAGCTAATGATGAGATCACTAAAAAGCGGTTGTTCATAATTATTTCCTTATTAAATAAATTTAGATTAGCTACTACAAAAACAATGCCAATATTTATTTTTGTTAATAATCAATTGCTTATTAGTTTTTTGATCTTAAGGTAAGAAATTTTTACAGAGCTTTGTGTGATTTTTGCAACACTTTTAACTGCATTGCTTTGTATGGCTACTATATCAATAGCTTACGTTGTTGCCATTTGGCAACAGTTAAGGCGTAATAGGGCTTGAACGTATTAAATATAATTACTGATTCAGCTAGTGTATAAGGTAAAAGCCTGATAATAGATACTAAAAAGCAAAGGACTAAACACAATGCCTGCAACTATGGCTAAAAAGTACCATGCATTACTTAATTGGCGCCCTAACTTAATCGGACAGTTTGCAATAAGTATGTTGTTATCTTTATTACCACTTTCGTTAGTGGTAATTGTGTTTTTAAATGCACTTAATAAACAACTCGCCGTTACTCAGCAAATAGTCAGTGACAATTATCACGTTACCAAATCATTCAATACTTTAAAGCAAGAGCTCAATAGTTTAGAGCGTGCGACTCGGCAAAACTGGGTTTTAAAAAGTGAATCCCTTGATAATCTAATTGTAGATAAATGGCAAACATCGCTGCAAAGTATTGATGAGTTAACCCAATTTAGCTCATCAGCCGATTACAACGCTAATTGGCAACGCTTAGCACACACCTTACAAACTGCTCATACTCAATTAGTAGAAGAAAAACAGCAGCAAGCAGATTTATTTTTACCTATTAGTGACTTAGTTGCAGAGCTGACCATATGGCTTCGCGACGTAAATGCAGAGCAAATAAAGAACAATCAAAATGAGCTTTCTTCATTGCAGTCTTTATTTATAAATTGGCTGGTGGCACTTATTCCGCTAACTCTAATTGTGGGCGGCGGTTTTTTATGGCGTATTAGTAAGCGCCTTAAAGGCTTAACTTCAGTAATCGATAAATTAGGGCAAGGGCATTGGCAGCAAAAAATAGCCGTTCATGGCTCAGCAGAGTTAGTTGAGCTTGGTAATAAGCTGCAGTGGGTGCAAGAGCAGCTGCATGTACTTGAACAGCAAAAAGACACTTTTTTACGCCATGTAACACACGAACTAAAAACACCGCTTGCTTCAATGGTCGAAGGAACTGACCTTTTAAGTGATGAAATTGTAGGCCCTATAACCGACGAGCAAAAAGCAGTACTTGAACTGATTAGTCAGTCAATGGTGCGTCTGCGAACCATGATTGATAGCCTACTTAGTTACAATGCAATTCGTACCAGCAAAGATAGTTTAAGTGAAGTAGAGTTTAGCTATTTAATTAACAAAATTAATAGTCATTTTGAACATCGTTTAAGTGCCCGAAATCAAGCACTTCAGTGGCAAAATAACTTACCAAATAAACCGCTTGCTTTGCCTAGTGAATTAATAGAAATGATTTTAATACAGCTTATTTCAAATGGCTTAAAGTTTTCAGAGCAAGGGCAGCACGTAGCTATAGATTTAGCGCTTGAGCAAAGCCAGCTAAATATAAAAGTGATAGACCATGGCTGTGGTATTAAAGAGCAAGAAAAAACACAGATTTTCGGCGCATTTTACCAAGGTAAACATAATAAAGATGTTACGCTGCAAGGCAGTGGCTTAGGTTTAACCATAGTTAAAGAGTCGGTAGAGCAGTTAAGGGGTAAATTAAGCGTTGAGCATAATGAGCCTCATGGTTGCCAATTTTTAATAAAAATTCCCATAACAATAAATCAAGGAGTTAACTAGCATGCGCTCGCGTTTAATGGCTATTTTATGTGTGCTGAGCAGTACTATTATTTTATCTGGGTGTGAAACAAATAACGCACAACAACAAAGTGTGGTGTCCTCGCCTGCGCCAGTAGTTGATACCACCACAACAACAAAAAATAAAAGCACACTGCCTAGCCCAAAAGCACGCCCTAAAAGCGAACCAACCTATCCACCTGCAGAGCAAGTTATTGCTTGGCATGCTAATCAATGTGGCGGATTTAAAGTTGCGCCGGTTAAGCAAGCTTACTTAGGTGAGACAGAACTTAAACACTTTTTTAAATACATGTGCTTAAACGTAAATACTGATCCTAATGCGGTTATGAGTAAATTACTAAAGCTCGATTTAGCTTACTTTTGGCCTGACGATATAAAGCAATATTTATGGCTGCAAAAGCAGCAAGTAACAATGCAAATAAATGCTAAAAAAGAGCAACAAGCACTAAATGATAAAATGCAAGAAACCCTCTCGTCATTAGCAACTATAGAGCAGCAACTTTTATTGCGCGAAGATACCAAGGAGCAGTAATTATGGCCGAACAAAAGCCGCAAGGCGCAAAAGTATTATTAGTTGATGACGACGCCAGCTTATTAAAATTACTGGCTATTCGTATCGAGTCTAAAGGCTATGAAGTAACTACTTGCGAAAGTGGTATTACGGCACTGCAAATACTCAAAAACCAAGTGTTTGATGCGGTAATAACCGACTTGCGCATGGATGAAATGGATGGCATGACACTACATCGCCAACTGCAAAGCCGCTACCCAGCATTGCCCGTTATTATGATGACAGCTCATGGCTCTATTCCTGATGCGGTTGAAGCCACTAAACAAGGTATTTTTGCTTTTATAACAAAACCAGTAGATAAAGACGAGCTATTCGACAGCCTTGCAAAAGCTATAGAAATACATGGCGTTAACGCCGATGAAGTTATTCCAAAAAGTAATATTGTGACACGCAGCGGGGCTATGCTGCATTTGCTTGAGCAAGTAAAATTACTTGGGCCAACACAAGTTAATGTGCTGATCTCTGGTGCAAGCGGTACAGGTAAAGAGCTACTTGCACAGGCGATTCATCAACACAGTCATGTAAGCGAAGGGCCATTTGTGGCTATTAACTGCGGCGCTGTACCAGGGGAACTTTTAGAGTCTGAATTATTTGGCCATAAAAAAGGCTCATTTACAGGCGCTGTGAAAGATCACCAAGGTTTGTTTCAACAAGCGCAGGGCGGCACGTTATTTTTAGATGAAATTGGTGATATGCCACTTAACTTACAAGTTAAGTTACTGCGAGTACTTCAAGAAAAAACCATTCGGCCGGTGGGTTTTCAAGAAGAAATTCCTATTGATGTGCGAATCGTGTCTGCAACTCATAAAAACTTACCGGATGCGATTTTAAATCAGCAATTTAGGGAAGATTTATATTATCGCTTAAATGTTGTTAACTTAAAACTACCGCCACTTTATGAGCGCCGTGAAGACATAAGCTTACTTGCACAGCATTTTAGCGCAAGTATTGCCAAACGTATGAATCAAAGCGAAAAACGTTTTGCAAGCGATGCCATGCATGCACTTGTACGCTTCGATTGGCCAGGTAATATTCGCCAATTGCAAAACGTAGTAGAGCAAGTTGTTGCATTAACGCCAAGCGAAGTAATATCAGAACATTTAGTGTTGGCAGCCCTTAATAGTAACGAAAAAAATGTAGAGCCGTTATCACTTAACGACGCTAAAAAAGAGTTTGAACGCGACTACGTAATCAATACTTTAAAAATGGCCGGTGGCAATGTAGCCGAAGGCGCAAAGCTTGCTAAACGTAACCGTTCAGACTTTTATAAACTGATTAAAAAACACAATATTGATGTAGATAATTTATAAAGGTAAGCAAATGCAGTTATTTATGGTGTATTTAGGTGGGCGAATCCAAGGTTGCCACATA
>JGI24517J20059_1000209_pt1 | contig 37733 bp, 39 predicted proteins | sample LinPmetageLP41_FD_20059 | JGI IMG/M metagenome (IMG submission 20059) | reverse complement strand
CGGAATGGCGACAGATTTAACTGGTGATAATGGTACGAGCTTCTCCAAGCCCCTCGATAACATCGGAGAAAAATCGTTCACGGATTATGACGCATACGCGTCGTCATTTATTCATGATATGAGTATTCCAGGATGTGACACGGGCAGTAAAGTGTTTGTCGGGCAGAGAAAAGATCCATTTGTCGTCAATTTAGGTCGCACTTTTGACTTAGTAAATTATGTACCATTAGATAATGGCACTAATCAAAGTGATAGCAACGACGATTTACTCGATAAGAATGTTACTACCATTGCTATAGAGGTACCGAAGTCGTGTATCACGGGGAGTGGCAATGGTGTTATCGGTGGATGGACTACAGCGAGTTTGCCTCAGGCTCGTATTTTAAATCCGCAAGCTACATTTGATAAACCATCGGTTGATGGTGGTGCTTTGGTGCAGGTTTCCCGCCTAGGAATGCCGCTCGTTAATGAAGTTGTCATCGGTTTAAATGATAAAGATTTATTCTCGTCGTCGGAGCCAAAAGATGACGCTCAATTCGCCGATTATGTAACGCATCCAACCTTGCCAGCCTTGCTCGATATTTTATTTAGAACGCCATTAGGTGCTGCTGAAAATATTGCGCCATCAAATATCCCTCGTAATGATTTAGTCACCGCCTTTTTAACTGGATTTCCTGGAGTTAATCAGTTGGCTACCGTGACCGGTTCTGAAATGCTGCGATTAAATACCGGTATTGATGCAACACCGGCTGCCGATCAAAGTGCGTTTGGTGTCGTTGCTGGTGATCTTGCCGGTTTTCCAAATGGACGTCGTCCAGGTGACGATGTTGTCGATATTGCTCTGCGCGTAGTCATGGGAGCGTTATGTCATCCAGTAGATCTCGATGGCGATGGCACTGCCACCGACGATTTAGGCTTGTGCTCACCGAGTGATGCACCAGTAGGCGATCAGCCATTCAGTGATCTTGCACCAATTGATGCAACCTATGTGGATAGTACTTTTCCATATTTAAAAGCGCCATTGGCTGGCTCAGTAAATCCATAGGCGAGAGGATATGAATATGAAAATGACTACCCAGTTTATCTTACCCGGATTGACCGCTATGGCGTTGCTTTTGTCTGGTTGTTCAGATGTATTCGATAATGATAAAAAGCGGTCCGACCCTAATCGGGTAACGCTAACCGGTTTGGTGGACGACATCTTTTATGCCGAAGCCGAGAGCGAGCCAGTAGCCATTAATGATTTAATAATTAATGACAATGCTGATCAATACTCGTTCGATTACTTGTTGCAAGGCGAGTAATTAAATGACCGCCGAGTACTTTGCTCGGCGGTTCTTTGTTGGAGTTTTAGATATTTATGAAGCATAAATATAATTTGTTATGTTTTTTCTTTTTATTTTTCCCATTTCTAGTACATGCAGAATGGGTGCCGGCTAATTTTGATGATGTTATTGCTGAGTGGTCGCTTGACCGAGTTCCTGCCACTGTTAAACGCAATTTTTCAGCCGCGGATGTTGCAGAGATATTTGATGAAATTGATCAAAATTTACGAGTAGCTAATCAGCCGGGGCAGGCATATCGCCATAGTTGGGCTGAAAGTACTTTTCAAGTGTTACCAGAATCCGCGCAGATCTCTCCTCGCGGTCTATTCGTTCGTGCTCGTATTGATCAATATCAACATCAGTTTTCTGCCGCAATTAAAACACTGAAGAAATTAGTCTTACAGAAGCCACAACACATCAGTGCACATTTGTTGTTGGCTCGCCTCTATACCTTGAAAGGCGACAGCGCTGCGGCAAAGTCGATCTGTGTCCGCATGATCGGGCTTACAGATGTATTAACGATTGCTGCTTGTTCATCAGAAGCAGAAGGTAATGTGAATGCCAGGCTGTTAAGTCAATTAGAAAATATGATTATTCAGCAAGGTTGGCCTGATGATGAGCGCGCCTTATGGCTTGCTCAAATCTTAGCCGAAGGGGCGATGCAAACAGGGCGATGGGATCTAGCTTCGCACTGGTTAAATACAGTAATGGAAATGCGTGCGCCGGCGACACTAACGCTTAGTTTCCTAGCGCAATGGAGTGATATCGAATTCGTACTTAATGACCCTCAGCGTGTGATGGATGTGCTAAGTCCTATTGTTGCCGGTAATACTGATAAAGATGACGCCTTATTGTTACGTTTAGCTATCGCTGAATCTTCGTTGGGTATGTCGTCGTATTGGACAGATATAATGAGAGATCGAGTTGCATTACGTGAGCTACGCAATGATCAATTGCATGCGAGTGAAATGGCGAGATTTTATTTGGAAATTGAAAAAGATATTGGTAAAGCTGAACGTTGGGCCAATATCAACTGGCAAAAAAATAAGAGCTACGAAGATGAACGCTTAATGTCATTAGTGCGAAATTCTTTAGTGCAATCTAGTGTCGAGGGTAGCCATTAATGCTTACTTTACGTCTTATTTTTTTAATGCTGCTATGGATACCTAGTGCTTATGCCCATCAAGCAAGTACCGCCTTTCTAACGGGGGTTATCGGTAATGATGCAGTGTTGCAAGCAGACTTTCAGTTGCGCTTGTTCGATCTTGAACGAGTGATTGGTATTGATTCTAATCACAATGGTCAGATGACTTGGGGAGAGCTGTTGCAGCACAAAAATGAAATAGCTATCTACCTTAAACGTCATTTTTCAGTCGAACAAAATCAACAGAATTGTACTGTCAATATGCCAGCTAATTGGAGCATAGATAGTCATTACGGTGAGTCTTATCTCAGCATTCCCGTTAAAATTATATGCCAAGAAATTGAGTTGTTTACAATCTATTACTCCGCATTTATGGAGCTGGATAGCCAGCATAAACTGTTGATTAATCTTAGTTATGATGATCAGTCTATCTCTACACTGGTCGCGAGCAATCTGCGTTTTGCCGATATTAACCCAACGATTAATAGTTCTTTTTCTACTATGGCCACCTTCATCGTGGAAGGTATGGTGCACATATGGAAAGGGCTTGATCATGTATTGTTTTTATTCACACTTCTACTGACATCGGTATTGATTAGAGTTGACGGTAAATGGTTACCGCAACCAAGTACTCGATCAGCTCTGAAGCAGGCTGCGTTATTGGCCAGCATGTTCACGCTTGCTCATTCCATAACCTTAACGGCGACGGCCTTAAAATTAGTGGTATTGCCAAGTTATTGGGTTGAGTTGGGTATCGCTTTTTCGGTAGCAATTGCCGCGTTAAATAATATTTGGCCGATGGTTCGCCAAGTTTCGTTGCTTGTATTTGTTTTTGGGTTATTGCATGGAATGGGCTTTGCGAGCGTTCTGGCGGAATTATTGAGTGATGGAGGAGCGCTACCACTACTAACTGTTGTCGCATTCAATATTGGCGTCGAGCTAGGTCAGCTAGTCATCGTAATCATAGCGCTGCCCGCACTATTGATATTACGAGGTCGAAGCTGGTATCCAAAATGGATCATGAATACCAGTTCTTTAGGAATCGCAGCGACGGCAGGCTGGTGGATCATTGCCCGTTCTTAGGGCCTCATTAAATTAAGAAGATGAAAGCAATTGAATGGCTAAACGCACGAAGTCCTGCGAGGTTACTATGCCTAAAAGTTTCCCTTCGGCATCCGTAACCAGCAAGCAGCCCTGTTTCTCTTGTCGCAGTGTTTCTCCGGCCTCCTTAAGGGTGAGGTCGGGAGCCACTTTGGTAGCATCGTTTGAGACGCAGCTCCCTATCTCTGTACGGCTAAAATATTCCTGCAGGTGATGGGCACCGAACTTGTCGGTAATGCGAAAAGCTTCGCGTAAAAATTCTTTTTGGCTCAATAAGCCGACAAGATGACGGTTGTCGTCAATGATTGGTATATGGCGCACATGGTGTTCGCGCATTAATCGTTCTGCATCTAAAAGTGTGCATAGGGGTGTGAGCGTGAAAAGCTCAGTGATCATAATGTCACTAACGGTCTTCATAGGGTCACCATCGGGCCTGTTTTAATAAGATGTTAAGCTTCTTTTTAGTAAAGCAGTAATTGTTCAAACTGCTATGCTTTGGTGTTGTCAGGCGGTAAATATTGGCCAAGACGAGGAGTTTGAAATGAGCATTAGTCATCATATTCGTAACTATTACGAGCAACTGGTCGCGGAAGAAATACTGCGACAACTTAAGGATCAGCCGTTAGATGCTGAGGTTCGGCGTGATTCTGAGTATATGGCCGATGTCGCTTGTGTGGCGCTTAATCGTTTGCCCCCGCGCTACATTCGACATGAAGTTGATATGGCGTTTTATATGTCTCCAGATGAATTGGTAAGCACAAGAGATAGCATTGAGCGGACGGTCGCTGAAGCCATACTTTTTGTAGCGGAGCACTCGCGTAAAGATTAATCAGGCGTGTAGTATGTTTTTAATATATCGTTTAGTTATGATCAGCCGAGTTTAGCGTGATCGAAAATTGCAAAATGGAGTAATGCATGAACATATTGCTAGTCGACGATGATGAAGAGCTGTGCGCTTTGTTGCGTCGTTATCTGGAACGCGAATTGTTCAAAGTAACCGCGGTACACACTGCCGATGAAGGCTTGACCGAAGCCTTGAGTGGCCGTTATCAAGCGGTTGTTCTAGATATTATGCTTCCCGGTGGGAATGGTTTGGAGATTTTAGCAGGCATACGCAAGCGCAGTGAGCTTCCGGTGATTATGTTAACGGCTAAGGGCGACGAGATGGATCGTATCGAAGGCCTAGAAATTGGCGCGGATGATTACATCCCCAAACCTTGTAATCCGCGCGAGTTATCTGCGCGTTTACGCTCAATTTTGCGCCGCGGTAGATCAAACGCAGTGGCTTCATCGTCGGTGCAGCTAGATGAACTTACTATAGATTTCGACCAGCATCAGGTGAGTCGCGATGGTGAAGTGATTGATTTAACGGTCACCGAGTTCAACATTTTAAGTGTGCTGGCGCGTGATGCTGGCAAGGTTGTAGATAAAAATCGTTTGGCTGAGCAGTCGATGCAACGCTCGTTAACCCTATTTGACCGCAGCTTAGATATGCATTTAAGTAATTTGCGTAAGAAGCTTGGGCCGAATCGAGATGGCGAAGCACGGATTAAAACCATTCGTGGTGTTGGCTACATGTATATTCCAGAAGAAGAGGTGGCGTAAGCCAACAGAGTGCGAGGCGTATTTCTTAAAATTTATTTAGCCTTCATGGTGACGACTCTTATTACGACAGTCGTCACGCTTCTACTGGCGTCCTATTACCGTCAATGGTCTAACGATTCCGTTAACCTTATTGCTCCTACCGGCGGCTATATTTCCGCTGCTGAACTTATTCTGCAGCGCGGAGGCGAACCGCTATTGCTGGAATGGTTGCTGACCTTTGAACGTCACCCAAGCGTTAACGCTTATGTATTTGATGATCAGGGTATTAGCTTATTGCCGGATGTGCCGTTATCAGTTCAGGACTATGCGTTTTCTTCTGATTCGTATGTGGCCAAGGTTAACCCGATAGGACGTTCTGAAATTCTAGTAAAGGCGCCGCTGCAAGGGTACGACGGGCGGGTGTATTTATTAGTCGTCGAGTTTATTCATCCTCTAGTCGTGTTTAACTTGCCGGAATATTTGGCGTGGGGCGCGTTAGCATCGCTCTTACTATTTGCGCTCTGGAGTTTTGTGCTGTCGGGGTATCTCACTCGGCCTCTCCGTTATATGCAAAAAACAGTGCGATCTTTTGCCAACGGTGATTGGTCGGCACGGATGAATCCAAAGTTTTTGCGGCGTAAGGATGAACTCGGCGAATTGAGCCGCGAGTTCGATCATATGGCGGCGCATCTGGAACGCTTGATTAAAGATCAACGGCAGCTGGTAAGCGATGTATCGCATGAATTACGTTCGCCGTTAGCGCGTTCAGCCATAGCACTGGAGCTGGCTCGGTTTGATGCGGTGCCAGATCAAGTAGAACACTTAGATCGAATAGAGCTTGAGAACCAACGTCTTAACGATATGATCGAAGATTTATTGGGTATGGCACGTTTGGATACTCAGCAAGATCATAGTCACTGGAAGCGAGTCGATTGTTACAAGTTACTGATACATATCGTTGATGACGCTAAATTTGAGCATCAAGGCAGTGACTTAAATTTAACCTTGCATGGCGAACTTTCGCAGGTAATCGGTGATGCCAAGCTACTGGCGTCGGCCTTCGAGAATATTATTCGTAATGCATTGCTGCATACCGCGCCACGAACCTCTGTGGATATTGATATTAGTTCTCGTCATGAGAACCTGCGCATCATTATTCGTGATCACGGCCCTGGCGTTGAAGAGAGCAAGCTGCAAGATCTATTACGGCCTTTTGTCCGTGCCGAGTCTGCTCGTGAGCGGTTAGGTTCTGGACACAGAGGTTTTGGCTTAGGTTTGGCTATCGCTCATCGTGTGGTTTTGCACCATCGTGGTAAGTTGCGATTACATAATCACAAAGATGGTGGCCTTATCGTCTTGATAGATTTGCCAATTGGGCCGACTTCCAAGTCTAATTAGTCTCTTTACGTGCTGTTTACGCCTCCTTGACTGTGCGTTTTTGTAATCTCGCTGTTACACTCAGTAAGTAATTATATTTAGGGTGTGTCGCGTGCGAGTATTGTTGTCTGTTGCGCTAATTGTATTGTCCTCCGTTGCTATGGCGAATCCGCCGGTGGCAGGCGCACGTCCGGATATGCAGTTGGAATGGAATAATACTAATCCTGAGCAACGCCAAGCCCTTGATACCTTTTATCAGTCTCTCCAAAACTTCTCCGCTCAACCTGAAGCAAATCAGCGCATTATGCGCGAACAGCATTTAGAGCAGTTACGGGATATGTCCTCGGAGCAGCGTCAACAAATGTTCCGCAGTTTTGTGCAGCAGAGCGAGAACCAACGTTTTCGTTGAGGTTCGCCCGTATTCCTTATAGGCCATTCGTCATTTCGGCCATAGACTTTCCTTTTGTTATGCCTAGAGTAACCATCTGTTAATTTCACAGACGCAACGGTTGCTAAATTCTTATGAAAACCCGTATCACTGAATTGTTTGGAATTTCTGTTCCTCTTGTTTTGCCTGGCATGAGTTGGATTTCGACACCGCAACTCGTCGCTGCGGTAAGCAATGCTGGTGGTCTTGGGATTCTGGCTAGTGGGCCTCTTAATCCAGAACAAACGCGCGCAGCTATTCACGAAATTCGTTCTCTTACGGATAAACCATTCGGCGTTGGTGTGACCTTGCTGATGCCGGGTGCGAAAGAGAACGCTGAGGTTGCATTGGATGAACAAGTGCCAGTGATCAACTTCTCATTAGGTAAAGGCGATTGGTTGATTAAGCGTGCACATGAGTACGGCGGTAAAGTGATCGCGACTGTGGTGTCGGAAAAACACGCTAAATCGGCAGAGAAAATTGGCGCCGATGCTTTATTAGTAACAGGCCATGAAGCCGCTGCGCATGGTGGAAACGTAACTTCGTTGGTTTTGATCCCTTCTATTGCTTCTAAAGTATCTATTCCAGTTATCGCTACGGGTGGTTTTGCTGATGGTCGAGGACTGTTAGCGGCTTTGTCGTTAGGAGCTGAAGGCGTTGCCATGGGTTCGCGTTTCGCTACCAGTGCCGATAGCCCATTGCATAGCAAGGTAAAAGAAGCGGTGATCGCTCGTAGTGAACAGGACACGATTTATTCGAAAAACTTCGACGGTATCCCCGCTCGCGTGATGCGCACACCGCGCTCAATTAAAGCAACGCGCAGACCGATGAATTTCTTTGTTGCTTCTTGGCAAGCTACGAAGGCTGCGAAGCTAGTTAACCAGCCAGTTTGGAAGATTATGGTTGGCATGCTGGCTATGATGGATAAGGTGAAGTTATTGGCTTACTTTGGCGCTAGTGTGCCGCGTTTACAGGCCGCGACCATTGATGGTGATCTGGAAAAAGGCGTGCAGTTTATCGGCCAGACTCAAGGTCTCATCGAAGATGTCGTATCCGTTGATGAATTGGTACAGCGCATCATGACAGAAGCCCAAGCGCTTCATACTAAGCAGGCAGCGTATTGGGCGAATTAGTGTTTTACCGTCTGTAGATTGCAGCCAATTGATATCGATCGATGCCGGTATCAATTGGCGGTTTATATTTCTTTTCTATAGCCCCCACGCCGCATCAATCCTCTTATTTAGATTCAGACCCATCTATTGCATTTTTTCTGTCGTAAAGTGCCCAAAAAATGGCAGTTATGTAGTGATTTGTTACCGCGGCTTATATAGATACCGCTGCGGCTTCAACGGTCACTGCGGCCTTGCTGAATTTTTATACACTCAGTTGGCGTTTGCCATATGGACCATTGGTCTGAGGTGTTCGCTAAAACAAAAATAACAAACTGAGTAATGATTATGAAACTGAAGTGCTTAGCATTGGCTGCAGCCATTACTGTGTCTGCTCCAACATTTTCCATGTCGTCGACCCCAGAAACTGGTTATACCGAAACCAAATATCCGATCGTGCTAGCTCATGGTTTGTTTGGCTTCGATAGTTTATTGGGTGTGGATTACTGGTACAAAATCCCAGAGACCCTGCAAAAAGACGGTGCAAGTGTGTATTTGACGCAGGTGTCTAACTCGAATAGCCCGGAAATTCGCGGTGAGCAATTAATATTGCAAATCGAAGAAATTTTAGCCCTGACCGGTGCCGAAAAAGTGAACTTGATTGGTCATAGTCATGGTGGTCCGACAACGCGTTATGTGGCTTCGGTGCGTCCAGATCTAGTTGCGTCTGTCACCTCAGTGGGTGGTGTCAACAAGGGCACTCCTGTTGCGCAGACTCTTCAAGATTGGAATGAGGGATCTACTGAGTTTGAATGGCTACTCGATAACTTAGGCAATGCGCTATCGACGACTATCGACTTTTTGTCGGGCGGCGGTTATGAGCAAGATCTGCTGGCCTCAATTGGTTCGATGACCTTTGCCGAAGCTGAGCGCTTTAACAATGAGCATCCTGCTGGGATTCCTGCGACTGCGTGCGGCGAAGGTGATTATGAAGTGAATGGTATTGGCTTCTATTCTTGGACGGGTGCTAAGCCAGTAACGAATGTTTTGGATATTTCCGATCTGATTACCGCTGGTGCGTCTTTATTCTTTACCGATGGCGAAGCCAACGACGGCTTAGTCGGCACATGCTCGACTCACTTAGGTATGGTGGTGCGTGATGACTTCAAGATGAACCACCTAGATGAGGTTAACCAACTATTGGGTATTCATCATTTAACCGAGACGGATCCATTAACTGTGTTCAGAACCCATGCTAATCGTCTGAAGCTAGCAGGTTTTTAAACTATGAAACGGTTCATGATCTTTGCGGTCGCGTCTTTTTTAAGCGTTATCGGTTGGATAGTGAGCGATATAGGATCACAGGACACTGTGATCCGTTCTTTGCCGATGGAAAATGCATCGGCTCAGAACGCAGAATATGGCTCTGCAGCGTCACTAAATAGCACAGTGAACGAAGCGGCACTTCGCACTTTTCGTGGCGCATCTGAAGATGGCAAGTTACAGGTTGATGAGACCAATCACTTGGTCATCGACTTGCAACTGCGTCATTGGTTTGATTTTCATTTATCTGCAGTCGGCGAGTTGAGTATTGCCGACATTCGTAATGTTATGACAGAGCGCATAATGCGATTGCCATTACCTGCCAGAGATGAAGCGCTGGCAGTGCTAAGTGCTTACTTGGGCTACTTGGATGCGCTTGCCGCATACGATGAAACTACGGCTCTAAAAAACCAAATGAGCGATGCGTCTAGTCGTATGCTTACTCGCTTAGAGTGGCAGCAGCGCTTGCGGCGTGAGTGGCTGCAACCGGATGTCGTAACCGCTTTTTTCACTGCTGATGAGCTAATCGATAATTACACCCTGCAAAAATTAGCACTGCTGCGTAATGGCGCTAATGCTACTGAGCTCAAACAATTGGACGAATCTCTACCTGAAGTTGTACAGGTGATGCGTGAGCAATCACAGTCCGTGTTAACGCTGAATCAAGAAATGGCGCAGATGCAGGCGCAGAATGTGAGTGCAGAGGATCAATACGCTTGGCAGGTACGCGAGTACGGTGAGGAAGCCGCACAACGCTTAGCACAGGTAAAACAGCGCCAAGAGGAATGGCAACAACGTTTAAAAGATTATCGGCACTATAAACAGTCGCCTGAGCTACAACGACTGGCACCGCAAGATCGTGATGATTTATTGCAAACCTATCGTGACGCTCACTTTACGAGCCTTGAGCAGAAGCGAATTGGGGCGGCACTGGCGTTGTTGAAGGAGGAATAACGCTTTCTTGGTCGGCGGCTTGCAGAAGCTTTTGCAAAGGCAGAAACAATGCAGGTGCCGACATTAATAAATTTTCACTATAAATTTCAGGATTTGCACCAGCAGGTAGAGGGTATATGTGCCCAACCGTCGCTCCTGACTCACGAGCAATCAGCTGCGCAGCGGCGAAATCCCACGGCTTAACGGTTTCGTAATAAGCGTCCATTCGTCCACAGGCTAACCAACAGATATCCAACGCTGCAGAGCCCAAGCGACGTACGTCAGCACAGCGGGTGAGTACGCTATTCAAACGCCCCATCAAACGCGGTAAATCATCTTTTACATAGGGAAAGCCTGTCGCCACTAGTGCTCGTCCTAATTCCGACTTAGTGCTGCAGCGAATAGGATGATCATTTAAACGTGCGCCTTTACCAGCAATGGCGTGGAAGGTTTCCTGCATAAATGGATTATGAACGACCGCTACTTTAGCTTTGCCTTTGTGGTAGTAGGCAATGGAAATAGCCACTTGAGGGTGGTGGTGCGCGTAATTTACGGTGCCATCAATGGGGTCGATAATCCAAAGATGTTCAGCATCGGTGCCGCCATCTGGATTGAGCTCTTCTGATAGGATTTGATGGTCGGGATAAACTTGGCGAATGCCTCGACATATTAATTCATCGGCAGCTACATCGGCCTGAGTAACGAGTTCCGTGCCGCCTTTAAACTCTACTGAGAGTCTTGGCCTCTGTTGACTGATAAGGTTTCCCGCATCAGTGGCAAGGCGCAATGCTAGCGTGAGTACATTAGTTATATGCATAGTAACTCCTTATTCAACGAGCCGTTGGCAGCGATTGAATATGCGTAGCGACGGTAACCATGCCGCAGAAACCAGTTCTTGATATTCGTCTGGTCATTGCGGAGTGCAATAGATGTTATATTATTACTTTTTAATCGGACTAACTAGTTTTCTATGATACGCGTTCATTTGATCACCGGCTTTCTCGGTGTGGGAAAAACCACTGCCATTCTGGACGTATTGGCGAATAAGCCGAGTCAGCAAAAGTGGGCAGTATTGGTGAATGAATTTGGTGAGGTTGGTGTTGATGGCACCATTCTCGAGGCACAAGGTGCTGTGGTGAAAGAAGTTCCTGGCGGTTGCTTATGCTGCGTGTCGGGTTTGCCCTTTCAAATGGGGCTTAATCTTCTTATTGCCCGCGAAAAGCCGGATGTTATTTTAATTGAACCTACGGGGTTGGGGCATCCGCGCAATATTCTTAACATGCTAGCGGCAGAGCATTATCAAAGCATTTTAGAGCTGGGTGCCACCATTTGCTTGCTCGACCCGCGGCATTTATCTCAGCCGCGTTATACCAGCAACGACGTATTTAAAGATCAATTGCAGGTTGCTGACGTGCTGGTGGCGAATAAAACCGAGCTGACCTTGCCCGCTGATAAGTCCGCGTTTGATACTTTGCTTGAGCGATCACAACCGCCGAAAGCCGCATCTTACTGGACGACACAAGGTCATTTCGATTTATCCTGTTTGGAACTGGCCGCCAATCCGCAGCGACGTGTGCAATTTCGTCCAGCAACAAATATCAGCACCACGCCATTAGTGAACCCAAGCGCTCCCGAAGTGAATGTGCAGGAGGCGTCTGGCCTTGTTGACGCCAGTAATACTATATTGGCGTTGGAAGAAGGGCAGGATATTCGTCGACTAGAGAATCAAGGCGACGGGTATTTTTCTGTGGGTTGGTTATTGTCTGGTAATTGGCAGTTCTCGTTAGCAGAGTTACGGCATTGGCTGAATACGATGAACCTACAGCGGGCCAAGGGCTTACTTCGTACGGATCAAGGTTACTACGTTCTCAATTGGCGTGACGGCGCCTTAACCGAAATGCCGACGCGAGCGCTGGAAGAAAGCCGTATTGAATTGATTCATGATGCAGCGCTTAGCGCCGATGAATTAGAGCGAGCATTGTTGGCTTGCCGAATAAATTAATAACAAGATTATGTATAAAAAGGATGTTGAGGAATGAAGTACTGCCCACAATGCACATCGACGTTAACGGATACCGTCATTGATGGTGAGGCTCGAATTGCCTGTGCTGCTGAGTGTGGATTTGTTTTTTGGGATAACCCAACGCCGGTGGTCGCCGTTGTGGTAGAAACGCCAGATGGCATAGTACTAGCTCACAATAAAGCATGGCCTGAAGGTATGTTCAGTATTATTACTGGATTTTTAGAACGCGGCGAAACGCCCGAGCAGTGCGCCCTACGTGAAACCGCAGAAGAACTAGGATTGCAAGGAAATAAAGCCGAGTTTATTGGTTTTGAATTGTTTGATGGTCGTGGTGTTGGTGGGCAGATATTTAATCAATTAATTATTGGTTTTTATGTCTATGCCGAGGGGGAGATTCGTCTTGATGAAAACGAGTTAGATCAGGCAAAAACGATTTCCCGAGAAAAAATAAAAGGCTGGAATTCAGCCACTGGAAAAATATTGCAACGCTGGATTGATAGCTTAGCTCATTAAAAACGATGAGACATAGTCATCTAGCATCAATAAAACTGTCAATAAAGTGTCTTAGATAAGCAACCTAGATGTGTCCCAATGGAACCGCCAATTTTTAGCTTGCGGATGTTCCGCACATTGAGGACGCAATGAAAACACAACTCCCTTCGATTGCCTCGGCGCTGACATTAGCGCTGGCATCCGTTAGCCATGCCGACATATTAATCAACGAAGTCGATGCCGATCAAACAAGTACAGATATCGCTGAATTTATCGAATTATTTGATGGCGGCTTAGGCAACCAATCTTTAGATGGTTACAGTCTCGTTTTTTATAACGGCAGCAATGATCTAAGTTATCAAGCATTCAGTTTGGATGGATACAGCACCAACAATGATGGGTACTTCGTCTTGTGTGGTGACGCGGCGCAAGTGGCAAATTGTGATCTGGATGTCTCTCCAGATTCTAATTTAATCCAGAACGGTGCGGATGCCGTTGCATTGTATGTAGCTCCTGCCAGTAATTTCCCAACGAATACTGCAGTAACGACCACCGCATTAGTGGATGCCGTGGTTTACGACACCAGTGACGCCGATGATAGTGGTTTATTGGTATTGTTGAATGCCGGCCAGCCACAACTTAATGAGAATGAAAATGCTGCAAGCACAACGGATTCTATTCAGCGTTGTGGTGGTGCTGCACGTGATACTGATGGCTTTGTCGTCGCTGCTCCTACTGCAGGGGTCGCTAACCAGTGCAGTGTTGTGGTTGAGCCAAGCATTGGTTTATGCGGTGACGAAGCGACGGGAATTCATGCTATTCAAGGCGCAATCTCTGACGTAAGTAATGATACCAGCCCATTGCTCGGCCAAAGTGTGATTGTTGAAGCCATCGTTACGGCAGATAAGCAAGGCGGGGCATTGGCCAGCGGCGATTCTTCGTACCAATACAGCGGCTTTTGGCTACAACAAGCGGACGATGCAGTAGACAGTGATCCGATGACATCCGAAGGTGTATTTGTTTACGACTATAGCGATGCGGTCAATGTTGGTGATCGCGTTCGTTTGCAAGGGACGGTATCTGAATACAATCAAGTGACTCAAATTAGCCAAGTTAGTGAAGTGGTTATTTGTGCTTCAGGCCAGACTTTGCCCGCGGCAACTACGATTAACTTACCGGTTGCAGATTTGAGCGCGTTAGAAGCGCTTGAAGGCATGCGCATCGCAAACGATCAAGGCTTAGTGGTTAGTGATTTATTTGGTACTGGCTACGGTTTTGGAAATTATGGTCAGTTTGTGGTGTCTTCGCGTTTGCACTTCCAAGGGACTGAAATTGCTTTACCCGGCTCGGATGCCGCTATTAATGCAGTTAATGAACGCAATTTAGATGCGTTGTTAATTGACGACGGTGTATCAGCATCTTACCCAAGTTTTATTCCATTCCCAGATGAAACAGGTTTTTCTGCATCGAACCCAATGCGCATTGGTTATCAAGTACCAGCAGTTGCCGGTGTAATGCATGCGTATAAAAATAACTACACCATCATTCCTGATGCCATCACCATTGATCCAACTCATGCACGTACATTAGCCCCTGTGGTTGCTGAGGATGCGAACTTAGTGATCGTTGGAATGAACGTACTTAACTATTTTAATGGCGATGGCTTAGGTGGTGGTTTCCCCACATCTCGTGGTGCGCCAACGGCTGATGCTTTTGCCATGCAAAGCGCTAAAATCGTGAGCGCTTTAACCGCAATGAATGCCGACATTATTGGTTTGATGGAAATTGAAAATGACGGTTATGGATCGGAAAGTGCTATTCAAACTTTGGCTAATGAATTAAATCAAACACAAATGCCAGGCTTTGAATATAGCATTATTACTCCGAATTCTTCGTTGTTAGGTACGGATGAAATTGCGGTGGGTTTACTGTATCGAGCCGAAAAAGTTACTCCGGTTGGTTCGGCGTTGGTATTAAATACTGCTAACTCGCCGCTGGATGATAATTCTGAACCTTTATTTGATGACACAAAAAATCGCCCAGCATTAATTCAAAATTTTGCGGTTAACGGCCACGAGATCACCATTGCTGTGAATCATCTTAAGTCGAAAGGATCGGCTTGTGGCGAAGTCGATGAAGGTAGCGACGGCCAAGGTAACTGTAATATTAAGCGGACACGCGCGGCGCAAGCTTTGGTCGAATTCTTGGCTAATGTCGAATCTGACGGCGTGATGATTCTGGGTGATCTAAATGCCTACAGCCAAGAAGATCCGATGCAGGTATTTTACGCTGCTGATTTTACCAACTTAAAATACACAGCAGCGTCAACCGAAGCACAATCATATTCGTACTCGTTTAGTGGTTTGTTAGGTAGCTTAGATCATGCCTTGGCGACAGGTGTTATTGCGGAGCAAGTCGTGAGCGTGGACGCTTGGCATATCAACTCAGTGGAAGATTCATTGGTCGATTATTTAACCGAAGCCAATGGTCAAACATTCAGCTCGATTGATAATTATGCTGAGCCGGATGCGTATCGTTCTTCGGATCACGATCCCATTGTCGTTGGTTTGAATTTACAAGCTCCGGTTACCAATAGCGCTCCGCAACAAGATAATGAAATCCCTGTTGTTTTGGTTAACCGCAGTAATGCCCGTATTGCTGTCAGTGTTCGTGACTATGTAAGTGATGCTGATGGTGATGAATTAACGTATTCAGCTAGTGACTTGCCAGAAGGTTTTAGTTTATCGAATGCTGGCCAGTTAACGGGTGTTGCTACACCGAGCGTAATCGCTATGTTGCCGCTAACAGTCACTATCGATGTTACTGATGGCTATGACACTATTAGTGTTGCTGTCGAGCTTGAAAACAACACGCGTTGGTATCGCTTACGTCAGCGTTGGTTGGCTTTTTTGGAATGGCTACGCGGATAATTAATTACAATTAATTGTGTTTAAAATAGCCCTAGGCGCGTCGCGTCTGGGGCTTTTTTCTATTTAATTCTTTTTGCAATTGCCTGACCCATTGATCTACCCTTTTTTCAGTTAATTCGTGTTGGCGATCTTCATCAAGTCCTAATCCTACAAAGTGGCGACCATCGGTGGTTAATGCCCGCGATTCTTCAAAGTCGTACCCTTCAGTAGAATAATAGCCAATCACGGTTGCCCCACGATCGCGCACGGCATCGTGCAGTAATCCCAAAGCATCCAAAAAGTAATAACCGTAACCGAGCTGATCACCCAAACCATAAAGGGCAATCGTTTTATTGGCAAAACTCATATCTTCCAGTATTGGCCAAAAATCTTCCCAGTCGGCTTGAATACCGCCGAAATCCCAAGTGGGTATGCCCAATATTAATGTCTGATATTGCGCAATATCCTCAGGTGCACAGCTCGCTATGTTGTGAATTTCGACCACAGCCCAATCAATTTTTTCTTGTAGTAGATAAGCAATTTCTTCAGTATTTCCCGTATCAGTACCGTAAATCAATCCAATCCGTTGCATAAATAGCTCCTTAAATGACGTAGCGAGAAATAAAAGAAAAATCACGAGATAAGGTTTTGATGCGACTATTGCTTCCTGGTTGCGCCCGATACAAATGCTGTAGAGCAAAGAAAGGTTGATACAAGTATTCGAGGCATTGGTGTCGCCATGCTTCATCGCAACTGACGTTAACCCCGGTATCGCGCAAGGTGTTGTAGATGCGTCTTAGCCAGCTTTCTTGTAGGCGTATGAGATCACGCTCGCCGGCTTCTTGGGCGAGCTCTAAACCGGCATCTAGGTAATCATTCAGCCACTCATGATGTAATTCATCGCCGTGGTAACTACGAATAGTATTTTCCAAACGCTCTAAGCGCAGAATACAAGAATTGCGGTGTTCTCGTTGTGGTACAAGATCGGGAAAGGTCGTTACGGGGTAGATATCAGCGTATAGCGACATAGGTATTCCTCCTTATTTGAAGAATACCTTAATGAGAATGGTTTTCATTTGCAATGAGGTTTGATTGAAATATAACTATCAACTTTTAGTAATTGATAGTTAGTGCCATTCGAACGACTTTTCTTGGCCTTTATTTAACTTAATCCAGCCGTTATCACTGGCGGCACTTTCGTCGCCTTCTTTCCAACCTTCGGCGCTGCAGCGAATCTCTGTTTCTAGCGCAGAGTGGGCTGCACGAGCTAACTCTAGGTCGGTATGCCAAGTCGTATCATTTTGCTTAAACCAAAGGCTAGCGAAATTTTTCTCAGCGCCTTCATTTAAAAACACATCCATATCGTTACAACGATAGTGATGGTGTCCAGCGGCAGATTTAATGATCTCAACTTTGAACAAGGAGGCGAGCCAGCTATGCACGGCTTCTGGATTTGCCTTCATGATATAGATTTCTAAATCGGGAAGTTGGTCAGTCATTGGGGTTTGAGATCCTTAATATACGGAAGAGGCTTAGTGCTATGTAACCAATTAAGGCAGCCAAGCCACCGATGGATGCGAGTGCTAATCCAGCGAGTGCGGCCATTTCTTGCTGCCAAGAGGGTAAGAGTAAGCGATCTACGCCAATAACAATACCAAGGCCCGCAAAAAAGCCGACAGCACCCCATACAAACAAACCAAGGTAACGTCGATCATTGTGCATTTGTTGCTTAAGTATAGAGCGCCAGTCCATCGGTCCATCCGATAACGATGAGGTGAGTAGTGAGCATAGCAAATCTAAAAGTTCTGTTAACGGTTAAAAAACGGTCGTTTGAATGAATCCCATAGCTGGTGCGCCTTAGAGCCCGTTGTTAATAAATTACACACAGAATTATCCACAGCAATTGTGGATGAGCTTGCAAGGTTGTCCCCAGATGATCGAGGGGCTAGGTGCTCTGCCAGAGCATTGAGTCATTGTTTGGTCAGCTAACTCAAATGACGTGATTGGCTATGCTTATCCTATGAATAATAAGGAGTTTTTAATAACGATTTGAACTGATGCAAATCTGTACGACATTTTTAAAGCTAGTAATACTGGGGATTTAGACGACTTGTCTCCAAACTATCCACTAGTTTATCCACAGAATATGTGGAAAACCTTTGTGAGCTAGGCATAGGTTGTGCACAGCAGCGATAATCATGGGTCAGTTGGTTGAAATCTTAGCGATATTGGTGAATAGGGCGCCGGTGGTGCGTTGCGCGACCATCCCGAGCCAGAGTCTACTTTCACTCCCTGCTAGCTCCGCACTGCACCGGCGTAATTCCCATATTAGGCCACCCTCATAGCCTGAAATTATAGTAATTCAGACCTAAGATTTCGTCTCTGTGGCACGATGTCGCAGGGGGTTGTCTATTTTTTGATCTTTATCGCATGCATTTGATTGAATTCACTGAGGGCTTTAGGTAAACTCCGCGCTCCTTTTTATCCATCCAAACGACAAATGTTGTGGTTTAGATGGACTCCTTGCCTTACCGGATCCCCTGGGAGGCTATAACCCACGAGGAGTTGACAATGCGTCACTACGAAATCGTTTTTCTGGTTCACCCAGATCAAAGCGAACAAGTACCAGCAATGGTAGAGCGTTACACCAACACCATCGAAGCGACTGAAGGTAAAATTCATCGCTTTGAAGATTGGGGCCGTCGTCACTTGGCTTACCCAATCAATGATGTTCATAAAGCTCACTACATTCTTATGAACGTAGAATGTACACAAGAAGCTTTAGATGAGCTGACTACTAACTTCCGTTACAACGATGCAGTTCTGCGTAACCTAGTTATCCGTCGCGACGAAGCCGTTACTGAAATCTCTCCGATCAAAGCAGCTGAAAGCCGTGAAGATCGTCGTCGTCCTGATACTCGCTCAGAATCTTCGGATGACAGCGCGGATATTGAAGAAGATGATGCAGATGATATCGAAGACGATTCATCTGAAGATAACGCAGAATAAGAGAGGATTTGAGTCATGGCACGTTTTTTCCGTCGTCGTAAGTTCTGCCGTTTCACTGCTGAAGGTGTAGCGGAGATCGATTACAAAGATATGGATACCCTAAAGGGCTATATCACTGAAACTGGTAAAATTGTACCAAGCCGCATCACTGGCACTCGCGCTAAATATCAGCGTCAGTTGTCTACAGCGATCAAGCGCGCTCGTTACATTGCTTTGCTACCGTACACTGATCAGCACGACAACTAAGTTAAGCTGATTATTAACGGATGAAATCTCTGGCCCGATGGGCCATGAGTCGCCGGTTGTATGCGTTTATCGCGGTAGCCGGTACTCTAATGGTTCCTTTGTTGTTCTGGATCGGAGGCGCACTGTCAGCATTAATTATTATGCGACAGGGCGTGAAGGACGGTGGTCGAGTGGTTCTCTGGGCATCACTTCCCGCAATTGCGTGGAGTGCGATCGGAGATTCCACGGCCCTGATTACGGTGATCGGCGCGAGCTTGATTGCCGTTGTTCTGCGTAATTATCAACGACTCGATTGGGCGTTGTTATTAGCGACAGGATTGGGAGTAATGCTGTTTGCTTTGCTACCTCTGCTATACGGCGATGTATTAATTGCCGTTATTAGCGAAATAGAGGGACAAATTATGACAGCGTTGACAGAGCAGCCAGACATGGCCGCAACTGTTCAACCTATGGTGGCTCCTGTTGTCAGTGGTGGCTTAGCCGCACTGCATGTAATTATCTGTATTTTGTGTCTGTTTTTGGGACGCTACTGGCAAAGCGAGTTGTACAATCCGAAAGGGTTTGGCCGCGAGTTTAATCAGTTGCGATTACCGCTAGCATACAGTCTACCGGCCACCGGCTTGGTAGTGTTTGCTGGGGCGTTACAGCCAAGCATGGTAGGTGTTTCTGTTGTCGCAACAGTGCCACTGTTTTTTGCCGGATTGGCGGTGTTCCATGGTGTCGTGTCAAAGACACGAACCAGCTCGAATTGGTTGGCTGTATTGTATGTAGCCGTACTGGTTTTTGAGCCTTACATGTACACATTACTAATTTTCGTAGCGTTATTGGATAGTCTTACCGACATCCGGGCGCGACTAAAAGACACGGCTGAGGACGAATAACCCTAGCCCTGTAATGAGGATTTATTGATGCAAATTATTCTTTTAGAAAAAATCGCTAACCTAGGTACTCTAGGTGACCAAGTTTCTGTTAAGCCAGGTTACGCTCGTAACTTCTTGTTCCCACAGGGCAAGGCAGTTCCAGCAACTAAAGCAAACGTTGAACAATTCGAAGCACGTCGTGCCGAATTGGAAGCGCAAGCAGATGCTAACCTAGCTGAAGCCAATGCTCGTAAAGAGAAAATCGAAGAAATCGAATTGTCTGTTGCCGTTAAAGCGGGCGACGAAGGCAAATTGTTCGGTTCTTTGGGCAACCGTGACATCGCTGACCTAGCGTCACAAGCGGGTGTTGAGTTGGCTAAATCTGAAGTTCGTCTACCAAACGGTCCTATCCGTAACGTTGGCGAATTTGACGTGACTATCCAGTTGCATGCAGAAGTTTCTGCTGTACTGAAATTGCACGTAGTAGCAGAGTAATCTGTGTTGACGGTTAGGGCTGTATAGCTCTAATCGCCAGAATGAGGCACTATTGGTTTACGCTAATAGTGCCTTTTTTATTGGAGTTTAAGGGACGTTCATGAACGACGATTATTCACCGGATCATTCTCATGGTAACGAGTCGAGCAGTGCTCGCGTGCCGCCTCATTCGGTAGAGGCAGAGCAGTCGGTATTAGGAGCCTTGATGCTGGATGAGCGTGCCTGGGAATCGGTATCTGAGACTATTCAAGATAACGACTTCTATCGCCACGAGCACCGCTTAATTTTTCGTTCTATCGCTCATTTGACTGCCAGTGAGCAACCGATTGATGTCGTGACGGTTGCCGAAGAGTTAGAGGAGCGTGGTCAGCTCGATAAGATCGGTGGCGCTTCTTATTTAAGCCGCCTTGTCGATATGACACCGTCTATCGACAACTGCGAAGCCTATGCTCAGATTGTTAACGAACGCGCACAACAGCGTCGCTTAATTGAAGCAGCCAACGATATTATTGATAAGGCCTACGAACCAGCGGGTGATGACTCCCTGACCTTGGTATCGGATGCCGAAAAGGCCATCGCTCAAATTGCTGAAGGCAGTCGTAAAGATGGCGGACCGCAATTGGTTGCGCCGATTCTAAAGCAGACGCTCGAACAGCTTGATCAGATGTTTAACCAGCCAGACGGTTTAACCGGTATTACTTCGGGTTTTACCGAGATCGATAGCCGCACGTCCGGGTTCCAGAAAGCCGACTTAGTGATTGTTGCCGCGCGTCCTTCCATGGGTAAAACCACGTATGCCATGAACTTGGTTGAAAATGCTTTGCTAGCAACCAAGCGACCAGTATTGGTATTTAGTTTAGAAATGCCGTCTGAATCCATTGTGATGCGTATGTTATCGTCGATTGGACGGATTGATCAGACGCGTATTCGTAGTGGTAAATTAATTGATGAAGATTGGCCAAAGCTTTCCGCGGCGGTGAATTTATTAAAAGATTTACCTTTGTATATAGACGACACTGCAGCGATTACACCGCAAGAAATGCGGGCTCGGGCACGTAAGGTGTATCGCGAAAATAACAACGATCTTGCCTTGATCATGGTCGATTACCTGCAATTAATGCGAGTGTCAGGGCCGTCGGAAGGACGTACTCAAGAAATTTCGGAAATTTCGCGGACGTTAAAAGTGATCGCGAAAGAATTTAACTGCCCTATGATCGCGCTATCGCAGCTTAACCGCTCGTTAGAGCAACGACCGAATAAACGCCCCGTGAGTTCCGACTTACGTGAATCAGGCGCGATTGAGCAGGATGCCGATATTATTCAGTTTATTTATCGCGATGAAGTCTATAACGAAGACACGCCTGATAAAGGCGTTGCTGAAATCATTACTGGTAAACACCGTAACGGTCCTATTGGTACTGATCGCTTGGCGTTTATCGGTAAATATACCCGTTTTGAAAATCTCGCCCGAGGCTATGACGGCGACGACGAATACTAATCGGGTTGCGCACACATTGCGCGCCCTTTAAGGCGAAATCAGTTCATGAAATTCACACCAGAATTAACGTTTGATGGCGGACTTGTTCGCCCACTCACGGCCGACGATGTCGACAACCTATTTGAGATTTATCAGCATCCTGAAATTCCAGGTCAGCGTGTTATTGAAAATCGCGAACATTTACAGCGCATGATCGATTTAAGTGTGCAAATGGCCGCGACTCAGCGCGGCATGATGTGGTTGCTAGAAGTTAATGGCGAGAGCCAAGGCTTAGTAAGCATTTATGATTGGCAGCCCTCTTTGCTGCGCGCTACATTGCGTGTGGATGGTTTACCAACCCTAAAAGATGCTTATCGCGCTGCCGCAATGAATGCCTGCATGAAATTTATGGCCGATAAATATCATCTGCGTAATTTTGCGTATCAATGGGTCGATGGTCAGCAAGACAGTTTAAAAGCCGTTATTGAAAGTGTTGGGTTCAAACCTGCGGCAGTTCTGCGTGATGCATGGCGTACGGGTGATACGAGCTTTGCAAATGTGGTGCAATATCACTGTGTGCTTGATCGCGCTAAACCGGTGCCGCGTAAACTGGGTGACGATGATGAGCTAGGTCAAAATATATCGGCCAATGGTGTCACGGGGCGTGGTTCTATCGGAGGTGACGCATGAGCTGGAATTTCGAAACGGCTAACTTTAGCGTGCGTTTGCCGGTTGTCGATCAAGATGGCCCACAATTATTTGAGCTATTAAAAAATCAAAATGCCGCCGCTCATATTCCACGTTTAGCGCAAACGGTTGATGCGCAAGCGCTGGATGAGCTGCGACGTATGACCATGCGGTTCGATTCGCGCGAAGCAGCATTTTGGTTGGTTGAAGGTCGTTTTGATAAAAAAATATTCGCTCGAATTGGTATCCAGCACATTAATTGGATGATGCTGAATGCGCAGTTGGTGTGGGAGTTAGACGACGAACTAACCGACGAAGGCGTATTGGAATTTGTGCCGCAATTACTCGAATATGTTTTTGCAGCGTTAAAGCTGCATCGTATCGAAATGCGACTAAGGCCTCAGCAAGAACGCCACGAACGTTTATTAACTTGGTTGGGTTTTGCCAAAGAAGGCTGCTTACCGGCGCAGTTAGAATTTGAAGGCGAATCAGTGGATTTAGAGGTTTGGTCGTTGCTAAACCCAACGCCACTACAAGATCTCGAATAAAAATCTTGGCTAGGAAATTATAGTCATGATGATTAACAAAAAAGGTGCGTAATTAACGCACCTTTTTTGTTACTTTTTCGCTTAAATTTTAGCTTGTAACTGCAACCAGAAAGTTCGGCCCGGCTCATTAACGCGGTCGGTCGTTTCATAGCCAGTAATCGTCGCACCGCTACGTGAGATGTGCTCGGCATAGGTGACATCAAATAGGTTATCAATGCCTGCACTGACTTTGATATTGTCAATCAGCTGATAGCTGCCATTAACCGAGAACACATTAAAGCCACCTGTTTTACCGATATCCTGACCAACAATATTACCAGTATTAATCGCAACACGATTTTGCTCATCGACTAAGCGCAATAAAGCACCGGCAGACCAGTTGTTGCGTTGGTAATTCAAACCAAGGCGCATCTCGAGCGGCGAAATTTGTCCTAGTGCTGTGTTGTCTGTATCGTTTTGACCATGAACCCATGCCAAACTCGCCGTGGTATTAAAGTTGGTGGTTAGCTTGTATTTAGAATCGACTTCTGCACCGTATGTGGTGGCTTGAATATTACGCGCAGTAGAAGCGTAAGCACTTACGTCGGGTAATTGTTCAATTAAAATGTAGTCGTCATGTTGGGCATAAAATGCTGATACCGAGCCACTGACGCGGTCATGATTAAATAACACGCCGGTATCCAGCTGAGTTGTTTTTTCAGGGTTAATTAAAAACGTACTCGTCATGCCGGTCATCATTGGTGTAGTTGCTGCAGGGTTTTTAGCGCGCTCCCAATAGTCGGCACCGCGTTCGCTGTGGCCAATACCGGCATAAATTCTATGGGCAACATCCAGTTGTTTTTCATACCGAACAAAAGCACTGGTTAATGTATTAACGTCTTTTTCGCCGCTGGTTGTTTTATTTAAGCGCAGGTCTTCTGCTTGATCGCGGTTAACACGTAGGCCAGTGTAGACACTACTACCATCGCTATAATCGTGGTCTAACTCAGCAAATATACCATTGGTGCGGAAACGCATATCGTCAACGCGCGCAACGCCATCAATATCCGGCGTCATCATCATATTCATCATGTTACTGGCCGAACGAATACGATGATTATTGCGCTGATGATCAATCCCAGTACGTAAGGTTGTTGTTTGCCCTAAGGCCCATTCACTGCTCAGGTTGGCTCCTATCGTTTCACGATCTGGGTTGCTCACCATTTTCATCCCTGTGCTATCGCGCAGGGTAAAGTTATCCATGACGTGATCCACATAATTGCGATACACGCGACCTTTTAGCTCAAGTAATGAATCGCTGATATGAGTTTGCTCGACGGTTAATGCTGCGTTACTGCGGTCGAAGGCCACTCCATCCATGCCGCGATCCGCATAACGCGCTTCACCGTCGCTACGTGCGCCAGAAATTTCGATACGACTATCACGGGAAGGCGTCCAACCCAATGCCGCATTGCCACTCCAGCGGGTGTACGCCGAATGGACTTCGTTGCCATCGCCATCTTCATAATTATTGGCATCGGTGCGTGTGCCATTTAAATCGATATAGCCATCGTTGGTACCGGCTAATACATGCGCCATTTGATCATTGCGATCTGCCGAGCCGAATAATGCGCTCGCTTCGCCTTGCACATTTTGTGTGGAGAAATCCGGCGTCGCGCGTTCGAACAATACGGTTCCTGCACTATTGCCCGCGCCGTGTTGAACGCTTTGTGGGCCTTTTAACACCGTGACTTGATCGTAAGCTTGCGGAAAGACATACGCAGTTGGTGGGTCCATACGGTTGCCACAACCACCTAAAATCGTTTCGCCATCTAAAATGATGCCAAGACGAGACCCTGCCATACCGCGGAATACAGGATCACCATCCGTACCGCCTTTACGAATAACCGAAAACCCCGGAATACTTTTTAATAAATCGGCACCATCGTGCGCAGGCATTGGCTGGCGTGGCGCTTTCGGGTCGGTAACAACCGTTAGAACCGAATCGGTTGCTTGTGCTGTCACCACCTGAGTTGATAGTTGAGTGGGCTCTTGATTAGTGTCTTCTGCGCTGGCATTGGTGCTGATGGCGAGTATCGCGATAGCGAGAAGAGAAGGGGTATGCATGTAACGCATTGAATTATCACCAATAAGTCAGTTTTATTGGCGGGCAGATTAGCAGAAGGTGTTTGAGTTAGCGGTGTGGCATGGTGTCGCAGGGTTGCGCTGTGCCGACAGATGCGTAAGCCGAGGGTTACGGGGCCAAGGGTTCGAGACCCTCCGTCACTGATGAGTACTAGTTTGGGTACTGACTAGGACATTTAGCATTATTAGAAAAATCACTTTCATTTTCGACAAAAACAACATGAATATTGTCAATAAGCCAATGACCATTAAGTAAAATATACTTCAGGCTAAAAATTAAAGGGAAACGTTCTTCGTCATATCCGTTTATAGTCAGGCAGCTCCCAATCTCATCCACTTTTTCATGGTGGCTACTGATATTAGCCATATAATTCTTGAATAGTAACTGGTTTACTGCATCAGGATTGGTCTGGTAATTTGTGCCGAGTAGATTAGGACTAAAGAAGTTCTCAGCCATTTCAACGATATTATTCTTATTTGCGACTTCCTGATATTGTGAATACTCTCGATACAGTACCGAAGAATTATGAACAGTTGCACAGCTCGTTATAAGCAGAGAAAAAAGGATACTTGCAATGATGATTTTCATACTCAATGCCCCATAATTTTCTCATCCAAGTTGAGGTAGATGCTAACGACCAGCTATAGCATCATAATTTTTTTGGCCTCTATCATCGGTATAGTTTATGGCCAATTCGGGGGAGAGCTAATGAGGTGAAAGTCCTCTATAGGAAGGTCACCATCCTTAGCGATTTATGTCGTTATTAAATGTTAACTATTAGCGAATGACAAGGGCTTAGCCGCTACTGTTCACGCAATTCAATCTACACCGATGCCTCCGCCTAGGCGGCGCTACTTTCGCTTAGCCAGCCGGTAGCGGTTTCCTCTAGTTGCAAAGTGAGTTCGCGATTTTTTCTATCTAGCTGGGCTAAGCGTTGCAGCAGGTTGGAGATCGGTCCTTCGCCGATGCTTTCCATGTATAAATCACGAATGGCTTTATCGGCCAGCACTAGAATTTTAGTCTCGCCTTTTTCCCACTTGGCGACCATTTGATCCGTTCGATCGAGCAACATGCCAAGTGCTTTTTGTGAAAGATCTAACTCTCCACGTAAAAAGCGAAATTCTTGTGGTGTTAAAGCTGCTTCTTTATTGGCTATACCTTTGCCGATGGCTTTGTGTAGGCCGTCAATATCATGGATGGCAATGGATTTGCCCGATGGCGTATTTTTCTCTTCATAGCCATTTTTTAAGTACACATTGTCTAGACCACATGCTTTATAGTGATACATGGCTAGCCCTCCCAAGTGGTTACAACGAGACAAGTTGAATTTTTACGTTCAACGAGTTTTGCGATGACTGTGATTTTTTCACCGGCGGTGATTCTGCTTAATCTGCAGCGCCAGCCGCGTTCCTTATCGGTACACCATTCTGCATTGCCTTCTTGATCTCCGTCTCTCAATACTCGGAGCACTTGTCGCGTAGTAACGCCGCGCTGCTCCATTCTGTCGAGCGCGTGATCTAAAAACTCCACGAAATGTGTGCTGGAATCGGCAATGCGTTTGATTTCAGCCCTGACTTCGTGAGCTTTGAATTTGGGTAGTTCGATGGCCATGGGTCAGTCCTTTGCTCCAAGCCTGTGGATAGTATAGCTATAATTATTATAGGTAAATGGCTTTTGATAATCTTTACAGATGAGAGGAAGTGACCGTTCTCCTAAACGTCATTCTCATCCTGCACCATAACCATGGCATCGCCGTCGTTATCGATCTGCACTAAAAATCGAATTGGGCGGCAGCACACTTGGCAGTCTTCGATGTAGTCTTGTTCGTCTTCAGAGTTATCGATCAGTACGTCTAGGTTTTCGCCGCAGTAGGGGCAGTAGACGCTATGGGGTTGTAGTTCGTACATATTTTCCTCGGTGGGTTGAGTCTTTAACGGGGAGTTAGTTGAAGCGGTTTATTCGGTCGATTCTTATCCTACCCAAAAGTCGCATCGCTCATTGAGCATAGCAGTGGTAGTGTCGAAGCATATTTCTGTTTGCAGGTTTGATTATGTCTGCCGCTATGGCCCCTTCTCGTTCTTTGTATGCAGCGCTGACGCTGTTGATTGCGATTCCGTTATCGGTATTTCTGTTTTTTAGCCCTAAGCAAAGTCAGTCGGCTGCGGCGGTGGATACCATTTCGACGGTGGTGGGGGAGGTTCGTTCCCTTACCATGGCGGGTGGTTCGGAAATTCAGTTGAGTGAAAATACGCAGTTATCGCGGCGCATCAGTGATGAGCAGCAACGTATGCGCTTGGTTAGCGGCGAAGCGACCTTTGTGGTGATGGAAGATCCGCTTCGACCTTTTTGGGTGCAAGCGGGGGATTTTCGTTTACGTGCGGGTACGAGTGCATTTCGTATGACGTTGCTGGAGAAACAATTAACGGTACAGGTGTTAGAAGGATCTGTGCGGGCGCAGTGGGCGGGAGATGCGCAAACGCTCACCGCCGGTGAGCGTATTCAAATTAATCTTTAAGTAAGTCTTGCAGGGCGTGCAGACGCTGTTGTTGTTCTTTGCGTGGCAAGGGCACGCTGCTGTGTTCCGGTAGCGCCTTCGGCAATTCGAGTTCTATCTCTTCACCTTGTTGTATACGTTGCAGCAATAATTCGTAATTACGCTTAAATACAGGGAAGGCGACGGCTTCAGGTTCATTCGCGAGAAAGAACCAATCGCTGGCCCGCCCGGCATAATAAATTGCGGGATGCGTCCATGAGAATTCACGCTTAGGTGAGGGTGCTCGGCAGGCTTCCATGTAGGCCGCGTGCGTCGACGGCAAGCCGTGGACGTCGGCAATATCACAGCGCATGAGTACTTCATGTACATTCGGTAAATAGGTACTGTCTTTTACCGTTTTTTCGGCGGCGCGCATAATCACTTGGCCGCTGTAGTCGGCTAATAATTTCGCCCACAAGCGTTTGGCCATGATCATGGTATCAAGATCAGGAAACGCTTTTAAAAACTGGTTGTGATAATTAAAGCGAAACAGTTCAAAAATCTGGTTTATCGCTTCTTTTTGCTCAACCGTCGGCTCATGGGCGGCGGCGCCGTTATCACCAGCTTGTATCGTTGAGTCTTTGGATGCTTGCTTCAGCTGTTGTGTAACCCGGTTTAGCAGTTGTTTGCTGTCCATTTGCATCTCCTACAGGCTGAGCCAAACGCTTGCCCCATTGTTGTTTTACGTACTGTAAAAAGCGGCTATTCCAACTGTTATGAACTTGGTTGGAATCACGCCAGTACAGCACAAATTCGGGTACTAAATTTTGGGCAAATTCTTGTGGAATATGACCCATGGCTAAAATATCAAAGCAATCGGCCGCCGGTTGCCAATTATCGACAATACGGCTGGGCAGAGGCGAATGTTCTACCGCCGATGTGTAGCGCGCCCATTGCTGACGAACGTGCTGGATAAATTTGCTGTTCCACGTTTTAAAGGCATCACCGCGCTCGCTCCAATACAAAATAAACTCGGCCACCGCGTCTTCAATAAATTGTGGATCAATGCCTGCACGGCCTAAAATCTGGCAGGCATCAGCACTCGGCTGCCAATTTAATGCGATGGGTTTGGCTTCGTCTTGCGCTGGATTAAACGCGGTACGTTCCGGTATACGTGCATTTTTTTGCGCGTCATTTTGGCTAAATACCCACTGATTTTTCACATGACGGAAAAATCGGGTATTCCAGTCGTTACGGTTCGCACCTTGTTCTTGGCCTTGCAATATAAAAGCATCTATTTGCGCCCAGCTAAACGCTCGCGGAACACCGTGCTGCTCTAACCGCGCGAGTGTGTCTTCGTTGGGTTGCCACTGGCCATTGAGCGGTTTATGCGGTGTGGTCTGGCCCGGCATGGGCTGTACAAGGTTGGCCGGTTGCACTGATGGCTGCGCGGGTTGCTGTATCGCTCTGGTGCTGGTATCCGCTGGAACTTCGGTAACACCTTGGCTGCCAAAGCCAAAAATCAGGCCCTCGGCATCTGGGAACATAGGCCCCTGCAAGCTGAGTAATCCTTTGTCGATGAGGCTACGCAGTACGCGTCGAATGGATACATCGTCCCAAAATGGCAGTTGCAGGCGTAAGGTTTGGCAATGCAACCGTGCCCATTGATTGCTTTGCAAACTGGCTGCGTCGTTCAGTATCGTCAGTAATACCGCTTCTTCCAGCCCGATCGTGGCCGCGAGCGTCGCGGACAGGGCAATGGTTTTGTCGGTAAATAACGGATGGCTCGGCATGAATAACTTCCGGGTACTGAATAGGACTGACATAATGACTAGGGTCATTACAGGATTGCTGTGATGGGTCTATTGTACTGATTTTCTGGATTGTTCCCACGCTTATGACACGTCCTGTTCGCGCATTACTCAAATGGTCTAACTTGCGTCACAATTACCGTGTGGCTAAACGCCGTGCTGCCGCCTTAGCTTATGCCGTGATCAAGGCCAATGGCTACGGTCATGGCTTGGAGGCTTGCGCTAATGCTCTAGCATCCGAAGCGGATGGCTTTGCTGTGGCATGTGTCGATGAAGGTGTACGTATTCGTTCCGCTGGCTTCGATCATCCTATTCTTGTTCTGCAAGGTGCCTATAACGCGGAAGAGTGGCAAGTCGCAGCGGATTTAGGCTTACAGTTAGTGGTTCATCACGAACAACAGCTACAAGACTGCCAAGGATTAGAGTTTCGTTATCCTGTGCCGGTTTGGTTAAAAATAAACAGTGGCATGAATCGCTTAGGGATTCGTGTGGATGACGCGAACTCCATCATTATCCAAATTGAAGCGAACGATAATTTACAGCTGGTTCATGTGATGAGTCACTTTGCCACCGCGGACGAGGCCGACGATGCGTTTTTCACTGAGCAGCGTCAAATTATGCTCAAACACGATTGGCCGGTGCCGTTAAGTTTAAGTAATAGCGCGGCGTTGATGCGCGACGAGAGCATTGCTGAAGCGGTGAGTCGTCCGGGGATTATGCTCTATGGCAGTTCGCCGTTGGCGGAAAAAACCGCGTCTGAATTGGATTTGCGTCCTGTAATGAGTTTGCAGTCGGCGCTTATTAGCACGCACGAGGTTGCCGCCGGTGAAGGTGTTGGTTATGGCCATAGTTGGGTTGCCGAGCGTGATACGCGAGTTGGCGTTGTAGCGATTGGTTATGGCGATGGCTATCCGCGTCATGCCCCAGTGGGCACGCCAGTGAATGTTGCCGGTGTTGAATGCCCACTGATTGGTCGCGTCTCTATGGATATGATTACCGTTGATATAACCGATGTGCCTACTGCACAAATTGGTTCATCGGTTCAATTATGGGGTGAGCTGGTGGATATTGATCGTGTTGCAGCGTTGTGCGGCACCATAGGTTATGAATTGTATTGCCAAGTCACTCCGCGGGTGCCACGGGTAACTTTACAGTAAGGCGGAAAATAGGTTTGAGCTGCCAATAGGAAAATAATATGACACTGGATGACCTTCACGCCTATTTGCGGACTAAGCCTGACAGTATTGAGGATTTTCCGTTCGGCCCTGAGCCGAGCGTCTATAAAATCGAGGGTAAAATGTTTGCTCTCGTGATTCCTAGTCAAGACGGTTGGCGTATCAATTTAAAATCCCCACCAGATGAAGCGATTCAATTACGCGATGTATTCACCAGCGTTATTCCCGGTTATCACATGAATAAACGTCACTGGAATACGATTAATTTCCCCGGCGATGTGTCTGAGGCTGAATTGCAGCGCCAAATCGATGTGTCTTTTGCGTTGGTGGTTAAAGGCTTGCCTAAGGCTGCGCGTTTACGTTTGGAAACGCGCTACGGTCGGGAAGCCCTTTATTGTTAGCCGGGTAGCCCGTTAACTGATTGCCAAGGATTGATAGACACGACCGGATTCTACAATCGTTGAGCCTTTCGATAGGATCGCCCCAGTCGCTTGCAAGCCTACTGCCACTGCCGTCATGACGGCTCCAGAAATCCCTTCGCCTTTAATTAAATAACTGGCAATGATGACAGAAATAGAGCCGCCGATTCCAATTAAGGATGCCAGTCCTGATGCCGATTCAATACCAATCCCCCATATTTGATCTTCTTCGTTATCACTGGATTTGATCGTCATTGCATAATCGACAATTTTATAAATGGAGTAGCTCAGTAAAACGATGCCGATGCATATTGAGAAAATATTGGCTATGAGGTTAGAAATAAGGCTAGGAATTTTCAATATCACGGCAACAATCGCGGCCATGATCGCCAGCGATAATCCAGAAAGGCAGAATATGAGTTTTATCTGTGCGGCATTTTTTTCTTCATCGGTCATGGGCTTGCCCGATGGGATATGGGTTCCATCAATTGCTTGAAAAAACATACTCGTCAACTCGGAGATGAGTACGATGAATAGTGGAATCACTGTCATAAAAGCGGCAACTTTACCTGCGAAGCCGGTCTCCGTTGTGGTTATTTCCGCTACGGTCGCAACGGGTTGCACGGTTAATGCAACCAATATACCGGCGATGGCAACAATAATCGTTAGTGCGCTTAGCACTTGTAAAAATGCACGAATATCTGCGGCACTGACTTTTTCGCCGCCGGATGAATCGGTCACTGCAGCGGCTCCTAGTGAACGATGCTTAGGCTGATTTTTTTCATTTAATAGCGACGATAAATTCATGTTTTTAGGAAGGTCTTCTATCCACGGAAGAAAGCGTTTGGTCGTTTCTTCCGTAACGATGGCCTTGCCGGAGACGATTTTCCAAATGGCAGTACCAATAAAAGCAAACGGTAAGGTTAGAATATCGAAGTACGATAGTTTACGAGTGCGATCTCCCGACCAGAGTTGGACTAAGGTGCTTATAAAAGGGATGTCGATGGTACTTTCGAGCGCTTCAAATAATCGACCGACTAGAAGATTAATTAACTCCAGCGCCGCCTCCAGTGCGTCGCCTGCTAACTTAGCAATGGTTTTAATAACCCCTTTAAGTAAACGTAGTAGTTCAAGAGGCATCGCACTCAGTTTTTCAAGCAGAGTATCATCGGAATCGAGTTGGCGGCCAATATCCTTAATGACACTGGCGACATCGTTTTCATAATTGGATTGAAGTCGATTAATAAAGGTTGTAAAAACATCAGCTTCGGTTTTAGGTATTGCTGTCGTTGTTTCAATACTATCGAGTTTGGTTTGATTTCCACCCATAATATCGCTACCTGCGCGATTGGTTTTCACTAGCGCAGATGGTGCCGGAATATGCACTCCACCAAAAGAGAGGCTTTGCTCGGCGCTCGCTGAGCGAATGTTGGATGCTTGCTGGGCTTGGCTGATCAATGAGTCTAATTGTTCATCCAAACGATCAATTTGTTTCTGATATTCAGCATTCATTGTGCGCCCAAGTTTAGCGGCGCTGCTGGATGTGGTGAGGAAGCCCGCTTTAATGGTGCTTTGTAAGGCATCGTTAGCGGCAAATACATCAGCTCCAGCAAAGACAAAGCTCACGGCATCTAGAATTTTTTCACCGATATCCGTTAGTGTATTGCCGATTTTTTCGAAAACACCTGACAGAAAATTCGCGAGTGCTTCGAAGCCGTCAATAATGTTATCGAAGAGCGTACTGGTGAATTTAAATACGTCGTTGCCTATGTGTATTAAAAACTCAACGCTAGCGTCGAAAACCCGCACAATCATTTGTTTAATATCTTCAAATCCCTGACGAATGTGATTGAGAATGTCGCCTGAAAATCCAGCAATGGGTATCGCATTTAGCGTTTGACCAATGGCTGTTTCATTAATGAATGTGCCTTTTCCTTGAGCGCTCATTCGATATTGTGTGCGCAGCGTTCCATCGCATGAAATACCCCGTTTCGATTTACTCGCGGCATCCCCATAACTTTTTATTAATTGGTTAATCTCACGGCGATGCTCCGGCGGTGCTAGCTCTGCAATGCGACGACTGACATTAAAGCCCTTTGCATTACCGGCTAAGCGTTCGCTAATTCGGCCATTGGGCATGACATTAATGGTAGGCGCATTAGGTGCGTCGACGGTGAATTTCGGTGCTTTGAGGCCATTGGTCGGAATGACTCCGCGAATACGGCCGTAGCTATTGCTTGTGAGCGTTAATGGCAGTCGAGGGCCAACACGATGAGTCATTCCGTCGATATAAAGTAAGCATGGAATATCGCAGGTTAGTGTTATGTCATGACCAGAGCAGGGAATGAAATTGGCATCACTGACTTCAATATCAATGACGTGCGTATTGATCGGAGTGACGTTGGATAAGTCAGACGTTGCTACCGCCAGCTCGGTTGTTGTCCAAGTGTGAGTGACCGCATTTTGGCGTTTGAATTCGATTTTGCCTGCCATCGGTGATACTTGAAATAATTCGGCACCATCAGGCATAACCCTAGGGCATGCCATATCACTGACCTGATCACCTAAGCAGACCCATGAATGCGTATTTCTCTGACCATCTAAACGCATTAACCAAAGAGTTTGCTGTGTGGCTGGTGTTGCAAATATCGCTAGGCTAGCATTTTTGTCACCAATATTGCCGACTACGCCGACACTTAAACGATCGATGTTCGCTGGGCTGCTATTTTTAATGCCATTAGTTTGTAGTAGTGAACGATAATTAGGTTTTGTCGAATGAATATTTTCCAGTAATCCAAGATCACCATTCGGCTGATGCACTAATAGCGCATCTTTTATACCTGCTGGCACTGCTAAAATTCGTGCATCGGATAAATCAATACCTTGGCTATCAACCTGAATCGAGCCGCTCTCGAAGCTTAATCTAGGTTGTGCGTAAAAGCGGCTGGTAGGTAATACTCGCGTTGTATGGAATTCAATTTTTCCTTTGCGCAGCCGGAGTAGCGTGTAGCGATTAGCGTCAGAATCCGCTTCGCCGTCAAGTGGCGTGGCCAATTGATAAATGCTGGCATTTTCAATGCCATCCCAATTCGGAATTTCGTGATCTGCATCGTGCAAGGTATCAAAGACAATGTCTTGTTGCGTGATTCGTGATGTGTTGGACGGAGGGCGAGGAAGCATCATGAAAAATTCTTCCTCTCCTCGACCTAATTCTGGGTCACCAAAGCCGCGTGTTACGCCGTATAAAACATGTTGCCCATCATTACGACGATGAATCGATAGTTGGCGTACCGACGCTAAAACAGAGCGGGCATCATCGCCTTTATGATCCCATTTTTTCTCGTGCCAGACAGGGCGGCCATTTTGCATAACTGACCAGAGAATTTTTACGCTGTAACTGTGCTGCACTACCGGTGATTGATATTGCACAAATAAATACGTGATTCCATTCTGGTGAAACCCCGATAATTCTCGTACACCGCTAAGAAGCTTTTCTTTACTACTAGGATCGAACACGTCGCCTAAAGGGGTCTCTATATGCGACCACCCAGAAGCGCTTTTCGGGTCTTCGAAGTAATGCATTAACAAGGTTTGTGTTGCATCTTTTAATTCGGGATGTGCTTGCTGGCGAATACCTATTAAATCGGTTTTGTGCTGGGCATCGGTATCGCTCGAGCGATGAATAGCGATGAGTTTATTGCGTGAATCTGCCGCTACGGGTGTTTGTTTGATGGCTAGATGCTCCATCATAGTGTCGACACTGGCATTGATGGTTAGCGGTAGCGTATAAAGTGAGTTAGTTGATTTCATCGTATGCTATTCCTTGCTAAGTATGATTGGCGGTATGGGATTATTCTGGAACCTTGCAGAATTTCAGCTGGACATAGGGAAAAGTCATCGAGGTCGTGTCGGTTTCACCTTCCAGCTTCGACGCGCCAGGGGATAGGCCTTTAAAGCGATTGGTTGGTAGAAAAGTGGTGGTATCTATCCCCCAAGCGTTGAGTGCTACTGGAATATCGACGGTATGTAAATGCGTTGGTCTTTGCTCGGATTTAAGCGCAGCAGCCCCAAAAGCTGTGCCACTTAATGGATCTGGATCTCCTGCATTTCGCGGTGGTAAACCGACAGGGAAGCGGCCCGCAGCAGAGGCCACGTTATACAATCCTGACGGGCAAGCGAAGCTTTTGGTGAAGGTTCCCATGCCCGCAGGAAGCTCTGAAATATTAATGGTGTCGCTGGTTTTTTGGCAGGGGCGCAAATAGGTATAAGGAATTAATACATCGGGGGAACCCGCTTTTATATCGCTACGTATCCCTTTCGCGCTTAACCGCTCTATTTGTGGAATGGCTGCTTGGGCGAAATCTGTTTTTTTAAAAATATTAATAAAATAGGAGTCGTCGGTGCTGTTGACCATCAATTTAATATTGTGTTCTTTATCGGGCATGTTGAAGAACAGATTATGCTCATGGTTTTGACTATGACTGCCATCGACTATCGCAGCCGCCGCCGTGGCGACCGCATCGCGTGGTAGGGGTAACGCAGTCCGTCCAGATCCTCCAATAAGTGGTTCGTACAGCGCCCATCCAGTAGGGCATGCCCCGCCGGTAAACCACTGAACGGTATTCTTAGGCAAAAAGATGCTGAGTGACGATTCATGAACCGCAGGCTTGTCTTCTTGGCATGTTAGATATTGCACATAAGGCATTGCACCGTCGGAATGACTGGTTGAGCCATTGACGGACACTTCAATGGTTGTAATCCGCTGATGCGGACCGCTAAAGACGTTATTTCCAATTCGACGAAGAGGGAGCGTATCGTCCAACTTATGCTGATGCAGCGGTGCCTGGGCATCGTGTATTGCATCGCCCTTTTGAGCACCTATCAGGGAAGTATTATCGGTCCCTCGAATTAGGTAGCCTTTGGCCGGCTTGTATTCACTCCAGCCAGTTGGGCAGACTTCAGACTCAATCGGAAAAAAAGCCACCATTTGAGCATCGTTGGTAGTCGCTAACACGGGAGTTGGATTCATCAGGCTCGATGCGATTATTATTCCTACCGGTAGGTACTTCATTGCTAGCTCCATGAGTGATCTCTTCTAGATGGCGTTATCAAGAGTTAATAATTAGGTAGTAGAAATACACAATACCTAGGAGCAATTCATCGTTCAAAAGTATGAAGGGTTATGTCATTTAGCGACATGATTTATAGTGATGACGGCTTTGTCGTATTTGCGATGGCGACTGTTCCAACCATGGCAATCTCTGTTGGCTTGCTAAATAGTCAGTTGCTGGTCTTAATAGAGCCATTCCAACTAGGCTAATCTGTTGGCCTACCTCACTATTTATCAATTGTATGGCGTTCTTTTCGGCATAGGCCGATGCGGCGCATAGGAGATTCCAATGATTAAAGCTTATGCTGCTCTAGAAGCTGGTGGTGAACTGCGTTCGTACGAATATGATCCAGGTCCACTGGGTGCTCATGATGTCGAGATTGCGGTTGAGTACTGTGGTATCTGCCATAGCGATTTATCCATGCTGAACAACGAATGGGGTATTACCCAGTATCCTTTCGTGCCGGGTCATGAAGTGGCTGGGCGCATCAGTGCCGTGGGCGAGCATGTGAAGAAATTCAATGTCGGTGATCGCGTGGGTTTGGGCTGGCATTCTAGTTATTGTTTAGATTGCGGTACCTGCATGGAAGGTGATCACAACCTTTGCCGCAGTGCGCAAGGCACGATTGTGGGTCGTCATGGTGGCTTCGCTGATAAAGTGCGTGCGCAAGCTGCCAGTGTTGTTGCTCTTCCTGATGATCTTTCCAGCGAAAGTGCTGGGCCACTGTTCTGTGGTGGTATTACGGTTTATAACCCTATGGTGCAGTTTGAACTGAAGCCAACGGCTAAAGTCGCTGTGATTGGCATCGGTGGCTTGGGCCATATGGCGGTGCAGTTTTTAAATGCTTGGGGCTGTGAAGTTACGGCATTTACCTCGTCTGAAGCGAAGCGCACAGAAGCGCTTGATCTCGGTGCTCATCACACACTCGATTCGCGTGATAAAAGCGCGTTAAAAGAAGCCGCCGGTCGCTTCGACTTAATCCTTTCTACGGTTAACGTGACGCTCGATTGGAACGGTTACATCAGTACCTTGAAGCCGAAAGGTCGATTGCACTTGTTGGGTGCTGTATTAGAACCAATGTCGATTAGCGTGATGGCGCTCATGGGCGGTCAGCGTTCTGTGTCTTCATCACCGGTTGGTAGTCCGGCGACGATTGCGCAGATGCTTGAGTTTGCGGCTCGTCATAGCATTGCTCCGCAAGTTGAGGTGTTTGATATTGCCGATGTGAATAAGGCTATTGAGCGCTTAGAAAACGGCAGTCCACGTTATCGTGTGGTGCTGAAAGTCGGAAGTTAATTCGATTGTTGTTATTACTCTAGTGAAAATATAGGTGGGGCTAGGAAACCAGCCCCACCTATTGTCGTGGTGTACTCATAGATGAATTCTCCCAGTGCCCTCATTATTGAAGGTGGAGCCATGCGCGGTATTTTTAGTGCGGGCTTGCTTGATGTCTTTATTGAAAAGGATTTTTATCCTTTTGATTTTTGCTACGGTGTTTCCGCCGGTGCATCTAATGCTGCAGCTTATTTGGGCGGTAAAGTTGGTCGTAA
>JGI24517J20059_1000205_pt1 | contig 37914 bp, 36 predicted proteins | sample LinPmetageLP41_FD_20059 | JGI IMG/M metagenome (IMG submission 20059) | reverse complement strand
GGCGCAAACGGTTCCGGCTTCTGTGCCGGTCGCGGATATTCCAACCCAGGCGGTTCTAGATCCCCAGCTCGAAGCCTCCAGATACAAGGCTATGGTGCTCAAAGCGCAGGACTATATCGTCGCCGGAGATATCTTTCAGGTCGTCCTCGCCCAACGCTTCACCTGCCCATTCCCGCTCCCTCCCATCGAACTCTACCGCGCCTTGCGCCGGGTGAACCCCTCCCCCTTCCTCTATTTCCTCGACCTCCCCGGATTCGCCGTCGTCGGCTCGAGCCCCGAGATCCTTGTCCGGGTCCGCGATGGCGAGGTCACCGTGCGCCCGATCGCCGGGACCCGTCCGCGCGGTGCCACCCCGCAGGCCGATCGCGATGCCGAGCATTCGCTGCTGGCCGACGCGAAAGAACGCGCAGAACACTTGATGCTGCTCGATCTTGGGCGCAACGACGTCGGCCGCGTCGCGGCGGCCGGCAGCGTTGCCGTGACCGACAGTTTCACGATCGAGCGCTACAGCCATGTCATGCATATCGTGAGCAATGTCGTCGGCCGGCTCGATCCGGCGAAGGATGCGCTCGACGCGCTGTTTGCGGGTTTTCCCGCCGGCACGGTCAGCGGGGCGCCCAAGCTACGCGCCTGCGAAATCATCGCCGAGCTCGAACCCGAAGCGCGCGGCCCCTATGCCGGCGGCGTGGGCTATTTCGCGCCCGACGGTTCGCTCGACAGCTGCATCGTGCTGCGCACTGCGGTGCTGAAAGACGGAATAATGCATGTCCAGGCCGGCGCCGGGATCACCGCCGACAGCGATCCGGACTATGAATTGAACGAATGCATGGCCAAGGCAGGCGCGCTGCGCGCCGCAGCCGACGAAGCCTTTCGCATCGCTAGAGAGAATGGAGACAGCAAGTGAAGCGAAGCCTCTTCGCACTGGCGCTTGCCGCCTGTTCGCTCGTCGGCTGCGAGCAGCAACCCGAAGGCGAGCCGATCGCCCGCGCCGAGATCGGACGCGGCAATTCGACCGGCACCGCAGCGGAGGATACCCCTGCCGGGGATGCCCAGGCGACCATTGCCAGCCAGGTCGAATCAGCCTGTCGTTCGGTTATCTTCGAGGACACATCGCTAACCCATTGCCTTGCGGTACCCTCGCGTCATCGCATCGCCACCGACCTCGCCGGAGCAGATGGCGACATTTACCGCAGCCTCACAGCTCTTGCCGGCGTCCGCGACCCCGAGACCATCGCCTTCGCGATGAACGCGGGCATGTTCGACGACGAGGGTGATCCGATCGGTTACTACGTCGAGGATTCCGAGCGGTTGAAGACGCTCAACACCCAGGATGGCGAGGGCAATTTCCACCTCAATCCCAATGGCGTGTTCTTCGGCAGCGGCGAGAGCTGGGAAATCCGCACTACCTCTGATTTCCTCGCCAATGTCAGCGAGCGCCCCGAGTTCGGGACCCAGTCGGGACCGATGCTGGTCATCGATGGCAAGCTGCACCCGGAAATCTCGTTCGATGGCGAGTCTCGCCTGATCCGCAACGGCGTGGGCGTCGATGCCAAGGGTCGTGCCCATTTCGTGATCTCCAACGCGCCGATTTCCTTCGGCAAGCTGGCGCGATTCTACCGCGACGAATTGTCGGTGTCCGATGCGCTCTACCTCGACGGCAACGTCTCGGCGCTGTGGAATCCCGCGACCGGGCGGCTCGACACCGGTGCGGCGATCGGCCCCTTGATCGTGGTCGAGAAAAGGGCCAGCGCCGAGCAATGATCTTCGTCGTCGACAATTACGACAGCTTCACCTTCAATCTGGTCCATTATCTGATGGAGCTGGGTGCCGAGGTGCGGGTCGAACGCAATGATGCGCTGAGTGCACGCGAGGTGATCGCGAGCGGCGCACAAGGCGTGCTCATCTCGCCTGGCCCCTGCACCCCCAACGAAGCGGGCATCAGTCTCGATCTGGTCGGCGCCTGCGCGGATGCGCGCCTGCCGCTGCTTGGGGTCTGCCTGGGCCATCAGGCGATCGGCCAGTATTTCGGCGGGCGCGTTGTCCAGGGCGGGTTGATGCATGGCAAGACCAGCGCGGTAACGCATGACGGCTCAGGCGTGTTCGCCGGCCTGCCCTCGCCCTTTATCGCCACCCGCTATCACTCGCTGGTGGTCGAGGACATTCCCGCTGCGCTCGAGGTCAATGCGACCAGCGAGACACCCGGCCTCGACGGCACCAGTGCGATGGGCTTTCGCCACCGCGATCTGCCGATCCACGGCCTCCAGTTCCATCCCGAAAGCATCGCTACCGAGCATGGCCATGCGCTACTCGCCAATTTCCTGCGCCTCTGCGGCATGGATGCGAAGGTACCGGCATGAAGCAGCTTCCCTCCGCCGAGGCACGGTTGAACGAGACCGAAGCGGAAGAAATCTTCGGCTGGATCCTCGACGGCGAAGTCGGGGACGACGACATCGCGCGTTTTCTGGTCGCGATGACCGAGCGCAGCGAGACCAGCGACGAAATCGCCGGCGCAGCCCGGGCTCTCCGCGCTCGCCTGGTTCCCATTGGGGCGCCGAAAGATGCGGTCGATTGCTGCGGCACCGGCGGCGACGGCCACCACACGCTCAACGTCTCGACCGCGGTGAGCCTGGTCGTTGCCGCAACCGGGGTACCGGTCGCCAAACACGGCAATCGCGCCGCCAGCAGCAAGTCGGGCGCGGCGGATACGCTGGAGGCGCTCGGGCTCGATATGGAGGCCGCCGGGCGCACCGCGGAAAAAACACTCGCCGAACTCGGTATCTGTTTCCTCTTCGCCAAGAACCATCACCCGGCGATGGCCCGCATCCAGCCGATCCGCCAGCGGCTCGGCAAGCGGACGATTTTCAACCTGATGGGCCCGCTCTCCAATCCGGCGGGCGTCCAGCGCCAGCTGATCGGGATCGCCCGTCCGGGCTACGTGCCGATCTACGCCGCGGCCAAGGCGCGGCTGGGCACCGAGCGTACCTTCATCGCTTCGGGCGACGAGGGGATCGACGAACTGAGCCTGGCGGGCGGAAACGAACTCGCCGACGTTCGCGGCGACGGGTTCGAGATGCGCCGGGTGGATGCGAGTATGGCGCAGCTGCCCCACGCGCCAGTCGAGGCGATCCGGGGCGGCGACGCGATCCACAATGCCAAGGCGCTTCAGGCGCTGCTGGCGGGTGCACCAGGGCCCTATCGCGATGCGGTACTGTTCAACGCCGCCGCCACCCTGATTGTCGCGGGCAAGGCCGCCGACTGGCTCGATGGTGCTGAGATCGCGCGTGAGGCACTCGACAGCGGTGCCGCCGATGGGTTGCTCGACCGCTGGATCGCCATGGCGGCGGCAGCGTGAACAAGCTGCAGGAAATCTGCGCGGTCAAGCGCGAGGAGGTTGCCAAAAGGCGACAGCAGCACTCGCGTGCCGATCTCGACCGCATGGCCCGCGAACAAACCACGCCGCGCGGTTTTGCCAAGGCGCTCACGCAAGCGCAGCAGACTGGCTTCGGGCTGATCGCCGAGATCAAGCGCGCCAGCCCGTCCAAGGGTCTGATCCGCGCGGATTTCGACCCCGCCGCACACGCCGCCGCCTATCAGGCGGGCGGAGCCGCCTGCCTCTCGGTGCTCACCGATGTGCCCTATTTTCAGGGTCACGATGACTTTCTGGTGGCGGCGCGCGCCGCTTGCGCCCTGCCGTGCCTACGCAAGGACTTCATGGTCGATGTCTGGCAGGTCGCCGAAAGCCGCGCGCTCGGCGCTGATGCGGTGCTGATCATCGTCGCAGCGCTCGACGATGACGCCATGGCCGATATCGAAAGCGCCGCGCTCGATCATGGCATGGACGTGCTGATCGAGGTGCATGACGAGGCCGAGCTCGAGCGCGCTCTCAAGCTGAACTCGCCTCTGATCGGGATCAACAACCGCGACCTCCGCAGCTTCGAGATCGATCTTGCCACTACCGAACGGCTCGCGGAGCTGGTCCCCGAAGGCGATCTGCTGGTCTGCGAGAGCGGCATCTTCACGTATGACGACTGCCAGCGGATGGCGCGGCACGGGGTGCGCAGCTTTCTGGTCGGCGAGGCTCTTATGCGGCAGGACGATATCGAACTCGCCACCCGCCAGTTGCTGACGGGATCAACCGCGCAATGAACGAGCTCAGCCATCTCGACGCGCAGGGCGCAGCGCAGATGGTCGATGTCTCGGGCAAGAGCGACAGCGTGCGCGAGGCGGTGGCCGAAGGATTCATAACGATGACACCCGAGGTGATTGCCGCGATCCGCGCGGGCGACATCAAGAAAGGCGACGTCCTGGGCACCGCGCGCATCGGGGGCATTATGGCGGCCAAGCACACCAGTAATCTGATCCCGCTCTGCCACCCGCTGCCGATCGCCAGCGTCAGCGTCGAATTCGACTATGTCGATACCGGCATCCGCGTCGAAACCCGGGTGCGCACCACCGGCAAGACCGGGGTCGAGATGGAAGCGTTGACCGCCGCGAGCGTCGCCCTGCTCACGATCTATGACATGGCCAAGGCGCTCGACAAGGGCATGGCCATCGGCCCGGTTCGGCTGCTCGCCAAGAGCGGCGGGAAGTCGGGTGACTGGGTGGCAGACACGCCGTGAGCGGCTCGGGCCTGCTCCCGCTCGCCGAGGCGCAGCAGCGGCTATTCGCCCTCGCCCGGCCTGGGCCGATCGTCGATCTACCGCTTGAACGCTGCGTCGGCCATTATCTCGCGCAGCCATTGACCGCCCAGCGCAACCAGCCCGACGCCGATCTGTCGGCGATGGACGGCTATGCGATACGCTGGGCGGACTTGCCCGGCCCCTGGCGTATCATCGGCGATAGCGCGGCGGGGCAGCCGTTTGACGGGTTGCTCGGCAAAGGCGAGGCCACGCGCATATCGACTGGCGCGATTGTGCCGGCCGGTGCCGACACGATCCTCGTCCAGGAAGATGCCCAGCGCAGCGGCGACACGCTGCGGCTCACCGGCGACGGACCGCCGCAGCAAGGCACTCATATCCGCCCCGCCGGGCATGATTTCAGCGCAGGCACACCGCTTGCTTCTGCAGGCGCTAAAATAGACGCGCGGCTGATCGCGCTCGCCGCAATGGCAGGGCATTGCACGCTGCCGGTCCACCAGCGAGTGCGTATAGCGATCCTCGACACCGGCAACGAGCTCGTGCCGCCGGGCGCGCCGCTTCCCAGCCCTGCGCATATACCAGCAAGCAATGGCGTGATGCTCTCGGCTATGTTGGCGCATTCGCCGGTCAATGCCACGCGACCGCCCATCGTCCCCGACCGGCTCGGTGCGGTCGCCGAGGCGCTGGCGGGACAGGCGGACGCGGATGTCATCATCACGACGGGCGGCGCCTCGGTGGGAGATCACGATCTGATCCGGCCAGCGCTGACGCAGCTCGGCGGTCGCGTCGATTTCTGGCGGATCGCGATGCGACCGGGCAAGCCGGTGATGGTGGCGCGGCTCGGGCGATCCCTCGTTATCGGGCTGCCGGGCAATCCGGTTTCTGCGTACGTCACCGCCCACATGCTCGTGCTGCCGCTGCTGCGCACCCTCCTGGGCGCGACCGAGGCGCTTCCACGAACCGCTCGGCTGCCCGCTGGCGCACCCTTCCCCGCTGTCGGCAGCCGCCAGGAGTTCGTCCGCGTAAAGGTCGTCGAGGGGGCGGTCCGTCCCCTGTCCAATCAGGACAGCGGCGCTCTCCATGCTCTTTGGCAGGCCGAGGCGCTCGCGGTCCGCCCCGCCCAAGCCCCCGCTGCCACGCTCGGCGATCCGATCGACTGCATGATGCTTGCCTGAGCAGGCTTGACGACGCCATGTTTGTTTCGTAATTGTTCCGTGTTCGTTCGCCCGTTCCACCGGGCATCTGGCACAAGGACTACGCGATGCTGACCCGCAAACAACACGAGCTGATCCGCTTCATCCAGCTGCGGCTGGAAGAAAACGGCATCTCGCCCTCGTTCGAGGAAATGAAGGAAGCGCTCGATCTGAAGTCGAAATCTGGCGTCCATCGCTTGATAAGTGCCTTGGAAGAGCGTGGCTTCATCCGCCGCCTGCCCAATCGGGCCCGCGCGCTCGAGGTCATCCGGACGCCCGAGGACGCGGTTCCAGCCGGTCGCAGTCCGAAGCCCGCCAATGATACGGTCATCCCGGCGCTTGCCACCAAGACCGTAGGACGCGAACCGGCCAACGACGTGATCGAGCTACCGCTGCACGGGCGGATCGCCGCAGGCGCGCCGATCGAGGCGATCGAGGGACAGTCGAGCCTGCCCGTCCCCGCCGCACTGCTCGGGCCCGGCGATCACTATGCGCTCGAGGTCTCGGGCGATTCCATGATCGAGGCCGGGATATTCGATGGCGATTTCGCGCTCATCCGCCGCACCGACACCGCACGGGATGGCGAAATCGTTGTGGCGCTGGTCGACAATGAGGAAGCAACGCTCAAATACCTGCGCCGTGCGGATGGGCGGATCACGCTCGACCCGGCCAATGCCGCCTACGAACCGCAGGTCTACCGCGCCGACCAGGTGCAGGTGCAGGGCAAGCTCGCTGGGCTGTTGCGCCGCTACCACTGAGCGCGCTTCGGAGCAGCCGCGTCAATCGCCTTGCCCGCGCCACCAGCCGTGTTCGCCTTGTCCTTGCGCGACCGTGCGGACTTCACCGTCTTCGAGATAGACAAGCGCCCCGCCCTCGCGCTCGAGAAACCGCCGATCTGCCTTGAGCCACAGTGGACGGCAACTGCGCGGCAGAAACCGGTCGGCGACGACGATATGCGCGCGGTCGCAAGCCGCGGCCAGCGCGCGCTCCTCCACCATCTCGCGACCGCGCGCCATCAGCACGTGCCAGTCGTGTTCTCCGCGCCGCAAAGTGATTGCGCAGAATTCGGGCGTGCAGCGCGCGCCCGGCCAGCGATCGAGCGGAATGACCTCCCCGTCCGATCCGGCCATTTCGAGAAGATTGTCGCGTGCGTAGGAGCTGCGGCTTTCACGCAAGACCAGCAACCGCTCGTCCTCGCCGACGATCCCGACATGGCGCCCGTCACGGGTGATCAAGAGGTCAGCCTTGGGCGTCGCGAGAAACATCGCCGCTCCCAGAGCCACCGGCACCAGGCCCCAGAGCCGTCCCCGGCCCTGCCAAAGCGCCAGCCAGGCCAGACCCGCCAGAATCGTCATGAGGGTACCGAGCAGCATTTGCGGCATCAGCTTCACGGAACCGGGTTGCTCGGCCACGCCATGCGCCAATGCGAGCAGCAGGTCGAGCGACCGTCCGACCAGCCACCAGACCGGTGCCCCAAGACCGACAAGGTCGAGCGCCAATGCCAGCGCCAGCAGCGGCATGGTCACAAAGGTCACCAGCGGGATTCCCACCACATTGGCGAAAGCCCCGTAAATGCCCGCGCGATGGAAATGGAACAGCACAACCGGCATCAACGCAAATTCGATCAGCAACCCGGTCAGGAACAGGATCGCGGCGCGGCGCCCCGTTCTTGCGACCCAGCTTTCCTCGCGCGCGGCGCGAAAGCGTTTCACCCAGGCGGCACCGCTTAGCGCGACGATGGCGATCACCGCGGAAAAGCTCATCTGGAAGCTCGGCCCGACCAGCGCCTCCGGCCACATGAGCAACACCACGAAGGCCGCCACCGCCACCATCCGCATGGAGAGCGGCTCCCGCCCCAGGCCGATTGCCACCAGCACCAGCAATGCCCCGATGCAGCTGCGTACCGTCGGGACCTCTGCGCCGGTGAGCAGCGTATAGCCGATTCCTGCCAGCGCCCCGATTGCCGCCGCAACCAACGGCAGTCGCACCCGCAGCACCAGCCATGGCCACAGCGCGAGCAGTTTCATCGTGAGAAAATAGGCTGCGGCGATTACCGCGCTGACATGCACGCCACTGATCGATAGCAGATGGTAGAGTCCGGAATCTCGCATCGCGATATCGTCTTCTTCGGCGATCGAGCCGCGGTCGCCGCTCGCAAAGGCTGCGGCAATCGTCCCCGGAGATCCGTCGAGCTTCTCGCGAACATGTGCGCTGAGCCGTCTCTGCGCGACCGCCAGCGCATCCTCTTCAATCGCGGGCTCCACCAGTTCGATATCGCCGACCAGCGCACCCGTCGCCGCAAAGCCTTCGAACCAGGCGGCGCGGGCAAAATCATAGGTTCCCGGCAGGATCGGCGAAGCCGGCGGCATCAGCCGCGCACGTAGTCGGATTCGTGCGCCCTCCTTGAACCCGGACGAATCCTTCGCCAGCGGGACGTTGATCCGCACCTTGATCGCCCGCGCCAATTCTGCATCGCGAACTGCGATTACCAGGCGCACCCGATCCTCTGCGGGCTGCTCATCGCGTTCAAGAACGCGCGCGTCGAGCTGCATCATCTGCGGATAATCGATGGGCTGTGCCCCCACCATCTCCGAGCGGGTCCAGATCACGGCGAGCCCCGTAGCCAGCATGATGCAAATGGAAATCACGGTCACCAGCAGACGAATGCGATCGTCGCGCCCGCGCCATACGGCCAGCGCTGCCATTGCCACAAGCAGACAAAGCGCGGCAAAGCCAGCCCACTGCCAGGCGGTGTCGAGCAGGAACCACGTCCCGATCCCGCTTGCGAAGGCCACGGCTAGCCAAGGTCCGCGGTCGAATCCTGCGCTGGTTAGGAAAGCTTCTCCGGCATCCCCCACGCTGGACAAGCGGAGCCGCTTGCGCCATGGGCGCTGCACTGCAGCATCGCTCGGCCCCCCGGCCCCCGGATGCGGCACCTCCGGCGCTGTCTGCGTCGCCATGCAGCCACTTGAAGGGAAACGCGAGACGATGGCAAGCGATAGCATTGCGACAAGAGAACAGGTCGTGACGCGCTTCGCTCCCTCGCCCACCGGCTTCCTGCATATCGGCGGCGCGCGCACCGCCCTGTTCAACTGGCTGTTTGCCCGCCATCACGGCGGCAAGGCTCTGTTGCGGATCGAGGACACCGACGCCAAGCGTTCGACCCAGGACGCTATCGACAAGATCGTCGAGGGACTCGACTGGCTCGGGCTCGACTACGACGAATCCCTCGTTTTCCAGTCGCAACGCGCCGATCGCCACCGCGAAGTGGCCTTGACGCTGCTCAAGGCGGGCCACGCCTACAAATGCTTCGCCACGCCCGAGGATCTGGAAGCGATGCGCGCCGAGCAGCGCGCCGCCAAGCAGCCGATGCGGTACGACGGCCGCTGGCGCGACCGCGATCCGGGCGAAGCGTCGGAAGGCGCGCCCTACACCGTTCGGCTCAAGACCCCTGCCGATGGCGAGACCGCGATCGACGACGCCGTCCAGGGCCGCGTGACGGTGCAGAATGTCGAGGTCGACGATTACATCCTGCTGCGCGCCGACGGCACCCCGACCTATATGCTCGCAGTGGTCGTCGACGATCACGACATGGGGGTCACCCATGTCATCCGCGGCGACGATCATCTCAACAACGCGTTCCGCCAGCTGCCGATCTATCATGCAATGGATGCGATCGAGGGAGGCTGGCCCCAGCCTGTCTATGCACATGTGCCGCTGATCCACGGCGCCGATGGCGCCAAGCTCTCCAAGCGCCACGGCGCGGTGGGCGTCGAAGCCTATCGCGACGAAGAAGGTATCCTTCCCGAAGCCCTGTTCAACTATCTGTTGCGACTGGGCTGGGGTCATGGCGATCGCGAGGAAATCACGCGCGACGAAGCGGTCGAGCTGTTCGACCTCGCTGGCGTCGGCAAGAGCGCCTCGCGTTTCGACATTAAGAAGCTGCAGAACCTCAACGGCCATTACATCCGCGAGGCCGACGACGCGCGGCTGGCAGCGCTGGTCGCCGAGCGGATCGGGGCCCAGGCCGACCGTGAGTTGCTCACACAAGCGATGCCGGTGCTGAAGCCGCGCGCGAAGCATCTGGACGAACTGGCCGAGGGCGCCGCCTTCCTGTTTGCCACCCGCCCGCTCGCCATGACCGAGAAGGCGGCGGCGCTGCTGGACGACGAGGGACGCGAACGATTGGGGCATATTTCCGCGGCTTTGCACGAGGAAAATGACTGGACAATCGAGACCCTCGAGGCCACTACCAAAGCTCTTGCGGAACGCCTCGAACTCGGGCTCGGCAAGCTCGCCCAACCCATGCGCGCCGCGCTTACCGGGACGACCACATCCCCGGGCATCTTCGACGTATTGGTCCTGCTGGGTAAGGACGAGGCGCTGGCGCGTATCGACGCGCAGGCCGCCCAACCCGCAGGCACAAATAACAACAGCTAACAGCCAAGGAGGCAGCCATGACCGACAAGCAGGCAAAACTCGAAATCGGCAGCGACAGCGTGGATTTCCCCGTGCTTCAGGGCAGTTGCGGACCCGATGTGGTCGATATCCGCAAGCTCTACGGATCGACCGGCAAGTTCACTTTCGATCCCGGCTACAAATCGACTGCCAGCTGCGAAAGCGCGCTGACCTTCATCGATGGCGAGGAAGGCGTTCTGCTCCATCGCGGCTACCCCATCGGGCAGCTGGCCGAGAGTTCCAGCTTCATGGAAGTCTCCTACCTTCTGCTCAACGGCGAACTGCCCAACCAGACCGAGCTCGACGAATTCGACTACACGATCACGCGGCACACCATGCTGCACGATCAGCTGCGCCAGTTCTATCAGGGCTTCCGGCGCGACGCGCACCCGATGGCGATCATGTGCGGCGTCGTCGGCGCGCTTTCGGCTTTCTATCACGACAGCACCGATATTTCGGATCCCGAGCATCGCAAGATCAGCTCGCATCGCCTGATAGCCAAGATGCCGACCATCGCCGCCTGGGCGTATAAATATTCGATCGGCCAGCCTTTCCTGCAGCCCGACAATTCCCTCAGCTACACTGGCAATTTCATGCGCATGACCTTCGGCGTTCCTGCCGAGGAATATGAGCTCCACCCGGCGGTGGAAAAGGCGATGGACCGGATTTTCATCCTCCATGCCGATCACGAGCAGAACGCCTCGACCTCGACCGTGCGGCTTGCCGGCTCTTCGGGTGCCAACCCGTTTGCGTGCATCGCGGCAGGCATCGCCTGCCTGTGGGGCCCCGCGCATGGCGGTGCCAACGAGGCGGCGCTCAACATGCTCAAGGAAATCGGTACCCCCGACCGCATCCCGCACTACATCGAGCGCGCCAAGGACAAGAACGATCCGTTCCGCCTGATGGGTTTCGGTCACCGCGTGTACAAGAATTACGATCCCCGCGCGACGGTGATGCAGAAGACCGTGCGCGAGGTGTTTGAAGCGCTCAACGTCACCGACCCGGTGTTCGAGACGGCGATGCAGCTGGAAGAAATCGCGCTCAACGACGATTACTTCCGCGAGAAGAAGCTGTTCCCGAACGTCGATTTCTACTCGGGGATCATCCTCTCGGCGATCGGCTTCCCGACCACCATGTTCACCGCGCTGTTCGCGCTGGCGCGCACCGTCGGATGGGTGGCGCAGTGGAACGAGATGATCTCCGACCCCGGCCAGGTCATCGGTCGTCCGCGCCAGCTCTACACCGGCCCGACCGAGCGAGATTACGTGTCGATCGACAGGCGCTGAGCGTCGACTCAATTGTTGAAAGGGAAAGGGGCGCTTCAGCGCCCCTTTTTCGTGTCACTTGCCCTCGGGCGGTTCGACCGCATCCGCCCCAGGCCCCTCGCGCGGTCGGCTGCGCAATTCCTCCGCTGCGGGCACGGACAGAGTAAAGCGGGCGCCCTGCCCCGGCGCGCTCTCGACGGTCAGATCGCCATCCATCGCGCGGGCGATCCGGCGCGAGATATAGAGGCCCAGCCCAGACCCACCATCGCCACTCCGGCCCAGACGCTCGAACTTCTCGAACACCTTTTCCTGCTGGTCCTCGGGAATGCCGTGCCCCTGGTCGGCCACGGTGATCAGCGCGCGCTGGCCGATCCGGTCGAGCCGGACCCAGACCTGGCTGCCTTCGGGGGAATAGCGGATCGCATTGTTTATCAGGTTGATAAGTATCTGCAGCACACGGCGAAACTCGGCGATCGCCAGCTGGCTCTCGCCCTTTACCGGCGGGACCAGCGTGGTGCCCTTTTCACGCGCCCGAACCCCGAGGATGCCGCAGGCCTGCCGCGCCACATCGCCCAGATCGATCCGGTCGGGTGCGGTGACGAAATCCTCCGATTCGACCACCTCGAGATCCGACAGATCGTCGATCAGCGAGAGCAGATGCTGGCCCGCGGTGGCGATATCGGCAGCGTAGTCGCTGTATTCCTCGGCCAGCGGCCCGGCGAGCTTGGTGCGGATGGTTTCGGCATTGGCGATGATGCGGTTGATCGGCTGGCGCAACACCGGCGAAATATCGCGGCCCAGCGAGGGGGCATCGGGGGTCGTCGTCTGGCCGAGTTCCAGCTCCTGCAAGCCGAGCGGTTTGTTGGCCGAAAGATGCAGCACGAAGCCCGAGCTCCCGGGATCGGGCTGGCCAAGCGGCTCGAGATGCGCAGTCCAGCTGCGCTTGGAACCCTCGACCGTGCACTCCGCGCCATCTAGCAGACGCCAGTGCAGCGGCTGCCGGTGGCTGTTGCCGGGAAAATCGACGAAATCGGTCCAGGGTCGTCCGATCCCCGCCTGCATCGACAACTCGAGCCGGGTGAGATCGGGTGCTTCGACCTCGACCGAAAGCACCTGCTGATCGGGATCGAGCCGCGCGGTGAGATCGGACAGGTTGCGCGCGATCTCGCTGCGCCGCCGGGCCGCTTCGACTTCATCCTCGGGCTGAATATCCTCGGTCTGCCAAGAGACGACCGCCAATTCACAACCGGTGACGGTGCCATCTGACGCGGTGGCTGGCTCGATTTCCACCCAGGCGGTGATCCGCTCCTCACCGTCGATGGCGCGGAACTGGCGCGCCAGCCTGAGGCCGTAGCGCTGGGCCTTGGTGACCAGTGTGAGAAGTTCGGGGATGGCGACCGTTCCACCGATTTCTCCGCCACAGGCGTGCTGCAACCCCGCGAGGGGCTCATCGGCCATGGTCAGCCGTCCTTCGGCATCGACCGTGCCATGCGCCAGATAGCGTGTCCCCACCGTTGCCATCGCTCAGACTCCGCCCCGGCTCGTGCCAAGTGTCGTACCCTGCGCGAGCAATTGTGCGGCTTCGCGCGTGCCGATCTGTTCGAGACCTTGCGGTGGCAATTCGTGCGGATGGATGCGCAGCAGTTGCGCTTCGACATCCTGGGGCTTGAGGCCGGCGGCGCGCAAACTCAGCGCCAGCCGCGCCGCCTGCTGCTCATTGGTCGCAAGCGCGGCGATATCGCGGCTTTGCCCCGATCGCAGCGCCAGCGCGGAGAGGAATAGCGCCACCCCCCCATGGTCGATCGCCAGCGCTGCATTGGCGCCCGATCCCAGCGTGGTGACAACGCGGTCGAGCAGCGACAGCCGCCCCGCCCCCTCGTCGAAATCCGCGCGCAGCTTGCCTTCGGCGCGGGTCAGCGCATCGGATCGTTCGTTGCGGTTGAAGGCGCGCCAGGCCAGCAGTGCCTCATGCAGCAGGTCGCCCGGCAGCTCTGCGATGGGCAGCTCCATCCGCCGCTGGGCCTGCGCGAAGCGGGCCTGCGCGGCGAGCGCGGCCATGCCGGCGCTGGCGATCTGCGTGTCCTCGTGCCCGATCAGCGTCTGCATCAGAGGCGACAGTACCGGGTCGAGCGCGCCTTCCTCTTCAAGACCCGAGGCCAGCCGCCATTCCAGCGCGAGCGCATGGCAATGCGCCACCAGCAGCGGGCTGGCAAAGAAATGCTCGGCCAGCGCCTCGCCATGTTCGGCGGCGAATTGCTCGCGTCCCTTCTGCCCGGTTGCCTCGGCCTGGACGCGCAGGACCTGCCAGGCGAGGTGGATCAGCATGCCGCGCACCCGCGCCACGATGGCATCGCTGAACAGCGACTGGTCGCGCGCCGACAACAGATGTCCGAGGATCGGCCCGATACGGCCCAGCGCCCGGTCGCCCCGTGCCAGCGCGATGCGCAGCGCGTCGCCTTCGGGCCATTCGGGCTCAGCCATTTGTTTGGGCTCGATCATGGTTTGCGCGTAGCATGGCGTGGTTAATCCGCCGTTAGCCCGCGCACCCCCGCGTCGCGGACGAAAAGCGAACCTAGCACGAGCAGCGAAAGGACCGCGCAGGCGAGCTGGACGATCCCGAAAAATGCGGCCGGCAACAGCAGGGCGAGGAGCACGATCCGGTCGGCATAGAGCGCCCGCAAGCTGACCGAGCTTCCCGGCGCGTCAGGATCGAGGGTGAGCTGCTCGCCGAGCCGCAGCAGGCCGAACAGGATCGCGGGCACGAACAGGCGCAGCCAGGCGGGGCCTTCAATCGGAATGGTCAGTGCGATCAGCGAGATGAGCAACAAGTCGGCGCCTGCGCGCAGCGTCGTATCGACCCCGAATCGCTTCGTGCGATTGCGCGGCACGCGCCCAAGCCGCTGGATGATCCCGGCAATTGGCAGCAGCACGGCCATCGCCGTCCCGAGCGATAGCGCCACGAGCGGTTTGCCGAGAGTCGCCATCAATGCGGCAAGCACGCCCGCAGCGACAGCGGCGAGCAGCGGGATTCGCTCGAATCGGGTTCCGACGATGTCGCGCGCCAAGCGGCTGCCGATCCGCTCCGCCGTGGCCAGACCGGGGGCCGCGAAGGATACGGGCGGGACCCGTCCGGCGATCCAGCGTTTCTCGCGCGCCAGCAGCGTCGGTGGATCGGCGCGCAAAAGCCAGTCACCATTCGCAAGCAGTGCCGGGTCGAGCGGCGTCTGCCGTATCCCCGTCTGCAAGGCGATCCGCAGCAGTGCCGAGGCGGCTTCGGCGTCGGGCGGCAGATCGGACAGGCGTTCGACGGACTGGCCCCGCGTTCGCAGCATCCCCGCCCAGGCGCGCTCGCCATCGATCCGCTCGAACCCGAAGCCAAGCGCCGGGTCGGCCGTAAAGGTCAGCACCACCGGTCGTTCGGCCAGCAGGCGGACTGCCTCCTCGACGGCGGGCAGCAGGCCATCGGCAAGCACGAAAACATCGTCATCCGCCTTGACCAGGCCCGACAGGCGGCGAAGATCCTCGATCGCCTGAAAGCGCACTCCTGCGGCTTCTGCGCGGTGCTGGCAGGCGATGACATCCTGCCCCAGCCCGCCAACCAGGCAGACCACGCTTTCGCAGCCCAGATCGATCGCGCAATCGAGCTGATGCGACAGGATCGAGCGCCCCGCGAAGCTCCGGAACGCGCGCTTGCGTCCCTTGTGGTCGGGATCGTCGGCAAGAGCAGTCAGGATGGCGATGCGCAAAGGTGGCGGGTTTCCGAGATTGGTATGAGTTCGCAAAGGATAGAGATAAGCGCACCACCTGCCAAATCCCAAAGCGCCTTCAGCCGGTAGTCCGGCCCCGGATTTCGCCAAGATGCGTCTCAATTTCGCGCAAGGCCGCGGGATCGCCGGGCACCCCGCCAAGCGCCACCTGGGCCATCTCCATCAATTGCGTCGCATGAAAGCCGCCGGCCAGCGCGTGCAGCCGAAGCGCAGCCATCTGCCAGTTCGCATCGCAGCGCGAACGGCGCATGAGATCGAGCTGGCGTTCGGCGCTTTCAAGGAAACCTGCCTTGAGTTCGCGCTGGAGCAAACCGTCCTCACCGGCGGCGGTTGCCAGTGCGGCTTCGAAGGGCCCGGATTGGAATGCCATGCCCCCCCTTGGCAGGCCTTGGTTAAAACAGGGTTTAACCGGGACGCAGTTGTGATAGTTTCACGTATGAACACAGGACCGCATATCCGCGCCGTGGAGGGAGACGAGACCGACCCGTCTTCCGAAACGCTTGTCGACGGCGAGGCCCAAAACTCCGCCCTTGCGGAAGAATACGTCGTCGACGAAGAGCTAGAATGGGTCGAGGACACGCCGCCAAGACGGGGTTTTTCCTGGGTTACTCCTGCGTTTGCCATGCTGGTCATTCTGGGCTGGACGGGCTTCTTCGGCTGGGCCAACCGCGGTGATATCCTCGCAGGTGGCACGCCGCAGCAGTGGATCGGTTGGATTACCGCCTGGGCCGTTCCCGTGTTGCTGGTGGTTTGTATCTGGCTGCTGGCGATGCGCAACTCCTCCCGCGAAGCCCACCGCTTCGGCAATGCCGCACGCGTGCTGTCGCTGGAATCGGAGCGGCTCGAGGAGCGGCTGCACCATATCAACCGCGAGCTGAGCATGGCGCGCGAATTTCTCACCACGCAGAGCCGCGAGCTGGAATTCCTCGGTCGTTCGGCGAGCGAGCGGATTTCCGAGCATGCGGGCCGGTTGCAGGAACTGGTGCACGACAATGGGGCGCAGGTCGATGCGATCGCCAGCGTCAGCACCACAGCCGTGGAGAATATGGCCAAACTCCGCGACAATCTGCCCGTGATCGCCACTTCGGCGCGCGATGTTTCCAACCAGATCGGCAGCGCCGGTCGCACCGCCAAGGCACAGCTCGACGAGCTGGTGTCGGGCTTCGCGCGCCTCAACGAATTCGGCGAAGCGAGCGAGCGCCAGGTGGGATCGCTGCGCGAGCGGATCGATGGCACACTCGACGAGCTTGGCGCGCGGCTCGACCAGATCGACGCGGCGGCGTCCGATCAATTCGCGGCGCTGCGCGCCGACAGCGAAGCCTTCCGCACCGAACTCGACGGGCGCGAGATCGATGCGCTCGCCCATATCCGGACGCGCGCAGAGGCACTGCGAAACGAGATGAACGAATTGGCGCAGGCGCACCGCGAGGACGAAGACGCCGCGCTGGTGGATCTGCGCTCGCGGATCAGTACGCTGCGCGACGACGCCGCGGCCACCGCTCAAGCGGTCCGCGATGGCGAGGAAGCGGCACTGTCCGCGTGGCGCAGCCAGATCGAAGCTCTGCACGAGCGGCTGACGACCGTGCTCAAGGAAGTCACGCGACTCGATTCACAGTCTCTCGATGCGTCCAACCGGAAACTGCACGCGCTTATCGCCGAAGCCGAGGGCGTCGATCTCAGGCTTGCGCAGCGCGAGGAGATATTCAACACCCACATCGCCGAGCGCCGCGAGGAATTCGCCGCCCTCGAGGACGGTGCACTTGCGGCGCTGGAGGACCGGCTCGCAGCATTCGACAGCGATTTGGCCGAACGGCGCGATACGCAGGCAATCCATATCCGCTCACTGGCCGAACAGGGCGAGGCACTGGCCGAGCGGGTCGCCGAACTCGGGGCGCAGATGGGAGTCGTTTCCGATCAGGGCCGCGAGACGGGCGACGCGCTGGCTGCCGCCGTCGCCAATCTGCGAGATACGCTCGCGCAGAGCCGTGGCTCGCTCGACGGGACCGACGAAGCCGTCGCCGGTCTCACCGATGCCAGCGTGCGCTTGCTTGAGTTGATCCAGGCCAGTGCCCGGCATGCCAAGGACGATTTGCCCGTCGCGATCGCCGATTTCGAGCATCGCCTCGCCGATGCCGAGGGGCGCACCGGCCGCCTGCGCGCGACGATGGACGAAGCCCGAGAGGCCGGGACCGCGCTCACCGAAACGGTCGATCTGGCCGGGGACCACAGCCGCGCCGCCATCGCCACGATCGGCGAATTCCGCGAGACCCTTTCCGGCACGATCGCCGAGCAGGCCGAGGCGCTCGACGGATTGCGCGATCGTCTGGACGCCGTCGATATGCAGAACGTCGCGGTCGCCGAACGGGCCCGCGAGGACCTGACCGCCGCAATAGCCGAACTGGAAGAGCGCGCCCGCGGCGCGCTTTCTTCAATCGAGGGGGACCAGGCCGCCCGCATTCGCAAGCTTGCCGACCGCGTGGGCGAGGCCAGCGCCGCAGCGATCGACCGCGCGGTAGAAGAACGGGCCAGCGAGGCGATCGGCTCGCTCGACGAGGCCAGCGACCGCGCGACCGCGGCGAGCCGCGAGGCAGCGCTGTTCCTGCGTGACCAACTGGCCAAGGTGAACGAGCTGGCGAGCAATCTGGAAAGCCGGGTAAGCCGCGCGCGCGAGATGGCCGAGGAACAGGTCGACAATGACTTCAGCCGCCGGGTCGCGCTGATCACCGAATCGCTCAATTCCAACGCGATCGATATCGGCAAGGCGCTCTCGACCGATGTCACCGACCGGGCCTGGACCTCGTATTTGCGCGGCGATCGCGGCATCTTCACCCGCCGCGCGGTACGCCTGCTCGACAACACCGAAGCCCGCGAAATTGCCGAAATCTACGACGCCGATCCGGATTTCCGCGAGCATGTCAGCCGCTACATCCACGATTTCGAGGCGATGCTGCGGACGTTGCTCTCGACGCGCGACGGTCATGCGCTGGGCGTAACAGTGCTCAGCTCGGATATCGGCAAGCTCTATGTCGCGCTGGCGCAGGCCATCGAACGCCTGCGCGAATAGCTCAGTCCTCGCCCAGCCCGACGAGGTCGAGGTCTTGTGCGGTAATCCACCCGAACTCGTAATTGGCCATATAGAGCGCGGTCAGTACCGCTGCGATCACTGTTGCCCGCAACACCAATTGACCGGGCCGGAAATTCGCCGGTGCGCTGTCGGCCTGGCCCGGGATCTTCTCCAGACCGAGTTCGTCATGCGTCCGCACCCCGAAGGGGAGCATGACGAAGGCCGTCATCACCCAGACGAGAAAATAGATCGCGAGAATTGATGTCCACTGCATCGCGTCACCCCTCGCGCGGCATGAGCACGCGGACCTGCGGCTTTTTGCCGGACCAGCGCTGGGCGGCTCGGCGGGCGGCGAGCCGGGCGGCCTCGTGGATTTCGCCGCGGTTCTGGCGCGACTTGCCCTTGAGGCGGGCAATCGCTTTCACCACATCGGCTTCCGCCTCGGCGACGAAAGCGTCGTAATCCTCGTCGAGCGGAAGGCCGACCCCTTCGACACGGGGCAGGAGGCGATCGTCGAGTGCTACAATCAACACTCCGTCGAGCGCGATCCGGCGACGCATTGTGATCGCGTCACCATTTGCGGGCAGGATGATGTCGCCATCAAGCACCAGCCTGCCGGAGCGAACCTCGCCGATCTTGCCGGGCTTGCCGGGGGCGAGCCGGACCATGTCGCCGTTCTTCTGATAGACCGAATGCGGGATCCCGCGCGAGCGGCCAAGCCGGACCTGTTCCTGCATATGGCGCACCTCGCCATGGACCGGCACCAGGATCTCGGGCTGGAGCCATTCGTAGAGCGCCTCGAGCTCGGGGCGACCGGGATGGCCGGAAACGTGGATATCGCCCTCGCGGCCGCTGACCAGTACGATGCCGCTTTCAGCGAGCTTGTTCTGGATCGCGCCGATCGCGACTTCATTGCCCGGAATCTGCCGACTGGAGAACAGTATCACATCGCCCGCGGTCAGTTCGATCTGGTGATTGCCCTCCGCGATGCGGGCCAGCGCGGCGCGCGGTTCGCCCTGCCCGCCGGTGGCGATGATCAGCACTTCACCGCGGGGCAGACCCATGGCGGTTTTGAAGTCGATCGGCTTGGGCATATCCTGCAGATAGCCATTGTCCTGCGCAACCTCGATGATGCGATCGAGCGAACGCCCGGCGACGCAGAGCTGGCGTCCCGTTTCGCGCGCCACTTCGCCCAGCGTGTGCAGCCGCGCGACATTGCTTGCGAAGGTGGTGACCAGAACGCGGCGGCCGGAATGCTTGCGCACTTCCTCGAGCAGCCCGCGATAGACCCCGCCTTCCGAGCCGCTCGGCTTGGGGTTGAAGACGTTGGTACTGTCGCAGACCATTGCGAGGATGCCCTCGTCGCCGATCTCGCGCAGCTCTTCCTCGGTGGTCGGCTCGCCGACGATCGGGTCTTCGTCGAGCTTCCAGTCGCCGGTGTGGAACACGGTGCCATGCGGCGTTTCGATCAGCAGCGCGTGCCCTTCCGCGATGGAGTGAGCCAGCGGGATATAGGTCACATCGAAAGCGCCGACCGAGAACTGGCCGTGATCGTGGTCGATGATGTTGAGTTCGACATCGTCGACCAGCCCGGCCTCCTGCAGCTTGCGGCGAATCAGGTCGGCAGTGAAAGGCGTGGCGTAGAGCGGGACGCCCAGTTCGGAGGCGAAATAGGGGATCGCGCCGATATGGTCTTCATGCGCATGGGTCAGCACGATGCCGTCCAGCATGTCGGCTCGCTCCTCGATGAAGTCGAGATCGGCGAACACCAGATCGACGCCGGGGTATTGCCCGCCGGAGAAGGTCATTCCCAGATCGACCATCAGCCAGCGACCGCGACAGCCGTAAAGATTGACGTTCATGCCAATCTCGCCTGATCCGCCGAGCGCGAGGAACAACAATTCGTCTTCGGGGGTGAAATCTTTTTTCAAGAGTCGTGCCTATCAGCAAGAATGGCCAGGCCCTCGAGCGTCAGCTCGCTGTCGACATGGTCGAAAAGTTGGGTGTGATCATCGAACAATACGGCGAGGCCCCCGGTGGCGATCACTTTGCAGGGTCTTCCGATTTCCGCTTTCATGCGCGTAACAAGTCCTTCGATCATGGCAATGTAGCCCCAGAATACACCGATCAGCATCTGATCCTCGGTGTTGCGTCCGATGACGCTGTCACTGCGTGGCTTCTCTATGGCAATGCGCGGGAGCTTGGCAGTGTTCCCCACCAGTGCGTCCAGCGAGAGATTGATGCCGGGCGCGATGATGCCGCCCTTGTAAGCACCGGTGAAGTCCACCGCATCGACGGTGGTCGCGGTGCCGAAGTCGATCAGGATGAGATCGCCCTCGTATCGCGCATGAGCGGCGATGGCGTTGAGCGCGCGGTCGGCGCCGAGCGAGCGCGGCTCCTCGACATCGACCTCGAACCCCCAACCGTCTTCGCCAGCCCCGGCGACGATCGCTTCGACGTCGAAATACTTGCGCGCGAACAGCGTGAGATTGTGGACCGCGCGCGGCACCACCGAGCCGATGATGAACTGGTTGACGTCGTCTCGGCTGTAGCCCTCGATCTGGAGCAGCTGGAGCAGCCAGACCGCGTATTCGTCGCCCGTCCGGCGCGGATCGGTGGCGATCCGCCAGCGGGTGCGGATCGTGCGCCCGCCCTTGCCGTCCTTTTCGAACAGGGCAAAGACGACATTCGTGTTTCCGACATCGGCGACGAGCAACATGGTCATGTCCTAATTGGCGAGCATCACGTCACCGGCGTGAATGACACGCTCCGACCCGTTGTCCAAGCGCAGCCTGAGCGAGCCTTCGGGCGAGAGCCCTGCGAAGCATCCGCAGATCGCAGTCTCCCCGGGCGGATTTACCGTCAGAGCAGTCCCCGATCGGTGCGCCGCAGCTTCCCAGCGGCGGATCAGCGGTTCCAGCCCGTAGGTCCGCCAGCGATCGAGCTCTGCGGCGAAATGCGTGGCGAGGCTTTGGGCGAAAAAATCGCGGGAGGGCACCGGGCCAAGCTCTGCGAGTGCGATCGTCGCGCGATCGGGCAGTTTCGGCGCGGCGGCTAGGTTGACCCCGATACCGACGACGATGGCATCATCCTGCCGTTCGAGCAGGATGCCCGCCAGCTTGGCGCCGGCGTAGAGCAGATCGTTGGGCCATTTGAGCGTCAGCGCCGAGGCATCGGCGAGCAGCGGCAACACGGCTTCATGAACCGCCACGCCGGACACCAGCGCCAGCGTCGCCGGGAAAGGATCGCGGGAGCTCAGTCGCACAACGGTAGAGCCCATGAAATTGCCCACACCATCGAACCAGTCGCGCCCCTGGCGGCCGCGCCCGGCGCTCTGGCGGTCGGCGACCAGCCAGTCGCCCTCGCCCACCCGCTCCCCGCCGCGGAGCGCGGCAAGCAGGTCGGCATTGGTGGAGCCGGTTTGCGGAAGGGTGCGGATCAAACGATTGTGAAGAGCGCGGCGGCGGCGCTGTCGGCGACCGCGCCAAGCCAGGGCGTCAGCAGATAGCCGAGCGGCGAGACGATCAGCACGCAGATGCCCAGCACGACCCAGTGACCCACCGGGCTTTGCGTTTCGGCCTCACGGACCGGATCGTCGAAGAACATCACCTTCACGAATTTCAGGTAATAGAACGCCCCGATGACGCTTGCGGCGATACCGATTGCCGCAAGCACGATCATGTCGGCCTGGACCGCAGCCTGGAAGACCACGAACTTGCCCCAGAAGCCGAACAGCGGCGGGATACCCGCCAGGCTGAACATCAGCAGCAGCACACCCCAGGCGAGCGCGGGCCGTACCGTGGAGAGCCCGGCGATATCGGTAAAGGTCTCGAGCTGCTCGCCATCGCGATCACGCAGCATGAGGACAGCCGCGAAGGCACCGATGGTCATGGCGACATAGATGGTAAGGTAGACCAGCACCGCGCTCACGCCCGAAGGCGTTGCCGTGGCGAGGCCGATCAGGATAAACCCGACATTGTTGATCGAACTGTAGGCCAGAACCCGCTTGAGGTTCTCCTGCCCGATAGCACCCAGCGCACCGACCACGATCGAAGCCATTGCCGCGAAGATCACGATCTGCTGCCAGGCCTCCACCTGCGCGCCGAAGGCGTCGATCGCCATCCGCACCAGCATCGCCACCGCCGCGACCTTGGGTGCGCTGGCAAAGAAGGCTGTAACCGGTGTCGGCGCGCCTTCGTAGACGTCGGGGGTCCACATGTGGAACGGCACCGCGGCGATCTTGAACGCGAGACCGGCCAGAACGAAGACAACGCCGAACAGCGCCCCGGTCGAGAGACCATCGGCGAAGGCGATGCGGATGCCGACATACTGGGTGGTGCCGGAGAACCCGTAGACAAGGCTCATGCCGTAAAGGATGATGCCCGAGGCGAGCGCGCCGAGAATGAAGTATTTGAGCCCCGCCTCGCTCGATTTGGTGTCATCGCGCAGGAATGCGGCGAGGACGTAGGACGAAAGGCTCGAAAGCTCGAGACCGATATAGAGCGTCATCAGGTCAACGGCGGAGACCATCATCCCCATGCCGACCGCGTTGAGCAGCAGCAGCACCGGGTACTCGGCGCGGTAGGCGCCGCGGCGTTCGAAATAGCGCGGGGTCAGGACCAGACAGGCGATGGTCGCGAGATAGATCAGCAGTTTGGCGACGCTGCCGAAATCGTCCATCCGATAGAGCCCGCCAAAGGCATCGGCGCCCATCTCGAAAGAGGGATCGAGCAGCAGGTGCCCGGTCCAGAAGGTCGCGCCGAACAGCGCCGTGATCGCGACCACCGTGGCGAGTTTGGCCGCATCGCGCATCCATGCCGCAAACAGCAGCAGGACCAGCGCTGCGCCCGTCAGGATCAGCTCGGGCGCGATGATGTAGAAGGAAGCTGCGTAATCCATCAATGGGCGCCCTCGCTTGCGCCTGCGGCGGCGCCATGGGCGCCTTCGATATAATTGGCTTCATGCGCACGGGGTGTACCGACCTGGGGACGCGAGTCCCCTTCGGGCGCAGCCCGGGCGAGCCGTGCGTCGAGCGCCGCGATGTCGGCGCGCATCGGCGCGAGGAAGCTTTCGGGATAGACCCCCATCCACAGCACCGCCGCTGCGATCGGGCCGAGCATGACCCATTCGCGCAAGCTGAGGTCGGACATGGCAGCGGCATCGGCATTCTTCTGCACCCCGAAAGCCACCCGGCGGTAGAGGTAGAGCATGTAGGCAGCGCCAAGGATGATGCCCGTCGTCAGCACCAGCGTGGCCCAGGTCGAGACCTGATAGACGCCCGCCAGCGCCAGGAATTCGGCGACAAAGCCGCTGGTCCCGGGAAGGCCGATGCTGGCCATGGTGAAGAACAGGAAGAACAGCGCGTAGCGCGGCATGTTGATGGCTAGTCCGCCGTAGCGGTCGATCTCGCGGGTGTGCAGCCGGTCGTAGATCACCCCGACGCAGAGGAACAGCGCGCCCGATACCAGCCCGTGGCTGAGCATCATGACCATCGCGCCCTCGAGGCCCTGGACATTGAAGGCGAACAAGCCGGCAGTGACGATCGCCATATGCGCAACGCTCGAATAGGCGATCAGCTTCTTCATGTCGTGCTGCACCAGCGCGACCAGCGACGTGTAGATCACCGCGATCATCGACAGCGCGAACACCAGCCACAGGAATTGCGCCGAGGCCTCTGGGAACATCGGCAGGCTGAAACGGATGAAACCGTAGCCGCCCAGCTTGAGCAGAACGCCCGCCAGAATGACCGAGCCCGCCGTGGGCGCCTGGACGTGCGCGTCGGGCAGCCAGGTGTGGACCGGCCACATCGGCATCTTCACCGCGAAGCTGGCGAAGAAGGCCAGCCACAGCCAGGTCTGCGCGCTGGGCGCGAAATCATACTGCATCAGCACCGGGATGCTGCTGGTGCCCGCAACATTGACCATCCACAGCATCGCGATCAGCATCAGCACCGAACCGAGCAGCGTGTAGAGGAAGAATTTGTAGCTCGCGTAGATGCGGTTGTCCCCGCCCCAGACGCCGATGATCAGATACATCGGGATCAGGCCGGCTTCGAAGAAGATGTAGAACAGGAACATATCCTGCGCCGCGAACACGCCGATCATCAGCAGTTCCATGAACAGGAAAGCGGCCATGTATTCGCCGACGCGGCGCGTGATCCCCTGCCAGCTGGCGAGGATGCAGATCGGCATCAGGAAGACGCTCAGCATGATCAGCATCAGCGCGATGCCGTCGATCCCCAGCGCATAGTCGAACACCGCAAACAGTTCGGCGCGCTCGGTGAACTGCCATTGCGCGCCCCCGATATCGTAATTGACCCACAGCAGCACGCCGAGCGCCAGGTCGATCAGAGTCGCCACCAGCGCCACCATCCGGGCCGTCGGCGCGCTCAGGAACAGGCAGGCGATGCCGGCAACCAGCGGGACCAGCAGCATCAGCGAAAGGATCGGGAAATCCATCAGAACAGCACCCAGGTAATCGCGGCAATCAGGCCCAGGAGCATGACCAGAGCATAGCTATAGACGAGCCCGTTCTGCGCCCGCTTGGCGAGCACGCTGCCGCGCTGGACAACCCAGGCCGCGCCATCGGGACCGAAGCGGTCGATCGTGCCGACATCGCCGATTTTCCAGAACTGGCGCCCGAGCCAGAAGGCGGGCTTGACGAAGATGGCGTGGTAGAGCTCGTCGAAATACCACTTGTTGTAGAAGAAGCGGTATACCGGGCCGAGCTGCTCGGCCGCCTTGGCAGGGAGCGAGGTGTCCTTGATATAGGCCAGCCAGGCGATCGCCAGACCGATCAGCATCACGATGGTCGCGGCCAGTTTCACCAGCAGCGGCACCGCGTGCATCTCGTGGATCAGCGCTTCGTTGTAGAAGATCGAACCCTGCCAGAACCCGGCATCGTCGAGGAAGGCGTGGCTGAATACCCAGCCCGCGAAGATCGCACCCAGCGTCAGCACGCCCAGCGGCACCAGCATGGTGAGCGGGCTTTCGTGCGGATGATAGCCCGCGGTCCCTGCCTCGTAGTTGGGCGAAGGAACGGTGTGGCGGACGTCGTGGCCTGCATCTTCCTGCGCCGCCGGGTTGTGATCCTCGGAATCCTCGTGCCCGGCATGGACGGCGTGCTGGATATGCTCGCTGTCGGCCCAGCGCGGCTTGCCCCAGAAGGTCAGGAACATCAGCCGCCAGCTGTAGAAGCTGGTCAGCAGCGCGGCGAAGGTACCCATCCAGAAGGCAAAGGTGCCCATCTCGGTGCCGCGCGCGAAGGCCACTTCCAGAATTGCGTCCTTGGAATGGAAGCCCGCGAAGCCCGCGCCGAGCCAGTAGATCCCGACCCCGGTGATGGCCAGCGTTCCTGCCAGCATCGCCCAGAAGGTGAAGGGGATTTCCTTACGCAATGCACCGTAATAGCGCATGTCCTGCTCGTGATGCATGGCATGGATCACGCTGCCAGCGCCGAGGAACAGCAACGCCTTGAAGAAGGCGTGGGTGAACAGGTGGAACATCGCCGCGCCATAGGCGCCGACACCTGCGGCAAAGAACATGTAACCAAGCTGCGAACAGGTCGAATAGGCGATGACCCGCTTGATGTCCCACTGGGTGGTTCCGACCGTGGCGGCGAAGATGCAGGTCGCCGCGCCGATGAAGGTGACGACGCCGAGCGCGATCGGAGCGGTCTCGAACATCGGGCTTAGGCGGCAGACCATGAACACGCCCGCGGTCACCATCGTGGCGGCATGGATCAGCGCGGAGACGGGCGTGGGCCCCTCCATCGCGTCGGGCAGCCAGGTATGGAGGCCCAGCTGCGCCGATTTACCCATCGCCCCGATGAACAGCAGGATGCACAGCACATCCATCGTCGAGACGCGGTAGCCGAGGAAGCCGATGGTCGCACCGCTCATGCCTGGAGCCGCAGCGAGGATCTCCGGGATCGAGGTGGTGCCGAACACCACGAAGGTGCCGAAGATGCCGAGCATGAAGCCCAGATCGCCCACGCGGTTGACCACGAAGGCTTTTATGGCCGCGGCGTTGGCCGACGGCTTCTTGAACCAGAAGCCGATGAGAAGGTAGCTCGCGAGGCCCACCCCTTCCCAGCCGAAGAACATCTGGACGAGGTTGTCGGCGGTCACCAGCATCAGCATCGCGAAGGTGAACAGCGAGAGATAGGCGAAGAAGCGCGGCTGGTCCGGATCCTCGTCCATATAGCCCCAGCTGTAGAGGTGGACGAGCGCGGAGACGGTGGTGATCACCACCAGCATCACCGCGGTCAGCGTATCGACCCGCAGCGCCCAGTCGAACGAGAGATCGCCCGATTGGACCCATTGCAGCACGGGAACGACCCCCGGCTCGGCACCGCCCGCGACGAAGGCTAGGAAGATCGGCCAGCTCAGCGCGCAGGATAGGAACAGCGCGCCGGTCGTGATCAGCTTGACCAGCGTGTTGCCAAGCGCGCGATTGCCCAGCCCGCCCACGATGGCGGCCAGCAGCGGCAGGAAGACGATGAACAGGATCGATTGCACGCGTGCTTACCCCTTGAGCCGGTCGACGCTGTCGACCGCAATCGTGCCGCGGCCGCGGAAATAGATCACCAGAATCGCCAGCCCGATCGCGGCTTCGGATGCGGCAACCGCTAGCACGAACATGGCGAAGATCTGGCCAGTCAGATCGCCCAGAAAGGCGCTGAAGGCGACCATGTTGATGTTTACCGCCAGCAGGATCAGTTCGATCGCCATCAGGATGATGATGATGTTCTTGCGGTTGAGGAATATCCCCAGCACGCCGAGCACGAACAGGATCGCGCTGACGACTATATAATGTTCGATCCCGATCACAGCTCGATCCCTTCGCCGATGGTGGGCCGTTTCATAACGGTCGCCTCGTCGGGGTTGCGGCGAACCTGCTTACCGATGTTCTGATGGCCGCGATGCGCGCTGTCGCGCTCCCGCAGGGTCAGGACGATCGCCCCGACCATGGCAACCAGAAGCACCAGCCCGGTCGCCTCGAACAGGAACAGGTATTCGCTGTAAAGCAGCGCACCCAGGCTCTCGGTGTTTCCGGCCCCGATGATGGGGGCCACGGTCCCGGTCGGCGTGCCGAGCACGATCTCGCCCGCGCGATAGGCGCCGATGCCGAGCACCAGCTCTGCCAGCAGCACCAGTGCGACGGCGATGCCGAGCGGGAAATTGCGGATGAAGCCTGCGCGCAGCTCAGCGAAATCGATGTCGAGCATCATCACCACGAACAGGAACAGCACCGCGACCGCGCCGACATAGACGATCACCAGCAGCATCGCGATGAACTCGGCCCCTACCAGCACCATCAGCCCCGCCGCGTTGAAGAAAGCGAGGATCAGCCAGAGCACCGAATGCACCGGGTTGCGCGCGGATATCACCATGACCGCCGAGGCGATCACGAGCACGGCAAAGAGGTAGAAGGCGAAAGTTTGGATCATCGAAGTATCTTGGGAGCCCCAGGTTCGGTTGCGCGGCGGTTAGCGGTAGGGGGCGTCGGCTTCAAGGTTGGCGGCGATCGCTCGCTCCCACTTGTCCCCGTTCGCCAGCAGTTTGGCCTTGTCGTAGAGCAGCTCTTCGCGCGTTTCGGTCGAATATTCGAAGTTCGGACCCTCGACCACGGCATCCACCGGGCAGGCCTCCTGGCAGAAGCCGCAGTAGATACACTTCGTCATGTCGATGTCGTAGCGCGTGGTCCGGCGGCTACCGTCCTCGCGCGGTTCGCTCTCGATAGTGATCGCCTGCGCCGGGCACACCGCCTCGCACAATTTACAGGCGATGCAGCGCTCTTCGCCATTGGGATAACGGCGCAGCACATGCTCGCCGCGGAACCGCGCGCTGATCGGGTTCTTCTCGTGCGGGTAGTTGATCGTCACCTTCGGCTTGAAGAAATACTTCAACGTGAGGGCATGCGCCTTCACGATCTCCCACAGGGTGAACGATTTGATCAGATGGGCGATAGTCATGAATAATGCCCCGTGGCCATCAGATAGCCGGAAATGACGACGACGAACCCGAGGCTCATCGGCAGGAACACCTTCCAGCCCAGCCGCATCAGTTGGTCGTAGCGGTAGCGCGGCACGGTCGCCATCACCCAGCTGAACAGGAAGAAGAAGAAGAAGGTCTTGAGCAGGAACCAGACGATGCCCGGCACCACGTAGAGCGGCGCCCAGTCGATCGGCGGCAACCAGCCGCCGAAAAACAGCAGCGTGTTGAGCGAGCACATCAGCAGGATGTTGGCGTATTCGCCGAGCCAGAACAGCGCGAAGGCCATGCTGGAATATTCGGTCTGGTAGCCTGCCACCAGCTCGCTCTCGGCCTCGGTGAGGTCGAAGGGAACGCGCTGGGTTTCCGCAAGGCTGGAGATGAAGAAGACCACCCACATCGGGAACAGCAGCAGGTTGAACCAGTAGCCGTTGACGATCCCGAAGCCGTGGCCGCGCTGCGCCATGACGATTTCGGTCAGGTTGAAGCTCCCCGCCCACAGCACAACGCAGACCAAGATGAAGCCGATCGAGACCTCGTAGCTGATCATCTGCGCGGCGGCGCGCATCGCGGAGAAGAACGGATATTTGGAGTTCGACGCCCAGCCGCTCATGACGATGCCGTAAACCGATAGCGAGCTGATCGCGAGAATGTAGAGCAGCCCGACGTTGATATCGGCCAGCACCACGCTCGCGTCGAAGGGGATCACCGCCCAGGCGGCGAGCGCCACGGTGAAGGTGACGATCGGCGCGAGCAGGAAGATGCCCTTGTTCGCGGCGCTGGGGATGATGGTTTCCTGCAGGAACACCTTCAACCCGTCGGCGAAGCTCTGCAGCAGGCCGAACGGGCCGACCACATTGGGGCCGCGACGCAGGTTGATGGAGGCCCAGACCTTGCGGTCGACATAGATCACCATCGCCACCGCGAACATCAGCGGAAAGGCAATCAGCAGCACGCCGGAAACGGTGGCGACGCCCCAGGCCCATTCGTAGCTCATCCCGAGCGATTGGAAGAAACCGGTCATTCCGCTGCCTCCAGGATATCTTCGCCGTGCAGCAGTTCGGCCGAGCAGCGCTGCATCACATCGCTGGCGCGGGCGATCGGATTGGTGAGGTAGAAATCCTTGATCGGATAGCCACTGATCGAGCCCTGCGCTTTCGCCTTCGCATCGGGCTTAGGCAGCTTGCCGAAATCGGCCAGCCCTTCCTCACCCAGCGCCGGAACCTGTTCGACCATTTTCGACTGCAGCTGCCCGAAAGTGTCGAATTCGAGTTCGACACCAAGCGCATCGGCCAGCGCGCGCAGGATCGTCCAGTCCTCGCGCGCATCGCCAGGCGCGAACACCGCCTTTTCGGCGAACTGCACCCGGCCCTCGGTGTTGACGTAGGTCCCGTCCTTCTCGGCATAGGAGGCAGCGGGGAGGATGATATCCGCCGCATGCGCGCCCTTGTCGCCATGATGGCCGATATAGACTTTCAGACTGTCGCCGAAGCGGGTGAAGTCCACCTCGTCCGCACCGAGCGCGAGCAGCACCTTGGGCTTCGCCTCGGCAATGTCGGCGATGCCGCCAGCTTGCGCGTAACCGAGCATCAGCCCGCCCATGCGGCTGGCCGCCATATGCAACACGTTGAAGCCGTTCCAATCGTCCTTGATCAGGCCGAACTGCCCGACCAGTTTGAGCGCCGGGGCGAGTGCGCCCGCCGCCAGGCCCGCGCCGCCGAGGATGATTGCGGGCCGCTCGGCCCCGGCCATCGCTTCGCTCAGCGAGTCGGGAACAGCGTTGAGGAAGCCGAGATCCTCGCCGAGGAATTCGGCCGGGAAGGTGGTTTCCCATTGCGGCCCGGCGATGAAGATCTTCGCGCCGCGCTTGGCCGCCTTGCGCAGCCGGACATTCACCAGCGGCGCTTCCCAGCGGATGTGGCTGCCCACGATCAGGATCGCATCGGCGTTCTCGATCCCGGAGAAGGTCGAATTGAAATTCACCGCGGCAAGATTGCCGGTGTCGTAGGCCATGCCGGTCTGGCGGCCTTCGAGCAGGTCGGAACCGAGCGCCTTGAGAAGCGCCTTGGCGGCGAACATCGTCTCGCAATCGACCAGATCGCCCGCGACCGCGGCAATGCTCTTGCCGGGCTGCGCCGCGGCGATCGCGGCGAAGGCCTCATCCCAGCCCGCCTTCTGCAGGGTCCCGCCCTTGCGGATCCACACGTCGTCGAGCCGGCGGCGCTGGAGGCCGTCGACCTGATAGCGCGCCTTGTCCGAAATCCACTCCTCGTTCACCGCGTCGTTGTTGCGCGGCAGCGCGCGCATCACTTCGCGCCCGCGGCTATCGAGGCGGATATTGGCGCCGACCGCGTCGGAGACGTCGATCGAAAGCGTCTTCTTGAGCTCCCATGGCCGTGCCTCGAAGGCATATGGACGCGAAGTCAGCGCGCCGACCGGGCACAGGTCGATCACATTGGCGCTGAGCTCATGCTCGGCGGCCTGCTCCAGATAGGTGGTGATCTGCATGTCCTCGCCGCGCCCAAGCGCGCCGATCTCGTCGACGCCTGCGATTTCCTCGGAGAAGCGCACGCAGCGGGTGCAATGGATGCAGCGGGTCATGATCGTCTTGATCAGGGGGCCCATGTATTTTTCGGACACTGCGCGCTTGTCGGCGGTGTAGCGCGTCGCGCCCCGGCCATACATCATCGACTGGTCCTGCAGATCGCATTCGCCGCCCTGATCGCAGATCGGGCAGTCGAGCGGGTGGTTGATGAGCAGAAACTCCATCACCCCCTCGCGCGCGGTCTTGACCATCGGTGTGTCGGTGCGAATTTCCTGGCCTTCGGTGGCCGGCAGCGCGCAGGAGGCCTGCGGCTTGGGCGGCCCGGGCTTCACCTCGACCAGGCACATGCGGCAATTGCCGGCAATGCTCAGCCGCTCGTGATAGCAGAAACGCGGGATTTCCTTGCCCGCCAACTCGCAGGCCTGCAGCACGGTGGCGCCATCGGGAACCTCGAGTTCCTGGCCGTCTACGGTGACTTTAGGCATCAGCTTTGACCTTCGGCAGGCAGGGTGGTGCGGTACATGGCCTCTGCAATCGCCAGTCGGATGTCGATCGGTTTGATCTCGATTTCGGTGCCTTCAGGAAGGCAGGGGCCGAAACCCGAAGCCATGTCGCGAACAAGATTTCGCTCGGCATCAGTCGCCAGGCGCGACCCCTCCAGCAACGAACTGGCGCTGTCGAACTCCAGCGCGACATAGCATGCGGCGAAATCATGCAGGGAATTCACCACGTCCGGTTCTGCGAAACGGGGCACGAATGCGTCGGCCATTTTCTGCCGTCGAGTGCGATAAAGACTTTCGGCCAGAGACCCGCGCAAATGAGCGCGGACAAAGGACGCGCTGACGAAGGTTTTCATGCAATTGTTATACGACCTGTTGAACAGCTTGCCGACGGCTTGCGTCTCGGCCTCGGAGCCGGGTGTCGCAGCAAGCATAGCGGCTGACTGGTCTGCTTTGGAGTCTGCGAGACAATCGCCCATCTGCCGTATCAGATACCAATAGTCATTTTCGTTGCCCCTGACCGGCGCGCTCGATGTGCCCGAAGCGCCGGGCGAAAGCTGGGCGTGCGCGACATCAGGGACCATGAATACGGCCATGATCGATACAATTGCTAAAGGAAGGCTTCTCATTCTGCCGCCTCCGCAAATTGCGCATTGTGCTCGGCGATCCGGCGTTCCAGCTCGGGGCGGAAGTGGCGGATCAGGCCCTGGATCGGCCAGGCGGCGGCATCGCCCAGCGCGCAAATGGTATGGCCTTCGACCTGCTTGGTGACCTGCTGCAGCATGTCGATTTCCTCGATCGCGGCATCGCCGGTGCGCAGGCGCTCCATCATCCGCCACATCCAGCCGGTGCCTTCGCGGCAGGGGGTGCACTGGCCGCAGCTCTCGTGCTTGTAGAAATAGCTCAACCGGCTGATCGCACGGACGATGTCGGTGGACTTGTCCATCACGATCACCGCCGCGGTGCCGAGACCCGAGCCAAGCTCCTTGAGCCCGTCGAAATCCATCGGCGCGTCCATGATCTGCTCGGCCGGAACCAGCGGCACCGAGGAGCCGCCCGGGATCACCGCGAGCAGATTGTCCCATCCGCCGCGGATGCCGCCGCAATGCTTCTCGATCAGCTCGCGGAAGGGAATGCTCATCGCTTCCTCGACCACGCAGGGTTTTTCGACATGCCCGCTGATCTGGAACAGCTTGGTGCCGGCATTGCCTTCGCGCCCGATCGAACTGAACCAGCTCGCCCCGCGGCGCAGGATCGTCGGGACCACCGCTATACTTTCGACATTGTTGACCGTCGTCGGGCAGCCATACAGCCCCGCCCCTGCAGGGAACGGCGGCTTGAGCCGCGGCTGGCCCTTCTTGCCTTCGAGGCTCTCGATCATCGCGGTCTCTTCGCCGCAGATATAGGCACCCGCCCCGCGATGCAGGAAGACGTCGAAATCATAGCCGGATTTGGCGGCATTCTTGCCCAGCAGCCCGGCCGCATAGGCTTCGTCGATCGCGGTCTGCAGCGTTTCGGCCTCGCGAATATATTCGCCGCGGATGTAGATATAGGCGGCGCGCGCGCGCATCGCGTAGCCCGCGACAAGAGCGCCCTCGATCAGCTTGTGCGGATCGTGGCGCAGAATCTCGCGATCCTTGCATGAACCGGGTTCGGACTCGTCGGCGTTGATGACGAGGAAGCTCGGGCGCCCGTCCTTGGATTCCTTGGGCATGAACGACCATTTGAGTCCGGTCGGGAAACCCGCCCCGCCCCGGCCGCGCAAGCCGCTGCCCTTCATCTCGTCGATGATGGCGTCGTGCCCGCGTGCGATCAGCGATTTGGTATCGTCCCAGTCCCCGCGCTGCTGCGCCGCCTTCAGCCCCCAGTCCTGGAAGCCGTAGAGATTGGTGAAGATGCGGTCCTTGTCGGCGAGCATCAGATGCCTCCGCCGAATACGACGAAGGCCGCGACTGCGAGGATCACGAGCAGGACCAGCGTCTTGGCCAGCCCCGCGAGTACCTTCCAGGCGATCACGATGGCGACGAGCGCGACAACGATGGTGACGATATCCATTACCATTCGCTCCGATAATCGTGATTGGCGTCGACCATTTCCTTGAGCGTCGACGGTCCGCCGCTGGGTTCGCTGGTGTGACGCCCCGGTTCCTGCGTACCAGCCTTGGGGCTCTCGCCCGCAGCCAGCGCATCGAGCACGGCATCGAGCCGTTCGGGGGTCAGATCCTCGAAATTGTCGTCGTTGATCTGGACCATCGGCGCGGTCGCGCAATTGCCCATGCATTCGACTTCGGTGAGCGTCCAGAGCCCGTCTTGCGACACGTGGCCCTTGCTCATCCCGCGCTTCTTGCAGGTTTCGAACAGGGCATCCGATCCGCGCAGCATGCAGGGCGTCGTGCCGCAGACCTGCACGTGGTATTTCCCGACCGGCTTCATATTGTACATGAAATAGAAGGTTGCGACCTCGAGCACGCGGATCACCGGCATACCAAGATAATCGGCCACATATTCGATCACCGGCAGCGGGAGCCAGCCTTGGGTATCGGTTTCCTCGCCGACCTGCCGCTGGGCATAGTCGAGCAGCGGCATCACCGCAGATTTCTGCCGTCCCTCGGGATAGCGCGCGATCGCCTTGTCGGCCTTCGCCTTGGTGTCGCTCGAGAATTCGAACGAACCCCAGCGCGCGCGCAGTTCGGGAGAATCGGGTTGGGGAGAGCGGTCAGCCATTGATCAACCTGCGTTCGACATAACGGCCGATGTAGAGGCCGACGACGGCGGCAAACGCCGTCGAGAGAATTTCCTTGAGCGGTGCCTCGCCATGGAAGGCGGCCAGATAGGCAGCCACCGCGGAAGCGAATGCGACGAAGGCGAGAACCAGGATACCGATTTCGCGCAAGATCACCGGTCGCACTCCCCGAATACCACGTCGATCGCACCGAGGATGGCAGTCGCGTCGGGCAGCATGTGCCCCTTGGCCATGAAGTCCATCGCCTGAAGATGCGAAAACGCGGTCGGGCGAATCTTGCAGCGATAGGGTTTGTTCGACCCGTCGCTGACCAGATAGACCCCGAACTCGCCCTTGGGGCTTTCGGTCGCGACATAGACTTCGCCCGCGGGCACGTGGAAACCCTCGGTGTAGAGCTTGAAGTGATGGATCAGCGCTTCCATCGACTGCTTCATCTCGCCGCGCTTGGGCGGCGAAACCTTGCGGTCGTCGCTCGCCACCGGCCCTTCGGGCATCTCGGCGAGACATTGCTTGATGATCTTCGCGCTCTCGTAGACTTCTTTGACCCGGACCATGAAGCGGTCGTAGCAATCCGAATTGGTGCCCACCGGCACGTCGAACTCCATCCGGTCGTAAACGTCGTAGGGCTGCGACTTGCGCAGGTCCCAGGGGATTCCGGCCGCGCGGATCATCGGGCCCGAGAACCCCCAGGCGATTGCGTCTTCCTTGCTCACAACCGCGATATCGACATTGCGCTGCTTGAAGATGCGGTTGTCCATGACCAGGCTCATCGCATCGCCGAACAGTTCGGGCAGGCGCTTGTCGACCCAGTCGCCGATGTCCGTCAGCAGCTTGAGCGGAACGTCCTGATGGACGCCGCCGGGCCGGAAATAGGCCGCGTGCATCCGCGCCCCCGATGCGCGCTCGTAGAAATTCATGCAGTCTTCGCGCAGCTCGAACACCCACAGGTTCGGCGTCATCGCGCCGACATCCATGACATGCGCGCCGATGTTGAGCAGGTGGTTCTTGATCCGGGTCAACTCGGCGAACAGCACCCGCAGATATTGCGCGCGGATCGGCACTTCGATGTTGAGCAGCTTCTCGATCGCGAGCACCCAGGAGTGCTCCATGCACATCGGCGAGCAGTAATCGAGCCGGTCGAAATAGGGCAGCGCCTGCAGGTAGGTCTTGTGCTCGATCAGCTTCTCGGTGCCGCGGTGGAGCAGACCGATATGCGGATCGATCCGCTCGATGATCTCGCCATCGAGCTCCATCACCATGCGCAGCACACCGTGCGCCGCGGGGTGCTGCGGCCCGAAGTTGATCGTGTAGTTGGAGATGACCTCGTCGCCAGTGGTCGGCGAGGCTTCGAGTTGCAGGCTCATGAGCAGACCCAGTTTCCGGCGAATGCCTTTTGCGTGCCCGCCGCATCGGCGATCGTCAGCGACGCCTGATCGGGCGCAGTGCGCGTGACCAGCGCCGAAAAGCCCTCGCCTGTGAAGGTGGTGCCCGAGCGGACCTGCTCGATGCCACCCGGAGGCGCGTCGAGCAGCAGCAGCTTGCCCCCGATCCGCACGGTGGCCTTGCCTGGAAGCGCACGGTCGGCGGGCGCCGCGGCGATCAGCATTTCCTGGCCCTGGACGCTGAAGGTGCAGCCGCCCGCACGCGGACCAAGATCGACGCCGCCGATATTGCCCAGCTTCTCGAGCCGGAACACGTCGGCATTGGCCGGGGGCGCGGCCTTGACCGCCGTGGTCTCGACCGGTGCAGGTGCGCCGCCTTCGGCCACGGTGCCTGGGGCACCGACGCGATTGGCGAAATCGTCGGCGGATTCGCTGTTGGCGGGCTCTTGCGAGCAAGCGGCGACGAGGAGTGCGGCTCCGATGATCAGCGCTGTCTTCACTTGCCATCCTCCTTCTTGTCGTCGGTCTCGGTCGCGGCGCCGGTTTCGGTGGTCGTGCCTTCGCGCTCGGGGCGGTCGGCACGGTCTTCTGTGGGTTCGGGCGCGCCGGGTTCTTCGACCGCAGAATCCTCTTCGGTCGGCGCACCCTCGCTTACATGCTCGGCCGCTTCCTTGTCGGTCTTGGCGCCGGCCCCGGTCTGCTTGGGGCTTTCGGTGGTCTTGGGCTCGTCCACCGGCGACGTCGCGGCCTTCTCATCGCCCGGCAGCACGTAATCCGCGCCTTCCCATGGGGAGAGGAAATCGAACTGGCGCAGATCCTGCGCGAGCTCGACCGGCTCGTAGACCACGCGCTTTTCGTCTTCGGAGTAGCGCAGTTCCTGATAGCCGGTGAGCGGAAAATCCTTGCGGAAGGGATGCCCTTCGAAGCCGTAATCGGTGAGGATCCTGCGCAGATCGGTGTTGCCGTCGAACAGCACCCCGAACATGTCGAACACCTCGCGCTCGAGCCAGCCGGCGACCGGCCACAGCGTGGTGACGGTGGGAACGGGCATCTCTTCGCTGGTCGTGACTTTCACCATGATCCGGCTGTTGAGGGTCAGGCTGAGCAGCATATAAACCACCTCGAACCGCTCGGGCCGCGAGGGATAGTCGACCCCGGCGATCTCCATCAGCTGCTGATAGGCGTGATCGTCGCGCAGCAAGCGCAGCACATCCTCGATGCTGTCGCGCCTGACGGTGAACAGCAGCTCGCCATGCTCCTCATGCGCTTCGAGCAAATGATCGCCAAGCGCACGCGAGAGCGTATCCTTGAGGCCCTCGATCCGGGTGAAACGGGGCGCGGAATGAAGTACAGCCATGCGCTCGTCCTACCGTTCGATCGTTCCGCTGCGGCGGATCTTGCGCTGCAACTGCATCACGCCATAGAGCAAAGCCTCGGCGGTCGGCGGACAGCCGGGGACATAGATATCGACCGGCACGATCCGATCGCAGCCGCGAACTACCGAATAGCTGTAATGGTAGTAGCCGCCGCCATTGGCGCAGCTGCCCATGCTGATGACGTATTTCGGGTCCGACATCTGATCGTAGACCTTGCGCAACGCCGGGGCCATCTTGTTGCACAGCGTACCCGCCACGATCATCACATCCGACTGGCGCGGGCTGGCACGCGGGGCGACGCCGAAGCGCTCCATGTCGTAGCGCGGCATGTTGACGTGGATCATCTCCACCGCGCAGCAGGCGAGCCCGAAGGTCATCCACCACAGCGAACCGGTGCGCGCCCACTGGAACAGGTCCTCGGTGCTGGCGACGAGGAAGCCCTTGTCGTTCACCTCGGTCTGGAGCGCGTTGAAATATTCGGCGTCGGGCTGGCGCAATTCACCACCCTGCGCGGTCGGCAGTTCGCCGGGGCGCTGGCCCAATTGCGACGCACCAAGCGCCGCGTCGTTTGCGGAAGTCACTCCCATTCGAGCGCTCCTTTCTTCCATTCATAGGCGAGGCCGATCGCCAGAATCCCGAGAAACACCATCATCCCGATCCAGCCTTCCCAGCCGGTGTGCTCGAGGCTAACCGCCCATGGGAACAGGAACGCCGCTTCGAGATCGAAGATGATGAACAGCAACGCGACGAGATAGAAGCGCACGTCGAACTGAGTGCGCGGCTCCTCGAAGGCGGGGAAACCGCACTCGTATTCGCTCAGCTTCTCCGCATCGGGATTGTGCACCCCGGTCAGACGCGACACGCCCATCGGCAGGAACACGAAAGCTGCCGACAGGGCAGCCGCGATGAACAGAAATATGAGGATCGGCAGGTACTGCTCGAGATCGACCACGCGTGATTCCTAAGCCTTGAGGCACAAGTTGCGCCCGCC
>JGI24517J20059_1000195_pt1 | contig 38817 bp, 39 predicted proteins | sample LinPmetageLP41_FD_20059 | JGI IMG/M metagenome (IMG submission 20059) | reverse complement strand
GCCCTCATGCAGTTGCGCTTCACTTCGTTCGCTGTGACCAACTTACGGCGGGACTTGCACCCGCAGGAGTGCGCCCATGCTGGGCACACAACGAAAACGCCAACGATCTCCGGAGAGACCGTTGGCGTCGATCGCACCAACCGCGGTATCAGACCAGCATACGACGGATATCGGTCAGCACCTGCGCCAGGAAGGCGGTAAAGCGTGCCGCATCCGCACCGTTGACGGCCCGGTGGTCATAGGAGAGCGACAGCGGCAGCATCAAGCGCGGCGCAAATTCGCTACCGTTCCAGACCGGCTTCATCGACGACTTGGAGATACCCAGAATCGCCACTTCCGGCGTGTTGACGATCGGCGTGAAGGCCGTACCACCGATCGAGCCAAGGCTCGAGATGGTGAAGCTGGCACCGCTCATTTCTTCGCGCGACAGCTTCTTGTTCTGGGCCTTCTTCGCCAGTTCTACCGACTCCTTGGCCAGATCGATCAAGGATTTCTTGTCGGCATCACGGATCACCGGCACCATCAAACCGTCCGGCGTATCGACCGCCACGCCGATATGCACGTAGTGCTTGATGATCAGCTTGTCACCGTCCGGATGCAGGCTCGCGTTGAACTGCGGGAACTTACGCAGTGCATAGGCACACGCCTTGATCATGAACGGCAACGGCGTCAGCTTGGCACCCTGCGACTCTGCTTCTGCCTTCATCGACTTGCGGAAGGCTTCGAGCTCGGTAATGTCCGCTTCGTCGAACTGAGTGACGTGCGGCACATTGAGCCAGCTGCGATGCAGATTGTTGGCGCCCGCCTTCATCAGGCGACTCATCGGCTTCTCTTCGATCTCGCCAAATTGGCTGAAATCGATCGCCGGCACCTGCGGGATACCAGCACCGCCGGTGGCCGTTGCACTAGCAGCACCGCCGCCACTCTTGCGATCTTTCATCACCTGCTTGACGAAGCCGTCGATGTCGTCCTTCAGGACACGACCCTTGGGGCCAGAGCCCTTGACTTCGCCGAGTTCGACCCCCAGTTCGCGGGCCATCTTGCGTACGGCCGGGCCGGCGTGAACGTCGGCCCCTTCAGATTTGTTCTCGCCATGTTTATGGCGCGCTTCAGGGCTCGGTTCACCGCTGACGTCTTTCTGCGGTTTGGCATCGGACCGCTTATCGGCCTTTGACGTCTTTTCGGTATCGGATTTGGCCGGTGCCGGCTTCGACTCGTCGCTTTTCTTCGTGGAAGATTTTTTCTTCGNCGGCTTNTTGGCACCCGCACCCGGAGCGCCNGCCNNCTCGATATAGCCGATCAGATCGCCTTCCGAGACGCTGTCGCCTTCCTTGACCGAGACTTCAACGACCTTACCCTTGTAAGGGCTTGGCACNTCCATCGAAGCCTTGTCGGACTCCAGCGTGATCAAGGTGTCCTCTTCGTTGATCTCGTCNCCTTCACTGATCGCGACTTCGATGATCTCGACGCCATCGCTGCCGCCGATATCGGGAACACGAATCTCTTTGCGGCTCGGCTCACCGTCGCCGCTTTCATCACCGGCATCTTCTTCGTCGTCAGAATCTTCTTCGTCGCCAGCATCTTCACTGTCGTCGCTATCGGCAGATTCCGCGGGCGCCTCGCCAGCGTCCTCTTCATCTTCGCCTTCGCCAGCAATCTCCATGGTGCCGATCAGGTCACCCTCGGAGACGCTATCGCCCTCCTTGACCGAGAGCGAAACGATCTTGCCGCTGTATGGACTCGGCACGTCCATCGAGGCCTTGTCGGACTCCAGCGTGATCAGCGTGTCTTCCTCACTGATCTCGTCGCCTTCGCTGATAGCGATTTCGATGATCTCGACGCCGTCGCCGCCGCCAATATCCGGGACCTTGATCTCGACGGTTTGCTTACCGCCACCGGAGGATTTCTTCTTCGGCGCGGCCTTTTGGGGCTCGGCCTTGTCGTTGGATTCGTCGTTGGACTCTTCGTTGTCCTTGGACTCATCGCTATCGTTCTGCGACGCCTCATCGCCGGCATCAGCGTCGTCGTCATCCTGATCGTCGCCGCCATCCTCGGCTTCGAGCTCGAGAATGTCGTCGCCTTCGGAAACGGTGTCGCCTTCCTTGACCAGAATCTTGACGACCTTGCCACCTTTCGGTGCAGGGACATCCATGCTGGCCTTGTCGGATTCCAGCGTGATCATGGTGTCTTCGGCGGCAATGACGTCGCCGACACTCACCGCGATCTCGATGATTTCGACATCGTCGCTGCCGCCGATGTCGGGAACTTTGATGATTTCGCTACTCAAGGTCGCGCTCCTTTATCATCCGTCGACCTGCCCGCGGGCAGGTCGACTCACTCAGGCAATCTGGCTGCCGCCCTCGCGGGCGGCAGCGCCTTGACGTGCACTTTGGTCCAGTACAGGTCCAGTACACCCGCAGGGGCTCAAGACAACAGAGGGCTGGGCTTGGCGGGGTCGAGGCCATATTTCTTCATGGCATCGTTGACGACCTTCGCGTCGATCTCGCCGCGATTGGCCAGCGCACGGAGTGCCTGAATCGTCACGTAGTAGCGGTCGACTTCAAAAAAGTGACGTAGCTGCTCGCGCGTGTCCGAACGACCGTAACCATCGGTACCGAGAACGTGAAAGTCGCTCGGGACCCAGGCGCGGATCTGATCGGCGTAGAGCTTCATGTAGTCGGTCGACGCAATGACCGGCCCTTCGGCCCCATCGAGCTGCTGCACGACCCACGGCTTTGCACGCTTCTCATCGTAGTCGAGGAACTGCTGACGATCGTACTCGAGCGCTTCGCGACGTAGCTCGTTGAAGCTGGTCACACTCCAGACATCGGCGATCACGCCATGCTCTTCCGCCAACATCACGGCGGCCGCTTCGACTTCCCGCAGGATCGTGCCACTACCCATCAACTGAACGCGCGGCTGCTTCGTGTTGCCGGCAGCCTCGCCCGGCTTGAGCAGGTACATGCCGCGAACGATGCCCTCTTCGCTACCTTCCGGCATTTCCGGGTGCGAGTAGTTTTCGTTCATCACGGTCAGGTAATAGAAGCAGTTTTCCTTGTCCTGGAACATCCGCTTCAGACCATCCTGCACGATCACCGCCAGCTCGTGGCCATAGCACGGATCATAGGCACGGCAGGTCGGCACGGTCGACATCAGAATATGGCTGTGGCCATCCTGGTGCTGCAGACCCTCGCCATTGATGGTGGTCCGCCCGGCAGTACCGCCGACCATGAAGCCGCGTGCCTGCAGGTCGCCTGCGGCCCAGACCAGGTCGCCGACACGCTGATAGCCGAACATCGAGTAGTAGACGTAGAACGGCAGCAATGGCAGATGATGGTTGGCGTAGGAGGTCGCCGCGGCGATCCAGGCCGACATCGAGCCCGCCTCGGTGATGCCTTCCTCGAGGATCTGACCCTTCTTGTCCTCGCGGTAGTACATGATCTGGCCCATGTCCATCGGCTCGTACTTCTGGCCTTCGGCAGCGTAGATTCCGATCTGACGGAACATGCCTTCCATCCCGAACGTCCGCGCTTCATCGGGAATGATCGGCACCACCCGAGAACCCAGCTGCTTATGCTTGACCAGACCATTGAGCACGCGAACGAAGGCCATTGTGGTCGAGACTTCACGAGTGCCGGACCCTTTCAACTGGGCGGCAAACATCTTGTCGTCGAGCCCCGGGATCTCCATCGCCTCGAAGTCTGCCTTGCGCGCCGGCAAAAAGCCGCCGAGCTTCTCGCGCTGGAGATGGAGGTACTTCATCTCCGGGCTTTCATCGTCTGGCTTGTAGTACGGAATATCACCGCTTTCGATCTGCTGGTCGGAAACCGGAATATCAAAACGGTCGCGGAACGCCTTCAGCGCGTCGGTTTCCATCGACTTGATCTGGTGGGCTTCCATGTCGCCTTCGCCACTACCGCCGCCCATGCCATAACCCTTGACGGTGTGCGCCAGAATGACGGTAGGACGACCGTTGGAGTTGTGGACTGCCTCATGGTAAGCCGCATAGACCTTCTGCGGATCATGGCCACCCCGGTTGAGACGATAGACCTGCTCGTCGGAGTAGTCCTTGACCATTTCAGCGGTCTCGTCGTACTTGCCGAAGAAGTTGTCGCGGGTATATTTGCCACCCTGGGCCTTGTAGTTCTGATACTCGCCGTCGACAGCCTCGTCCATGCGCTTTTGCAGCATGCCCTTGGTGTCCTGTTCGAACAGCGGATCCCACAGGCCGCCCCAGACCACCTTGATCACATTCCAGCCGGCACCGCGGAAGACGCCTTCGAGCTCGTCGATGATGCGGGAGTTACCGCGCACCGGGCCGTCGAGACGCTGCAGGTTGCAGTTGATGACGAAGATCAGATTGTCGAGCTTCTCGCGGCTTGCCAGGTGTAGCGCGCCCAGCGACTCCGGCTCATCGCATTCGCCGTCGCCCAGGAAGGCCCACACCTTGCGGTCCTGCATGTCTTCCAGCTCACGTGAATGAAGGTACTTCATCACGTGGGCCTGATAGATCGACTGGATTGGCCCCAGACCCATCGAAACGGTCGGGAACTGCCAATAATCCGGCATCAAGTAGGGGTGCGGATAGGACGGCAACGAATTGCCATCGACTTCCTGGCGGAAGTTGTCCATCTGCTCCTGTGTCAGGCGGCCTTCCAGGAACGAACGGGCGTAAATGCCCGGCGTGACGTGCCCCTGGATATAAAGAAGATCACCCTTGTGGTCGCCGTTGTCGGCGCGGAAAAAGTGGTTGAAACCGACTTCATAAAGTGTGGCGCTAGACTGATAACTGGCGATATGGCCGCCCAGTCCCTTGTGCTTCTTGTTGGCCCGCAGCACCTGCACCATGGCATTCCAGCGAATCGCCGAACGGATCTTGCGCTCGATGAACATGTCGCCGGGCATCTTGGCTTCACGATGAACGGGAATGGTATTGCGATGCGGCGTGGTACCGGAAAATGGTGGTGAAGAGCCGTCACGACGTAGACGGTCCGCCAACCGGGTCAGAATGTACCGAGCGCGCTCCTCGCCCTCATGCTCGACGACCGAGGCCAGGGAATCCAACCATTCCGTGGTTTCGACCGGGTCGAGATCTTCTCGTGTCTCCAGACTCATAGACAACTCTCCGAATGGGAAAAGGTTTGCCATTCGCCCGGCCATGGCGGGTAGCCGCAGCAGGGCTTGGGAATATGCGCTCTTCGGTACGGGCGCGGCTCTTGTAGGGCCGCTTTCCGAGATTTTTTAGCTGTAATGGAATGACAGCAGGCGTGCGTGACGCAGGAAATCAGGGAACGAAGATACCGCAAACGCCTGCATCTGCCAATTCACAGACGCATCGATAGTGCTAGAGGCAAAGCNTCGTTGCCACGAAATCAAGCATTTAGCATGCCCATAAAGAAGAAGATAGAAATAAGCATAAGGCCGTATAGGCAGTTGAATGGCGCCGTGGAGCGTACAGTCCAACTCGCCGCATCCTGCAAAAGAATGGCATTCAAACGATCTCTGTCAGGCAGCGACGCAGATAGGCCCAGTCGAACGCCGGCCCCGGGTCGCTCTTGCGCAGTGGCGCGATCTGGGCGTGGCCGATGATTCGCTCGACGGCAATTGCCGGATAGTTCGCGATCAACGTCCGAAGCACGATCGCTAACCTACGATATTGCGCCTCCCGATAGGCACACTCGTCGGTGCCTTCCAGCTCAATGCCGATGGTGAAGTCGTTGAGCCCTTCGCGTCGCTGTTCCTGAAATGGCCGTTCGCCATCGAGCCAGCGCGACTTACCGGCATGCCAGGCGCGCCGATCGAAGGGCACGAACTGGACACACTCGCCGCTGCGCCGAATCAATAGATGCGCCGATACCCGCAGCGATACGATCGCGGGAAAAGCCGGATGCGCGTCCGGATCCAGGGTGTTGGTAAATAGCCGCTCGATGGCATCACCGCCGAACTCCCCCGGCGGCAGACTGATACCGTGCAGCACCACCGCGGAGATCTCATCCATCGGCCGGTCGTTGGCGTTGGGCGATACCACCCGCCGCGCCGAACCCAACCAGTGATTTTCGATCACCTCGCCGTTATCGATTCCGAACGCTTCTTCTGTCATGACTCGCCTCCGGCGTGGCCCAGCCGCTCATCCCGTGGGCTGATTCCGAAATGGTGACGATAGGCGGTGGAAAAATGCGCGCCCGACGAAAATCCGTGCGCCAGCGCGATCTCCCCCACCGCCTGGTCGCCCTCCCGCAGCAGCTTGCGCGCCTGCTGCAGACGCAGGTTCAGATAGTAGCGACTGGGTACGGCCTGGAGATGCTTCTTGAACAGTCGTTCGAGCTGACGCCGCGACAGCCCCAGATGGGCCGATAGTTCATGCGTGGTCAGCGGCTCCTCGATGTTGGCTTCCATCAGCGCCACCGCATCGATCAGGCTCTGCGGGACGTGGCCCAGGCGCGAGCGCAGTGGGAGCTGCTGTGGCTCGTCGGCCATGCGAATCCGCTCGCAAACGAAATGCTCAGAGATCCGTTGCGCCAGCCCCGCGCCCTGCTGCTGACCGATTAAGGTCATCAGCATGTCCATCGCCGCAGTACCGCCGCCGCAGGTGAGTCGATTGCGATCGATCTCGAACAACTGGTGGGAAATGTGAATTGTCGGAAACGTTCGCGCAAAGGCATCGGCACTGGCGTAGGGAATCGATGCTCGGTAGCCGTCCAGCACCCCAGCTCGCGCCAGCCAGTGGGTGCCGCCAGCGATGCCGCCCAGCATTACGCCCCGGCTTGCGAGGCGATGCAGCCAATGGATCAGCGTCTCGCTCTCGTCTCCCCTTTCCCCCATGGACACAGCGACCGGCCAGGCCGGCGTGGGGGCGCAGACGAACAGCATGTCGAGATGACACACATCGCTGCCGGCAACGCTTTCCGGCGATAGCGCCAGCTCGGCTACGCTCTTTACCGGGCGACCGTCGATGCCGAAGGTCGTGGCCATGTAGAGTCGCCGTTCTGCCAACGTATTGGCGACGAACAGTGGCTCAATAGCGCAGGCCTGCGCTAGCAGGGAGAACCCCGGCAGCATCACGAACCCCACTCGACGCGGGGTATCGCTGGCGTTCATGGCGCGTAGTTCATGCGATAGCGTTCGCTGCGATCAAACCTGAACGACATCGAATTCGACCAGCGGATCGACATCGGCTTCGTAATCCACATCGTCGCGCTCGAAACCGAACAGCTTGAGGAATTCATGCTTGTAGCCGGCGTAATCGGTGAGCGCAAAAAGGTTGTCGCTGGTCACCTGCGGCCACAGGTCCTTGCACGCCTGCTGGATATCGTCGCGCAGCTCCCAGTCGTCCAGACGCAGGCGCCCGGCCTCGTCCACCTCGGATTCGCCGTCGCCATACAGACGCTCGCCGAACAGCCGATTGAGCTGATCGATGGTGCCCTCGTGAACGCCCTGCTCCTTCATCACCTTGTAGACCATGGAGATGTAGAGCGGCATCACCGGAATCGCGGCACTGGCCTGAGTCACCACGGACTTGAGCACGGCCACGTTGGCACTGCCACCGGTCGTCTTGAGGCGTCGATCGATTTCGCTGGCCGCGCGATCGAGATCTTCCTTCGCCTTGCCCAGCGCCCCATGCCAGTAGATCGGCCAGGTAATATCGGTGCCGATATAGCTGAACGCCACCGACTTGGCACCCGGCGCCAGCACACCGGCCTTGTCCAGCGCGTCCATCCACAGTTCCCAATCCTCGCCACCCATCACTTCGATGGTATCGGCCACTTCCTGTTCGGTGGCTGGCTCGACGGAAGCCTCGGTGATGGTGTCCTTGTTGGTGTCGATGGCGGTCGCGGTATAGGTCTCGCCGATCGGCTTGAGACTCGAGCGCTTGAGTTCGCCGCTATCCGGCAGCTTGCGCACCGGCGAGGCCAGCGAATAGATCACCAGATCGATCTGCCCCATCTCTTCACGGATCAGTTCGATCGCCTTGTCGCGAACTTCATGCGAGAACGCATCGCCGTTGATCGACTTGCTGTAAAGCCCCTCGGCCTTGGCGAATTTGTCGAAGGCGGCCGAGTTGTACCAGCCGGCCGTGCCGGGTTTCTTGTCAGTTGCAGGCTTTTCGAAGAACACGCCCAACGTATCGGCGCCATAGCCGAAGGCCGCGGTAATGCGTGCCGCCAGGCCGTAACCGCTTGACGCACCGATAACCAGCACGTTGCGCGGACCGGCCCTGCGGTCGCTCAGATTGGCACGAGTGGTCTCGATCTGTTCGAGTACGTTGCGCTCGCAGCCAAGCGGGTGCGTCGTGGTGCAGATGAAACCGCGAACTTTGGGCTTGATGATCACGTTTAACCTCGTCTTCTTGAGCCGAAACGGAAAGCCCGGAGGACTCTCGCCAGGAACTCTCGCCGGAAAATGGCATGGATCGAATGTTATCAGGTCGAATGCTGTCCAGGCGCATTCTAACAGGCTGGTAAAACAGGGTGCTAAAACCGAGCGGTAAAACAAGCTGGCAAACCAGCATGCCTTTGCGTCGGCGTTTTCATCCCCGCAGGCGGGCTTGTCTCGCCGCGACGGGTATTCGAAGATAGCCCACCACCCAAGCCGGACCAGAGAGCAGAGAAACCCCATGCATCACGAGCAACAGATCGAAGAGCTGGTCGTCAGGCGCGGGGCCCTATGGCTGGCGCTGTCATCGCTATGGCTCGAGCGCGAGCCGCGCGAATCGGACTACGCGCGCATGATCCGTGAGATCGACGCCAGTGAACTGACGCTGCAACAGCTGGAGTGGGTCTATCGTCTTGAGATGTCCCCGGTGATGGCGCGCAATCAGCTCTCCATGGCCGGCGAATGGCGTGCATTCGACGAGACGGAACTGTTGACGCGTCTGGTACGCCATAACCGCAAGCTCGGTGGATGGCGCAAGGTGAGCTGGTCGCTTTTCTCGGGGCTGACGACGATGATGAGTCGGCCTCGCTTCAACGAGCTCGCGATGCGGGTCATGGTCGCCAGAGGTGAGCGTCCGCCCGGCGGGTGATGCGTTGAGATGGCGCGTCAGGATCGCGCGGCTCAGGCCGAGAATGGCGTCTCCAGCGCTTCGTCGATGGCATATCGCAGCGATCTCGGTACGTCTCGAGGGCCGAAGCGACGAATGACCTGGCCGTCACGCCCCACCAGAAATTTGGTGAAATTCCATTTGATCGGCGTACTGCCGAGCATCCCGGGCGCCTGGCGACGCAGATGCACGAACAGCGGATGCGCCTCGCGACCGTTGACCCTGACCTTCTCCATCACCGGAAACGTCACCGCATAACGCTGCTCGCAGAACACACCGAACATTGCCGAGGATTCCGGCGCCTGACGCCCGAACTGGTTGCAGGGAAACGCCAGCACGATAAATCCCCGGTCGCGATATTCGCGATAAAGTTTTTCGAGCCCTTCGATCTGCGGCGTGAAGCCACAACGACTGGCGACGTTGACGACCAATAACACCTGCCCGCGCAGGGCGCGCAGATTGAAGAATTCGCCGGTTTGCGTCCGACAGTCTTGCGTATATAACGACATTGATGAGTCGACTCGGGTCACACCAAGTTCAAATCCGTGGGATCGGTGCGCGACCTGTAGAGGCATCGCTCCCGCTCGAAAGAGTGCCACGCTAAACGCCACATCACCAGTGGGCAAGCTCGACGGCCTTCGACAACGCCAACCGCGTATCCGGCGTTGCCCTCTCCAGCGCCAACGCCTCAGCGAGCGGCAGCCAACGCACAGCGACGACTTCCTCCGGTTGCAGACGCAACGGGCCAGAGTAATCCACCCAGTAAAGGCTGCCGTAGAGCTTCAACTCCGCTTCCCGGAACAAGAATTCACCGCCGGATATCAGCTTGACACCACCGACGCCGAGTTCCTCGAACAGCTCCCGTCGCGCCGCCGGCAACGACGCTTCCCCGGCCCCGACCACACCACCCGCGGCCAGGTCGAACCACCCTGGATGGGTCTCCTTGATCGACGTGCGCTGCTGCACGCAGATCTCGCCCGCCGCGTTGCGCACGATGATATAGGTCGCCCGATGCCAGCAGCTCAGGCGTCGCATCATGGCGCGCGAGGTGCTGCCGCAAGGCCGGTTGCGCGGATCGACGAGCTGAACCTGCTCGTCGGCGATGACCCTGTCGCCCATGGAATACGTGCTCATCGAAAACGTGCTCATGGATAATCTGCCGATCAGAAAACGGGGTAGCAGCGTATCACGAGCGGCCTCCGGCTCGTTCCACTGGGATACTCGAAAGTAGGTGTCGTATCGCAACCTCGGTGCAATGAGGGACGTCGTTCGAATACCGCGTTGGTCGAAGACGGCGCACATTGATCGATAAGCGGTTTATGCTGAGCTCAGCCACCTCGGAGGATTGCATGGCCGATTACGCGCCCCGCACCGAACTGACGACTCATCGAGTCGAAAACCAGCCCAGCCCGGAGACCACCCACGACCTGTGGCGTTCGGACCAACCGCTGCGCGAGGCCATCGCATGCTTCGCGCCGCCTTGGGTGGGAGAGCGCATTGCACCGCTGGGCCAACATGTGGCAGCCGCTGAAGTGGCGAACTGGGGGGATCAAGCCAATCGTTTTCCGCCTCAGCTACATGCCTTCGATCGCTACGGCCGTCGTCTGGACGAGGTCGACTACCATCCTGGCTACCACGCGCTGATGGATCTGGCGATCCGCGGTGGCTGGCATGCCGTCGCCTGGGAACGCGAGCATGACGGCGGGCATCAGGCGCACATCGCCGCGCTCTATCTATTGACCCAGGCCGAACCCGGCTTCTGTTGTCCGATCACCATGACCCACGCCGCCATGCCGGTCCTGCGCCGCCTGAAGGGCGGCGAGGCGTGGCAAGCACGGCTGATGGGCCGAGAGTACGATCCCGCGGCCCTCCCCGCCTGGCAGAAGACGACCAATACTTTCGGCATGGCGATGACCGAAAAACAGGGCGGTAGCGACGTACGGCGTAACAGCACCCGTGCGCAGCCCGTGACGTCGCCTGGCCCCGGCGAATGGTATCGGCTCGATGGCCACAAGTGGTTCTGTAGCGCACCGATGTCGGATGCGTTCCTGACCCTGGCACAGACCGACGACGGTCTCTCCTGCTTTCTCGCGCCGCGATTCACCCCGGAGGGCGAGCGCAACGCCATCGAGATTCAGCGACTCAAGGACAAGTGTGGCAACCGCGCCAACGCCTCGGCGGAGATCGAATACGTCGGCGCCTGGGCGCAGCTCGTCGGCGAACCCGGCCGCGGTGTGCCGGCCATTCTGGAGATGGTGCAGCAGACGCGACTCGATGCCGCCACCGCGCCGGCAGGCATGATGCGACAGGCGTTGAGAGAAGTCTGGCACCATGTGCAGGGGCGCACGGTTTTTGATCGACGACTGGCCGACCAACCCCTGATGCAGCGCGTGGTCGCCGACCTGGCGATCGAAACCGAGGCCAGCCTGCTACTCGCCATGCGCGGCGCACAAGCCATGGATCGGGCTGAGGATGACGAGCATGAGGCAGCGTTGGCGCGACTGATTCCCGCGTTGGCCAAGTTCTGGCACAACAAGCGCGGCCCCGCCTTCATGGCCGAAGCGATGGAGTGTCTCGGCGGTGTCGGTTATGTCGAGGAGACGCCGTTGGCGCGGCTCTATCGCGAAGCACCGGTCAATTCGATCTGGGAGGGATCCGGCAATGTGATCTGCCTGGATGTACTACGAATCCTGGACCGCCATCCGGCCAGCATCGTGGCCCTGCGCAAGGAGCTGGATCGGGCGCTGGGCCATCATCCCGCTTTCGATGCCGCGGTCGCCTCGCTCGATCAGCGACTGACGTCAAGCTCGGAGCAGCTGCAGGCCGAGGCACGCTGGCTTGCCCAGCGCATGGCGCAAACGCTGCAGGCCGCGCTGCTGATTCGCCACGCCCCCAACGCCGTCGCCGATGCCTTCTGCGCCACCCGATTGAAAGACGCCTCGCCCATATTCGGCGTGATGCCTGTCGATGCACCTATCGCATCGATACTCGAGCGCCTGAACGAATAAGCGCCTGAACGAAACGAATAGATCAGCGCGAAGCCCTTCAGCGAGAGTCGCCAACAAGAGTCGCCAACGAGAGCCTTTAGCGAGATTCGAACAAGAGCCTTTAGCGAGAGTCATCAACGAGAGCCAAGGACTTTCAACCCAGCGCTACACGAGCGGCCAGCGCCAGCAGCACAATGCCGGTCAACCGGTGAATCCATCCGGCGTGCAGCTGCAACCACGGCAACACTCGGGAGTGCGACAGCACCAACGCCACCAGTACGTACCATCCGCCATCGACCACTGCCGCCGTTGCCACGATCAGCCAGCGCGCGTTCGCACTCAGATCGGCGCTGACGAACTGGCTCAGCAAGGCAATGAAGAAAACGATCAGCTTGGGGTTGCCCAACGCCACCAGCAGACCCTCGCGCATGGCACGCCGCCAGTCCCTGGCCTGGCGGACGATATCAAAGCCGGCGCTGCCGCCAGCCCGGAGTGCCTGAATGCCCAGCCAGGCGAGATACAGCGCGCCACCCCAGGTCACCAGCCGGTACAACCACGGCTGATGGACGATGACCGCCGCCAGCCCCAGCACCGTCAGTCCCGCGTACAGACCGACACCAAGGGCGTGGGTAACCCCTGCGACCACGCCGCATAGCCGCCCCCCACCAACCGTATTCTGCATCACCATGGCCAGACTGGGGCCTGGCGACATGGCCCCCAGGGCACAGATTGCCAGCAGCGAAAACCAGAGTTGTAACGACATGCCGACTTCCTGTTCCCATCATCGAAATTCGACTGCCGATGATACAGCAAGCGGGAGCGCCCTACGGGCTGAAGCGGTTCCAGCTTTACTCGTCCATTCGATTTACGTCGGTGCAGGCACTTCAGAGCGACTACGCTGTCATACGCCCAGGACCATAAACATCAAGGAAGTGAACCATGAGCCTATTCAACAAGCGTGACGACCGACAAACGCGTACCGACCGCATCCGTGATGACCTGCGCGACATTGGTGACCAGGGTCAGGCGCTGGGACGTGATCTGCGAGACGATGCCGGAGACGCCATCGAAGAAGCTCGGATGAAAAGCGAAGAGCAGTATGCCCGCATGGCGGCCGAATCGCGTCGGCGCAATCGCCGCTTCAAGCGTTCGGCAAATCAATCCATGAACGACTGCGACCGCTATGTTCGCGAACATCCATGGTCAGGCATCGGTGTCGCCACCCTCGCCGGTGCCGTCCTCGGCTTGCTGATCAGCCGCCGCTGAAGTGTCCTTGAACGCCTCGCGCAGCGGGGCGTTTCGCTGGCCCGATCAATCGAAACCACGGTTACAGAGTTCAACCGTGTTCAAACTTTCCAATCAAAGCTGTGGAAACTTGAGAACGATAGTCGTCTAATCGCATGAAACCTGCTTCAGGAGCCCTAGATGAACGCTGATAAGTGGCAAACGATCGACGTCGAAAACATCGATAGATCCGCCAGGTCGCTGCACGCCTGTTCACTGGACCCATCGATTCGCTGCCTGGCCGAGCTGCGCACCTCGCAGATCAACGGCTGCCTGACCTGTACGCATTTTCGCCGCGAACAGGCCGAAGCGCTGGGCATTTCTGCCAGCAAGCTTCAAGCGTTGACGGCCTGGGCCGAATCCGATGAATTCAACGAGCGGGAAAAGGCCGCGCTGGCATGGTGCGAGTCTTTCACGCACTTCCGCCCCGCAAACCCGGCGACACGCAAGCTGGCGCTGAATGCGTTTTCCCCAAGGGAACTGGCAGATCTGACCATGGCAATCGAAATGACCAGCGCGCTGAGCCGCGCGTCACGTCGCGCCGCCGTCTAGAACGTCTCGACGCCAGACAGGGTTCCAAGCGCCGTGTCAGACGTAGCTCTTATTAGACAGCTCCTATAGACAGCTCTTATTAGATAGCTCAGGTAAAACTCCAAAAAACTCTGCCCGGCAGAGCCCGAGCTAGCAGGAAAGTTACTCAGACGTACGATCCAGAGTGCCAATCAGATAGAGATCATGCAGGTAGGCATCGAGCTTCGAGACCCCATGGGTCAGCAGGATCACCGCGTAGATGAGCAGCATCAGAATCCATTCACTGTTCATCCATGCCAGTGATTCCATGGATACCTGGTAAGCGATCGTGTAGAGACTCAACCCGCCGAAGAACATCACTACCAGGCAATTGATCAATACCAGCGACAGCAATACGGCACGACTGTCACTGGCGGGCGGCCGGGTCTTCCAGAACAGTAAGTGACGCACCATAATTCGACCATTGGAAAGAATATGGCGCTGGCGGCGCAATAACGCCGCCAGATAGGGCGATGCCTGGGGGCGGGAAGCGGCTGAGAGCACAAGGTGGCGATCGACGCGTGTACCGAACAACCGGCTGGCAAGCTCCATCAAGCCTTGCAGCTCCCCCGTGGCCTGGTATTGCTCGGCTTGGATAGAGAGCTGACCCAGAGCACTATCGTCCCGGGTCTGGCGTTCATCGTCCTCGAAGTTCTGGGCATAATAAATGTCATAGACCTGATAAACGGAGATCGCGACACCTACGAATATCAACAACAGAATCGCTATATTCAGCATGCTTTGTCACTCCTCTACCGATCTGATCAGAACCAGCATCATAGCAAGGCGGCCTAGAGACAAGCCATTCAGAGCCGGTGTGGCAAACGGTCGCTATTGGCAAGCGCATGGGAATTTCTGGAACTCGAGCCTCGAAGAGACTCAGGCCTCGCCGATTTCCAGAGCGTTCTCTGCACCTCTGGTAAGGCGCTCGGCATTGCGGGAGGCAGAACTCTCGGCGTGTCCGTCGGCCACGACCTGATCGCGGCCAGCGGATTTGGCGGCGTAGAGACGACGATCCGCCAGATCGATCACATCTCGAAGATGCAGACCCTCACGAGACAGAGCGATACCCATCGACACCGTTGCCGGCAATATCGTGTCGTCGAGGCGACAGGGATGACGCGCCAGCCGGTCACGCATCCGCATGGCGGCGGCGATACTCTGCGTCTGACCGGCGCCAGGCAACAGCATCATGAACTCCTCTCCCCCTACACGACCGATACTGTCGTCGCTGCGCAGCGAATCCCGTAAAAGGTTGGCTAGATGACGCAGCACGGCGTCGCCAGCGGTATGGCCATGATTGTCGTTGATATCCTTGAAATGATCGGCATCCACCAGCACAACGGTGAAAGCTCGGTCCTCCTTCCAGTAAGCGGAAGCCCGTTCGAATATCGCACCCCGATTGAGTACCCGGGTCAGCGAATCGTGCATGGCGTCCCGCCGGTAGCGATGCTCATGACGATCGGTGATCGCCAGCATACGTAGAATCACTGCGCACAACATGACGAAAACTAGCCCCAGCCCCAGATCGGCAAGCAGCGTATCCACCGCCGAAGGGGGTACGACCGGCCAGTCTGACGACGGCAGATCGAGCACACCGAGCGATAGCGCGACCAAGCCGCCCGTGACCAGAATCTTGGTTCGCTTTCGAAGATCGGCAAGCATCAGCTCGACCTCGGCGAACAGCAGATAGTAGATCAGGTTCGATTGATTGGCGGCGATGGTGGTGCCTACGCTAACGAAGACGAGAAAAACGCTCAGCTTTACTGCGACAGCGGTTGCCACATAGAGCCGACGATGCAGCATCAGCGCCAGCGAGTATCCTCCCACGCAGAGCAGATTGAGCCAGCCCAGCAGAGAGTGCCCTACGGCAAACAGCAACGGCGCCGCGATCACCTGCAGGCATAGCGCCAACAGATAGATCTCGGCCATGATTTCGAAGCTGCGTCGGCGCTCCGCCGGCAGCGGGTCGGGAGCTTCGGTACATTTTCGCCGGAATTCGTTACATTTCCACCAGAGTTCGGTGCATTTCCGCTGGAGAGAGAGGAGCAGACGCTGCATTTTCGACTCGTTATTGTATTGGGGTATGCCCCGTTATCAGAATCTTGCCCGCGGGACTCATGGAAAAGGCATGAAACCATGGGGAGGCTGGGATCCTGCATCCCGTACGCCAAAGCTTGGAAAAGGAGCACTTTGAGTATCGTCTTTTTTTACAAAAAATAACATTGTTAAAAATAACGAGATTTTTGTAATCCATGTATTATAAAATATCACTAAAATTTCCGAGCCGGAATCCAGCACAAATTCTGGTAGCCTTGCCGAAACCGCATCGCATTACTGCCAAATAGTCTTACCCTACGGAAAATTCTATGCGCTTCCTGCACAACGAAGACCTGGGCAAGCTCTTGCTACGCCTATGTGTCGGCGGACTGATCCTGCTTCACGGCGTCAGCAAGTTGATGGATCCAACCAGTCTCAATGACATCGCCCAGCAGCTGGCGGGGGCGGGGTTCCCGTCGTTCATCGCCTATGGGGTTCTGGTCGGCGAAATCGTCGCGCCGTTGATGGCGATCATCGGCTGGCAGGCACGTATCGGCGGGCTTTTGATGGCGATCAACATGATCGTGGCGGTGGTTCTCGTACATATGTCCCAACTGTGGACACTCAATAGTCACGGCGGCTGGGCACTCGAGCTACAGGGCATGTTTCTGTTCGGGGCGCTGGCGATCATGCTCCTGGGCAGTGGTCGCATGGCAGCCAAACCTGACTGACGGACGGCTGATCGTCACTCGATATCCATCTCCGTCAGTCGTCGAGCCAGCAATTCGGGGAACTGCTTGAACCAGCGCTGATTGAGCGGCGACGGGTGTGGCAATGGGGCGAGAACGAAACGCCTTACCGATCCGTCGGCCAAGGCTAGTTCGGTAACATGAGTGGTGGCAAAGCGATCATCACGAGCCCAGAAAACCTCCAATGCCTCACGAACGGCCCGTGACTGACCGATGCCGAACCAGAAAAACGCTTCGCGCCCCAGTGTAATGATCCGTTCGCCCTGCCACTGCCGGGTCAAGAGCGCCGCCACTAGCGGTTGAAAACGCCGCTTCACGGCCATCGACCAGGCCTTGTTGCCCTGCGGCTTGTAGGGGACGGTGTTGATCCAGAAGAGCTCTTCGCCAACCGTCAGCGAGGTCTCGAAGTCCGGCAGAGACTTGCCGTGGCGATGCCGATAGAGCGCGTCGCGTACCTTCTGACCGCCAGCTCCCACGAACGGCAGCCCCACTTCGACCTCCTTCCTGCCGGGATCTCGTCCGAAGATGGCGAGCGTCGCCTCTTGAGGCCCCAGACCGATGATCGGCGCCAGCGGATCCCGATCGAACTGGCGATACACATCGCGATCCAGCCGCTCGAGTTCGGCTGCCTCTCGACGCATCGCTTTCTCGATATCGGCAGGCAGTGGCCGGATCTGACGCGTCATGGACATGCCTCTGCCGTCGAAACGATGTTTCGTTGAATGGCCGCTGGGGACCAGAGGAGTTTCAGTTCCAAGGTGAGTTGAGTATCAGTAGCGCCGCATTGAGATAGACCGCGAAACTGACCCACACCAGATAGGGCACCAGCAAGCCGGCAGCGAGGCGTGAATAGCGCGAGAATATCACGATCGTCCACACGATCAGCCCCCACATCAGCAGCAGATCGAGTAGCCCGATCAGCATCCAATGCGCTGCGAAGAATAGCCACGACCACAATCCATTGGCGATCAACTGCAGCACGAAAGGTGTCAGCGCCGTCCGGCGCTCATGGTGCGGCACGATCAGCGTCACCTTCCAGGCCGCCACCGCCATCATCAGATAGAGCAGCGTCCAGGCCGTGGGGAACAGCCAGTCAGGCGGTGTCAGCGGTGGTTTGACGAGCGCGGCATACCATTCGCCTGGCGGGGCCAGAATGCCGCTGCCGGCGGCGATCGCCACCAGCAGCAGCCAGCCGCAGAAGACAAGACTCGAACGGCTCACGATATTTACCAGCTACCCGTATTTTCCATCGAGGCCCAGGGTTCGCTGGGTTCCAGCGCGTCGCCTTTCTGCAGCAGTTCGATGGAGATGTCGTCCGGCGAGCGGACGAAGGCCATGTGACCGTCGCGCGGCGGGCGATTGATGGTGACGCCACCGGCCTGAAGCTTTTCGCACAGCGCGTAGATATCGTCGACGCGGTAGGCCAGATGACCGAAATTGCGGCCGCCAGTGTAGGTCTCCGGGTCCCAGTTGTAGGTTAGCTCGACCATCGGCGACTGCTCGGCATTGGCGCGCGGCGTGTCGTTGGGTGTCGCCAGAAAGACCAGGGTAAAACGCCCCTTCTCGTTTTCCTTGCGCGAGACTTCCTGCAGGCCCAGCAGGTCGCAGTAGAAGTGCAGCGAGGCGTCAAGATCGGCGACGCGAACCATCGTGTGCAGGTATTCCATGAATTCTTCCTGGTTGGTCAGTGTATTGAACCACACTAGCGTAGACCAAGACCGCCGTTCGGTGAACCACCTGACCGCCAGTCGCGATCAGTCGGGCTTGATCGCCATGCGTCCGCTGCCCAGCAACATCACGGCCAGCGCGCCGAACAAGTACATTGCCTGAAGCTCCAGCGTCCAGCCACCCTGCTCGTTGAGCGACCAAAACTGGGGCAGATGCACCAGCAGGACCGCGACGACCATGTTGCCGGCCATCAGCAGGCCGCCGATTCGCGCCTGCCAGCCGACGATCGCCATCAGTGGCCCCACCACTTCACCCAACAACACGCCATAAGCGAGAAATGCCGGCAGGCCGACACCTTGCAGCATCTGGCCTAACCCGTCGAAGCTGTCCGGATGAATGACCTTGTTGATGCCATGGAAAAGAATCAGGATGCCGACGGACAGGCGAACGATCAGCTTGCCGAGATCATCGTTTTGCAGCAGTTGGCGCATGACAGACTCTCCGGGATGTGAATGCTTAAAACCGCGATGAAACGTAATGGCCGATCGCTTGCTGCGCCTCTTTCAGAGACTGCTGCTTGCGTTCATCGCCCATGTTGAGGCCTTCCGCGTAGATCGTATAAACATCCTTGATCCCGATCAGCGCCAGCATATGTTTGAGATGCGGCGTTTGAGAATCCATCTCCGTACCAGCATACATGCCGCCACGCGCCGCCAGGATCAAACCGGATTTGTTTTTTAGCAGCCCCACCGGCCCATTGGCGGTGTACTGGAATGTCTTGCCGGCGCGCAGGATACGGTCGAACCAGGACTTGAGCTGGCTGGGGGTCCCCAGGTTGTAGAGCGGCACCGCCAGAACCAGCAAGTCGCTGGCTTCGACTTCTGCCAGCAGTTCATCGGATATCCGCGCCAGAGCCTGCTGTTCGGGCTGCGCTCGGTGGGCCCGGTCATCCAGCTCGACATCTCCGCTCCCGTCAGATGCGGCAGCGCCTGCTCGACCACGTTGCGCTCGGTGAGCTCGACATCGTGAGCTTCCAGCGCCTGCTTGAAGGCTTCCGCCAGCGCGCGGGATTGACCGCCTTCGCCGAAAAGGGAACTGGTAATGAGAAGAATGCGTTGCGTCATGAACCTACCTCCAAGCCTGAATCCAATGAACCAAGGTGCCGGCAGCGGCCGACGACGTTGGAGGCATTATTCATTGTACTTTTTGAAATGAAAACCGCGAAAAATGGCGCGAACCGTTCGACTGAATCATTTTATGCTACCGAACCTCACCGCTATTTACCGACTCGCTTCGACGCCCTGTCCACAGCCGTGAAACTCGCGCCCGCCGTAGCGCAGCGTCACCTTGACCGGCCAGGGCTTGCCGCTCATATCGTCGAAACAGGCGCCTGCCCGAAGATCCAGTTCCATCGGATAGCGGCCGCTGTCGCTGACCAGCACCATATTTGCATCGCTGCCGTTATGGATTGAGGCGACCCGATAATCGAACGTGTCGCTGGCCTTGCCGTAGTCGGATACCAGCGTCAACGAATGGCTGTTGCGATCGAGCGATACATTCCAGCCCGGCTCGTTGCCGCTCGCGTAAAAAATGCTATCGGGATGTTGCTCGCGGGTCGCCGTCTCACGCTCGTTGGCCAGCGTGCAGACCAGCTGTCCGTTGTCGCTCTCGACGCGGGCGTCGCGGCCCTGGCGCCAGAACGATAGCCCACCGAGTTCGTAACGAGACCCGGCGCCCACCACGGCACTGGGCAGCTCGGTCTCGCCCAGTGCCGTCCATAGTCGCAACCGCCTGTCGTCCGGAGTCGTCGTGACCAGATCCTGAGAGGGCGTACAGCGCCAGGCAGTGAAGGTCTTGCCGCCATCCGCGAAGAAGGTACTGGGCAGCAGCGGCGACTTGAGCGCGTCCAGCTTCGACGACGGCGCCGCAGAACTCATCTCGTGAGGGCCGCCACTGGCACAACCCGCGAGCAGCAGCGCGCCGAGCGACGCGGCCAGCCACCGAATCGACCGGCCATGGGGGTAGAGGGCGCGGCGGTCTGTGCCAGCCTGAAGCGCTTTGGACATGAGCAAGGTTCCCGAGAGATGTCTGAACACGAATGGTGGTCATGAATAGTCGTCATGAATAGTCGTCATGAATAGTCGTCATGAATAGTCGTCATGAATAGTCGTCATGAATAGTCGTCATGAAAAAGCGCCGCGAGGTCGTCTCGCGGCGCGATGCTCAGCCTACCATGTGGCACCCGCTCAAGGGACCCTCCTTCCCTGAGCCGGCGATCGCTCAGGCGTAGCGCTTGCGCAGCTCGCGAGCGGCCTCGACCATGTTGGCCAGTGCCGGTTCCACTTCCGCCCAGCCGCGTGTCTTGAGACCACAATCCGGATTGACCCAGAGCCGCTCGGCGGGAATCTTCTCGGCGGCCTTGGCCATCAGATCGACCATCCAGACGCGCTCGGGAATGTTCGGCGAGTGAATGTCGTAAACGCCTGGCCCGATCTCGTTCGGGTAGTCGAAGTGCTGGAAAGCATCCAGCAGCTCCATATCGGAGCGCGACGTTTCGATGGTGATGACATCGGCATCCATGGCCGCGATGGCGCCGATGATGTCGTTGAACTCGGCATAGCACATGTGGGTATGGATCTGGGTCTCGTCGGCGACGACCGCCGCGCTCAGCTGGAAGCATTCCACCGCCCAGTCGAGATACGCCTGCCATTCGGCCTGACGCAATGGCAGCCCTTCGCGCAACGCCGGCTCGTCGATCTGAATGATCGCGATACCGGCGCGTTCGAGATCGGCGACCTCGTCGCGCAGCGCCAGCGCAATCTGACGACAGGTGGTGGCGCGCGGCTGGTCGTCGCGCACGAAGGACCACTGCAGGATGGTCACCGGGCCGGTGAGCATGCCTTTCATCGGCTTGTCGGTGAGCGACTGGGCGTACTCGCTCCAGCGCACCGTCATCGCCGCAGGTCGCGTCACGTCACCGAAGATCACCGGCGGCTTGACGCAGCGCGAACCGTAGCTCTGGACCCAGCCGTTGTGGGTGAAGGCGAAACCATCGAGCTGTTCGCCGAAATATTCGACCATGTCGTTACGCTCGGCTTCTCCATGCACCGGCACGTCAAGGCCCAGCTGCGCCTGACGCTCGACCACCAGCGCGATCTCTTCACGCATGCGGCGTTCGTAGTCCGCCGCGTCGAGCTCGCCTCGCTTGAAGTCACGGCGAGCCGTACGAATTTCCTGCGTCTGCGGGAAGGAGCCGATCGATGTCGTCGGGAACAGCGGCAGCGCGAGTCGCAAACGCTGTGCTGCCGCTCGCACCGAATAGACGTTGCCACGACGCGTGTCGGCGGCAGCGACCTTGGCCAGACGCTCGGCGACCTGGGGCTTGTGGATGCGCTGGGATTCACGCCGCGCGGCCAGTGCGCGGCTGGCCTCCTCGATCCGCTGACGATCCGTCTGCGTTTCGGCACCCTCGAGCACGCGCGCCAGCGTCACGACTTCATCCAGTTTCTGGCGTGCGAATGCCAGCCAGCTCTTCAATTCCGGATCCAGCCGAGTTTCGTTGTCCAGATCGACAGGGACGTGAAGCAGCGAGCAGCTAGGCGCCAGCCACAGACGATCGCCCAGACGTGCCTTGGCATCCTCGAGCTCTTCGGCGAGTCGGCTCAGATCGGCGCGCCAGATATTGCGGCCATCGATAGCACCGACGGAAAGCACCTTGTAGGGCGGCAGGCGGTCGAGCACCGCGGCCAGCTGCTTTGGTGCCCGCACCAGATCGACGTGCAGCCCTTCGACCGGTAGCGACACCGCCAGCCCCAGGTTGTCGCCAAGACCGCCAAAGTAGCTCGCCAGCAGCAACTTCACCGGGGCCGACTGCAACTGGTTATAGGCGGACTCGAAAGCGCGCTGCCACTCACCGGGCAAGTCCTGAACCAGCGCCGGTTCGTCCAGCTGCACCCATTCGACCCCGGCATCCGCCAGCCGCCTCAGAATCTGACCGTAGGTCGACACCAGATTCTCGAGCAACGAAAGACGCTCGAGGCCCTCGTCCTTATTCTTGGTCTTGGTCTTGAACTTGGCCAGCCACAGCCAGGTGATGGGACCGGTCAATGCCACTTTTACCGGGTGCCCTGCTGCCTTGGCTTCTGTCACTTCTTCGAACAGGCGCTGGCTGGCGATACGGAAGGTCTGCCCCTCGTGAAGCTCCGGCACCAGATAGTGATAGTTGGTGTCGAAATATTTGGTCATCTCGCACGCGGCCGCCGGCTCGCCGGAAGGCGCCCGACCGCGGGCCATGCGAAAACTGGTATCGAGATCCACCTCTCCTTCGATGTTGCCGAAACGAGGTGGCACGGCGCCGACCAGCACGGAGACGTTGAGCACCTGATCGTAGAAGGCAAAATCACCGACCGTGACGAGGTCCAGACCGGCATCAATCTGTTGCTGCCAGTGGGTCTTGCGCAGACGCGCGCCCTCCTGCTCAAGACCGTCACGGTCGAGCTCGCCGTTCCAATAGGCTTCGACCGCCTTCTTCAATTCACGATGGGCGCCGATGCGCGGATAGCCCAGGGTATGCGCCAGAGTGGTCATGTGTAGGGTCTCTCAGGGTTAGCGGTTAGAATGAGCAAGGTGCTGGCTTGCCGAGCAGTCTGTTCGCCGACACATCCTGAATCAAACGCATTTACTTAATCATCAGCGTGAGCAAAATTCATAGCATGCTCGAACTTCGCCATCTCCGTACGTTGATCGCCCTGCGCGACACTGGCTCGCTGGTCGAAGCAGCGGAGCGTGTCCACCTGACCCAGTCCGCGTTATCGCACCAGATCAAGGATCTGGAGTCGCGGCTCGGCATGCCATTGTTCACCCGCAAGACGCGCCCGGTATCGTTCACTCGTGCCGGCGAGCGCTTGCTGGCGCTGGCCGAGCAGGTGCTACCCCAGCTACGTCTGGCGGAACGGGATCTGGCACGACTGGCGGGGCATGAGCAGGGCCGCCTGCACATGGCGATCGAGTGTCACAGCTGCTTTCAATGGCTGATGCCGACGATCGATCATTTCCGCGATCACTGGCCGGAAATCGAGATCGATATCCCCAGCGGTCAGAATTTCGATCTGCTGCCGGGGTTGACCCGCGAAGCACTGGACCTGGTCATCACCGATAATCCCCAGCCGCTACCCGGCGTTCACTACGCCCCGCTGTTCCGCTACGAGGGTCTGCTCGCCGTTGCCAGGCAGCACTCGCTGGCCGCTCACAGCTGGATCGAGCCGTCGGATCTCGCCGCGGAAACGCTGATCGTCTATCCGGTAGATCATTCCCGACTGGATGTCTTCACACAGTTTCTCGACCCGGCAAACGTGCGCCCGCAGGAGATTCGCAGCGCCGAACTCACGGTGATGATGATGCAGCTGGTGGCGAGTGGTCGAGGCGTGTGCGCCCTGCCCAACTGGGCCCTGACCGAATATCTGGAACGCGACTACGTCAAGGCGCTGCCGATGGGCAAGGACGGGGTGTGGAGCACGCTCTACGCGGCGATCCGCGAGGACAACCTGGAGCTACCCTGGATGGAGGATTTCATTCGCACCGCGCGCGATACCTCGTTTGCGGTGCTGAGTGGGATAAAGCCGGTCGGGGAGCCGACCCGCTGACGTGACATACGTCGATCATTCCGGCTCGTCGTCGAAGGTCAGCGGTCGGATCGCCTCGCGTCCGTACAACGGCAGCAACAGGCTGAATCGGGCGCCGCCCAGGCGCTCGCTGCGATCGACCACGACGTTGCCACCGTGCCAGGCCATGATCTTCTGAACAATGGAGAGCCCCAGGCCATACCCGCCGGAGCGCCGCGTGCGGCTATCGTCCAACCGAGCGAATGGCTTGAAGATGGCGATGCGTTTCTCTTCCGGCACACCGGGGCCATCGTCTTCGACATCGATACGCACCGCTCGCGGCTCACTGTGGATCGTAACGACGACCTGATGCTCGGCATGACGACAGGCATTGGCAACCAGGTTCTGAACCGCCCGCTGCAAGTAGCGCGGCTCCGCTTCCACCTCCAGCTCTTCGCCGTCGGCGACCCGCAACTCGAGATGGGGATGCAGCGGGCTCAAGGTATCCAGCACCCGCCAGGCCACCGCCCGGCATTCCAGACTCTCGGTTTTCAGCGAGACCCCCTGTGCGGTCTCGCTGTCGAGCTTGGCATAGGTCAGAATTTCATCGATCAGCCGGTCTAGCTCGGCAATATCTCCGTCGATGCCGGCCAACTGGCGTTGGGCGACCTCATCCTGACTGAGATCCTCCAGCATCTGTACCGCGAAACGGATACGTGCCACTGGCGTGCGTAACTCATGCGAGACCGCACGGATCATCTCCTGCTGACTACGCAATAGCGACTGGACCTGAGCAGCCATACCATTGAGCGCCATGCCCAGACGCCCGATAAAATCATTCCCATCGACCCGCACTCTCGAATTGAGATGGCCGGCTGCGATGCGCGTTGCGGCGCGCTCGAGCCGGCCCACGCGGCCCTCGACGCTCCACACGATCAGATAGATCCCCCCCGCCAGGGCGGTCAGTACCATGATCAATAACGCCAGGGCCAGCGACAGCGGCACCGACTCGAAACTGGGCAGCGGGCCGATCCGTAACCAGCGATCCGCGCCGACTCGAGCGTGAATGTAGAGCTCACTGAGGCGTGTGTCGAAACGCACCACCACCTCACCGGCATCGAGACGCGTCGCCTGAATGGGGTCGACATCCGTTGGCGGTGACATATACAGGTCGATCGGGACTTGGAACTGTCGTTTGACGCGCGCGAGCCGTCGAGCCTGAATATCAGCCTTCTCACCGCTAAGCCAACTGCGAAGTACCTCGGTAATCCCCCGAAGCTGCATCTCGTTGAGACTATTGATGCGCGACGCCAGCACCCAGCTCGAGTGAGGTAGTTGATAGAGAGAACGCCAGCCGTCGTCGGTTGACTCGATCACCGGGCGGTTTTCACGCAGGCGCGCGCGCTCGAAGTAGTTCAGCGACAGGTCGTCGAGCTTGAACAGGCCCAACGGCATACCCAGGGTCGACGCCATCGATGCCAGCCAGTCGTCGCGCTTCGCCAAAGGCTGAAGTGACACGAGATCNGAGAGTAACGCCAGNGGACCACTGACCAGATTTTCCCGATAGTGTTCCTGACGCACTTTATCGACCACCAGGAAGCCGAACAGCACCATCGCGAAGGTGATGACCAGTGCCGCCAGCAGCGACGCGTAAAATCGCAGAAATGTGCTGTCGGTAAAGGAACGACGCATGTTGAATCTCGCGCGGCAATCCGCTTCATGAGTGGCTCGGACGATCAAGGTCGCCCATTTTTAGGAAAAGACTGAATCCGTCGACACCGATCATGCCGATGCCACTTGACGGATTGACGCAAGACAGCCCCGATCGCCATTGCCATCGGAACTGCGAACGTCTCGACGTATTGCACGTCTCCGATATGAAGGACGCGAACCCGCATCGATCCCGAGACTCGCCTCAGCTATCTCTCACGAACAAATACCCCTTGCTTCGCACGGTCTTGATGCGATGAGGATGATTGGGATCGTCACCGATCTTGGGACGAATGCGCGAGACTCGCACGTCGATGGACCGATCCTGTCCGTCATACTTGATGCCGCGCAATTGGGAAAAAATCTCTTCACGCGTCAACACGCGGCCAGCGTTGTCGGCCAGCAGCCAGAGAAGATCGAATTCGGCGCTGGTCAGGTCGATACGCTGTTCTTCCAGCCATGCTTCACGCGTCGCGCTATCGATGACCAGATTCTCGAACGTCAGACGCGTAGCCCCGCTCGACGAGACCAGGCTATCGGCGCGCCGCATGAGCGCCCGCATGCGTGCCAGGAGCACCCGCGGTTGAACCGGCTTGGGAACATAGTCATCGGCGCCCATTTCCAGGCCCAGGACCTGATCCATGTCGTCGGTACGCGCCGTCAGCATCAATATGGGGCCAACGTAATGCGGTCGCGCCCGGCGGCAGATCGACAAGCCATCCTCGCCGGGCAGCATCAGGTCGAGAATCACCATATCCGGCTGTTCCTCGACGATACGGTCCACCCCGCGTGCACCATCGTGTTCGAGTCCTACCTGGAAACCGTTGGCCTCCAGATATTCCCGCGTCAGATGGGCCAGACGTTCGTCGTCTTCGATAATCAATACGCGATCTTGATGTGCAGTGGTGTCCAAGCTGTCATCCATCCCTTTGAGTTGGCCTCGAAACCCTGCATACCATGGTGTTCATTTATTATGAGTCAGTTGACTGTAAAGCGTGGCATTGAAAGCCATGCAATATCATCCGCCGCAACTGCTTTAATACGTTTAACAACGTGCCATCAGAAACGATAACCCACGCTACGTTCGACGACAGAACATGACGAATTAAACAGCATCATACCCGAATTGTTCCCTTTGTAACCCAGTATCGCCAATGGACTACGCGGTTCATGGGTAAATTCAGACAGGAGACCGACAAGATCGACTGACATGCGAAGAGACGTTGGCTTGACTGACGGCCTGTCGTAGGACGTTGAGCTACCTACGAGAAACGCCTCCTCTAAGAGAGGAGGCACGGTTCGACTCTTGCTATGGTTGCATTAGCGTGACATTCAGCGACTTAGATCCACATCACGCGTCTGGCCTTCACCGAGCTCGATTTGCTTGATGATGATCGGGCTGCGTGACTTGCCTCCGGGTAGCAGTACGCTTCCAGCCACGTAGAACACCCCTGCGGGCACGCCCCTGACGACGAAATAACCGTTGTCGTCGGTCTTGGCATAGTGCGTGTATTCCCGAGCGCGCGGATCGGCCGGCTCGATCTTGCGCCCCGAAAGGGCCACATCGGCAGCTTCGGCCGCATAGCGCGTTGCCGGTGCCACGGAAACTGTCTCCTCGGAGCCGACCAGAATCTGGCCGTCTGAGGCTTTATAGGTCAAGCGCCCCTGAACCGCAGAGGTTCCGGTCTTGTCGAGCCGGGCATACTCATCCACCGGAAAGGGAATCTGGCGCTTGACCACGACTTCGTCGCTGCCGGAGCGATCGAAGATATCCGGCATCTGCAACGATCCCGTGGAAAGACTTTCACACCCTGCCAGCACCAGTGTCAGCGTCAGTGCCAAAGCGCCGCGCTGAAGATTTCCCGTCATCATCGATTCTCTCCTGAAGCACCCTCGCCGGATCGATTGGCGCGGTGATGACGGATCAGCGCAGATCCGGGTTGAGCGTATAGGTCGCCGTGATGCTGGACTCGGCCAGCACATGGCCATTCATCGCCTCGCGCACCTGCTCTCCGGTGAACTCACCCGACAGCCCGAGCGTAGCAATATCCAACGCAAACAGCGCGAAGGTGTAGCGGTGAATGACCTCGTCGTTCCACGGTGGGCAAGGCCCATCGTAGCCACCGTAGACACCAGCCATATCCGGATCACCAGCCAGAAACCCGGTGTAACCGTTGATGCCGCTAATGCCCTTGGCGGTCTGTCCCGGCGGCTTGCCTTTGGGCACGACGCCATCAGCCAGTTCTCCCTCCTCGATCAGATTGACGTCGGCGGGAATATCAACCAATACCCAGTGATAGAAATCGACACGCGGCAGGTCCGCGGGCAGCGTTTTACCCTCCTGATTGACGTCGTCTGCCACGCCCGGCACGTCGGGATCGGTCACCAGCATCACGAAACTCTGCGTTCCTTGAGGCGCATCCAGCCAACGCACTTCCGGATTGCGGTTCTCGCTCAGGCGCATGTGCTGTTCGGGGTCGGGTATGGCAAAGGCGAATATTGCCGGAATCGGCTTACCTTCCTCGATACCTTTGACGGTCAAACGCATGAGCCTCTCCTTATCGATCGATGAAACAGTGATTGACGAAACAGTGATTGACGAAACAGTGATTGATGACTGCTGGACGCCATGCGGTCGATCCCGGTTCCGACATGCTCGTCCGCAAAATCCACCACAACCTTAGGTGCCTCCGTCGCTTTTGTCATGATAAGCCGCAACGGCGAACCACGAGAAGACGAAAACGGAAACGACTTCCCTGCAACACCTTTTTCACTTGCCATGACGTCGGTGATCGGCGACACATCTGATAGTGGAATTCATACTTTTTTGTTAGATCGCTGCTATTCGATTCCGGCCAAGTGTTCTAAGCTTGGTTGGCTTGCCGAGAGAAGCCGCACCATGTTTTCGGCAACGTCGATCATTACCGTGCATGTCGTCAAGGAGGACAGCGATGCCGGGCTGCGCTAGATATGAAAGCCTTTGCGGGCGCTGCGATACACCGCTGGATTTCGATTTCACCATGGCTTTTCAACCTCTGGTCGATGTCGCTCAAGGCCATATATACGGCTACGAAGCGCTGGTCAGAGGGGTTGGAGGCGAGTCCGCCGCCTCGATCCTTTCCAGGGTCGATGCCACGACGCTCTATCGTTTCGATCAGGCATGCCGTGTCAAGGCGATAGAACTGGCCCACCAGTTGGGCGCCGAGGGCATGTTATCGATCAATTTCCTTCCGAATGCCGTTTACGAGCCACAAGCCTGTATCGAGGCTACGCTCGCCGCGGCCGAACGCGTCGGTTGGCCGGTCAGCAGGCTCTGCTTCGAGATTACGGAGTCCGAGAGGTCATGGACCGCCGCCATCTCCAGAATATCGTGGACAGCTACCGTGCCATGGGGATGAAGACCGCTCTGGACGATTTCGGCACCGGACACGCCAATCTCGACCTGCTGATCGACATCTCGCCCGATGTACTCAAGATCGATCGTCAACTGATCAGTCAGATTCCGACTGCACCACGAAAGCAACTAATTGTTGAAACCATCGTCGTCCTGGCGCGTCAGCTCAATATCACGCTGATCGCCGAAGGGGTCGAAACAATAGAAGAAGCTTGCTGGCTCTACCATCACGGTATCGTCAGGCAGCAGGGATACTGGTTCGCCAGACCAGCCACTGGACAGCTCCCCACTTGTGCCGACTCGCGTTTCGCGCTGGTTCGGGGCGAACGCTGATAAGCCCGATGCGTCTGGCGTCTCTTTCCACCGTATGAATCACGGTATCCTAGCTTATGGTTGCTTCGAAAAATCAGGTATCCCGGCAAGCCGTAAACAGCCTGACCACCGCGGATGGGCTGGACACGCTCAACATTGCCGCCTTGATCTATCGGCTCGATGCGGGTGTGCCCTATACCTTTGTTCGCTGGGGCGGAGAGGAGTTCCTGATGATTCTGCCTGGTATCGATCGATTCTCGGCGCAGGCCACGTTGAACCGCCTTATCGAGCGACTTTGCCATCATCCCCTGAGCCGACATGGCCTTCAGGTGAGTTTCTCGGCCGGCGTCGGTGAACATCACCATCAGACCTCGAAAGGACTGCTGGAGGAGATCGATCAGGTACTTTATCAGGCTAAATCAGCAGGTCGTAGCTGTGTCGCGATCGCTCCGGTTCCAACTTTCCATCCAAGAGAGCATCTCGACCAGACGCTTTCATCGCTGTAACGGAGCGACCGGCCAATGGCCGGTCGTCAGCGTCTTGAACCGATCCATGCAGCAATTAGAAAATCGCGCGCACGGCAAGAAACAGTACCGTCGGTGCCAGCAGGATGCCGAGCCCCGTATAGAATGTTGCGGTCATCGCCCCATAGGGCACCAGTCGCGCATCGGTAGCTGCCAGTCCCGCAGCAACACCGCTGGTCGTGCCGATCAGGCCACCGAAGATCATTGCCGAGCGCGGGTTATCCAGACCAATCAGCTTGGCGGTCATCGGCGTAGCGATCATGGTCAGGATCGACTTGACCAGGCCGGCAGCGATCGAAAGTGCAATCACTTCCGAACTCGCCCCCAGTGTGGCCCCCGTGACCGGCCCAACGATGTAGGTCACAGCACCCGCGGCGATGGTAGTGATATCGACGGGATCGGTGTAACCGAATCCCACCGCCACAACAGCACCCGCCACGAACGAGATCAGTACACCGAGAAACAACGCGATCACGCCGCGAAAGCCGGCTTTCTTGATCTCGTGAAGACGCACACCGTAGGCAGTAGCGATGATCGCCAGATCGCGCAGCATGCCGCCGCCCATCAGCCCTAGTCCGGAAAACATGGTGACATCCGAAAGTCCCTTGCTGCCACCGGAGGACACGCCACCGATGTAGGCNAGGATCAAGCCGATGATGATCGCAATCGCGGAGCCGTGCAGGCGACCGGCGGTTAGATGACGGCTGAGCCAGTAGGCTACATACATGGTCAGGCCGACTATCGCGAACGCCGCGACCAGATGATACTTGTCGACCAGAGAAATGATGGAGTCATTCATATCGGATACCTCGCTCAAAGGCCACTATGGGGCGCGGAGGGTGACTCTAGCGAGTCCACATCATCGACTTTCTTGCCCGTCAGTACCGGCACCAGCGCCAGTCCCAGCACGACAGAAAGTACACCCGCCATAATCGATACCAATCCGCCACTGAAGGCAGCTGCCACGTTCTGGCTCGCCGCCATGGCGACGACGATCGGAATGTACATCGCGTTCCAGAAGTTGATGCCACTCTCGGTCGTTTCCGGCAACTTGCCGCGATCCTTGAGGTAGCCGGTCACGAAGATCAACAGCAGCATGGCAATACCCACGCCGCCCAGGTTGGCGTCGATTCCCAGCAACTGGCCGAGTACGTCGCCGATGATTAGCCCAGCCAGCATGCAGCCGGCCAGGAGTGCTACACCGTAGATCACCATCGTTATCACCTCTTAGGGCGTTGTTGTAGAGCGTTGTTGTAGAGCGTTGTTGTAGAGCGTTGTTGTAAAGCGTCTTTATAGAACATCGCCATGATTGGCCCGGTCAGATGAGCCTGGCGTATCTCGAGACAATCCCCGTCTACCGCGCGGTGACAGCCATGCCGCGTTGCCCTCGTGGCGTAGGGAAAACAGATTAGGCGACGTTTATGGATTGGCAGTCTCCGTGCCGAGATAGATATCGGCGTAGCGCTCACGCAGTGCGTTCTTCTGCACTTTGCCCATGACATTACGCGGCAGCGCGTCGATGAAGAACACCCGCTTGGGCTGCTTGTAGCGCGCCACCTTGTCGTTGAGCGCGGCCAGCACCTGGGCTTCATCGAGCGATTCGCCAGGCTTGACCACCACGGCAGCAGTCACTCCCTCGCCGAGATCGGGATGCGCCACGCCGATGACCGCCGATTCCACCACCTGCGGCAGCTCGTCGATCCACTGTTCGATCTCCTTGGGATAGACGTTATAACCACCGGAAATCACCAGGTCCTTGTCACGTCCGACGATATTCAGGTAACCAGCTTCGTCGATCAGACCGAGATCACCGGTAATGAAAAAGCCATCCTCCCGGAATTCCGACGCTGTCTTTTCCGGCATTCGCCAGTAACCCTGAAAGACGTTCGGACCGCGAACTTCCACCAGCCCGGTCTCACCCGCCGGCAACGTCTTGCCGCTGTCACGATCGGTAATACGGACTTCGCTACCTGGCAGCGCGAAACCGACCGTACCCGGACGCCGTTCGCCGTCGTAGGGATTGGAGGTGTTCATGTTGGTTTCGGTCATGCCATAGCGTTCCAGAATGGCGTGTCCGGTACGCTCGTGGAACTCTCGGTGGGTCTCGGCTAGCAGCGGCGCCGAACCGGAGACGAATAGCCGCATGTTGGCGGTCGTTTTCTTGTCCAGACGCGGGCTAGCCAGTAGACGGGTATAGAACGTCGGCACGCCCATCAGCACCGTTGCCCGCGGCATCAGGTCGAGCAGCTGCTCGGCGTCGAGCTTGGGCAGGAAGGTCATCGAGGCACCGACGGTCAGGACGATATTGCACGCCACGAATAGCCCATGGGTATGGAAGATCGGCAGCGCATGGAGCAGATGGTCGTCAGCTGTGAATTGCCAGGTCTGCGCCAGTGCCTGACTATTGGCGGCAAGATTGCCGTGGCTCAGCATGGCGCCCTTGGAACGTCCGGTGGTACCGGAGGTATACAGGATCGAGGCCAGATCGTTGGCTTCGAGTTCGGCTATGCGCGTATCTTCCTCGGCATTGGCGACCCGATCCATCAACGAACCGTCGGCGTCGCTACCCAAACTTTCGACGCCTAGCCCTTCACCCTCGTTGGCGCCACAGCGCTGTGCCAGTCGATTCGCCAGCCCGAGGTCATCCGGGCGACACACGTAGAGCCGAGGCTCGGCATCGGTCAGGAAGTATTCGACCTCGGCCTCGGTATAGGCCGTATTGAGCGGCAGATAGACCGCCCCTGTCTGCAGACAGGCCAGGTACAGCATGATCGCCTGCGGACTCTTGTCGACCTGAACCACGACGCGATCGCCCGGTTCGACACCGCTTTCGCGCAATACCTGTGCCATTCGCCGCGACGTGGAAAGCACGTCGCGATAGCGATACTGCTCGCCACTCGGCGTGTCGATCAGCACCTTGTCGGGGCGGTGCTCGAAATTGCCCGAAAACTGCAGATATAGATTTTGGTTCATCCCACCTCTCCTGTCCTGATGTGACGTGCGTTCATGACCGCTCAAGCGTCAGTCCGGGCACCATGACGGCAGCGTGAGCGACCCTGCTTGGCCTCACGGCGGATCTCGCTGGTGCAGACCACCGTGCCCTCGCGGCTGAACGCTTCGTGATTTTGCTCGATACGATCGAGCTCGTAGAGATAATTGACCATCAGGCCGTGAGACTGCCGGCGCCCGTTCTCGGAAGTGTCGCCCGGCCAGTTGAGTCGGTGCAGACTAGCGCCGTTACCCAGATGGAAACGAGCCACAGGATCCATCGGCATGCCACTATCGCGTTTGACGTCGATCAGATAGTGCGCCGCCAAACCACGTAGCTCGGGCGTCAACTTTTCACGCAGCTTGGCATCGTCTATCCAGCGGCTTTCGTCGATGCCCCTGGCGGTTTCGTCCGCCAGTTGGCAAGCCCCGCTCTCGCGCTCGGCCGCCAACCACTTGGCGAAGCCGGGAACCGGCGATAGCGTCACAAATTTCTCGAGATTGGGCAGCTCACGCTTGAGCTCCTGTACGACCTGCTTGATCAGGAAATTACCGAAGGAGATCCCGCGCAGGCCAGCCTGACAGTTACTGATACTGTAGAACGCGGCGGTATCGGCTTCATCCGGACGCACCTTGTCACCGCCGTCCAGAATTGACTGAATACTGTTGGGAATGCCGCGGCAAAGCGCCACTTCGACGAAAATCAGCGGCTCATCGCCGGTTGCCGGGTGGAAGAAGGCGTAGCAGTGACGATCCTCGGGATCCAGGCGTCGGCGCAGATCCGACCAGTCACCGATCGCGTGAACGGCCTCGTAGTGAATGATCTTTTCCAGCACCGCCGCCGGGGTGTTCCAGTCAATGCTTTCCAGCACCAGAAACCCGCGGTTGAACCAGGAGGCAAAGAGATGATTGAAGTCCGCATCCAACGGTGCCAGCTCAGGGTGAGTCTTGAGGCAGCGCAGTAGATCCGCCCGCATCTTGACCAACTCGTAAGTACCGCCAGGACAGAGATTGAGCCGCCGCAACAGATGCTGGCGACGGGGTTCGCAGGCGGCGAACAGCTGCTGCAGGCAGGCATTGTCCTCGTTCTCGCGGTAGGCCGCATAAGCTTGATGGATAGCCTCAGGCTCGGCAGCGTAATGTTCGCCCAGTAGCTGAAAGAAGGCCATGCGATCTGCCTCGTCGAGCGAGGCGTATCGCTCCAGCGCCTCCTGCGCGATCAGGATCTGGGAAGCCTCGCCACCGGGATGCATCAGTGTCTCGCACACCGAGGTCAATCTCGCCAGACTGCTGGCCGTCTTGCCTGACCCGCCGCCAGACAGATACTGACCCCGAGTTCGGCGTCCGATATTGGATAGCAAGTCCTGCAGAAAATTCATGTTGACATTCATGCCGGCCCTCACGGGTCTGTGGCCATGATTTCGCCAGCGTCATCAAGCGACATTGGCGAGCGTTGAACAGAGCAAGACATTTGCCAGAAGCCGTCGTCGGGATGATCCTACTCATCGAAATATCCCGAATTCTGCGATTAACATGCATGTCGCCGCTCTGTTATATATAACAGTCATGCTTCAGCCACCGAGTGTCAACATAGGAGAAAGTCTAATATGCCCCGAACTCCGCATGCCCAGCGGCTTCGCGATCTGCTCGAAGATGCCATCGTCGACGGCCATTTCGCACCGGGAGACAAGTTGGATCCAGAAGCTCTGGCACGCGAGTACGACTGCTCGCGCACCCCAATTCGTGAGGCGCTGCAGCAGCTCGCTGCCTCGGGGATGGTGCGTGTTCTGCCCAAACGCGGCACCTTTGTCGCCCAGCTGAGCTTGACCGAACTGGTCGAGCGCTTCGAGGTGATGGCGGAACTGGAAGGAATGTGCGCGCGCCTGGCGGCCCGGCGTGTGACATCGGAAGAATTGGCAGCGTTGCAGCGCGCTCAGACCGCCTGCCGGGAGTGCATGGCCGCTGGCGATGCAGACGGTTACTACTACGAGAATGGCACCTTCCATCACCTGATCTATCAGGCCAGCCACAACCAGTTTCTGACCGGGGAAGCCGCTCGTCTGCACGCTATTCTGCAACCCTATCGTCGCTTGCAACTGCACGCCCGTGGCCGCCTTGCCAGCAGTTTCGACGAACATGAAGCCATCATGACGGCGCTGGAACGTAATGATGCCGAGGCCGCCGAGATGGCAATCAAGCGCCATGTGCGGGTCCAGGGAGAGCGGTTCAACGACCTGGTGGCATCCATGCAGCGGCTCCAGGCCTGCCGCCGCGACAAGGCCTGACCAACGACAAAAAGTCACCTCGAAATCAGGCGACCGGTAATTCTTCAGGCAAAGAGTAGCGTCACGGCCAACGCAACGCTGCCGACGATCAGCGCCATGATGACGGACAGACTGACCAGCAGGTTGAGCCAGCGATCGATACGAGCGTCAATGGACGTGGCGGTACGCCGAGTCGCCCCGTGAGAGAGCTGGCGGGAAGACTTCATGGCAGGGGGCATGGGGGGCTCCGCAGTGGGTCATGGTCATGTTAACGGCAGCGCGCCTCTCGAATTGAGTATCCGCTCAAGCGGCTTCGACGATTTTTCTCACTACCCGCGCTAACTCCACTCTCCCGATGTCAACTGGATACCGTAAGCTACCCACCAACGAAAACGGCCCCGATCCTGTCTGGGTCGGAGCCGTGATCGATCACGCTATCGATCAACGCGAATTGATACGACGATTCTTGATATCGGGCGCACGACGGTAACGGTCTTCGTCCACCATCTCTTCGGCTTCGAAAGCGTCGGCGCCTACCGGCGTATCGCTGTGGCGTCGATACAGCGCAGACAGCATCGCCTTGCGATCGGCACGCAATTCTTTCAGGGTCACGAATATCATCCCATAGAGAATGAACGTGAACGGCAACGCGGCCAGTACCGAGGCCGACTGCAACCCTTTCAAGCCGCTTTCGCCACCGGCCGAGAGCAACGTCAGGCAGATCGCCGCGATCAGCACCCCCCAGATGATGCGCTTCACCAGCGGCGGATTGAGCGAGCCGTTATCGGTCATCTGCGACACGATGTAGGTTGCGGAATCCGCGGACGTCACCAGGAAGATGAAAATCAGGCACAGCGCAACGATCGACAACACGTTCGAGAACGGCATCAGATCGAACATCTGAAACAACGCCGAGGTGATGTTGTCCGATGTCGCCTGGGCGAGGCCTGCATCGCTATTCATCTCCATCTGAATGGCAGCGCCACCGAATATGCCGATCCACAGGCAGGCCAGCAGCGGTGGTACGACCAGCACGCCGAACACATACTGTTTGATGGTACGACCGCGCGAAATTCGTGCCACGAAGGTGCCCACGAACGGCGACCAGGCGATGACCCAGGCCCAGTAGAAAATGGTCCAGTTGGACGCCCACTGGCTATCATCATAGGGTGACATTCGCAGACTCATACCGATGAAATTCTGCAGATAATCGCCGATACCCAAGGTGATGGTCTCGAGAATCGCGATGGTCGGCCCCGTGAACAGGATGTAGAACATCAGCGCGAAGCAGATGATCAAGTTGAGGTTGGAGAGATTCTTGATCCCTTTGTCCAATCCCGACGTTGCCGACAACATGTAACAGACAAACATCGCCGCCATGATGATGAACTGCCACATCATGTTTTCGGGCACGTCGAACACGAAATGCAGACCGCCATTGATCTGCAACACGGCAAGCCCGATGGAGGTTGCCACACCCATCACGGTGGCGACGACGGCAAAAATATCGAGAATCGGTCCGAGGCGGCGCAATTTAGGCCGTTTTGCCGTTACCGAAGACAACACGTTGGAGACCATGCCGGCCTGCCCTTTGCGGAACTGGTAGTAGGCAATGATCAAACCGACGACGGAAAATGCCGCCCATTGGTGAATGCCCCAGTTGAAGAAGGCGTACTGAATCGCATAGCGTGCCGATTCAGCAGATTCCGGCTCCACGTCGCCATAGGGTGGCGTCATGTAATGCGTCATCGGCTCCGCCATGCCATAGAACACCAGGCCGACACCGAACCCTGCCGCCAACAGCATGCTTATCCAGGAAAAGAAGCCATAGGTGGGTTTGCTATCCTGTGGGCCCAGGCGAATTTTCCCATACTTGCTGAACGCCAGACCCATCAGAAAGATCACGAACCCGAACACGGATATGAGATAGAACCATCCGAAATAGCGCGTGGTAGCACCCAATGCAGCGTTAGCGATATTTCCAAATCCCGTCGGAAATATGGCACCGACAGCCACGATCGCCGCTATGATCACCGCCGAGACGATGAAGACTCCCTGCTTGCCGAATTTGGGCATGTTATCCCCTTATTGCCTATCCGTTTGGCGCTGAATCACTTCTTGTGATGACACTAGTGTAGACGAGCTGAAAAGCGCTCGCTGCCAGCGTTCCAAATTATACCTGCCTGACTACCCTGCCCTTCACCGACCTGCAGAACAACCTTTCGGCCGAATAGAAGAAATGAAAGCGCACACCCAGAATAGCGACCGACGGTTGCATTCATCTCCGGCGCCCTCATGATGAGAATCATGAGGGCGCTAACGAGCCCCGCTCACTTCTCGATGGGAACACTCATGTCACGACTTGCCGATATTCCTCTCTCGGTGCTGGATCTGGCACCGATCACACGCGATGGCACTGCATCGGAGACCTTCCGCTGCAGCGTCGACCTGGCCCAGCAGACCGAACGCCTGGGTTACAACCGCTACTGGCTCGCCGAACACCACAACATAGATGGGATTGCCAGCGCCGCGACCAGCGTGCTGATCGGCCACATCGCAGGAGCCACCTCGGCCCTTCGCGTCGGCAGCGGCGGCATCATGCTGCCCAACCACCCGCCGCTGGCGATTGCCGAGCAGTTCGGCACGCTCGCCACGCTCTACCCGGACCGGATCGATCTGGGCCTGGGGCGGGCGCCAGGGTCCGACGGCATCACCATGCAGGCGATGCGCCGCGACCCACGCGCCGGCGTCAACGACTTCCCCGACCGCCTCGAGGAACTGCGTCGTTATCTCGGTGACAGCGTGCCCGGCCAACGCGTGCGCGCGATTCCCGGCGAAGGCACGCACGTGCCCATCTGGCTGCTCGGCTCCAGCGGCTACAGTGCCCAGCTCGCGGCCAGGCTCGGCCTGCCTTTCGCCTTTGCCGGTCAGTTCGCGCCGGGTTACATGGTCGAGGCGCTGCATCTCTATCGCGAAGGCTTCCAGCCGGGTGTGCTGGACAAGCCCCACGCCATGATCGGCATACCGCTGATCGCCGCCGATACCGACGAGCGCGCTCGCTTCCTGGCGACCACGCAGCAGCAGAAATTCCTCAACCTGATTCGCGGCAAGAGCACGCGCACACAGCCGCCGGTGGAAACACTCGACTGGTCGCCACAGGAACGGGCCATGGTGTCGCAAAATCTGGGTGCCGCCGTGGTCGGTAACGCGGAGAGCGTGCGTCAGCAGCTCGACGACTTGCTCGAACAGACCGGTGCCGATGAAATCATGGTCAACACCGACTGCTATGATCACGCTGATCGGGTGAAGTCCTACGAGATTCTGGCGGATGTGCAGCGGGCGGCACGATAGTCGTGGCCGCCCGCAACTCTCCAGACCTATTTCACGTCAACTTGACTCAGCACTGATGAGGATTCAGCCATCCTCACCGGACGTCTGACGAGGGGACTTAAAGCTCGTCCCCTCGCCGCTCCCCTTCTTTTTAGCGCCGCAGGATCGCGAAACCCTGGCCCGTCGATGACCTTCGCCGGGGTCGGCGCATAAAGGACATCCATGTCCTAATGCGCCTCTTGCGACATCCTTGTCGCAAGACCCCGCTACGGCACCTCAGGCCAGCACGCTCCTGAAGGCGCCACTGTGGTCGATTCCAATGAGTCCAACAGCGTCATATCGATAAAAAGACACCCG
>JGI24517J20059_1000184_pt1 | contig 39989 bp, 33 predicted proteins | sample LinPmetageLP41_FD_20059 | JGI IMG/M metagenome (IMG submission 20059) | reverse complement strand
TTGCAGATCAATCATTATCTTTACGTGGTCTTCGAACGAGTTTGGAATGCCTGTTGGCATTATTAAGTCGCCAGCATTTGTGTCTATTTTTTGCGAGCTAGCCTTCTGGATGCGACGTTCAACGTCGCGAATAGAGGCTAAATATTCATCCATTTTGCGCCGATCATTCATCCCCATTTTTTTAGTTAATCGCGCGGCATCGTCGCGTACAAAATCGAGAATGCTTGATTTGCGTTTGAATTGAGCTTGCCTGCTTTCTTCGTCTAGCGACATGCCATCGCCAAATAATCGTTCAAAGACATCACGCGGATTTACGGTTACGGGAAGCGCGACGGTAGGGCTACGCCATGACAATGTGTTGGTGTAAGTGCAGCTGTAACCGATATCGCAGCTGCCGAGCAAGCTAGATGGCTCAATACCAAGCTCAAGCGACGCTAACTGTGTTTCGGTGGCAAAATGATTGGCAACGACCTGATCCATGGAAATACCACATTGCAAATCTGAACCTTCAGTCCGTTTAGGGTGTGCTCCAGTGAGATAAGCACCGCAGCTGCGACCATGACTGCCCGGGCCATCACCGAGTGCACTAGCGTTGTAATGAGCTAAACCGGAAATGACAGAAAATTGATTCCGATAGGCTGCTAACGGCTCCAATATGGGTGTCATAGCGTAATTCATCCCAGTAGTTAATGGCGTAAAGCTATCCATGCTCATACCATTTGGCGTATAAAAAACACTCAGGCGTTTGGGTTTATTCTCAAGGGTGTTTGCGTATGCTGCGGGTGCAATCGACTCTAATAGTGGCAAAGCGATACTCGCACCAAGCCCGCGAAGAAGTGAACGACGGCTGATTGATAAGGTGTCTTTCATGCGTCAGGTGTCCTGCGTAGATTAAATGGTTCGCTATTCACAATGGCTAAAATCAGAGTGTGAATGCGATAATTGTCATCAGCGACTGCTTTAACAATGGCTCTAACCTTAGGTTGGTCGTAAGGCTCTAATCCGCGACCTAGGGCGTAGGTCAGTAGTCGCTGGGTAAATGCTTGAGTAAATTGGTCTTTTTGCTGCAATAAAATATCTTGCAGTCCGCTTAGCGCTTCGAACTGCGTGCCGTCAGGCATAACTGCCGATGAATCAATTATTCGGCCCGTATCGTATTGACGATATGCACCAACAGCGTCGAAATTTTCTAGAGAAAGCCCTAGAGGATCCATTTTTGAATGACACCCAGCGCAAGCAGGGTCTTCCCTATGTAATGCCATTTGTTCACGGGCATTTAATTCTTTCCCGCCTTGTTTCGCCACTAAAGCAGGAATGTTTGGCGGAGGAGGTGGCGGCGAGGCAGCGAGTAAATTATCGAGAATCCATTTTCCGCGTTTAACTGCCGAGGTGTGATTGCCGTATGAAGTAACCGTTAAAATGCTACCTTGGCCGAGTAAGCCTCCGCGACCATCAGAAGGTGACAGCTCTACTTTGCGCATCGCGGGGCCGCTGACATTTTCAATATTATAATGCCGTGCTAGCCGTTCATTAATAAACGTGTAATCACTGCGAATAAAATTAAGCAAGCTGGCATTGTTGCGCACAATATCGGCAAAGAACCATTCACTTTCGTCCAGCATTGCTTGACGTAGTGGCACATCAAATTCTGGAAATTCGAAAACGTCCGGACGTTGATATTCTAGATTTCGTAAATAAAGCCACTGACCGGCGAAGTTTTCGGTTAATGCAATCGCTCGGTTATCATTCAGCATGCGATTAACTTGTTGCTTTAAAATCTTTGGCTGGCGCAGTACGCCTTTATTCGCAGCTGCTAGCAGTTCGTCGTCGGGTAGGCTACTCCATAAAAACAAGGCCAAGCGCGAAGCGAATTCAATATCGCTAATAGGGTGTACTGTTCCTGGCTTGCTATTCTCTGGATCTTGTTCAAACAAAAACAAAAAACTCGGTGATACCAGTAGAGCTTGAATTGCAGTCGCAATACCATGGTTGAAATCCGCGTCGTTTTTAACCTCTTTATATATAGCGTAGAGTGGTTGTGTATCGCTTTTATTAACAGGTCGGCGGTAAGCTTGCTGCATTAAGTTTGCGATTATTTCTTCTGCGCATTCATCTTCTGTTGAGGCAGCTTCGGGAAGGCAAGAGAATATTTTGTCGCGGCTTGGTGTTTTACCAGGACCTGAGGCATTGAACGGCCCATCGATATTCATTTCTAACACATCGCGTAAGAAATTAACTTGAGCAAACCGAGGCGTCATATAATAAGACGGCACATCGACACTGCCGACGCGAGCACCATCGACGACAAAGTCTAGCGTCATGCTTGTCGGAGGAAGTGTCGGTAATACAACGATGTCAGTTGTGTTGTGAAGCGTTTGCACTGTTTCATCCAAGGCAAGCCGCTTACGAAATGTCATGCCAATGTGGTGCGGACCTGCGTTCAATGGCACTTCTATACTGACGTAATTTTCTAGTAAGCGATCCACCTCATTATTGGTATTTGCGTTTAAATATCCTCCAATTTTATAAGTGCCGTCATGCGGAGCGTAGTACGAAAATTCGCCACCGCCACGCGAGTTTAGCGGTAGATGGTCGCTCATACGATGGTTATAGGATGGGATGCCTTGGTTCATAATTGAACCATCTTTGGGCAATGTATATATCGTCGAAAATGGTTTGTTGGGCCCAAGTCCAACTGCAAGTTTGCTGATCTTGCCTGCAACGCGAATGTAGCGCTCCATTAAAGTGGGTGAAACAGTCAATACATCGGCAATATTGTCGAAGCCATAGCCTGAGTCATCAGCCGGTAATTCATCTTTAATGTCGACATCTAGTGCTAGCAAATCCCTTACGGCATTACTGTATTCAGCACGATTCAGGCGGCGAATGGTTGAGCGGCCTGGGTTGGGATTTTCAATGCTGTAATTATCGAGTGATGCCTGAAGCCATGAACTGAATTCTTTATGTTCGGATGCGCTTGGTTGTGGTTTGTTTACGGGCGGCATTTCTCCGCGTGTAATCATACTCAGAATTTTTTCCCACGAGCCAAGGTCATGCCCCTTAGCTACGCTCTCGGCTTGCACCATAGATAAAGACCAATTGCCTGACATACGCTCGTCGTTATGGCAGCGCGAACAATAGGTATCTAAAAACTCGTCGGCTTCTAGTGCTTGATTTGCCGCGTGCGCGGTAAGTGATCCGCAGAAAATAGAAGCTACTGCGATGTAAGAGATACGCATACAAGTGCGAAAACTACTTATTCGGTCGTAGCCAAACCGACGGGGGCCAAGTATTACCTTCATTCTTGCCTCTAAAATAAGCGCAGTTTGGCAGCATCCTTGGCCAGTAGCAGAAAGGGCGATATTGCCCAGTCGCCAATATTGCATCTTCAATGCCAAAACTTGACTTATTGGTCAGATAAATTACCGGACATATTTAAAGGCTAATAAAATCAATAGGTTGTTGGGGTTTTATTAATACTCTTGAGTGGGCTAGGCAGGTAATTAAACGACTTAAACGATGGCTTTTGGTGCGATGAATGGATGGCTGCACCAATACGAACCTCAAACAAACGGACCAATTAGGCCTGTGACACCTCATGACATTTGTTATCGACTTCCGCCGAAATTCACACCCGAGTGAATCACTTCGTGCAATGAAGCACGGCCAATACAGAGGATGTTATGAAGTCGAATCTATTAAAAGCGTTTTTATTTAGCGCAGCATGTCTGCTTTCCAATGGCGTACTAAGTGAGGATGCCGTTGAAAATACTTACACCGAGTCAGCGTTCATCTTACCTGAGTTGACAGGCGACGAATCGGAAGGCTATCGCCAACAAATCGAATTTTTAAGTTCTTTAACTTTATATACTGGCAAGATTGAATTAGGTGCTGGTTTAGCCACGCTTGAAGTGCCGGAGAATTACTATTATTTAAACCCAGAAGACAGCAAGCGAGTGCTTGAAGATGCTTGGGGTAATCCTCCTGGTGAACTGGGTTTAGGTATGTTATTCCCAGCACAATACACTCCGATTGATAATGCGGCTTGGGGTGTTGAATTGGCGTACTCTGAAGAGGGTTTTGTATCTGATGAAGATGCCGGCGAAATTGATTATCAAGAACTACTGGAAGGTCTTCAGGCAGATACGCGCAAAGAGTCAAAATATCGCGTTGAGCAAGGTTACGACACGCTGGAACTCGTTGGTTGGGCTGAAGCTCCATATTACGACGCTATTACGCATAAGTTGTATTGGGCAAAAGAAATACGCTTTGGCGATATGGACGTAAATACCTTGAATTACAACGTTCGTATTCTTGGACGCAAAGGGTATTTATTGATGAACTTCATTGCCAATATTGATCAGCTACAAGAAATCAATATGGCGCGCGATGAAGTTCTTGGTATGGCAAATTTCAACGACGGCAATTTGTATAGTCAATTCGATCCGGATATCGACACGGTCGCAGCATACGGTATTGGTGGTTTAATTGCCGGTAAAGTATTGGCTAAAACCGGCATGATAGCGATGGCATTGTTGGCGCTGAAAAAGTTCTGGTTCGTCTTGTTTCTGCCATTACTTTGGTTGAAAAAGCGTTTGTTTGGCAGTAAAAGCGCAAGTTAATAATAACGTGTTAATTTAGTCCGGTTGTCGCAATTACCGCTTTGCGACAATCGACTTAAATGACTTAACTGCGATTTGTTAATCTCGCCACAGCATCCAGTGCATCATCCAATACGTCTGCTGTGGTGTGAAAGTGCGGAGCAAAACGTATACCGCCGCCGCGACTTGCGCACACAACACCAATCCCCATCAATTGCCGATAAAGTTTTTCGCTGTCGATATTTGAAAAGCGAAAGGTAATAATCCCTGATCGGCCTTCGGCATGAGCTGGCGTTAAGATATCCGCGCCAATGTCTTCTAAGCCGCTGCGCAGATAAGCGATATTGCTAGCGATTTTTTCTTGAATAACATCTAAGCCAACTTCTAACAATAAGTCGGTGCTTGCAGCAAACGCAAACGCGGCGAGCATATTTGGGCTGCCACATTCAAAGCGACGCGCCGTTGTTGCTGGTTGCCAATCTTTGCGGCTGTAGTCTCCTAAGTGTTCGACCATATGCCAGCCAAATTCACTTAACGCTAATTGCTCCATAACGTCAGGGCGCACATAAAAGAAGCCTAAGCCTTCAGGACCAAGCAACCATTTGTGACCGTCAGCCATGGCAAAGTCAGCATGAGTATCCGTAACTGAGAATGGACCTGTGCCCACCGCTTGAATTGCATCGACGCAAAACAGTACGCCGTGCGCGCGACACGCTTCGCCAATACGCCTTAAATCCATCGCAATGCCAGTGCCGTATTGCACTGCGCTGATAGATACTAAGCGTGGAGATTGCTGTATTGCGGCTATCAGCTCTGCTTCAGGGGTGTCGCCATCAACACTGACGGTCTTAACGGTAACTCCCTTATTGCTGAGCGATTCCCAAACGATACGATTTGAGGGGAATTCTTGATCGCTAATCACTACGACATCGCCAGACTTCCAATTCAACCCGTACGCAACGAAAGAAAGTGCTTCTGAGGTGTTTTTGACCAACGCGATACTGTCGACAGGGGCATCAATTAATAATCCAAGATTTTCACGAAGACGGTTTTCCGTAGGAATCCATTCGGGGTAATAGCTAGCGCCAAGCCCTGCATTTTCGTTAGCAAACTCAATAACGGCTTTACGTGATCGGTCTGGCCAAGGTGCAACAGCCGCATGATTTAGGTACATACATTCTTGATTGACTGGGAATTCTTCGTTCCACCAATCAGTCTCGCGGTGGCTAACCTTCCTTGAATCGCGCGTCATCTAGCTATCTCCTAAATTCATTTACTGTTCGCTGTGGTGATGTGGGGAATCTTGTCGTTGTAGCTCACGTGTTTCCTGCGTACTGTTGACGTTTAAGTTACGCGTCATCACCTGTTAAGATACGCTTCATACTATACAAGGATAAGCAGAGACTCCATGTTGCAGACACCCGAATCGACTCAGAACACCGTTACTGGCCAGAATTTCGAAATCTCCCGCAACCCCGCGTTTCTCCATTTGGATGCCACTCCGGTTGAATCGCTAAATGTTGTTATTCATCGTTATCAGCACAAAAAGACCGGCGCTGTTCATTTTCATATGCAGTCGGATTATGAAGAAAATGTATTTCTTGTAGCGGTACGGACCATGCCGCACGACTCAACGGGTGTAGCGCATATTTTAGAGCACACCGCCTTGTGTGGCAGTGAGCGTTTTCCGGTGCGCGATCCGTTTTTTATGATGACGCGTCGCTCCCTTAATACCTTTATGAATGCCATGACCAGTAGCGACTGGACCGCGTATCCATTTGCTTCACAAAACGCTAAAGACTTCGACAACCTGCTTGATGTCTATTTGGATGCGGTATTTTTCTCGCGTTTAGATCCACTCGATTTTGCCCAAGAAGGTCATCGCGTTGAACTGACTGACAATGAAGATCCAACGTCGCCGTTAGAATATAAAGGCGTCGTCTTTAACGAAATGAAGGGCGCGATGTCATCGACGGTGTCGCAGCTATGGCAGGGGATTAGTAGCTATTTATTCCCGACCACAACTTACCATTACAACAGCGGTGGTGAACCAGCCGCGATTACCGACTTAAGCTACGACGAGTTGGTCGCGTTTTATCGCAGCCATTATCACCCATCCAATGCCATTATCATGACCTTTGGCAATATGGATGTGACGGCGCTGCACGACAAAATTGATAATCAAGCGCTAAGCCGCTTCGAACGCCAAGATACTCAGTGGCATGTACAACCGGAAAAGCGCTATGCCGCACCCGTTGCGGTTGAATCTGCTTACGGCGTCGATAGCGATGACGTGAGTGCGCAAACTCATCATGTTATCGGCTGGCTATTGGGTGATTCGATTGATTTGGATGCTCAGCTTGAAGCAAATCTTGTTAGCCAAGTATTGCTGGATAACAGCGCCTCGCCATTGCGCAAAGCACTGGAACAAACCGAATTAGGTGGTTCACCATCGCCACTGTGCGGACTGGAAGACTCCAACCGTGAAATGAGCTTTATGTGCGGCATCGAGGGCAGCGAGCCAGAACATGCAGCCGCCGTTGAGCAGCTGGTGCTGGACACCTTGAAGGAAGTGGCCGAGCAGGGCGTCGCCCAAGATATCATCGAAGCCGCGTTACACCAGTTAGAGTTGCATCAGCGTGAAATCGGTGGCGACAGCTACCCTTATGGCTTGCAGTTAATCTTTAATGCCTTGCCCGCTGCAATTCACTACGGTGACCCAGTTGCCTTGGTCAATCTTGATCCAGCACTTGAGCGCCTGCGTGCAAAAATTCAAAACCCGCAATTTATGCAAGAAGCCGTAACACGCCTGTTGCTGAATAACCGCCATCGGGTGCGTTTTACTTTGAAGCCTGATGCCGGATTGAACGCTGAAGCTAAACGTCTAGAGCAGGCAAGTCTAGAAAGCATGAAAGCAGGTATGAATGACGCAGATATCGCTGCCGTTCAAGCACAAGCTAATGCCTTGAAAGAGCGTCAAGAACAAGAAGATGATCCGGGTTTACTACCCCAAGTGACGCTGGATGATGTGAAGCCGGATTTAAGCTATGTCGCGCCAAGCAAAGAGCATACGGATGGATTACCGACGGCTGAATACGTTACTGGAACCAATGGCATTATCTACCAACAGTTGATGACAGAACTGCCAGCATTAACCGTAGAACAGCTTAGCTGGTTGCCTTACTTCACTCAGGTTTGGACGGAAGTTGGCGCGGGTGGTCACGATTATTTAACGCAACAGCAACGTCAAACGGCCATCGTAGGTAGCCTAACTTCCTATGCGTCGATGAAGGCGAATATTTCCGACTGCGATAAGATCGAGGGTTACCTTGTTATGTCGGGCAAGGCGCTTGGCAGTCAAGCGGACGCCTTTAGTAACTTGATGAAAGAAACATGGCAAACGCCTGTTTTTAATGAAGAAAAACGTTTGTTGGATTTGTTGAATCACGCCAAATCCCGCAAAGAACAAGGCATCACTGGTGGTGGTCATTCGTTGGCGATGTCCCTCGCAGCTGCACCGCTAAATCGCACCGCCAACTTCATGAATGAGCTAGCAGGCTTGCCACAAACTCTGCGCGTGAAACAGCGTGCCAAGCAAGCGAAAGAAGAAGGCGCTGGTGCAATCAGTGCAATGATGAGTGACGTATTTGGTCGTTTGCGCACTACGCCTGATGCCGCCTTGTTGGTTCATGATGAGCAAGCTGCAGAAAGCCATGTTAGTAGTCTTGGTCGAAACTGGACGGGTGTTAGTGAATTAGCCGCTAGCCACATTGAATGGTCGCCGGTGGCAAGCTCGACTTATTGGATGGTCGATTCACAGGTTAACTTCTGTGCCTTGGCTATATCGACCGTTACCATGACCCACGAAGACGCTGCGCCGTTAGCTGTATTGGGTGGTGTGTTGCGCAATGGCTATTTGCACACGGCTATTCGTGAGCAGGGTGGGGCATACGGTGCTGGCGCGACTCAAGATTCGGGTTTGGCTTGCTTCAAGTTCTATTCGTATCGTGATCCGCGCGTTGAAGAAACTTTCCGCGAGTTCCGTAACTCTATCGACTGGGTGCTGGAACGCAAAGATGGCGATGAGCTGGTTGAACAGGCAATACTTGGTATTATCGGCGGCATGGACCGCCCGGGCTCGCCAGCAGGTGAGGCTAAGCAAGCGTACCATATGGACAAGACCGGTCGCACATACGCATTACGCCAAGAGTATCGCCAGCGCTTGCTAGCCACTCGTTGGGCGGATGTGCAACGTGTGGCTAAACAGTATTTGCAGGGCCAAGATGGCAGTATGGCCGTTGTGGCGCCACGCGGTACGGATGCAATGGCCGCAAAACTAGGCTTGATCGCAACCGACTATTAAGCAGTTTAATTCAGCAGATTAATCCAAATGACACTGCCGGCTTTAATGCCGGCTTGTTTATATCGGACAGGCACAAATACAGGCATGGTATGAAAAGGCTCAATCACTTGGCGTTGCCTCCGACTTCTCGGGGTTTGCTCATCGGCTGTTTAATCGGCTTTGTGTTTACTCTCGCAGCTCAGGCGGAACCGCAAAACCCAGCCACCTCGTTGCAAGCTGCAACTACTGATGCCAATACATCTTTGAGCATCATTAAAGCAACGGATCGCAATGGCCAACAATCGCAAGCACGAATAGAAAAGCTTGATGACGCAACGCTGTCACGTTTGGCGGATACTCGCCGAGCACTGGGCGAAGTTGCGCAGTTGCGGTTATACAATCAGCAGATGGCGCTTATCGTTGCCAACCAGCAAGAAGAACTGGCAGGTTATGATTCGCAGATAGCGGCTATTGATCAAACTGAACAGGGCATATTGCCGCTGATGGTACGCATGATCGACGACCTGCAACGCAACACAGAGCAAGGCTTGCCGTTTTCGTTAGATGAACGCCAAAGTCGGATAGCACTGCTGCGGGATATGCTTCAGCGCGCCGATGTATCCGTTTCAGAAAAATACCGTCGAGTGCTCGAAGCTTTTCAGATTGAACTTGAATACGGACGCACCCTTGAGGCCTATCGCGAACGAGTAGGCGGCCAAGCCTACGACATGCTCCGAGTCGGTCGAATTGGTTTGTATCGTTTAAGCCAGGATCAACAGCAGGCTTGGACTTGGCTTAGAAGTAGTAATGGCTGGCGCGAACTTCCGAGCGATATGCTGGCCGATATTAAGCAAGCCTTTAAGGTCGCGCGACAAACCACAGCCCCGCAATTAATTACCGTGCCGTTAGCGTCGCCGCTTGTTCAAAGTGAAGTGGAGAATGCGAACAAGGAGGGCGGTGATGTTTAAGCCATTAGGTCGAGTCACGTCCGCGACTTTATTACTGCTCGGGCTAGCCGGAGTAATATCTCCAGCCGTTCAAGCTGCGGATGCCAATGCCGAGAAAATTAGAAATGCCAATATCGAACTCTTAACCAGTGCCAATCAGTGGCAGGACGCGGAAGCAGAGATTAATCGTGCACGCGAAGCCGCGTTCAAAGCGGATCTCGCACAGCAAACCGAGTTGCTAGCGGCGGCGAAGCAGGCACTTGCGACTGAAAAAGCACGCGCCCAAGCCCTAAAAGAGCAATTCGATAGCAACGACAAAGCTCTGCAAGAAGCCGCCGAAGCCCTGCGTTTGCGCACCGGCAACCTTGGCGAAATGTTTGGTGTGGTGCGCCAAGTCGCAGGGGATCTACATTCAGTTTTAGATACCAGTTTTACCCGCATTGATGGCGGCTATCCTGCCGATCTTAATGCGTTGGCGGCTGCTAAACGCTTGCCCGCAATTCCTGAGCTGGAAGAGCTGTGGCACACCTTTCAACTGGAAGTTACCCGAGCCAGCGAGATTCGCCAGTTAACGGCACCGGTCACCTTGCTTGATGGCACAACGGCTCAGCAAACTGTCGTGCGTTTTGGTACTTTCAATGTGGTTACTGATCCGCAGGCCAAAAAACCTGGTTATTTATTGTGGGATGACGAGTTAAAGCAACTGTCGCAGCCTGCGCAACAACCTGATGAAGCAAGTTTACTCAGCGATTATCCGCCGAGCACATCGAATGGTTTTGCTGCCGTCGCACTTGATCCAAGTCGAGGTGCCTTGCTTGGGTTGTCGATGGACGCCCCAACTTGGAAACAACGAATTCAGCAGGGCGGCGAAGTTGGCTACCTGATTCTTGTCATAGGTGCAGCTGGTGTTTTGTTGGCGTTGTGGCGCATTGCCATGCTGGGATTGATAGGTCGTGGCGTCAGTAAGCAGCGAGCGAATATGCTCACGCCAACCGCCGACAACGCCCTTGGACGCGTCTTGTTAGTCGCAAAAGATATTCCGCTTAATCACGATGCCGAGTTAATCGAAGCGCGCTTGAATGAAGCCGTTTTACGCGAGCTGCCGGCATTAGAGCGCGGCCAATCCATTATTAAATTATTAGCAGGCATTGCACCCTTGCTCGGTTTGCTCGGCACCGTAACCGGCATGATCGCAACGTTTCAAGCGATTACCACCTACGGTACTGGGGATGCCAAGCTGATGGCTGCCGGGATTTCCCAAGCCTTGATCACCACCGTACTCGGCTTAGTTGTCGCCATTCCTTTATTGCTAATGCACAACTGGGTTGCCTCGCGCAGCCGTGCTTTAGTGCAAGTTTTGGATGAACAATCAGCAGGACTCATGGCCGAAGCGTTAGAGAAATCAAACGAGAAATCGCATGTTGCCTGAGTGGTTGACCGAGTTTATCGGCCGCGGCGGCTTTGTTTTATATGGCGTACTATTGGCTGCATTGCTGTTGTGGAGTTTGATTTTAGAACGCCTGTGGTTTTTCTATCGCGATCAACCACGGTTAATGCGGCAATTGGAACAGCGTTGGCAGCAACGAGGCGAGCATCAAAGCTGGCAGGCACGACGTATTCGCCAATATTGGTTAAGCGAGTTTCGCGCACAGGGCGAGCGGTGGCTGTCGCTAATTGCCGTGCTGATAGCGGTGTGTCCGCTACTGGGATTGTTGGGAACAGTAACCGGCATGATTAGTGTATTTGATGTGCTTGCGGTAACTGGAACGGGCAATGCGAGGGCGATGGCCTCCGGCATTTCTCAAGCTACATTGCCGACGATGGCGGGCTTAGTAGTGGCCTTATCGGGCTTGTATTTTAAATCTCGATTTTCGCGTTTGAGTACTCGTAACGAGCGGCATCTGAACGAACGCTTAAGTTCGCACCAAGGACTAGAACTGAGGAGCGGCAATCATGGCTAAACGTCACGTTAATAACGATATCGACGGCGCGGATATTGATATCACGCCAATGCTCGATATCGTCTTTATCATGCTGATCTTTTTTATTGTCACGACCTCATTTGTAAAAGAGTCCGGCATCTCGGTTAATCGCCCCAGTGCAGAAACTGCCGAACAAAAAACGGGTAGCAATTTATTGGTTGCGATTCGTGCCAATGGCGAAATTTGGATCGACCGGCGCGTGGTTGATGTGCGCTCTGTTAGGGCGAATATCGAACGCATGAAGGCCGATAACCCCGAAGGCGCTGCAATTATTCAGGCAGATGAGTTTGCCCCTAGCGGCTTGCTAGTAAAAGTGATGGACCAAATTCGATTGGCCGGAATAACTAATATCTCTATTGCTGCACGAGAAGCCCCCTAATGGTGATTGGTTGGTTGCGAATCCCATTGGCTCTGCTGGCAGGAGCGTTGGTTGTCGCTGCTTTGTTTTGGTTGATGAGCCGTATGGTGCTTGCGCCTGAACAAACCTACGAGCGTGCCGATAACTCAGCGCAAATAAACTTTATCAGACAGCAAAACGATAGCCAGACCCGCACTCGCCAGCGCGAATTGCCGCCGCCACCGGCGGATGCACCACCAAGACCACCGTTAGCCACCGCGCAAACATTAACGCCGCCGACTCAGGCCTTGGTTAATATGCCGCAAATCACTCCATCTTTCGTGGTGGGTGTTGGTTCTATTGGTGACGCCAGTATTGCCGGATTTGGAATAGGTGATTCTGATGCCATGCCATTGGTACGCATGCCTGCTACCTATCCTGCTAAGGCGAAAATGCGCGGCATCGAAGGCTACGTGACGGCGCGTTTGAGTATTGGTGTTGATGGCTCAGTTACTCAGGTCGAGGTTGTTAAAGCTGAACCCGCCGGTATTTTTGAGCGTGAAGCGATTCGCGCTATGTATCGCTACAAGTTCAAGCCCAAAGTGGTCGATGGTGTTGCTGTGGAGCAACAGGCCACACAAACCATCGACTTTATACAGAGCAAATAACGATGCATATTCGAACTTTACGATACGCACTCCTATCCATGCTGCTGTTTCTTAGCCTGAGCGAATCCGCCGTGGCTGATTCGCTATCGCCTGCGACGTATCGCACTCTGGAACAAGTGCAAACGGCAATGACTGACGGTGATTGGTCGGGGGCAGACCGTGTTCTCGAAGAATTAATTAAAGACTTGAATCCCGGATTGGGTTTGGCATTGAGCTACCAGATGCAAGCGCAAATCGCGTTAGCACAAGAACGCATGACTGATGCTGAGCAATCGTTGGAAAATGCCTTGGCTTTGGATGCGTTACCATCAGATCAACAGCTCAACCTTAGTAGTAATTTGGCCCAGATATATTTGGCAGGCCAGGAAAGGAGAGAGCAGCGCACTAAAAAGGCTGAAAGCCTACTATTTAAGGCTATTGCCACTGCCGAGAGCCAGGCCACAGCCGTTCCTCCGTCCACCTTTGCGCTGTTGGCGATTTGTCTGCAAATACAACAGCGCTATGGCGAGTCCATTCCTTGGCTTAATAAAGCTATCAATACCCAAGCCGCTCTACAGAAGTTACCGGAAGAAAACTGGTTGGTGATGCTGGCCTCAGCCTTGTACCAAACGAAAAGTTACAACAAGGCCGCGCAGGCGCTAGGACAACTCACAACTCTTAAGCCGAATAACGAGAATTACTGGCTACAGCGCGCATCTATGTATCAACTGCTAGAGCAGCCACAGCAGCAGTTGGCGGTGTTAGAGTTAGCCTATGCAGGCGGTTATCTAACCCAGGAAAGCTCATTGATTGCTTTGGCGCAATTGCTTATTGCGCAAGGTGTGCCGGAACGAGCTGCACGGTTACTGCAACAATGGTTGGCGGATAACGACAAGAATTTAACCGTGAGCGATAGCGAAGCTAATATGAAATTGCTGGCAACCGCGTGGCAACTTGGGCGCGAAGATGACGATGCCGCACTCGTGTTAAGCCAAGCAGCGATCAAAACCAATGAACCGCAACTGGCGTTTTATGCCATGCAACTTGCGGTGCGCCGCAGTGATTGCATAGCAGCTGAAGGTTTTCTCAGTCAAGCGCAGGAATTGGGCATTGATTCCAACAAAAAAGGTGATGGTCTTCTATTGGTTGGCGGCTGCGCCTTTGACAACGGCGACAAAAACACCGCTCGCCGCTATTTCCAGCAAGCGATAGGGGTGGCAGGTAGCGCGGTTGTAGCCCAGCAGTGGCTAGCTTATTTACCTGAATAAGCCAAAACACTACGGGAGTCGTCCAAAACGATACGTCTGTCATATTGCAACGCTAGAAACGTCGACATTGCGTTGATTACAATTTTTTACAAAATTGATAATATCGCCTGGGTTTAGTTGTCTTTGTCGTGTTGCAATAAATGGATGTTCTATGAATCAAACTCGTCAACTCCTGCTTTTGGGCGTCTGCACACTGGTCCTTACCGCTTGTGGTGGCGACGATAACAATGCAGCTGACTCGGCTATAATTATCGCGCCCACTCCAGACCCATCTGCGCAAAATCCTGATAGCGACGGTGATGGCGTTCCTGACGAGTTAGATGCCTTTCCCAATGATGCAAGTGAAAGCAAAGATACCGACGGTGATGGCGTTGGCGATCTTGCCGATGCATTCCCTAATGACGCCAAAGAAACCCTAGACAGCGATGGCGACGGTGTAGGCGACAATGCTGATGCGTTCCCTAACGACGCTACTGAAACTAAAGATACCGATGGTGACGGCGTAGGGAACATTGCAGATCAACTCCCTTTTAACGCTTCCGAAACCATAGATAGCGACGGCGATGGCGTTGGCGACAATGGGGATGCATTTCCAAGCGACGCTAGCGAATGGGCGGACACTGATGGGGATGGTGTTGGCGACAACTCGGATGTCTTCCCTGCAGATCCGTTGGAGACGGTTGATGCCGATATGGACGGTATCGGCGACAACTCAGATATATTCCCCAATGATTCAAGTGAGTGGGGCGATAGCGATATGGATGGTGTTGGTGATAACACCGATGCATTCCCTAACGACTCTGCTGAAACAACTGACACTGATGGCGACGGGGTTGGCGATAACTCAGACGTGTTCCCAGATGACAATACCGAGTGGGCTGATAGTGATACGGACGGCACTGGCGATAACGCCGATGCGTTTCCAGATGACCCGCTAGAAACTGCCGACTCTGATAGTGATGGAGTTGGCGATAATTCAGACGTGTTCCCAGATGACAATACCGAGTGGGCTGATAGTGATACGGACGGCACTGGTGATAACGCTGATGCCTTTCCCAACGATGCAACCGAAACACTAGATTCAGATGGTGATGGTGTGGGTGATAACGCCGATGTATTTCCAAACGACAGCACCGAAATAACCGACCTCGATAACGATGGTGTTGGTGATAATGCCGATGTTGATAACAACAATAACGGCATTATTGATGTTGCGACCTTAGAGCAGCTCGACTGGATAAGAAATCAACTCGACGGAACTGGTCGTAATAAAGGTGATGGCCCAAGCGCGGCGGGTTGTCCTGGCAGTGTATGCAATGGATACGAACTTACGAGTGATTTAGATTTTGATACTAACGGCAATGGTGTATTGGATTCAGGTGATAGTTACTACGATCCTTTAGGCGACGGATCTAATTTAGGCTGGTCTCCGATCGGTAATTTTGCAACGCCATTTACTGCGAGCTTCAATGGTAATGGCTTTGAAATTCGCAACCTCTATATTAATCGACCAAATCAAGATGACGTTGGCCTGTTTGGTTATGTGAGCGGAGCAATGCTCCTTAGCGTCGCGCTTACCGGTGATTTAATGAATGTTTCTGGCCATGATTATGTCGGTGCTTTAACTGGCGGGGCATATTATTCAGTTCAAATTTCAAACTGCCACTCAACGGGTGCTGTTATCGGAAATGATGCTGTTGGTGGCTTAGCCGGAGACGTCGAATATTCAACCGTGGTTAAGCAAAGTTATGCGATAGGTGATGTTACTGGTCGTGATTATGTTGGTGGTTTAATAGGCATGGTTTATGAATCGGTTCAGGTGAGCACCAGTTATGCTGCTGGCGCCGTGACAGGCAGTTCGTTTGTTGGTGGTGTTGTCGGTTATATCGAAAACTCCCTATTAAATAGTGGTTACGCAAGCGGTTCTGTGACCGGTGACGACAATGTCGGCGGTTTAGTTGGAACTACGTATAACGCTAGCAATATCAGTAGCAATTACGCTGCTGGCGCTGTGTCCGGTACTTACCGTGTTGGTGGATTGATTGGTTACGCCAGTGAATTTACCCTGAGCTCAAGCTATTGGGCCACCGACGCAACAGGTCAGGCATCCGGCGTAGGGCTTGATTACAAGGATGAAGGCATTATTACCGAAACTCTTGGAGCAACTGTTGCGCAGCTTGAGTGCCCAGAAGCCGCAGACGACATAGGCTGTTTAGTTGGTAAAACGCTCTACTATGGCTGGGATGCAATCGACGAGGACAATAATGGTGCGACGGCTGCAATAACCCCTTGGTTTTTTGGTTCTAATTTAGATTTGCCGGTATTGCAGGCTAATTGATTTAACTTTTTGATTAGTAAAAATAGTGGTAATCACTATCAAAAAAAGAGGCTGTAATCGCAGCCTCTTTTTTATTAAATTGAATTTTAAAATCAATAGATGTTATTTGAATTCTGACCAAATCGGCGCATGATCAGAAGGCTTTTCTGTTCCACGAATATCGTAACTAACACCGGCAGCAGTGCAGGCTTGATACAGTGGTTCGGTAACCAAAATATGATCAATACGCAGACCGCGTTTTGGCGTGTCTTCAAAGCCTTTTGAGCGATAATCAAACCAGCTAAAAGTATCATTGCTGGTAGGGTAGTGCTTACGGTAAGAATCTTTTAAACCCCAAGCTAATAAGCGCTCGTACCATTCACGCTCTTCCGGTTGAAAACTACATTTTCCCGTTTTTAACCAACGCTTGCGATTGACGTCACCGATACCGATATCGCTATCTTCTGGCGAAATATTCATATCACCCATAATCAAAACGCGATCCGTCGGCGTGAATGTCTTGTCTAGATAGCGCATTAAATCGGCATAAAATGCGCGTTTAGCAGGGAACTTAGTTTCATGATCAATGCTTTCCCCCTGCGGGAAATAGCCATTGATGATATGCCACAATTCACCATCAATTCGGTAGGCCGCATGGATCACACGGCGTTGTGCATCCTCATCGGCCCACGGCCAACCTTTCTGCACAAACTCAGGCGCTTGCTTACTTAATAACGCCACACCGTAATGACTCTTCTGGCCAAAGAACTCAGCGTGATAACCCAGCGCCTCGATATCTGCCAAGGGGAATACTTCATCGTGAGCCTTAGTCTCTTGAAGGCCAATAACGTCGGGGGCTAACTGATCACGAATGGCTTCTAGTTGATGCGGACGAGCACGCACACCATTGATATTAAAACTTACAATCTTGGCCATTAGACGATCCTTAAATTTCTAAGGCCATGATGATAGGAATAACTACGTCAGAATGGAACCGTTAGTTGGGTAGTGGTTTTGGAAGTGTTTTAGTATTTGATGCTTTAAGGGCGGCTTAGTCGGTTTATCGCATAGCTAGATTGCTGTATGAAAACAATGGTTGGATTTTTTACTATACCGCGAGCGTTGCGGGCGCTTTTCAAAATTGTGCCAGATAGGTATCCTCTATGCCTTCTTACAATAATCAATAAACTGAACAAAACGACCTGCCATTTTCTTTATGGCAAGAGTCGACACCATCGACAAGGGACTAACGCGATGAACTTAGTAAAATCCTCTCAAGGATTGCAACTCAATACCCCAGGAATTGGCAAAACCCTCGTTTTTACCCCAAACACCGAAGATGATGCTCTTATTCTAGAAAGAGCTGCCAAAGAAGGGTACTACTACCCGCTAATGGCATTGAAGCACCTCAGTGCTTTATCCACCGGTTTAACCGGTAAAACCAATGTATTCATCCCCAATATCAATGACTATAAAACCAACAGCTTTCAGCAAGTGGTGGTGTTTGTTCCTGGTATTGTAGCTACTGTAGAGCGTCGCCCTGACGATGTGTTAGCGATTACGCGTCTGGATCTAAGTGATGAGTACAAGAGTATTGCTCGGGGGAGTGAGCAGAAGCCGGGGGTGTATAGTGTGACTAAGGATGGTGGTGCTATCAAAGTGCAATATAGGAATAACGGCCGAATCACATCCCAAGACGAGCGCAAGGTAGTCATAGCGCACACAAACTATTCTTTACCGCAGCAAGCTGCTGTAGAGGCCGTGAAGAGGCTCGAACCCATGTTCGGTGGGAGTGCCGAGTTAAAGTGCGACTTTGATTTATTTTTCTCCCCTCTGGGTAATAAACTCAATGGTATGCGTAATTATAACCCGGATGTTGTGAATAAAACCTATGGTTTTTCAGGGTTGTTAGCAGACGCTATGGAGCAGTCCAGTAATAAGAAAGGTGTTGAGTGGGCTTCCGAACGAGCTGGATCGGTAGTCCTCACGCAAGCTCTGATTACCTTGGCAGCTAAAAATCTCTCCTATGAAGAACCGAAACACATAGTGAAAATGTGCTGGGCAACCTCAGATCCTCGACCAGCGTTTCAAGCGGCCACTCAAATGGGTATGCTGGTAGATAAAAACCTCCTCAGAAGCAATAGCCATGTCAAAGCGGCATTGAGCGCCACGATAGGGAATGCACAAAGAGCCGCAGACAGAAATGACCCTTACAGCTGGGACGACTACGGTAGGGAATTGGCCAATGGAACTATGGCGACCAATACTATTATTGGAATTGGAGCATTAGCGGGTGGTGCTGTTACTGGCTCTCCTTTATTAGCTACTGTGGGAACGATAACTGGAAGTCTTGGGGCGCTTCAGTTTGCCTATAACAAGGTAAAAGCCTACATGGATGGTAAATGATGAAAATTCTGGATTGGCTTAAATTCTTTCCTTTCTCAATTGAGCAAGACAGTATTAATAAGCCGACTGAGATTCGCGGTCCATATTTTCCAACGCCTAGATTAAGCGAATGGCGGTTAGGCGATTTGTACTTTTATTTTGAGGCTCCATGGTCTCACCCAGTGTTTAGTTTCGATGGTAGTGGATCAAAGGTCGGAGCAATTAAACCGGGGCGTACAAATATACTCACTGGTAATTGTGAACGTGTTTACGGCGGTGCGAGTGAAAACTGGGATCTAGATTTTTTTTACGAAAATACTTGGTATTTTGTGGGCCCTTGGTTTTCTGGCAACAAAGCTTCCTTGACGGCACAGGCGATTTTGGTTTCCGCCAGTAGGGGTTCCGGGTTTACTGAATCAAACTTGTTTCACCCTAGAGTGTTTGAAGAGGTTATTGCCAATTATCTTGATAAAACATATGGCTATGATCGGTCAGGTAAGAAACCGCATTATCGAGGCCCGTTAAACTGGCGAGTATTGCCAATTTCATTGAGCCTCCAGGCTGTCGTGTGTGATATTCATCAGATACACAATGGGAGCAGAGAAAATCCTAGCGTGTCACGTTTAGTTTTTTTTCCTGTTTCTAAGCATCAGTTTGTTCGAGTGCTCTTTGATTTTGGCGGCATAAGCATTCACGACGAAATTAGAGCCAAACCACTTTTCGCACTTTGCGATTCAATAATCGATTCAATGCGTTTAGAGGTTGGAGCATCGACTCAGGCTGAATGGGATAAGGTAAAGGCAATTTGCCCTGACATGTCCCTTACTGAGAGCTTTGGTGAATTACCGTGGCCATTAATAAAAGAGAAGCCAAACAAAAAGCCAAAAGAACGAGACATCACCCCTAGTGATGAAGCAAAAAGGATGCCTTTTAAGCCGTAATGGTTGTTATCGTTTTTTTCTTGAAACGGGTGTTATGTTGATGGGGCGTAATGCTCCCCCTCTTAGAGGTAAACAAAGTAAAACTTGCTGAGCTTCAATCAATTTAAATAAAAACTGCAAAACGATTAATGCTCTCCTGTATTTAATCTGTTTCATCCTAGAGTTTTACAATCGACTTCAACCCTATACACTCCGCCTCAAGATTTTTGTCGTTCGACGTTACCACATAGGTAGGGATGATTATGCTGTTAAAAGTTTTAAGAAATGGTTTAGGGTTGATTTTCGTCTTTGTTAGCTGGCTGACGAATCCAAAACCTATGAAGCGCAGCGAGGCCGATCAGGCTGCTGTGCAGGCAAAAGCAAAAGATTTGGCGCTCTATCAGCTCTACGCTTGTCCTTTTTGTTTAAAGACTCGTCGTGCGATGCATCGTTTGAATGGTGATATTGAAAAGCGAGACATCAAACACCTTCAAAATCGCGAGGCATTAGAAACTCAAGGCGGTCGTGTGAAAGTCCCTTGCTTGCGCATAGGTGAGGGCGAAAATGCCCAATGGCTCTATGAGTCGAGTGATATTATTCAGTATTTGGATGGTTTGTTCTCTAAGCAAAAATCGATCTGAGGCTTCATCTAGTTTGTTACAGGTTGATTGCGGTGTGAATCGTATACCGTAATCACCCACCGCCTGCATGGATACGCAACCCTTGAGCGTTAAGGGCATATTGTCTACACTGGCGCACTTTTCATTAAGCTAATTTTTTAGGTCACCACCATGAACGATACAGCCTCTCAGCCAGCCTTACCTGATCATCTTTCGAGCAATCCTCGCAGTCCGCATTATGTGAAGGAAGTTTTCGAGCACAATATCGGTATTCGTTTAAATGGCAAAGAGCGCAATGATGTTGAGGAATATTGCATTAGCGAAGGTTGGATTAAAATCGCGTCGCCAAAGGCTTTGGATCGCCGTGGACAACCGCTTTTGATGAAGTTAAAAGGCACGGTTGAAGCGTTTTATATTTAATATCCATTGTAAAACCCAAAGCAGCAACGTCTTTGGGTTTTACGTCCAAGCCAGTATTCTAATCTTAAAGCTTAAGCACTCGTCTTAGGTTTAATCTGCTCCATAAACACCGCAAAACGGCTACTACCATCACTGTTTAAATGATGCGCGTGGATTTTACTCATGGTGCCTTTTTGGCAGTAGAGCAAGTATCGTCCGGCTTCTGGCAGGGTGTTTACGCGTCCTTCCAGTTCGAAGAAGGGGATCTCAATGACGGTGTTGTTGGTTAGTGTTAGGGGTGCTTCTTCAATTTCATTGGGATGGCGAATATCAACGATGATGTCACTAACGCTTGGGGTGTTAACGATTTCAACGTTTTCTAATCCGCTCTCACTACCATTTAAAACTTCATCAATGCGCTGGTAAGAGGCTTTTTGTAAGGCTGTTTCTAATACACCCATATCAAAGGCTTTCTCAGCTTCTTCTACACGTGCGCGATCACCGACGGTGGTTGGGTTGATTGAAATGACACCACAGTATTCTGGCATGCGAGCAGCGAAGGTTTCGGCACCAATACGACGGGTAATATTGATAATGTCTTGCTTATCCATGGCAGCTAACGGGCGTAAGACCATGTGATCGCATACGCGGTCGATGACGGCGAGATTGGTAATGGTTTGACTGGCAACTTGAGCAACTGCTTCGCCGGTAACGATGGCAGGCAGTCGCAAGCTATCGGCAACGCCTGAGGCTGCACGCAGCATCATACGTTTAAGCACAACGCCCATCTGACTGGTTTCTACCTTGGTTAAAATCTCAGTAACAACGTCTTCGAATGGCACGGTGACGAATTTAACGCGATGGCTTTCACCGTAGGTGCTCCACAGATAGTGGGCTACCTGTTTCACGCCAATTTCATGGGCACTGCCTCCTAAGTTGAAGAAGCAGAAATGTGTTTTCAGTCCGCGGCGAGTCATTAAGTAACTGGCCACTACGGAATCAAACCCTCCAGAAATAAGGGATAAAACCTCACCTTGGCTGCCGAGAGGGTAGCCGCCAAGCCCTTTAATGTTGTTGGTAACTACCTGAACCTTATCGTTGCGAATCTCGGCGTGCACGGTTACTTCTGGGTTCTTTAGAACCACTTTTAGTGCGCCGGTTTCTTTTAAAAATCCACCGCCCATATATTTTTCAGCGTCGTTGGAGGTGAAGTCATGAATCCCTGAGCGCTTAATGCGAACGCAGAACGTTTTGCCTGACACTCGTTCGGCGTAGACATCGCGAACGCGCTGATAAGCCTCGTCGAGGGTTTCAAAAAGATATTCAGAGACTTCGAGGGAAAAGCCGATGCCAGGGGTGTGGCTTAATATCTGAACAACCTTACGGTGGGTTGCTTCGTCATCATGATTGACTAAAACAATGAGGCTATCCCAGCGATTTTGTACATCCGCAGAGATTCCCTGTTTACGTATTAGGGTTTGTAAATTAGCCCGTAAAATCTTCGTCATCTGTTTTCTAACGGATGTCGACTTAATGGTGATTTCAGGAAATAGCTTAATTACGAACTTCATCATGTTAGGGACCGGACGTGCCAAAAAGTGGGCGATTATAGCCCAGTTCTTACAACAGTGGCAGGTTTGCCCAATCGGCTTTACGAAAGTCAGTAATTGGCGGATTCTGGCGTTGGTAATTATGCCTTTGTCATTCTAACTTCTATCTGCGCGCGATAGTCTTAAGACGAGAAGTAAAGACTGTGTGAAACAATAAACTGAAGGAGTAGAACATGAGCAAACGCATAGCATTAGTTACCGGCGGTACTGGTGGTTTGGGGAAGGCCATCTGCAAGCAGTTATCGGATGATGGCTATCAGGTGATAGCTGGATATTACTCTGGTGGTAATCATGACAAAGCACAAAAATTTCAGGAAGAAATGAAGGCTGAAGGATATGACATCGCACTTGCGTACGGCAATATTCGCGATTGGGCGTCTTGCGAAGCATGTATAGAAGGTATTCGTAAAGACTTCGGCACGGTCGATGTATTGGTTAATAACGGTGGTATCACGCGCGATACTACGTTGCGAAAAATGACTCCAGAACATTGGGATGATGTTATCGCTACCAACTTGACGTCGGTTTTCTACATGACACGTTTGGTTATCAATGACATGTTGGCTAAAGGCTGGGGGCGCATTGTTAATATCAGCTCCATTAACGGCGAAAAAGGTCAGTTTGGTCAGGCGAACTATTCAGCAGCAAAAGCCGGTATGTATGGTTTCACGAAGGCGGTTGCGCAAGAAGTGGCAGGAAAGGGAGTGACGGTAAATACCGTGTCTCCGGGCTATATCGCCACCAGTATGATTATGGATGTGCCAGAAGAAATTCGTGAAACCATCCGTAAAGATATCCCAGTTGGTCGCTTTGGCGAGCCAGAAGATATTGCTCGTGTGGTTAGCTTTTTAACGGCTGAAAGCGCTGGCTTTATTACCGGTGCAAATATTTCCGCCAACGGCGGCCAGTACATGCATTAACGGTTAGTTGGTTAGTCTGCGCTGAGCCTGAGTGCATGTTTTTCTGACTCGCCGTGAATCCATCCGTGGAGGCTTGGTTTTGCCATCCATGGCAAAAAAACGGTCAGATCAACATGCACTCAAACTCTACGACCAAATACTCTAGCGGCTTAAAGCTCGTCAGGAATTCTCATACCTAACCGCCGGTCTTGCCATGTAATCCCGTCAGCATCTTTGCTAGTTATTAAAGCTCTGGCTTAATCTTCTTATGACGTGCGCTGGCATGACGTTCGCGCATTTCCGTATCAATATAACGATCTGTCGTTGCCATGCTGGCGTGCCCAGCGTCCTCGCGGACATGCTCTTTGGGTCTGAATTTCACATCCTCAGAAATTCCGGTGTGACGCAGCCAGTGGACGGTCGCTACGCGTAGCTCTCGTGCCTCTTCTTCTAGGCCATCGGATTTCATTCTATCTAACGCACGATCGAAGCAGGCTTGTACCATGTAGCGAATTTGACGAGTGCTAGTCACTGGGCCGCGTCCACGTAATTTAGCCACAAGCGGCGTTTGCTCGCCGACATAGGGGAGAGGTGGAAGCCCAAGATGGGTGCGGTAGCGTCTCAGCGTTTTTAGCATGTCGTCGGATACTGTTACCATGCGTGCTTTGTTGCCTTTACCAACAACTCGCAGCCACCAATTGCCATCCTGATCTTTTTGGAAGTCACCCATTACCGGAGCGGAGCGTTCATCGGCAACTAATTCCGATATTCGTAAATACATCCCGAACAAACAGTTCATAACAAATAAGGTGCGCTCGTGCTCGGCAGGGTGTTCCGTGGCTAATTGCTCGGTGGTTTCTAAAATAAAGTCCCATTGCATGTTCGATAAGCGGCGCACAGGTTCTTGGTAGGCATGGCGCTGTAAGAATTTACTTTTTTGGCGAATTAAGGCGACGGGATTAACTTTTAAATAATCTTCTTGCAGCAAAAAATTAAAGTAAGTCGACAGTACGGCGAATACAGATTGCAGTGATTTCTGCGAAAGTGCGGTTGATGACATGCGTCCTATCTTATCGGCCTTACTCACGAAAGGCCGCCATATAGTGCTGGCCGTGCGCTCATCTTCAGGGCCAGTGAAGCGAGCCGCTTGTCGGTCGCCCGTCCATGCCTTCGGTGGATCTTGGCAGAAGTGAATATAGGCTTCTATATCTTGGCGACCTAGATCTGTCAGTGTGACTTTTTGAATTAGCCAGCACCATTGCAATAAACGTTCGATTTCACGGCGATAGCTATTAAAGGTTGCGCCGCTGCCGTTATACGCCGTTAAAAAGGTTAGGGAATGGATAAGATCATCAAAAGCACCAGGAAGCTTTTCAAGCTCAGGAATTCGCTTCATTGTTTTGCGCGCGTAGGCGAGAGGGCTGCCTATATATTCAAGTTGATCGATAACCGGCTGTGGTGCTGTGGAGTTTGGTGCTTTAGACATGCAAAAACCCGAGATAGGCGTTAAGTGGCGTTTGCGTTAGAGTACGCCACTCTAGGTTGCCGTTCAAATTATCGGAAATAGCTACGGGAGAATATTGAGGAAGAGGCTGATCACTTAAGGTAACTCTTTAGAATCGACAGTACCTCATCAACTTCTGTTGCGCGCTGCTCTGGTGAGAGGTCATTAGCCCCTAAGTGTTCGCGAATATGGCTATTAAGTACTTCCGTCATCAAGCCATTTACCGCACCACGTATGGCGGCGATTTGCTGCAGTACCGCAGTACAGTCGGGAGCGCCTTCCAGTACGCGTTCAAGTGCTTCCGCTTGCCCTTTGATTTTACGCACTCGTGTTAACAGAGGTTTTTTAGATTCAGTAAGGTGCGACATTTTATTTTCCGATTGCGTTGCTTCTGGTTGAAAATAGTATACTGGGGTACAGTATATGAATCATAGAGAATTAAGAAGTAATTGCATGACATCCACACACGATATTGACTCGCTCAAACACACCCATATATTCGACGAAGGCAATCCTCTGGCAGAGCGAAATACTCGCTGGGCGGTGTATTTAACGCTGGTAATGATGGTAGCGGAGATATCTGGGGGCTGGATCTATAACTCCATGGCTCTGCTCGCCGATGGTTGGCATATGAGCTCACATGCGTTGGCGCTCGGCCTTTCGGTCTTTGCCTATGCTGCTGCACGCCGTTTAGCTAACGATAAACGGTTTGCATTCGGCACATGGAAAATAGAGGTGTTAAGTGGCTTTGCTAGTGCCTTATTCTTAGTCGGTATTGCCGCTTTAATGCTATTTCAATCAGTGGAGCGTTTATTGTCGCCACAGCCCATTCATTACAACGAAGCGATTTCAATTGCTGCCTTGGGCTTGTTGGTAAACCTTATCTGCGCTTGGTTACTAAAAGATGATCATCACCATCATCATGGGCATGACCATCATCACGGGCACGACCACTCGCACGATCATCATAAAGATCTTAATTTGCGTGCGGCCTATATTCATGTGCTTACCGACGCCGCGACATCTGTACTGGCGATTATCGCTTTGTTTGGCGGCAAGTTATGGGGCGCTGATTGGCTGGATCCCATTATGGGTATTGTCGGTGCTGGCTTGGTAGCTATCTGGGCCGTCGGTTTATTGAAAGAAACTGGACGTGTTTTGCTAGATGCTGAAATGGATGCTCCTGTGGTGGAAGAGGTTAGAGAAGTCATTGAGGATATCGACTTCGATATCGAAATTACGGATTTGCACGTATGGCGAGTAGGTAAGGGGAAGTATTCTTGCATTTTGGCTGTTGCAACGAAGGCCGATACCAGTGCTGATTTTATTCGCGAGAAGCTGAGCATTCATGACGAATTAGTGCATGTTACTGTTGAGATTAACCGAATTTAGTTAATCAGGCAGGGTAAACCGCAAAATAAAAATGGCAGCTCAACGCTGCCATTTTTTGTTTATATAATGTTGCGCACTTATCTACCTTTGCGCATTGCAGCGCGTATTTTTATAGTTCCCACTAAGCGGCTGATCGGCGAAAAATGACGAATGCTAAAGGCCAGAAATTTGGTTTGCAGGCCTGGGATGATGACCAGCTTATTCGAATTGAGGCCGGATAATATCTCAGCTACACATTGATCAATGGTCAGTTTCGAGTTTCGTGCTAGTTCGATAGCACAACATGCAGATACGGATCTAAGTAAAATTGATATTAACGAAAGCGAAGTTGAAGTGATCGGCGCCATTGTGTTTGGTTCTGATCAAGGCTTGGTCGGACAATTTAATGAAGATATCGCCCAATTTGCACTTACAACGTTGGCTAAGCTACCTGGCCAACCAACCATTTGGACGGTAGGCGAACGAGTACAAACTCGGTTAGCCGATGCACCAACCAAGCTAGGTTCTACTTATAATTTGCCGACCAGCGTCATCGGAATAGCGCCTTTAATTGGCCATCTTGTCGCGCAAATTCAACAGGCGACCGAACGCCAAGAAAATAATCAAAAGGGCAGTAATAGTCCTTATAACACGTCATATGGCATCTATGTTTTTCACAATCGCCCAACATCAGGCGCACTTTATGAGCCGACGCTGCAGCGATTATTACCACTTGATCAGCAATGGCTACAAAGCCTAGCGGAGATCGAATGGCCAAATAGTCATCGGCCAGAGATACTTTGCCCCATTGGCAAAGCCGAGCGTCAGGTGAATATTCGAACCAGAAGAGCTCTTATTCGGGAGTATTTGTTTATTTCGATATTTCGCGCCTGTGCCGAATCACTCGCCAGCGAAAATGCCAGCCGGTTATCCGCCATGCAACGAGCTGAAAAGAATATCGACGAACTGCAAGAAAAGCTGGGGCGCGAATTTAATAGGCTGCGCCAAAGCGCGATAGATGAAGAGTTGTTTGATGTGCTGGCCGGGTATGAATTGTTAGCTCATAGACATTAGATATGTATTAGCTAGCCATTAACTATGAACTAAACGGCATTTCCCGCACCTTACTTAAATCTGGAAATAAACTCTTTACTATGGTATTCCTGTTGTAGGTAACACAATTCCGGTCGCATCAGGGTTCCGGCACGTTAGTTTTAACAAACAGGAGGCATCAGATGTCGATTTCAGAATTAGATAAAGAGCTTAATAAAGATAGTCTCAATACTCTATCCAGCTTCGAAGCTGGCGGTAAAACCTACCATTATTACAGCCTGCCCAAAGCCGCAGAAACGCTCGGCGATTTGAACCAACTACCTTTCTCGCTCAAAGTGCTCACCGAAAATTTACTCCGCAATGAAGACGGTACCACAGTAGAGCGCAAGCACATTGATGCTATGGCGAAATGGCTGAAAGACCGCAAATCAGACACCGAAATTCAATTCCGCCCCGCGCGCGTGCTGATGCAAGATTTTACCGGTGTGCCCGGCGTAGTCGACCTTGCCGCCATGCGTGCTGCCGTGGAAGCGGCGGGCAAAGATCCCGCAATGATCAACCCACTCACTCCGGTAGATTTGGTGATCGACCATTCAGTCATGGTTGATCACTTCGGTGATGCATCCGCCTTTAAAGATAACGTAGCCATTGAGATGGAACGTAACCAAGAGCGTTACGAGTTTTTGCGTTGGGGCCAGCATGCGTTTAATAACTTCCGGGTCGTGCCACCGGGTACCGGTATCTGCCACCAAGTTAACCTCGAATACTTAGGCAAAACGGTCTGGCATAAAGACATTGGCGACAAAACAGTGGCTTACCCAGATACATTAGTGGGTACGGATTCTCATACCACCATGATCAATGGGCTGGGCATTCTTGGCTGGGGCGTGGGCGGCATTGAGGCTGAAGCTGCCATGCTCGGCCAGCCGGTATCCATGTTGATCCCTGAAGTAGTGGGCTTTAAGGTCAGCGGTAAACTCAAAGAGGGCATAACCGCCACCGACCTAGTACTAACCATTGTCGAAATGCTGCGTAAAAAAGGCGTTGTTGGTAAATTCGTCGAATTTTATGGTGACGGCTTGCAAGATATGCCCGTGGCCGATCGAGCGACCATTGCCAATATGGCACCGGAATACGGCGCGACATGCGGCTTCTTCCCGGTAGATGAGCAAACCATCAAATACATGCGCCTAACCGGTCGTGAAGAAAGCCAGCTGGAGTTGATCGAAGCCTACGCCAAAGCTCAAGGGTTATGGTGTGAGCCGGGACATGAGCCTATCTATACCGACAAGCTTGAACTGGATATGGGCGAAGTGGAAGCAAGCCTTGCTGGCCCTAAACGACCGCAAGATCGTGTCGCTTTAAAAAACATGAAAGCGTCGTTTGAATTATTGATGGCAACCGCCGAAGGCCCAGCGCAAACCCAAGAAACCAAACTCGATTCCGAAGGTGGCCAAACCGCGGTCGGCATTCACGACAGCTATGAGCACACTTCCAGTCAGCCGCTAGAAATGAAAGGCGTTAAATCGCGATTAAATCCCGGGGCTGTGGTCATCGCCGCTATTACTTCTTGTACCAATACCTCGAACCCAAGTGTAATGATGGCTGCCGGTTTGATTGCCCAAAAAGCCGTCGAGAAAGGCCTTAAAACACAGCCTTGGGTTAAAACCTCGCTGGCGCCAGGTTCTAAGGTAGTCACCGACTATCTAAAAGTCGCGGGGCTAGATACTGACCTAGATAAACTTGGATTTAATTTAGTGGGTTACGGTTGCACCACCTGTATTGGTAACTCTGGCCCATTGCCCGATGAGGTTGAGAAAGCCATAACCGACGGCGACCTGACCGTGGCGTCAGTGCTCTCAGGTAATCGTAATTTCGAAGGGCGCGTGCATCCGCTGGTAAAAACCAACTGGCTGGCATCACCACCATTGGTTGTTGCTTACGCCTTAGCCGGCAACGTACAGATAGACCTGACCAAAGAGCCGCTCGGCATTGATTCAGACGGCGAGCCTGTGTACCTGAAAGACTTATGGCCACGCCAGCAGGAAGTGGCTGACGCGGTTGCTAAAGTAAACACCGAGATGTTCCACAAAGAATACGGCGCCGTGTTCGATGGTGATGCCATATGGCAGGGGATCGAATTCCCGAAAAGCAAAGTGTATGACTGGACTGACAACTCCACCTATATCCAGCACCCACCATTCTTTGAAGGGCTGCGAGAAGAGCCTGATGCGATTAGCGATATCAAGAATGCCAATATTCTGGCCTTGCTGGGTGACTCGGTAACTACCGACCACATCTCACCAGCGGGTTCCTTTAAGCCGGATACTCCTGCGGGCAAATACCTGCAAGCCAATGGCGTCGAACCAAAAGACTTCAACTCTTATGGCTCGCGTCGTGGTAATCATCAAGTCATGATGCGCGGCACCTTCGCCAATGTGCGCATAAGAAACGAAATGCTCGACAATGTGGAAGGTGGCTACACCAAGTTCATCCCCACCGGCGAGCAGATGGCTATTTACGATGCCGCGATGAAATACCAAGAGCAGAAAACGCCGTTGGTTATTATTGCCGGTAAAGAATACGGCACCGGCTCCAGTCGCGACTGGGCCGCCAAAGGCACTCGTTTGTTGGGCGTTAGCGCCGTGGTCGCAGAATCTTACGAACGGATTCACCGGTCTAACCTGATTGGAATGGGCGTCATGCCGTTACAGTTTCCTGAAGGCACCAATCGCAAAACCCTCAAGCTGACCGGTGAAGAAACCATCTGCATCGAAGGCTTATCGGGTGAAATCACCACAGGGCAAACCCTAAAAATGACCATCACCTACAAAGATGGCTCAACCACAACCTGCGACCTAAAATCGCGGATAGATACCGCCAATGAAGCCGTGTACTTCAAACACGGTGGTATTTTGCATTATGTGGTGAGGGAAATGCTTAAGTCTGCCTCAATATCTGAATAAAAGATCGGGTAGGGGAAGGCGATTAAAGCCCAGTGAGATTTAGCTTGCTGGGCTTTTTAGCTCTAGTCGATTGGTTTGAGCAGGCTTCGACTTCTCAAATTTCTAATAAGCTGAGTAGCAAGACGGCACCTTACATAATCTCTTTACGAAAAAAATAACTCGATTCCTAGCCCGGCGTTTCGATCAGGCGTACCCAAGGTGACAGAATATTGAGTCTCGCGGCGGCAAGTTTCAGGCAGACCAATAAAGGCACGGCAATAAGTACTCCAACAGCACCCCAGAGCCAGCCCCATAATACCACCCATAGTATTAATATCAGCGGATTCAGGCGCATGTTACGTCCCAATAGGGAAATCCTAAACAAAACCCCGAATTCCTCCATAGCAAATAAGAATCATTCGCATATATGGCCGATTACCTTTTAGGGTGTTACAGCAGACTGACAAGTTTTGGCTTGGTGATATTTAGATGTTTATGCTGGTATCGAAGCGCGGGATAATTTCGGTTAGTACTAGAGTCCCATCAGGCCGACGGCGTAAGGCAGTTATTGAAAGATTGTGGCCAAATCTTTCCTTACTCCAACGACCGTTTCGAATAGCTGCAAACTTAGCTTTGCCGCTAGTGCGTTTTTTTTGAAACGTCGTTTGGTTGGGTTATTCTAAAGATTCTTTGATGTTCATCCGGCAACCGGCGAAAAGCTGACCATGCGTTTTTTGAATCGTCCAAATAGCCCAAGGGTAGTTTCGTAGGCTTCTGCCAAGCTGGTAAAGGGAAGAGGAGTATTGCCATCGTCTGGGTCACCTAGCGCTAAAGATGTTAGATCAGACAAGTTTTCAATATGTTCCGTGGTGTCTTGCGGGACTGCAGTAAAACCTTCTTCTGCAGTGGAGTCCGGCGCTATGCTCTCCTCCATCATCTTTATCGAGACCGCAGTGGACGATGGGATATCCTCGGCGATACGGTGCGCAAATTCCATTAATTTAGGTTCGGCGGGCATGAGGAGCAGTGCGTCTTCATGTGCATTATTTTGCACTCTCAAAATTCTCCCCAGAACTTGTCGAAAATACAATTCCGTCTTGACTCTAGTAAGGTGACAGCACACCTGTAAACGCGGAATATCAGTCCCTTCGCTAATCATTCCTACCGAAACAATCCATTTGGTGTTCGCATTACGAAATTGTTGAATTGCCTGCTGGGAGTCTTCATGCATGTAGGTAACTATGGCCGGAATCTCTCCACAGATGTTTTCTAAAATTGTAGCGATGAGCATGGCATGCTCTACTGAAGCCGCCACAATAAGTCCACCCGCGTTGGGATTGGACTTCCTAATTGAGCTTAGGCTTTTCTGACTAAGTTCTATTAAGTATTGAATGAGCGTTCTGTTTTCAAGAAGTTGCTGGTAGGTGCAATGCGAGCTCTTTAGGAGATCATTAATCGAACGATACACATCCTCCTTGCCTTCGCATTTCACGGAAATTTTTTCATTGTCAATGCCGGTAATTCTAGGAGTGCGGCACACGCCATCCTTGATTGCTTGCGCCAAGCCGTAGGTATAGTCGCAATGGACCGTTCCTTCATGACATTAGGACGTCAATGCAATAGGGATGCGATCCGAACGCCATGGAGTGCCCGTCAGCGCAAGACTATATGTCGCATTACCTTGAATATGCTGGATGATTTTTTGGCCCCAGGCATTGGCGTTACCGAGATGATCGCCTGCGCAGTGGTGTATTTCATCAAATATCACCAGCGTACGGTGCGACGTCAGTAGTGACCAGAACGTTTGGTCGAGGTTGAGCATGGATTGATAGGTCAGCACATGGCCTTTCGCTCCCAACAGTCCATCCAATCGATATCCGAGAACGCCCTCCAATGTGGCCTGAAAGGAGCTGGAAACATTGATGGAAGGGGAGAAGCAGAACACTAGATCAATCTCACCACTATTCAGTAGTTTTTTCGCAACGGTAGACGCCATGAAAGTTTTACCTGCACCAGGCGTGGCCAGACAGAGAAAGTGGGCTTGACCATTACGGTACCGAGATAAACAGCGTGACACAGCTTCACGCTGCCAACGTCTTAACTTCATAAGGGGTTACCGCAAATTGTTCGATGAGAGAAGACTTTCCAATGCCTTGATTTTTCCGAGGAGCAGGGCGCTACGTTCCCTTGCCTCAGCATAAAGAGACTGTGCTTCTTCGCTGAATTCAGGCAATTCTTTACAAAGAGATTCGTATTCCTCTGCCTCGCCCAATGCACACAACATGTCGGATCGGTGCTTGCTGAGTCTCTCACGTAATGCCGCGACAGGTTTTTTGGGCGGAATCTCTTTGGGTTTTGCTTTTGCTAGTGCTTTTACTGGCGGGGCAGCTTTGGGTGGCAAAGTAGAGAGTGCACTGGCCGGCTTCTTTATACTGGAATACTGAGATCTAAACTTTTGCGTAAGCTGGTATTTAGGCCAACCACCATCGTCTGGCAATTTCTCCATTAGTCCCGCTTTCATCAAACGCACCATATTTCGATAGACAAACTGTCTCGCCGGCTTCTTACTTCTGTGCGGACTTTCTGGGCGATCCAGATAGTATGTCGTCAGCATCGCTACCGTGAAGGAGTCTCCTTGTAGCGCGGTGAGCGCATGAAGGAGTTCGGGTTTTATCTGAATCGTACTCATGAGGTATTTTGTCGCGTGTGTTGTCTCGAATTTCGCGACATTCTGCATTGTCTCTATCATCGAGACAATGAAACCGTCCTCCTACTCACCTCATTACGATAAACTGCGCGCTTGGATGAAGCAAAAGCGGGAGGAGAGCGGTTTGTCCTTAAGAGCGGTCTCCGAGGAATTAGGCCGTCATCATTCTGTGATCGGCAAGATGGAGCAGGATCGCCGCAAGATCGAGCTTTTAGAATTTGTAGAGTACTGTCGTGTCATCGGTGCCGATCCTCATGAAGGACTTGACGTAATGCTCTCAAAAATCCGCTGAAAACGGAGCTTCACTTTCCATGCACAGTTACAGCGTGCTAGCCGCAGTTAGACCTAGCCAAATCAATAATGACTATGTGTATCTAATCCCCCTCATTCGTTCCCTTCCCGGACCTCAGAGCACAATCATACTGAATCGCCCGGTTTTGATTTGGGTCAAGCTCTTAAGTGTAGGTTTGAACCATTATGTAATTGGGTTATCCTATGTAGAGATTGATCTTAATTTGGGCTGATGTGTGACTTCAAAATATACCAACAAAAGGCGCCTTCTTTGGGTGTTCATCGCGCTACTGGCCTATTCGGTCCAGTCGTTAGCGTTTGTCGGTACCATGGATAATCCAGCATCTGCTCCTGCTGACCAAATGATGAGCGGGTGTCATGGTGACCACGATAAGTCGGTCAAACCCCACAGTGATAATACCCCTGCAGATTGTTGTGAGGATGGCTGTACTATGATGGGCTGTCACACCGCCAGCGCTCTTGTCGGCAGCCTGAACACTCCTGTATTTAACGTGCGTCAAATGCAAAGTCAGAATGTTAACTTGGGTTTAGTCGCAAAATTATCCAGCTCCCTCTATCGTCCCCCAATTCTCCGCTAACACAGGATTAGTCCGTCTACAGTCGGACCGTTAGCGGGGGCATTTGCCCTCAAAAATTTCATGCTCCGATTAATGGAGCCGAATATCGAGGGTATTCTCGTGAATCTTTTATCCAAAAGTCTAATTCTATTTGTTTTTGCCGTTCTGGCTGCCTGTTCTGCGTCTGAAGCGCCAAAGGCGCAGGAAGGAATTGCGCTTGAAGTCTTCAAAAGTCCAACCTGTGGGTGTTGTGGTAAGTGGGTCACTCATCTTGAGGAATCGGGCTTTAACACCACCGTTCGAAATCAAAACTCGCTTGATAGCATTAAGAAAAAGCTGGGTGTTCCCGCCAATATGCAAACTTGCCATACCGGAGTGAGTGCGGATGGTTACTTTTTTGAAGGGCATATTCCTGCCAAATTCATCACAGCTTTTTTAGCTAACCCTCCTGAAAACGCCGCTGGATTGGCCGTGCCTGGTATGCCAGCCGGAAGTCCGGGAATGGAAATGGGCGATCGTTTTAACCCATACAGTGTGATTCTGGTGAAAAAGGACGGTACTACCGAGGTATATGCCGAAGTCGCGTCCCTTGAGGAGCAACATCAATGATCGGCAATTCACAATACAAAATACGCCCTTTGTGCGTGGCGCTCGCGCTAGTTTGGAGCGGCATTTCAGTCGATTTGCATGCTGAGCAATACAGTTTGCTGGAGGCCATCGAAAAAGCACAATCACAGGACCCATGGCTCGATGGGAGCCGGTTTCGTGAGGAAAGCTTAGAGTCTTTGAGTATTAGTGCGGGCACACTTCCCGATCCGACGGTCAGTCTCGGGATTGCTAATTTACCTATCGATAGCTTCGATTTTGCGCAGGAAGGAATGACGCAGTTTAAGGTGGGTGTTAGCCAAATGTTTCCGCGGGGCAAGACACTGGCCCTGCGCCAGGAAAAGTTAGAAAAAATGAGCCAAATGCAGCCGCTTGTTCGGGAGGATAGAAGGGCACAAGTGTCGGTGACAGTGGCTCAGCTTTGGCTGGAGGTGTATCGCAGTCAAAAGACCATCGCATTAATAGAGCAAGATCGAAGCTTGTTCGAGCATCTTGTCGATGTGGCGCAGTCGAGTTACACCACGGCATCTGGACGAACTCGGCAGCAAGATCTGATTCGGGCGCAGCTTGAATTGACCCGTTTGGAAGACCGTTTGACGATGCTGAGACAACGACGGGAATCGCAATTGGCACAATTGGGGGAGTGGTTGGCAGATTCCAGCTATGAACTGGATATCGAAATGCCGAGCAATTTGGGAGCTGGACATCTCAACGATCCCCTGATTAATGAAATTGAGACAGACATAAGGGCTCAAAAACTCGCACAAATATTGATGGCACACCCAAAAATTCGAAGTGTTGACCAGAAAATCAGCGCCGAAGAATCGGGAGTGAAACTGGCGAAGCAAAGCTATAAGCCACAATGGGGAATCAATGCTAGCTATGGGTATCGTGATGCCGATCCAATGGGTAATGATCGAGCCGATTTTTTCTCTGTTGGGGTGAGTTTGGATGTACCGCTATTCACCGGTAAGCGTCAAGACAAACAAGTGCAAGCGGCAGTCGCAGAACGCGAAGCTATTAAAACCGAACGTACCTTGGTGCTACGTCAATTGCGTTCAGGCTTTGAAACGGCCGAAAGTCAGTACCGCCGCTTACTCGATCGACGAGAACTCTACCGCTCACGGCTCTTGAAAGAAATGTCTGAGCAGGCGGAGGCTTCATTGACAGCCTACACCCACGACGACGGTGATTTTGCCGAAGTGGTTCGTGCACGCATTGCCGAACTCAATGCGCGTATTGAGGCACTGAATGTCGAGGTCGACATTCACAAAATCGTTGCACAGCTGAACTACTTCCTGAATCCCTCCCACAGCAAAAATAGCGCAGTACTGACCGATGTGTCCAGTGCTTCTGGAGAGCTAATTGACCATGAATAACTCAAAAAAACTCACTCCCATTTCTATCGCGGCTGCAATTGGGGGCCTCGTCGCAGGTATTGCGCTTACGTTGATATTTTCGGGAGGAGGAGAAACCAATAGCGGGAAATCCGCCTCAACGGAAAAACAACCACTGTATTGGGTGGCCCCAATGGACCCCAATTACCGCCGAGATAAACCTGGTAAATCGCCCATGGGCATGGACCTAATTCCCGTCTACGAAGGTGGTGAAAAGGCGAATGACGAAGGGCCCGGTACGATCAGCATTTCACCTGATGTCATCAATAATCTCGGTGTGCGGACTAGGCTGGTCGAGCGCAAGCCTCTGCACAGTGAAATCGTCACAGTGGGGTACGTCAAGTATGACGAAGATCAGCTGGTTCATATTCATCCTCGCGTTTCCGGTTGGGTTGAGAAGCTTTACGTGAAAGCGGCGGGGGATCGAGTTGACTTGGGTGCGCCACTGTATGCACTTTACTCCCCTGAATTGGTGAATGCGCAAGAAGAGTTATTGCTCGCCTTAAACCGCAAAAATTCGCGTTTAGTTCAGGCCTCAGAAGATCGTTTGAAAGCCTTACAAATACCGCCGGCGTTTATTCAGCAACTTAAGCGTACTCTCGCGATTCAACAAACAGTGACCTTCTATGCACCACAAAAAGGTGTGGTTGATAACCTTAATATCCGAGAAGGCTTTTTTGTCCAACCTGGCACGACCATGTTGAGTATTGGTGCGTTGAACCAGGTGTGGGTTGAGGCGGAAATTTTCGAGCGTCAAGCCTCCCTTGTGGGCGTCGGCGATCCCGTCACGATGACCCTCGATTATTTACCTGGTAAAACGTGGACAGGACGCGTCGACTATATCTACCCAACTCTGGACAGCAAGACTCGAACGGTAAGATTGCGCTTGCGTTTCGACAATCCAGATGAAGCGCTTAAACCCAATATGTTTGCCCAAGTTTCGGTGCATGCAGACAGCTCCGAGCCTCTGTTGGTCATTCCACGTGAAGCATTGATACGTACGGGGAATCAGGATCGCGTCGTTCTCGCACTTGGAGAAGGCAGTTTTAAATCGGTTGCAGTGAAGGTCGGTCGGCAGGACCAATCCATTGCTGAAATACTCGATGGACTTAAAGAAGGTGAAAACGTCGTGACGTCGGCGCAGTTTCTCTTAGATTCTGAATCCAGCAAAACCTCTGATTTCAAACGTATGCATCATGGCGATGACAAACCAAGCTCGGTATGGGTCCCAGGCGAAATCCAAAGTCTTATGCTCAATCATCGAATGGTTACAGTCACCCACGAAGCCATTGATGCCTGGGAGTGGCCAGTCATGACCATGGATTTTCAGGTGAATCCTAAAGTGGATATAGAGGCTATGTCCCCAGGAACACGTTTACACATGGAAATCACTAAATTGGACAGTGGCCAATACGAAATATCGGGAACACATATTATGTCTTCTGCACCCGAAAAGGATGATGCTTCGAAAGCAGCCGATCACTCCACGATGGATCACAGTCAAATGAATCATACGGAAATGAACGATGGTCAAATGAATGAAACAAAGGCAACTAGCAGTCAAACGGATAATGGCGAGATTGATCATTCTCAAATGGACCATAGTCAGATGGATCACTCTAAAATGAACCACGGAGAGCAATAGATCATGATTGAATCCATTATTCGTTGGTCTGTGGGCAACCGTTTTTTTGTGCTACTCGCTACATTTATTCTTGTCGGTGTTGGGCTGTTTTCCTTGAAGCAAACACCGGTGGATGCAATTCCGGATTTAAGTGACGTCCAAGTTATTATTAAAACGTCTTATCCCGGACAGGCGCCACAGGTGGTCGAAGATCAGGTGACCTATCCACTGACAACAGCCATGTTGTCAGTGCCTGGCGCAGTTACTGTGCGTGGTTATTCCTTTTTTGGCGACTCATTCGTTTACATCATTTTCGATGAAAAAACGGACCTCTATTGGGCGAGAAGTCGTGTATTGGAATATTTAAGTCAAGTCGCTCCGTCTTTACCTCCTGCCGCTAAGCCACAATTAGGGCCGGATGCAACGGGTGTGGGCTGGGTGTACATTTATTCGCTGATTGATAGAACAGGCAAACATGACCTCAGCCAGTTGCGCAGCTTGCAAGATTGGTTTTTAAAATATGAATTGCAAACCGTGCCAGGCGTATCTGAAGTTGCTGCTATTGGCGGAATGGTTAAGCAATACCAAGTGACCGTGAACCCAGAAAAGCTGCGCGCGTTTGATATTCCACTATCGCATATTCAAATGGCCATTAAGCGCGCGAATCAGGAAGTAGGGGCTTCTGTAGTAGAAATGGCCGAAGCCGAATATATGGTTCGGGCGACCGGCTATATTCAGAGTGAAGAGGACCTTAGGAATATCCCGCTGGGTGTTAATGAAAACGGTACGCCTTTGCTATTAAAAGATGTTGCGGATATCGGTATCGGCCCACAAATGCGTCGCGGAATTGCCGAGCTCAACGGCGAAGGTGAAACCGTTGGCGGAGTTGTGGTGATGCGCTTTGGCGAAAATGCTCAAACAACCATCGATGGCGTCAAGGCAAAGTTGGAGCAATTAAAACAAGGTCTGCCAGAAGGGGTGGAAATTGTCACCGTATATGATCGTTCGGGATTGATTGAGCGTGCAGTGGAAAATCTATGGCACAAGTTACTTGAAGAATTTGTGGTTGTGGCCTTGGTCTGCATGGTGTTTTTGTTTCATATTCGCTCATCTTTAGTGGCTATTTTCAGTTTGCCCGTCGGCATACTAACAGCATTTATGATCATGCACGCGCAAGGCATAAACGCCAACATTATGTCCCTAGGAGGTATCGCGATTGCGATTGGAGCGATGATCGATGGTGCTATCGTCATGATTGAAAATATGCACAAACATATGGAAAAAACACCACTGACAAACGAAAACCGCTGGCAAATTGTGGCTGAATCCGCGTCAGAAGTCGGGCCCGCTTTATTTTTTAGTTTGCTCATTATTACGGTGAGTTTTGTCCCAGTGTTTACGCTGGAGGCCCAAGAAGGTCGGATGTTTAGTCCGCTGGCATTTACCAAGACTTATGCCATGGCGGCGTCGGCTGCACTCGCAATCACTTTGGTCCCTGTTCTCATGGGCTACTTTATTCGGGGTCGAGTATTGCCCGAACATAAGAACCCGATAAACCGTTTTCTTACGGCCGTCTATATGCCGGTACTGAAAAAGGTGCTCACTTTTCCGAAAATGACGCTGGTTATCGCTGTATTGCTCCTTTCTACAGTGATGTGGCCGCTCGGAAAGATCGGCAGTGAATTTATCCCGCCATTGGATGAGGGGGATTTGATGTACATGCCCACCACTTACCCCGGTATTTCAATTGGTAAAGCCCGAGAGCTGTTGCAGCAAACCGACAAATTAATCGCGAGCGTGCCGGAAGTTAAAACTGTATTTGGGAAAATAGGGCGAGCAGATTCCGCTACTGATCCCGCTCCACTAACGATGATTGAAACGTTCATACAACTAAAGCCACAAAGTGAATGGCGCGACGGGGTTACTACCGAATCGTTGAAAAAGGAACTTGATGCTCTAGTAAAACTACCCGGTGTTACAAACGCTTGGGTAATGCCCATTAAAACCCGCATTGACATGCTGGCAACCGGGATTAAAACCCCCGTGGGGATAAAAATCGCCGGTCCGAATTTATCGGTTATCCAAGATATCGGCAAGCAGTTAGAGGTGATACTCAAAGATGTAGAAGGCACAGCGTCGGTGTACTCTGAGCGTGTTGCTGGCGGACGATATCTTAATGTGGATATTGATCGCGCTAAAGCGGCTCGTTATGGTTTGAATATCGCTGATGTGCAAGAAGTTATTGCATCCGCTATTGGTGGAATGAACGTTACCCAAACGGTAGAAGGGCTTGAACGCTATCCAGTCAATATACGGTACCCCCAGTCCTATCGGGATTCTCCACAGCAACTTGCTTTGCTTCCTATTGTCACCGCCAGAGGTGAGAGGATTGCCTTGGGTGATGTTGCTGATGTCATCATTGCCGACGGACCTCCAGGAATTAAAAGTGAAAACGCCCGGATCAATGGTTGGACATTCGTTGATATTGACGGCATCGATGTCGGCACTTACGTGGTAAATGCACAAAAAATCGTAGCAGAACAACTTGATTTGCCAGCGGGGTATTCAGTGGGTTGGTCGGGTCAATTTGAATATATGGAAAGAGCCAAAGAAAAATTAAATTACGTTATTCCTTTGAC
>JGI24517J20059_1000147_pt1 | contig 44874 bp, 36 predicted proteins | sample LinPmetageLP41_FD_20059 | JGI IMG/M metagenome (IMG submission 20059) | reverse complement strand
AAAAGTGCAGATATCAGACAGGCTTTCCTGAGCTACTTCGAGGAGCGCGGGCACACCATCGTGCCTTCCGCCTCTCTGGTGCCGGAAAACGACCCGACGCTTCTCTTTACCAACGCCGGCATGGTGCCGTTCAAGGATGTATTCCTCGGCCGGGATCCGCGTCCGTACGTGCGTGCCACCTCGGCGCAACGCTGCGTGCGTGCCGGTGGCAAGCACAATGACCTGGACAATGTCGGTTACACCGCCCGTCATCACACCTTCTTCGAGATGATGGGCAACTTCAGCTTCGGTGACTACTTCAAGGCTGACGCCATCCGCTATGCCTGGTCGTTCATTACCGAGGTGCTGGGATTGCCTAAGGACAAGCTCTGGGTCACCGTCCATATCAGTGACGACGAAGCCGCCAGGATCTGGACCGATGACATTGGCGTCGATCCCGCGCGGTTGTCGCGTCTGGACGAGGATAACTTCTGGCAGATGGGCGATACCGGCCCTTGCGGTCCCTGCTCGGAGATCTTCTACGATCACGGCCCCGAAGTCTGGGGTGGCCCGCCGGGCAGTCCGGAAGAAGACGGCGATCGTTATATCGAGGTGTGGAACCTCGTCTTCATGCAGTTCGATCGTGATGCTTCCGGCAAGATGAACCCGCTGCCCAAGCCGTCGATCGATACCGGCATGGGACTGGAGCGCATGGCCGCTGTGATGCAGGGCGTGCACTCCAACTACGAGATCGACCTGTTTCAGAACCTGCTGCTGGCGGCCGCCCAAGTGACCGGTCACGACGACGTCAAAACGCCGTCGCTGCGGGTCATTGCCGATCACATCCGCTCCTGCGCCTTCCTGATCGTCGACGGTGTGCTGCCGTCTAACGAAGGGCGTGGCTACGTGCTGCGTCGGATCATTCGCCGTGCCGTGCGGCATGGCCACAAGCTCGGCGCCAGCGAGCCGTTCTTCCACAAACTGGTGGCAGCGCTCGACGCCGAGATGGGCGAGGCCTATCCCGAACTACATCAAGCGCGCGATCAGATCGAGCGTGTGCTGCTGAAAGAGGAGCAGCAATTCGCGCGCACGCTGGATCATGGCATGGGCCTGCTCGAGGAAGCACTCTCGGCGCTCGAGGGCGACGTGCTGCCGGGCGAGACGATCTTCAAGCTCTACGATACCTACGGCTTCCCGTTCGATCTGACCGCCGACGTCTGCCGCGAGCGTGGCGTCACGCCCGACGGGGCGGGTTTCGAGCGTGAACTGGAGGCACAGCGTCAGCGCGCGCGGGCGGCCAGCCAGTTCGGTGGCGACTACGGCGCCGCGCTCGAGCTCGAGGGCAGCACCGAATTCACCGGTTACGATCGCCTCGAAGACTCCGCTACCGTGGCGGCTATCGTCGACGGCGAGGGCAATACCCTCGACGCGATCGGGGAAGGCCAGAAGGGTGTCATCGTGCTCGATCGTACGCCGTTCTATGGCGAGTCCGGTGGTCAGGTCGGCGATACCGGCTATCTTGAGGCAGCTGACGGCCGCTTCCAGGTCACCAATACCCGCAAGCAGGCCGGGCATCATCTGCACGAAGGCGTCATGGTCGACGGCCGCCTGAGCGTTGGCGAAATCCTCACGCCGCAGGTGGAACCCGCGCTGCGTCAGGCGACGATGCGCAACCACTCGGCAACTCATCTACTCCACGAGGCGTTGCGTCTGACACTAGGCGACCATGTGCAGCAGAAAGGGTCGCTGGTCAGTGCCGAGCGCCTGCGCTTCGATTTCAGCCATTTCGAGCCGCTCACGCCGGAACAACTGGCGCAGATCGAGCGTATCGTCAATGCTCAGGTGCTGGCCAACGTGCCAACTCGGACCGAGGTGATGACGCTCGACGAGGCGAAAGCCAAGGGCGCCCGGGCGCTGTTCGAGGCCAAGTATCTGGACAGCGTACGTGTGCTGACGATCGGCGCCGACGATTTTTCGATCGAGCTTTGTGGCGGTACGCACGTGGCCCGCAGCGGCGATATCGGGCCTTTCCATATCGTCTCGGAGTCGGGCACCGCAGCTGGCGTGCGTCGCATCGAGGCGGTTACCGGCGAAGGCGCGCTGGCCTGGTTCGACGCCCAGGGGCGTGAGCTGAGCGCGGTCGGGGAGAGGCTGAAGGCCAAGCCGGATCAGGTCATCGAGCGTCTGGATGCCGTGCTCGAGCGTCAGCGCACGCTGGAGAAAGAGCTCGAGCGGCTCAAGGCCAAGCTGGCCAGCGCTGCCGGCAATGATCTGCTCTCCGAGGCGCAGGATGTCGTCGGCGTCAAAGTACTCGCGACTCAAGTCGAGGGTATCTCGGGCAAGGAGCTGCGGGGCTTGCATGACCAGCTCAAGCAGAAGCTGGGCTCCGGCGTTCTGGTACTGGCAACGGCTCAGGACGGCAAGGTCAGTCTGATTGCCGGCGTCACCGACGATCTGACCGCCAAGGTCAAGGCTGGCGAGCTGGTCAATCACGTCGCCGCGCAGGTAGGCGGGAAGGGCGGCGGACGTCCTGACATGGCGCAGGCAGGCGGTAGCGATCCGACGCAATTACCGGCGGCGCTGGAAGGCGTGCCGGCCTGGATCGCGCAGAAGCTGAGCTAAGAGGCTGGGCTAAATGCATTCACGGTCGGCGTCAGCGCCGGCCGACAAGGCTAGGGAGCGATAAACAGACTCATGGCGCTATACGTACAAAAGTTCGGAGGCACATCGGTCGGCTCTGTCGAGCGGATCAAGGCCGTGGCCGAAAAGGTCAAACGTGACCGTGACGCGGGACACCAGATCGTGGTCGTCGTGTCGGCAATGAGCGGCGAGACCAACCGCCTTATCGGGCTGGCCAGCCAGATCAACGAGGATCCAACGCCTCGCGAAATGGACATGCTGGTCTCGACCGGGGAACAGGTCACCATTTCGCTGCTGGCCATGGCCCTGCATCAGCTGGGCGTGCCGGCGACGTCATACACCGGTGCTCAAGTGGGGATTCGCACCGACAGCGCACATACCAAGGCGCGAATCCAGCGTATCGAGACCGATGAGATCCAGGAAGATCTGAACGATGGTCAGGTCGTCGTAGTCGCGGGTTTTCAGGGCGTCGACGAGGAAGGCAATATCACCACGCTGGGGCGCGGCGGTTCGGACACGACCGGCGTAGCCCTGGCCGCGGCCCTGAATGCCGACGAGTGCCAGATCTACACTGATGTCGATGGTGTCTACACCACGGATCCTCGAGTCTGCTCCAAGGCCCAGCGTCTGGAGAAGATTACGGTCGAGGAGATGTTGGAACTCGCGAGTCTGGGTTCCAAGGTGCTGCAGATCCGCGCCGTGGAGTTCGCCGGCAAATACAACGTACCGTTACGCGTGCTTTCGAGTTTCGAGGAAGGGCCGGGCACGCTGATCGTGGCAGACGAGGAATTCGAATCGATGGAAGAACCGCTGATCTCCGGTATCGCCTTCACGGCGAATGAAGCCAAGCTGACGTTGCTCAATACCCCTGATGTCCCGGGCGTGGCCTCGCGGATTCTGGGGCCGATCGCCGATGCCAATATCGAAGTCGACATGATCGTGCAGAACGTAGCGCCGGCCGGCGACTACACCGACTTCACTTTCACCGTGGCCAAGGGCGACTACAAGCAGACGACGCGTATTCTGCAGAATGACGTCATCCCGGCACTGGGGGGCGGCGAGCTGCGTGGCGACGAGAACATCGCCAAGGTGTCGCTAGTTGGCGTTGGCATGCGTTCTCACGCTGGCGTCGCGTCCAAGATGTTCCGGGTACTCTCCGAGGAGAATATCAACATCCGCATGGTATCGACCTCCGAGATCAAGATATCCGTGGTGATCGACGAGAAGGCGATGGAGCTGGCCGTTAGGGCGCTGCACACCGCTTTTGGCCTCGATAAAGACAGTATTCAAAGCGAATAGCCCAATAACCCCTTCAAGAATGTCTCAAGCCTTCTACGCTAAGGGTGAGTTGGAAGGAAGTGAAAGGAACATGCGTTCTTTCAACGTTGCTGCGGGTTTGCATGGAACGGCGTCATTGGCCTGAGGGCTCGTATGACGCATAATCGCTTCTCGGGTGGCAGGCTTGCTTCGCTGGAGGCCCGAGAGCGTGACCCGAGAATGGAAGAAGGCCCTGAGAAGGAGATCAGATAATGCTCATCCTGACCCGTCGCGTGGGAGAGACTCTCATGATCGGCGACGATATTACCGTCACGGTTTTGGGAGTGAAAGGGAATCAGGTGCGTATTGGCGTGAATGCGCCCAAGGATGTGGCCGTCCACCGTGAAGAGATCTATCAGCGCATCCAGCGCGAGAAATCCGAAGACGAAGACGGCGATCCTGGCGCGTGAGTGCTGGATAAGCGCTTGGTACCGTCTGGGCTGGTGAAGTCGTCCCCTTTATCGGCTCGGGCTATCTCTGATACATTCTTCGTTCGCTGGCGTCAGCCTTCTGTCCTCGTTTTCTGGTAACTTCTTCATCCTTTAAGGTTTTTCACGAAAAATTTGACCATTTGGCTGGACAAGGCCCAATGGAATCGGTAATCTACGCGCCGTGCTGATCGGGAGAGGTGGCCGAGTGGCTGAAGGCGCTCCCCTGCTAAGGGAGTATAGGGTTTATAGCCCTATCGAGGGTTCGAATCCCTCCCTCTCCGCCATTTCCGAAACGTCGGAAGCCGCGATCAACACAGTGTGAAGAAGTTGGTGGATCAAGCGCCCGTAGCTCAGCTGGATAGAGTACCTGACTACGAATCAGGGGGTCGGAGGTTCGAATCCTCCCGGGCGCGCCACTTATATTGAAGTCGAATATTTCGACAGTGTTGCTTCACAGATTTTCAAGCGCCCGTAGCTCAGCTGGATAGAGTACCTGACTACGAATCAGGGGGTCGGAGGTTCGAATCCTCCCGGGCGCGCCATCTAGTCAAGAACCCCTGCATCCATGGTGCGGGGGTTTTTGTTTATACGCTACTCGAGCGGTAACACTCCGCGCGAAAGCGGCGTCGAAGTACCGCTTTCGCATTGGCAGGTGACCGAAAAGCGATGATAAGAGAGCTTGCTAGTCGATCGTTGCCGATGACGCTTGGATCGATCGCCGTGAGGCTTCTGTCATCGACGCGTTCAGGCCTGTGAGAAAGGCGTTCAGCCGGGTTTCTCGACGCAATGCCATGAAGCGTATTGCGGCCTCCGTATCTCTCCCCCGCATGATGTTCAGCCACTGTTTGAGCAGCGACACGATCACCTTTTCCGGCATTCCGGCCTGCTGCTTGGCTTCGGCGTAGCGGCGAAGCATATCGCTACGTGCCGACCACGGTGTGGGCAACAGACGCTCGCCGCCGGATACCTGCCAATGGCGGATTCGCCGCGCCAGCCACGGATCGGCCAGCATGCCGCGCCCCAGCATGACATCGCGGCAGCCGGAGAGCGTACGCGCCTTCCAGTAATCCTCCAGCGACCAGATATCACCGTTGGCCACCACCGGCACGCTCACGGCGGCGCGGATACGGGCGATCCATTCCCAGTTGGCGGGCGGTCGATAGCCTTCACGACGCGTTCGGGCGTGAACGACCAGCTCGTCGGCGCCGCCGGCTTCGGCGGCCTGCGCACAGGCCAGTGCCAGCCGCTTGTCATCGAAGCCCAGCCGCAACTTGGCGTTGACCGTGACGCCGAAACGCTGGCCCACCTCGGCGACGGCTGCGACAACAGCGTGTACGCGTGCCGGCGTACGCAGCAGCGACGCACCGCCATCGTGGCGATTGACGGTCTTGGCTGGACAGCCGAAGTTGAGATCGAGACGTGTCGCACCCTGCTCGATGGCCTGTTCGGCGTTGGCGGCCAGCGCCTGCGGATCGGAGCCGAGCAACTGCAAGGTGACGGGCGTGGAGGACGGCGTGATCGGCCCGGCTGCGCCTGCCGTCGCCAACTCCGGACAGTGGCGGTAAAACACCCGAGGCGGCAATTTGGCATCGACGACACGCACGAATTCGGTGACGCACCAGTCCAGCGCGCCGTCCTCGCTCAGCAGCGCGCGGGTATCGGCATCGATGACGCCTTCCATCGGCGCCAGGCCGAGTCGGCCCGGCATGGCCGCAGGCGCATGAGAGAAGGACGCGTTGGGAAAGGAGAAAGGCGTGTCTGGAAAGAGCGTGTCAGGATAAAACAAGGGCTGTGCCATACGACCTCCGGATGATCGGCCGCCACGCTAGCACACCTCTCGCCGAGGGCGAATGAAAAGATGAGCGGTGCCCACGGGCTTACCGCTCGTGCTGCCGTTCATCAAATGCTGGTGCGGGCGGCAGCCCGTTGTTGGAGGATGCGCCGAACGGTAAACGCCACCGACAGCACGGCCAGAATCAGTAGCCCGGCCGAGATTGGCCGTGTGAAGAACAGTGTCCAGTCTTCGTCGGCCATCAGCGCGCGGCGCAGATTGGTCTCGGCGATCGGTCCTAGAATGACCCCCAGCACCAGAGGCGCCAGAGGGTAATCGAGCTTGGCCAGCAGGTAGCCCACCAGGCCGACGCCGATCAGCAGATAGAGATCGGTGACTCGGTTGTTGAGTGCCAGCGCGCCGACCGCGCAGCAGACCAGCACCACCGGTACGATGATCGACTTGGGGATTTCGGTGATCCGTAGAAACCAGCGCATGCTGACCAGACAAAACGCCAGCACCATGCCGGCGGCCAGGAACATCGCCAGGAACATGCCGTAGACCAGATCGGCGTTATCCATGATCAGTCTGGGACCCACGCTGACGCCTTGTACCATCAACGCTGCCATCAGCACGGCATCGACCGCGCTACCCGGGATACCTAGCGCGATCATCGGGATCAGCCCGCCGCCGGCCGTCGCGGAATTGCCTGACTCCGAGGCGACCACGCCATCGGCGATACCAGTGCCGAAAAGCTCCGGTGTCTTCGACGCGCGTTTGGCCTGATCGTAAGCGATCAAATTGGCGATGCTGCCACCGGCACCCGGTACCGCGCCGATGACCACGCCTAGCATCGACGACCGCAACAGGTTCCCCGGCCGGCTCAGCACCTCACGCATCACGGCGAACGGTTGAAAGTGTATCTTCCCGCTCACTAGTGCTTTTCCCTGATGGAGCTCCGCAGGGTTCTCGACTTCGCTGGCGAGTTGGCTGACCGCGAAGATGCCGATCAGCACCACCAGGAAAGGAATGCCTGCCGCCAGCACGTCAATGCCGAAGGTAAAGCGGGGCACGCCCATCATCGGATCCTGTCCTACCGTGGCGATGAACAGCCCCAGCAGACTCATCATCAACCCCTTGAGGATCGATTTGCCCACCAGGCTCGCAACGACGGTAACGGCGAACAGAATGAGCGAGAAGTACTCCCAGGGCCCGAGTTTGACAGCGATCATCGCCAGTGGCGGAGCGGCAACGATCAGCACCACGGCGCTGATCAACGCGCCGAAGAACGAAGCCCAGATGCCCAGCGCCAGCGCCCGGCCCGGCTCGCCCTTGCGCGCCATGGGGTAGGCGTCGAAGGTCGTCGCCACCGCGGAAGGCGTGCCGGGAATCCCCAGTAGCGCAGCACTGATCAGTCCGCCGGAGCCGCCACCGACATACACGGCGAGCATCGTGGCGACGCCCTGCAGCGGTGGCATGGTAAAGGTGACCGGCAGTGTCAGCACGATCGCCATGGTGATCGTGAAGCCGGGAATGGCGGCGGCCACGACACCTGCCACGACGCCAATCATCATGCTGACGAGAGTCGCCAGCGAAAACAGTTGTTCGACGCTGCTGAGCAGCGCATCGGTCATCGGCATGGAAAACTCTCTTGTCCCGTTGGTCTTGTTCGCGTTGGGCTGTCAGTCTCGGGCTACCAGTCTCTGGTTAACAATCTGGGGTTACCACAGGCGGCCCTGAGGCAGTGAAATCAGGAACACGTGGCTGAACATCATGTAGAGGCCAAGGCCGAAGATCGTGGCAACGATGGCGGCAATCAGCAGCCGACGCCCGCGACGGGCGCCCAGGATGACTTGAACGGCGAGCAGGAACAGCAGTGACGCCATCGCAAACCCGATCCACGGCATGCTCAGCGCGTAAATGGCGAATGCCGCCAGCGTGGCGAAGGCCAGGCGGCGCTGCAGGAACCACTGCCGCGCACCGACACTGGCGGCGCGGTCGGCGCCACGCAAAGCGGTCATGGACTGCACCATGATCGCCAGATTGAAGATCACCAGAGCACCCAGGATCAGCCGGGGGAAAGAGCCGGCGCCCAGCGGTTCCCACATTGACGAAGGTAGGGCTCCGGCTTGTATGAACAGGCCGGAGAACAGCGCGGCAAGGACGGCATTGAAAATGACGTTGGCGAGCGCCTTGCCGCGCTCGCTGCTGGCCTCCCGCGCAGGGCGGGAGACCATCTCGGGGTTATCGTTCATCGCGCCAGCTTGCCGGAGAGGCGCTTGATCGTTGTATCGACATCGGCGAGGTAGTCGGCATAGGCTTGCGGGCCCATGAACTCGACCTGGGCGCCGGCACGATTCACCTTCTCGATGAAGTCCGGATCCTTGGACAAGGCCTCGAAGTCGCCGGCCAGTGTATCGATCTTGGCTTGATCGATACCCTTGGGCGCGACGATGCCACGATTGATGCTCAACTTGAGGCTGTCGTAGCCGAGTTCCTTGAAGGTGGGTACATCAGGCGTCGCTTCGAGGCGTTGAGGACTACCGACGGCGAGAAAGCGGAGGTTGCCGTTCTTGACGAACTCCAGGCTCGACGAGATATCGCCCATCGATGCATCGATGTGTCCGCCGACCAGGGCGCGAATGCGGGCGCCGGTGCCCTCGAAGCCGACATACCGGAACTGGCCACCGATGGCGTCCTCGATCATTGCCGCGTGGACGTGAGGAATGCCGCCGAGCGTTGCGCCGACGCGAATTTCACCCGGGTGCGCTTTGGCATATTCGGCGAAATCCTCGAAGGTCTTCCAGTCGCTGTCGGCATTGACCACCAGATATTGCGGCGAGGACGCTAGCGACGCGATCGGCTGAAAATCATCCCAGTTGAGCTTAGTCAGGCCAGTGGCATTGGATGCCATGAGTCCTTCATGGATCTGACCCACGGTGTAGCCGTCAGGGTCTTTCTGGGCGAGCTCCTTGAGACCGATAGTCCCGCTGACACCGGGCATGTTCATCACCGGCATCGGTTGGCCGATGTATTCCTGGGCCGAGTTGGAAATGATGCGCATCAACGCATCACTGCCACCGCCCGGCGACCACGGCACGATGAACTCGATGGCGTGGTCGGGGTAGTCGTCGGCTTGCGCCATCTGGCTGGTCGCCAGGCCAGCGGCGCCGAGTCCCAGAGTCAGGGAGGCGATCGCGCCACCGGAGGCGAGCAGTCGACCCAGTTTTCCATGGGTAGCATTGTGGAGTACGTCGTAGAACATGAGTTGTCCTTATTGATTTGTTGGTTTGACGTCGTATCGTCTGTCTTCGGATCGTTATCTTTCTTCGGGTGCTGCTTTTTTTCGGCTCGGGTGGTTTCCCACCACCACTTATCCGAGCAGAAATCCGCCATAGACCAGGCCGACAACGACGGCCCATACCGGGTGGAGCTTGAGTCGCCACAGCATGACGACGGCGATCGCTGCGATGATGGCAGTATGAATCCAGCCGGCGCCGGCGACGCTCTCGCTGAGAAACGACCAGGCGAGATAGCCCATCAAGACCATGATCACCGGTCTGACCCATTGGCTCATCGATTTGACCTTGATCGAATCCCGGTAGCGATACAGCGTCCCCAGCGCGACCAGCATCAGCATCAGCGAGGGGGCGACGGTGGCGAACGTGGCGACCAGTCCGCCGCCGACGCCGGCGACGTCATAACCGATGTAGCCGGCCATCTTGGTGGCGATGGGGCTGGGCAGGGTGTTGCCCAGCGCCAGGGTTTCGGCGAACTGTTGAGAGGTCATCCAGCCGTAGCGGCTAACGACTTCGTTCTCGACCAGCGGGATGATCGCTGGCCCGCCGCCATAGCCGACGATGTTGGGAATGAAGAAGGCCAGGAAAAGATCCCAATAGATCATTGCTTCGCCTCCTTGCGGGCCCGGCGAGAACGCTCGGGGCGTAGCAGCGCGGCGATCAGAATCGCCCCGATCACCAGGCCCGGATGAATACCCAGCCCATAGATCAGGCCACCGGCGATCGCACCCATGATCAGGGTGACGATCCAGCCCAGAACCATGCGCGACTTTTTGAAGAAGTCCCAGGTGAGTTGCGCCATCATCACCATGACCACCGGGACGACACCTTCACTCATGCCCTGAATCCAGCGCTGATCGCGGTAGCGCGTGAACAATCCCAACAGCACTACCATCGCCACGATGCACGGCACGATGACCGCCAGAACCGCATTGATGCAGCCCAGCACGCCGCCGACCCGGTAGCCGATGGTGCCGGCCATCTTGGTCGCGATGGGGCCGGGCAGCGTGTTGCCGATGGCCAATACGTCGCCGAACTCTTCGTCGTTCATCCATTGATAACGCGTGACCGTCTCGGCGCGAACCAATGGAATCATCGATGGGCCGCCGCCGAATCCGAGCAGGCCGATGCGCAGGAACGCCATGAACAGTTGGCCCTGAACGGCCAGTGAGGACGAAGCCATGGGTCAGAGCACCGCGATGCTGGAGTCGGTGCGCGGTTCGGTGCCCCCGCAGTAAACGCCGCTTTGTGGATCGCGCAGGATGATCTGGCCGCGGCCGTAGGCGGTGCTGTCCACCGCCATCGTCATCTGATGCCCGCGTTCCGCCATCTCGCGGATCACGTGTAGCGGATAGCCCGGCTCGATGCCGATCTTGCGCCCGCCCATCCACTGCCAGCGCGGCGCATCCAACGCCGCTTGCGGATTGAGACCGAAGTCGATCAGATTCATCACCACCTGCATGTGACCCTGGGGCTGCATGAAACCGCCCATCACGCCGAAGGGACCGAGCGCGGTATCGCCCTGGGTCAGGAAGCCGGGGATGATGGTATGGAAGGTGCGCTTGCCGGGGGCCAGCACGTTGACGTGATCCGCATCGAGGCTGAAACCATGCCCCCGATTCTGCAGTGAGATGCCGGTATTCGGCACCACTACGCCCGAACCGAAGCCGTGATAGTTGCTCTGGATGTAAGAGACCATGTTGCCGTCGCTGTCGGCGGTTGCCAGATAGACGGTGCCACCGGCCTGCGGCTGACCGGGCTCGGGGTCGATGGCGCGCTCGCCGATCAGGCGGCGACGGGTGTCAGCGTATGCATCGCTCAACAGCGACGCGACGCTCGTACGCATGTGCTCGGCGTGGGTAATGTGATGATGGCCGTCGGTATAGGCCAGTTTCATCGCTTCCAGCTGGCGATGCAGCAATTGCGGATCGTCGCGAACCGTGACGTCGAACCCTTCCATCATCCGCAAGGCCATCAGCGCCACCATGCCCTGACCGTTGGGTGGGATTTCCCAGACGTCGTAGCCGCGGTAGTTGACCGAGATCGGGTCGACCCATTCGGGCCGATAATCCGCCAGGTCGTCGGCACGCAGGTAGCCGCCCGTCGCCTGCGAGAAGGCATCGATCTTCTGCGCCAACTCGCCGCGGTAGAAACTTTCGCAGCGGCTTTCCGCCAGCGCTTCCAACGTTCTGGCCTGGGCCTCGTTACGATGAAGCTCGCCGGGCCGAGGCGCATGTCCATTGGGCGCAAAGGCCTCGAGCCACGGCGCGATGGCCGGGTCGTCGGCCTTGGCACGGAATTCGATCTCGGCACGCTGCCATAGCTGACTGATCACGGGGGAAACGGGAAAACCTTCCCGGGCGATGCGGATCGCCGGCGCCAGCAGAGTGGCGAAATCGAGCTTGCCGTACTGCTTCGAGAGCTCGGCCCAGGCAGCGGGAATGCCCGGAACGGTGACCGGCGTCCAGCCGTGCAGCGGCATGGCGTCGTGACCGGCAGCCTTGACCGCTTCCGGTGTCAGCCGTTTCGGCGCGTGGCCGCTGGCATTGAGGCCGTGAAGCTTACCGCCGCCGTTGTTGCCTTCGGCCAGCCACACCAGGGCGAAGGCGTCGCCACCGATACCGTTACCGCTGGGCTCGACCACGCTCAAAACGGCTGCCGTCGCGATGGCGGCATCGATCGCGTTGCCGCCCTGAGCCAGCATATCCCGCCCGGCCTGACTGGCCTGCGGCTGTGACGCAGCGACCATGCCGCGGCTGGCGTACGTGGCGCTACGGCGCGAAGTATAGGGTGTCGCATCGGAATACGGGGAGGCAAACGTCGTCATGCGGGCTCCTATGACTTGTTTAGGTCTGATTGAAAGGTATCTGATTGAGCGGAATTCTGCCGTGACGTCGAGCGTGCTTCAGGCGTGGTATGACCCAGGCCAATACCACTCAGCACGTAGAACAACGAGAACACGATGGCGCCGTAGCACAGGATGGCGTAGACGAAGAAATCCGCCGTGGCGACACCCAGGGTTGCTGCGGTAAAGGCACCGGTCACCCCCCAAGGGATCAGCGGTGAGAGAGTCGTGCCGGTATCCTCAAGGATCCGCGAGAGATTCTTCGTCGGGGTGCCGCTATTAGCCACTAGTGGTCGTAGCAGTGGCCCTAACAGTGAAAACGTGACGTAGTAGCTGCCGGTCAGCAAAAAGGCGAGGCTGTGCAGCCCCATGGCGCTGCCGAGCACTTGTCGACGACCGGCATGACGCTTGTCGAGCATCCTGATGGCGGCATCGAGTGTGCCAGCGCTCTTGAAAGGCGTTCCCAGCACGGCAGCGGCGATCAGTACGGCGACCGTAGACATCATGCTCTGCAGACCGCCCCGCGTCAGCATGCTATCGACCATGTCGACACCAGTATCGGAACTGTAACCACCACTCATGGCTTGCCCAATATCGGTAAGGCTCGCGCCTTGTAGTATCGAAGCAATGACAGCACCGCAGACGATTCCGACGACGAAAGAAGGCAGCACCGGCTTTTTCAGGAGGATGCAGATGAAGACGATGACGGGAGGCAGGAAGGTTATCGGATGCGTGCTGAAAACCTCGTGAAGGGTCCCCACGAGTACGGTGGTCTGATCGGTAGTACCGGCTTGCGTGCCACTGATGCCGCTCCCTAGCCAGGCGTAAACGACTAGGGCGATGAGATAGGCTGGTAGGGTAGAGTAAAGCATATGCCTGATGTGAGTGACGATGTTGACCTCGCACACAGCAGCGGCCATGACGGTCGTGTCAGACAGCGGTGACAGCTTGTCGCCGAAGAATGTGCCGGTAACGATAGCGCCAGCGGCCCAGGCAAGCGGAACGTCGAGACCGACGGCGACTCCCATCAGTGCTACGCCGATGGTGCTCAGTGTGCCCCAGGAAGTGCCGGCCATGACCGACATCAATGAGCAAGATAGGCAAGCCACAACGAGAAAAAGTGCGGGCGAGAGCAGCTCAAGGCCGAGTGTTACCATGGCCGGAATGGTGCCTGATAGCATCCATACGCCCACCATCATGCCGACGCAGATCAAGATCAGGATTGGAATCAGCATCGCCTGGATGCCCTGAAGCAGGTCGGCTTCGAGGCGTGACCAGGGAATGCCCCATATGAGGCATAGCGTGATGGCGAGGCTGCCGGCAACGATAAGCGCAACCGCGGTCGGTATGTCCAGCCACATGATAGCCGCGAGCAGGCTGCCGATAGCCACGCAGAGTAGGACGAGATGACGCATACCGCTCTGCTGGGGTGCTGCGGGTGACGCATCTGGGCTCGAATGGGACATAAGAATTCCTCGCAAGCAACGTTTATCGTTATTGTGCTCAGTGATCCGACTATCGCTGAAAATCGGGTATTATTTCGATTTTTTATAGATAATCGATTTTTTACTATGGCGTCGGACTCTCGTGCAGGTCAAGGCCTGAGTCGACAAGATCATGAGTTTCCATCACTGCATTAGAAGGTCAGGATTTATGGGAGCTGAGGTATCCTCCGCCAATACGGCGGCCAATCGGTTATACGTGGCGTTGAAGCGCGACCTGATCGACGGTCGTTTTGCCGCCGGTCAGAAACTGGCCATTACCACGCTCAAACAACGTTACCGCGTCGGACTCAGTCCCTTGCGCGAGGCGCTCAACCGGCTAGCGGCCTACGGTCTGCTGGAGCAGGAAAACCAGCGTGGCTTTCGAGTTCCCGCACTGAAGCGTACGGAGCTGGATGATATTGCTGATCTACGCCGGCGTTTCGAGGGGCAAGCGCTGGAGCAGGCGCTCGAGAACGGTGGCGACGAGTGGGAAGCGGAGTTGCTGGCAGCTTTCCACCGGCTCAAGCGCGCCGATGAGGCGCCGGGGCAACTCGAGCATTGGGAGCAGATGCACCTGCAATTCCATCGTCATTTACTCGAACCCTGTGGCTCGCCGTGGCTGGTGCGGTTCATCGAACAGCTGCACGATCAGTTCGATCGCTATCGCCGCATGGCGCCCGCCAACGACGCCGTGCGAGCGACCCTCAACGAGCAGCATGGCCAACTGGTCGATCTGGCGTTGGAGCGTGATATCGCAGCCGCGCGGATGTTGCTCGAAGAGCACATACGGCTCTCTTACGAGGTGGCGCAGGGGGCTTGCTACGAGAACCGGATGAGCGAAGGCGGAGGTGGAAATACCTAGGGGCCAATGACGATGAACGATCCCGATAGCACGATCAGAGGCGCACGAGGGCCCCTTTGAGGCGCCGTTCGAGCGCTGCCAGCGAGACGCTGTCATCCATCGGCCAGGCCAGTATCAAACGCGCGCCTTGGCTGTCGTACTCGGCATTGGTAACGGCAATATCGCGTTCGGTCAGCCAGTGGCGGGTTTCCGCCTCGTTGCTGAAATTGACTTGAATCTTCACCGTACGACGTTCGGTGAATTCGCGCCGGGGTAGGGTATCGAGCGCCTTGAGCACGGCCTGGGTATAGGCGCGCACCAGCCCGCCTGTGCCCAGTTTGGTGCCGCCGAAGTAGCGTATGACTACGGCGCCGATCTGGCCCATGCCGCTGCCTTCCAGCGCCTGAAACATCGGCCGGCCCGCGGTGCCGCCGGGCTCGCCGTCATCAGAGAAGCCAATCGCGACCTGCTCGCCCGGAGCGCCGGCAATGAACGCGGAACAGTGATGGCTGGCGTTAGGATGGGCGGTGCGCGCTTCGTTCAGTAGTGCGTCGAAGGCGGCGTTATCGGGTGCGTGCCCGAGCCAGCAGATGAAACGGCTCTTCTCGATCTCGATGGTATGGGCGTGTCGCTCACGCATGGCAAGATCGGGAATCGAGTAACGCATCAGGCGGCTTGAGGGGGATTGCGCATCACGCCCATGACCAGACCGAGTACCTGAACGTCTTCGTTTTTCAGAAAGATCGGCGGCATGCTGTCGTTAGCGGGCTGCAGTCGGACGCCGGACTTTTCGATGAACAGCTTCTTCAGCGTCACTTCCTGGTCATTGATCAGCACCACTGCAGTCTCGCCGTTTTGGGCCGATTCGTAGCGCTCGATGATGATCACATCGCCATCGAAGATGTTGCTGTCGATCATCGAGTCGCCGCGCACGCGCAGCGCGTAGGTGTTGCGGCGGACCAGCTTGGCGGGAACGTGAACCGTGGCATTGTCGAGGCAGGCTTCCATCGGCAGGCCGGCGGCAACCTGCCCGAGTAGCGGAATTTCGACCATATCGGTAGCGTCGATGGGCTCCCAGTTGCCGTCGATCAGCGGCAGATTCGGCTGGCGCTGTAGATAGCTCGGTGCGGCGTTTGTCATCGTCTTCTCCCGAGGTGATGTCGCCATCATAGCAAGGCAAGCGGCGGCGGCAAGTCGATACACTTACTTCACATTCTCCCTTCCCGTCACATCCTTACCCATGTGTCGCCTGGACCGCGCATACTCGCCGGGTGATTTGCCGCGTACGCTGACCCTGAATGATGCTCGGGCGATGACTGGCTCGATGATGCCGACGTGAACGATTCGACGACATCGACGCTGGATATCGATCACGTGGTGCCTTAGGCTCTGCCGAACCTGCCGTGGCGGGCCGTCTTGGCTGACGGCGCGTCGCCGCATCATCGGTTCAGGAGCTTCTATCACCGCATGCGCCTCAAGTCCATCAAACTGGCTGGCTTCAAGTCGTTCGTCGATCCGGTGACGGTACCGTTCGACGGCAACATGACCGCCATCGTCGGACCCAACGGCTGCGGCAAATCCAATGTCATCGACGCCGTGCGCTGGGTGATGGGCGAGTCCTCCGCCAAGACCCTGCGCGGCGAGTCGATGACCGATGTCATCTTCAACGGCTCCACTGGCCGATCCCCCATCGGCCTGGCCTCCGTCGAGCTGATCTTCGACAATCGCGACGGCGATCTCGGCGGCGCCTACGCCAGCTACAACGAGATCGCGGTCAAGCGCCAGGTTACCCGCGAGGCGCAGTCCAGCTACTTTCTCAATGGCCAGAAATGCCGCCGCCGGGACATCGCCGACATCTTCCTGGGAACCGGCCTCGGCCCGCGTTCCTACGCGATCATCGGTCAGGGCATGATCTCGAGGCTGGTCGAGGCGCGTCCGGAAGAACTGCGCAATACGCTGGAAGAGGCAGCGGGGATCTCCAAGTACAAGGAGCGTCGCCGGGAGACCGAAAATCGTCTGCGGCGGACCCAGGAGAATCTCGAGCGCCTCGACGATATTCGCGAGGAGCTCGACAAGCAGCTCGATCGGCTCAAGCGCCAGGCCGAGGCCGCACGGCGTTATCGCACCTTGAAAGCGGAAGAACATCGCCTGCGCGGCGAGCTGGCGGTGCTGCGGGAACGAGCGTTGCGCAGCCAGCAGCGCGAGGAAGAGACGCGCGTGCGCGACTACGAGATTCAGGTCGAGCGCGAGATCCTCGGACAACGTCAATGTGAAACGCGGCTGGCGGAGGGCCGTGAGACGCACGACGTCGTGGCCGCCGAACTGGAAACGCTTCAGGCCGCGTTCTACGAGACCGGTGCCGACATCGCTCGGCGGGAACAGTCTCTCGAACATGCCAGGCAGCGCGAACAACAGCTTTCCGGGGACCTCGACAGCGCCCAGCGCGAGCGGGATTCGCTGGCGCAGCTGGTCGAGCAGGACGAGGCGCGCCGTGAAGAGCTGGATGCTCGGCTCGAAACGCTGCTGCCCGACGCCGAGATCGCGGACGAGGCGCTGCTGACGTTGGAAAGTCAGCTCGAGGAAGCGGAAGCGGCGGCGCAGGAGGCCCAGCAGCAGTGGGAGGCGTTCAGCGAGCGGGATCGGGACGCCCGCCATCGGGCCGAGCGCGAGCAGGAGACGATTCAGCGCCTCGAGCGCCAGCTCGAGGAACTGATCCGAGAGCTGGAACGTCGTCGACAGCAGCGCTCTGAACTGCCGGACGTCAGTGATCTGGGGGAGGAGCGGGAGACGATTCAGGGGACGCTGACGGTGCTGGACGAGCGGCAGCAGACGCTGGAGATTCGCCGCGAAGAGCGTCAGCAATCACGTGAGCGCGCTCGTGAAGCTCAGGCCGAAGCGCAGGCGGCTCGAGATAGTGAACGTGAGCGCCAGCACCGTTGCCAGGGTGAAATCGCGTCGCTCGAGGCGCTGATCGATGCAGCGCTGGACGATAAAGACGCCAGCCTTGCCGAGCATCTCGAGGGTCATCCGCTGGGCAGTGCCCCGCGAGTCGCCGAGCGTCTCGAGGTGGAAGCCGGTTGGGAGCGCACCGTGGCCTGGGTGCTCGGACCCTGGCTCAAGGCGCGCTTGGCCGATCCGGATACGGCTCGCGAGCCGCTGGAATCACTCACCAGCGGTGAGTTGCCGGTGGCGTCAGCTCAGGCCGCGGATGCCGCGCCGGCGCAGTCACTGGGGGCCAGGGTCGAGGGCGCCGGCGCGCTGTCGACGCTGTTGTCGGCGATTCAGTGCGTCGACGACACCGCAGTGGCCTGGCAAATGGCTGCTGATCTTCCCGAGGGGCAGAGTGTGATCACCAGGGATGGCTTGTGGCTGGGGCGAGGCTGGGCCAGGCGTCTGGGCCGGGACGACGCCAACGCGGACAGCGTGTTGCTACAACGTCAGCGACGCGACGCGTTGATTGATGAGCTCGCGGCGCTCGAGGCTACGCTGGTCGAGCGCGAGACGCAGATCGTTCACTGGCAGGCCGAGGCCGGTGCCAGCGAAGCGGCACTGGAATCCCTGCTGCAAGAAGAGCGCGAGCTCGGCCAGCAGCGCCAAGCGCAGTCGACGCAGCTGGCCACGCTGGAAAGCCGGCTGGAGCATGTCACGTCCCGTGCCCGCGAGTTCGATGCCGAGCAAGCGCAGGGGCAGGATCGGCATGCGACACAGACGCTGGAGCTAGAAAATACGCGCGAGCGCTGGCAGCATGCGCTCGATCAGGTCGAGGCCAATAGCATCGAGCGTGACGCGCTGCAGGCAGCCCGTGAACAGAGCCAATCTCGACTGGCGGAGCTTCGTCAGCAACAGCAGCAGACACGTCAGACTCAGCAGCAGTTGGCGCTCGAGCGTCAGCGTCTTGAGGCGCAGCGTGGCGAGCTTCAGCAGCAGGCCGAGCGCAGCCGGGAGCAGCTATCGCGTCTTGACGAGCGCTGCGAGCTGTTGCGAGAGCAGCGCGAAACCCTGCATGAACCCGGCGACGAGCAGCGTGAACGCCTGGCCCAGCTGCTCGAGACGCGATCGCAGCAGGAAAACGCGCTCAACCGATGCCGGGATCGCGCCAATCAGATCGGCGAGACGCTGCGCCAGACAGAGAACGATCGTCAGCAGCACGAACGCAATCTTGAAGGACTTCGTCAGCGGCTGCAGGAAGCCAGGATGCAAATGCAGGCGCTAACCCTCAAGGCGGATGCGCAGCAAGAGTCGCTGACGGAACAGCAACAGGATGTGCAGGCATTACAGGAAAACCTCGATCCCAATGCGACCGAATCCGCCTGGCAGACCCGTCTGGAAGAGGCCGGCGAGCGCATACGCCGGCTCGGTGCCATCAACCTGGCGGCGATCGAGGAGTACGAACAGCAGGCCGAGCGCCGCGATTACCTCGAAGCCCAGCACGCCGAACTGCGTGAGGCGATCGACACGCTGGAACGTGCGATCAAGCGTATCGATCAAGAGACGCGGACCCGTTTCAAGCAGACTTTCGAGCAAGTGAACCAGGGTCTGATGGCACTTTTTCCACGAGTCTTCGGCGGTGGGGCCGCGTGGTTGACGCTCACGGGGGAGGATTTGCTGGAGACGGGAGTGGCGATCATGGCACGTCCCCCCGGCAAGAAAAACAGCACCATTCATTTGCTCTCGGGGGGAGAGAAAGCGCTGACGGCATTGTCGTTGGTGTTTGCCATCTTCCAGCTCAATCCAGCCCCTTTTTGCATGCTCGACGAAGTCGACGCGCCACTCGACGATGCGAACGTGGGGCGCTATGCGAAGCTCGTCAAGGAAATGTCCGAGAGCGTGCAGTTCATCTTCATCACGCATAACAAAATTGCGATGGAAGCTGCCGAGCGATTGATGGGAGTGACCATGCAGGAGCCTGGCGTATCCCGTCTGGTATCCGTGGGTGTGGATGAAGCGGCATCGATGGCTGAAGCGTCCTGATGTTGTCGAAAATAGCCAAACCGGCTAACGACGTAATAGGATGTCTCACATGGGATGGAATTGAAGGGTGATTGCTGATGGGAAAAACTTCGCTTGACAAAGAAAAGAAGTAGCCCATTTTTGACAAATCACGCTATGCTAGTGTCAACATGCCGTGAGCATGTTGTCCTCTTCCAGCATAGTGGCACCGCGAACAGGCAAGACGACCCATGGAACTAAGAGAGTGGCTGATCATCCTGGGGCTGGTTTTGGTGGCGACCATCGTGATCGATGGCTTCCGTCGCCTGCAGCGCCAACGTCGGGTTCCGCGCCTAGATCAGGCGATCGGAAACAGTGAAACTGACGACGGATCCGAGGTGGATCCGGAACAGGCGGCCCGCGAGGCCGAGGTCAACTGGGAACTGCCCAATGGAGGGGCGCGTGTCTTACGTCCGGCGACGTTCGAACGCAGCGGCAATGGTTTGGAGCCGGTCAGGCCTTCCGAACCCAAACGCCAGGAGCGAATCCCGAAAGAGGAGCTGCAGAGCAGTATTCTCGATCGTGGAACGCGATCCTCGTATGCCGACATGCCGCACGATGTCGAAAAGCGGTACAACGTCGACGTGCAGCAAAAGTTCAAGAATGCCGTTCGTGCCGGTGCCAAGCGTGTCAGTGATTCGGCTCATCGTCTGAGTCACAAGCGCGACGACGCCAAGCGCGAAGCTGAAGAGGCGCGGGTCCGAAAAGCGGAGCGTCACGAAGAGCCGCATCTAGCCTCTCAAGAAGATGCCGCTGTAGCCGCGCACTCGAACCGCCTGCAGATCACGACGCTGGTGCCGCAGGATGTCGACCCGATGTCATATGACAATGAGCGCGTGCCTAATGAGACGAACCCGGCCGATCAGCCAGAGTCGAGCTCAGCGGATCGGCGTGCCGAGCCGGAAATGTCCGATCGGTCTTCGGCGTCGGTCGAGGATGCCGATATTGCGCCGCGTCATGACGTGGTGACGCAGCACCCTGCGGTCGAGCGTGCCAAACGTCATCATGTGAGCGCTGCGCGTGCCCGCGAGACTCTAGCGCATTCTGACGAGATCATCGTCATCAGTGTGTTGGCCAGGACCGAGGACGGCTTCGACGGCGCCGATCTGCTCAACTTGATGCTGGCTTGCGGTCTGCGTTTCAGCGAGATGGGTATTTTCCATCGCTACGAGACCGAAGCCGATGATAGCGAGCTGCAGTTCTCGATGGTCAACGTGGTCAAGCCGGGCGTCTTCGATCTCGATAACATGCAGGAGATCGTGACACCGGGCGTGACATTCCTGATGCCGCTACCGGGCGCCAACGACACGGCGGCCGCTTTCGAAGCGATGCTGGAAACCGCCATGGTGCTGGTGCGCAATCTCGGTGGTGAGCTCAAGGATGAAAATCATAGCGTGATGACCGCCCAGACGATCGAGTTCGCGCGTCAGCGTGTGCAGGAGTTCGAACGTCGCCATCGGTTGCATCGCTATCAAGCCAATTGATTCGACTCGATCGGATCGAACAACACCGAACCGAACGACGGGGCCCTGGCGGCCCCGTCGTCGTTTTCGTCTTTCGTCATCGCGGGCGCTACGGCAGCCGCGACCGGCATCCGCTACAATGCGTACCACATTTGTGCAGCGATCGAATCGAGCGTCATGAGCCAGATCCCCCAAGCGGTCCTCGAGCGGGCCGATGCCCTGCGCCAGCAGTTGGACGATGCCAACTACCACTACTACGTCGAAGATCAGCCGCAGATCCCGGACGCCGAGTACGACAAGCTGCTGCGCGAGCTGCAGTCTTTGGAAGCTGATCATCCCGAGTTGGTGACGCCGGATTCGCCGACGCAGCGAGTCGGCGCGTTACCGGCCGAGCGCTTTCGGGAAGTAACGCATGCGGTGCCCATGCTGTCGCTCGACAACGCCTTTAGCGAGGAGGAACTCGAGGCGTTCGTCAAACGTGTTGCCGATAAGCTCGAAAGCGATGGCGAGACACTCAGGTTCTGCTGTGAGCCCAAGCTCGATGGCTTGGCGGTGTCGCTGGTCTACGAGAACGGTCGACTAGTCCAGGGCGCGACGCGCGGTGACGGACGCACCGGCGAAGACGTCACGATGAATTTGCGTACGCTCCACTCCATTCCTCTCAAGTTGCGCGGCAAGTCAGTACCGCCCCTGATCGAAGTGCGCGGCGAAGTCTATATGCGCCACTCGGGCTTCGAAGCGATGAACGACCGAGCGCGCGACAATGGCGACAAGGTCTTCGCCAATCCGCGTAACGCCGCAGCCGGCAGTTTGCGTCAGTTGGACTCCTCGATCGCTGCCAAGCGGCCGCTGGAATTCTGCGCCTATCAGGTTGCCCGGCTCGAAGGCGACGATAGCGCGCAGTCCCACTCGGATTATCTGAAACGGTTGCGAGCGCTGGGCTTTCGCACCAGCCCGCTGCTCGACGTCGTCGAGGGCGCCAGCGGTGTCGTCGCGTTCTGTCACTCGCTGGGGGAGCGTCGAGAAGGGCTCGATTACGATATCGATGGCGCCGTACTGAAAGTCGACAGCCTGCGCGACCAGCGTGAACTGGGCTTCGTTTCCCGTGCGCCACGCTGGGCCATTGCCTACAAATATCCGGCCCAGGAACAGACCACGACGCTCAACGACGTAACGTTTCAGGTCGGCCGCGTCGGCACGCTAACGCCGGTGGCCAAGCTGGAGCCGGTGCAGGTCGCCGGCGTGACGGTATCCAACGCCACGCTGCACAACATGGATGAGGTCGAACGGCTCGGGGTGCGCATCGGCGATACCGTCATCGTACGGCGTGCCGGCGACGTCATTCCCCAGATCGTGGGGGTCGTCGAGTCACGGCGTCCGGCCGAGACCCGCGCCATCGAGATGCCCGCCCAATGCCCGGTCTGCGGCTCTCAGATCGAGCGGCTCGAAGGCGAAGTGGCGGCACGCTGTTCCGGCGGCCTTTACTGCCCGGCGCAGCGTAAGGAGGCGCTGAAGCATTTCGCCAGCCGGCGTGCGCTGGATATCGACGGCCTCGGCGAGAAGTTGATCGATCTGTTGGTCGAGCGCGAATGGGTCAAGACACCGGCGGATCTGTTCCGACTCAAGGCCGAGCAGCTCGCCGAACTCCCTCGGCTGGCGCAGAAATCCGCCAACAATCTCGTCCATTCGCTCGATGCGGCCAAACGGACGACGCTTGCGCGTTTCGTCTACGCCATCGGCATCCGTGAAGTGGGCGAAGCCACCGCGGCCAGCCTGGCTCGCCACTTCGGCGCGCTCCAGACGCTGCGTGAGGCGTCGTTGGAAGCATTGAAGGCCGTCGATGACGTCGGTCCCGTGGTTGCTCACCATATCCATACCTTTTTCCGGCAAGCGCACAATCAGGAGACGCTGGACGATCTGCTGGCAGTAGGTGTGACTTGGGAGGAAGCGGCGATCGGCGACCGGCCACAGCCGCTGGTAGGACAGACATGGGTTTTGACCGGTAGCCTGGAGGGGATGACCCGCGACGAGGGCAAAGAGCGCCTGCAGGCCCTCGGTGCCAAGGTCGCCGGCAGCGTGTCGAAGAAGACCGCGACGGTCGTTGCCGGCCCTGGCGCCGGTAGTAAGCTGGCCAAGGCCGAAGAGCTGGGCGTCGATGTGATCGACGAAGCGACGTTCATCGAGCGACTGAAAGAGTGGGAGGCGGAAACATGAGTGGACGTTTCATCGAGATTCCGCACCGTATGCTGCCCGCGGAGACGCTGGATGCACTGCTCGAGGCCTTCGTCACGCGTCAGGGCTACGACACCACCGATGTGGCAACGGACATGCATGACTGGGTGCGCGATCTCAAGCGCCAGCTAGAACGCAGCGAATTGTTGATTGTGCACGACCTGCAGACCGAGAGTACCGAAGTGATGACGCTGGCCCAGTGGCGCGGCTTCGGTCGTGAGCTTGCCGATGACGAGGAAGAGGGCTGAGCGAGCGTGCCAGGCCACCTGGAGAGACAAAAACGGTGCCCCGTTCTCGAACGGGGCGCCGCTTTTTTATAGGCGTCTATCTAGCATCTTACCCGTGGGTTAAGTGAAAAATAGCGGTACCACAATGCTTGAGATCAGCAGGATCAGCGCGCCACCGAGACGCGACGAGATCTGGGCGAATGGCATCAACTGCATGCGCTTGGCCGCGGAAAGTACCGCTACGTCACCCGTGCCGCCCATATTGGCCATGCACAGTCCGGCAGTGATCGCCGACTCGATCGGATAGAAGCCGACCAGCTTGCCGACCAGGCCGGCACCGAAGGCCGCACCGAGCACAACGGCGAAGACGATCATCACGTAGGTGATGGAGATCGCATCGATGACCTGGCCGAGATCGGTGTAGGCGATGCCGATCCCGAACAGCAGGGCGAAGGTCCAATTCTTGGCGACGAACTGGAACCACTGCGCTGCGGCTTCATTGATCGATTCCGGCACGATATTGGCGATCTTGAGCACAGCGACCAGAACGATCATCAGCGCATACGGATGCAGTGGAATGAAATTACCCAGGATTTCGCCGGCGGCAAAGAAAGTGAGCGCGGCGATGACGCCGATGCCCAGCTTGGAAAGATCCGGCTTGCTCTCACGCTCTTCGATTTCCACGCCCGGCATCATCTGGCCGTTGCCGGTCAGGCTCGGCACGCGATTGGCCAGGCCGTTGAGCAGGCCGGCGATGATGATGGCGAAGACATTCCCCAGTGCCAGCGCCGGCACCAGAATGGAAATATAGTAGCTGGCTGGCTGGCCTAGCAGCTGCTCGTAGATCTGGCTCATCGGCACGGCACCGGCACCCATACCGCCGCCCATGATCGGCAGGGCGATGACGACGACGGCATCCTGCGGCGAGAAACCCATTACCCAACCGACAGCGACGGCGAACAGCGCCGCGAACAGCACGGCGCAGACTAGTGGCAACGCATAGCGCGAGCCGACCTTGACCAGCACCTTGGAATCCATACCCAGAATACTGCCGGTGATCAGCGCGGCGATGTAGAAATTGAGGAAGCCACCGCTCTTCATGAACTGTGTCACGTTATCGACGACGCTGGTCGGCAACCACTGCACGTAGACCAGCGCCGCGGCGCCGAAGATCGCGAGAATGGCGCCGCCACCCAGATAGCTTTTGATGATCGGCAGGCGATCGCCGATAAAGCCCAGTAGTTCGCCGAAGATCATCATCACCAGCAGGGCGCCGATCATACCGGTCGGGATCGTATCCGTCGCGATGGAGAGAATCAGAACGGCGGTGGCAATGGCGAAAAGCGGTAGAGAAATGCCGAAAATCGGCGTCGATAACCAGCTGTCTTGTCGGCCGGAATCCGACTGCGCGGTTTGCGTCACGGATGAAGTCATGGTTGGCTCCCCAAGGATTCTCGCCCAAAGGGCGGTAAGCGGGATTTTTGCCCCGCAGGGCGGTACGCTGCCGAGGATAGAGACCTGACCGTGTCGACCAAGTTTTATGAAATTATTAAAGCCTTAATAAACTATTGAAAGAATCGTGCTCGTGGATGGCATATCTCCCTGGCGAGGTGTATACCACGATGGTCTAAAGTGGCGATCTAAAATCGCGCTCATCGAAACCGAGGCCCGACTCGTTCGTCAGGAGGATTGCGTGAAACGTCTGCGTCTCAGCGCCCAGCTCTTCATTCTGGTCGCCAGCATGATCGTACTGACGCTGGGCGTCGCGCTGTTGCTGTTCAACTATCAGTTGCGCGCCAACCTGGAGGACGCTCAAGGCGAACGGGTGATGGGGCTGGCGGTGGTACTGGCCGAGCGCAGTGACGTCAAGGCGGCGCTGTCGGCCAGGCCTATCGTCCATGATGCCAGTTCGGCGTTGCGGCAGCGGATCGAGAGGCTACGCGAGCGCCTGGGCGTGGATTTCATTACCGTCATGGATCTCGATCATCTGCGTCTGACCCATCCCGATCCCGACGAGGTAGGGCGATATTTTCGGGGTGGCGACGAAGGGCCCGCGCTGGCGGGTGAATCCTATGTCTCTCGCTCCGAGGGTACGCTAGGCGTCAGTATTCGCGGCTTTTCACCGGTACTCGACACCCAAGGCACGGTCATCGGCGCCGTCTCGACCGGGGTCACGCTTACCCGTGTCGGCCTGTTACTGGCCGAGAGGCGCCAGAGTTTGTTGCTGGGCATCGTGCTGCTGATGCTGGTGGGGGCCTCAGGCGCCTGGTGTCTGGCGCGCTACATCAAGCGGATTCTGCTGGGATTCGAACCCCACCAGATATCTCAATGGGTTCGCGAGCGTCAGGCGATGCTGGCGTCACTGCACGAAGGAGTCTTGGCGATCAACGGTGCCGGAGAGGTCACGCTGGTCAATCCGTCGGCGTGCCAGTTGCTGAATCCATCGGGGATGGATGACGGTTCGGGGATACCGGCATCGACGCTGAAGGAGTTGTTCGACAGCGGCGTTCCCGCACTCAATCGCCGATTGACGCTGAATGGTCGGGCGCTGATCGTCAATCGAGTGCCAATCCGCGGCGAACGCGGAGCAGGCGGTAGCGTGGTCACGCTGCGAGACCGCAGCGAGGTCAACCGCCTCGCCGAGGAATTGACCGGCGTCAGCCGATACGCCCAGGCGTTGCGCGCCTCCACGCATGAATTCAAGAATCGTCTGCACGTCATTCTGGGGCTGGTCCAACTGCGCGATCTGGGACGTCTGGAGCGCTACCTGCGCGAGCTCGACGATACCTTGATCGCCCCGGCAGCGGCGCGGATCGCCGGGGTCAAAGACCCGGTCCTGGCCGGCTTTCTGCTGGCCAAGGGGAGCGAGGCTCGAGAACGACGAGTGGTTTTCGAGATCGATCTGGAAAGCGAGATACCGGCGCCCGACGAAAGTGAAACCATCCACCTGCTGGTGTCGATCATCGGCAATCTGGTGGAGAACGCGTTCGAGGCGGTTGCCGGCCGCGAGACGCCCCAGGTGAGCCTGACGTTGGGTGTCGATGCCGGCGCGCTATCCTTGCATGTCTCGGATAACGGTAAAGGAATGGCCGAGGACCAGCAATCGCTCGCCATGCAACAGGGGGTCTCGTCCAAGGGCGAAGGCCGAGGCTATGGGCTCTCCATGGTCAAGGCTCATGTGGAATCACTCGGTGGATCGCTGGCCCTCTATTCGACGCTGGGGCGTGGCACGCTGGTCGAGGTGACAGTACCCTATGCGATGGTAGTAACGCGGGTAACCGACGGAGTGACGTGATCCATGCGTGTGTTAGTGGTAGAAGATGATCCGATGGTGATGCGGCTCAATGTCGAGTTTCTCAACCGTATTGACGGCATCCACCTGGTTGCGCAATGCGAGGATTTGCCGGCAGCGAGAGACATGCTGACGCGGGAACCGGTGGACCTGCTGCTGCTCGATGTCTATCTCCGCGAGGACAATGGCCTGTCGCTGGTGCGTGATCTGCGTCGACAGGCCCGCGACATCCAGATCGTACTGATCACCGCGGCCTCTGAAATGGAAACCGTGCGTGAAGCCAAGCATCTGGGCGTCAGCGACTATCTGGTCAAACCGTTCGAGTTCGAGCGCTTCAAGGACGCCTTGACGCGCTGCCTGGACACCCACCAGCGACTGTCTCGATTACCGGCGCGCGCGCATCAGCGAGATCTGGATGCGCTGTTTCGCCGCGAGTCGACCGCGGACCAGCCGGCCCGGCCCGGCGACCTGCCCAAGGGTCTGACCGCTAACTCGCTGTCTCAGGTGGCCAAAGCGGCCATTGAGCAGGAAGGGACGCCTTTCACCACCGAGGCGTTGAGCGAAAATACCGGCATGTCTCGCGTGTCGGTGCGCAAGTATCTCAAGCACTTGGTGGATCGCGGCATACTCGAAGAATCTTTCCATTACGGCCAGATCGGCCGACCTTCCTTTACCTACCGCTGCCTCGATGTCGACGCACTGAGGCAACTGGGAGAGACCGGCGCTTCGGGTTCGTGAGCTTTCGTCTCACCGCTCAGGCCGGCCGCGTTTGGATCGCATTGAAGGATGAAGTGCAGATCAACGACCCCGAATCAGATCGGCGATGATCCGGCGACCGGGGTGCAGGTGATCGACCAGTTCGCGCTCCAGCGGCATCGGCTCGTCGTATAAGCGCGAGGCGATCAGTTCGGCACACAGCGGCGCGCTGACCATGCCGCGAGAACCGTGGGCGGTACTCACCCAAAGCCCCGGGTAATGGCTGCCCGGGTGGTCTAAGTGGCGCTTGGCATCCCTGCTCAGCGCGGCGTAATCAACGCGCCAGCGATCGGCTTCCGGCAACGGCCCGGCGTAGGGCGTCTTGTCCGGGCTGGCGGCGCGAACGCTGGCGCGGCCGCCGCACATGCCGGGGGAGACACCCGCGAACTGCTCGGCTAACGCCGGTGCCGTTCGAGCCAGCTCCTCGAGATTGTGTCGATGGTCCGACTCACGCAGTGCCGCGTCGTCGTCATTGGGCGAGAAGGTTGCACCGAAGGTGAATGCTCCAGCGCGGGCCGGCATCACATATCCGTTGGCGCAGAGCACGCGCTCCAGTCGCGAGGTTTTTTCGGACTCGGAGCGCGGCGGTAACGCCAGCGTGGAGATCTGGCCGCGCACGGATTGTAGCGGCAGGCCATCGAGCCAATCCTGGCTGGCGTGACCGGTGGCGAACACGACCTGATCGACATTTAGCCGTCCTCCATCGAGTTGCAGCTGCCAGCCAGTTCCCGTTTCCCGTAGTGACCGGAGTTCGGCCTGGCGGACCTCGATACCGGACGTCGCCGCCAGATGCCGGCACAGCGCAACCGGATCGACCCAACCCGCCTGGGGATAATGAAGGGCGGATTGGCCTATCTCGATGTGGGCGAGCGTGGTTGCGACAGGGGGTTCGACCGCGGAGACGACAGACGACGGCAAGTCGTAATGGTTCAGGAATCGGGACTGGCGTTCGGCGTCGCGAGCCTCCCCAGCCAGTTGCAGTAACCCGCAATCCGACCACCAACTGCGCTCAGGATCGAGTCGCGCCAGCCAGCGCTGGGTGTAGAGCAGCGCGGCGAGATAGAACCGGCTCTGGAGATTGGGTTCGATCGACAGTTTGACGTAGAGCGCTGCCTGGGGGTTACCCGACGCGCCGCTCGCGATACCCGCGCGATCGATTAGGGTCACCTGGCTGCCCCGTCGGGCCAGCGCGGCGGCGACGCTGGTGCCGGCGATGCCACCGCCGACGACCGCGATATGAGAGACAGAACGAGAGGAAGGCGGCTGGAACCAGGGCGTGGCCGCTCTGGACGTGGCGACCCTGGGCGTAGGCCGAGCCGTGTCGTCTCGCTCGCCGCGCAGCATTTCACGCTTGCGACCGAAGCCCGGCACCTTGCGCCAGCGGAAGCCGGCGTCGGCCAGGCCGCGGCGAACGAAACCGGCGCAGGTGAACGTGGCAAACGTGGCATCCGGCCGGCTGGCGGTGGCCATCGCCTTGAACAACGCAGGCTGCCACATGCCGGGGTTTTTCGACGGCGCGAAACCGTCGAGGAACCATGCATCGACCTGGCCGTCCAGGCGTGACAGACAATCCGCAGCGTCACCGAAGTGCAGATCCAGAGTGACGCGTGCATCCAGCTGCAGGCGATGAACACCGGCCACCGCCGGTGGCCACTGTGCAATCAGCGAGGCGGCCTGAGACGACAGTTGCGGCCAGCTGCGCCAGGCCTGTTCCAACGCTTCGCGGGTAAGCGGGTGTTTTTCCGTTGAGACCAGATGCAGTCTCGCCTCGACAGGAGCGTTCTCGTCGAAGCATGCCCAGGCACACAGCATGTTGAGCCCGGTGCCGAAGCCGGTTTCGCCAATCGTGAACGGGCGCGAGTCGTGCCAGTCGGCGAATCGTCGTGGCAGATCGTTATTGTCGATAAAGACGAAGCGGGTCTCCTCGCGACCATCCTGGCGTGAGAAATAGACATCATCGTAAGCGGTCGAGAAGGGGACCTCGACGTTGCCATCATCGACGCGCCAGTCGAGCTCGGCGTGACGAATGGCGCGGCGATGAGAAGGAATCGACTTGCCGTTCATGGTTTCCACGCCCGGGCGCCATCAGCCGGTCATGTCGTGAGAGACCGGTGGCACATTGGTTGAAAATTGAGCACATGCCGCTAGGCGACGGCTTATCGGCAGCGGAGAAAGGCGTCCGCGGGATCTTAACAGTGTTATCCACAGCTAGTGTGCAAAACCGATACGTCGACTGCTGTGGATAACCGGTTCACCGGACGGCTATGTTCCGAAAGGACACTATGTAATGAACCCTATGAAAGAACCCTATGGAAGGACCCGTTTGAACGGTTTGACCCGAACCTGTGAGTAGACACCGGCTGCGACGTAGGGGTCGGCATCGGCCCAACGCTGAGCCGCCTCGAGCGAATCGAACTCAGCCACGATCAGGCTACCGCTGAAACCGGCATCGCCCGGATTGTCGCTATCGATGGCAGGATGCGGGCCGGCGAGCACGAGCCGTCCTTCGTCTCTCAGCGCTTCCAGCCGCTGCAAGTGCTCGGGGCGAACCGAGAGTCGTTTTTCCAGACTGTCGCCGATGTCATCACTGATAATGGCGTAGAGCATCAAGAGCCTTCCTCCGATTGGGATTGCGAAAGGTGGCGTGCCAGGAACAGGGCCTGTCCGATCACGAACAGCAGGGTCAGCCCCAACATGCCGAAGAGTTTGAAGTCGACCCAGGTCGCCACGTCGTAATAAGTGAACACGTAGACGTTGAGCGCGGCCATGGCGAAGAAGAACAGCGCCCAGGCCAGATTGAGGCGTTGCCACGTGGCCGCAGGGAGCGTTACCGCCTTGCCCATCATCCGTTGCGTCAGCGTCTGGCCGCCGAACAACGGCGACAGCAGAAAGGCGACGCCGAACAGTGCATTGATGACGGTAGGTTTCCACTGAATGAAGGCCGGATTGTGAAACGCAATGGTGGCCCCGGCCGAGACGATCACGATGATCGAGGTGATCAGCAGCATCTTCTCGATGCGCCGTTGGCGCCACCAGACGATGCCCAGCTGCACAAGGGTTGCGGGAATCAGCACCATCGTCGCCGTGATGATATCGCCGCTGAGATGGTAGACGGCGAAGAAGATCGCGATGGGCAGAAAATCGAACAGCAGTTTCATACGGGCTAGGCCTCCGGCGGGTGGTGGTGGTGCAGACGATTGACCCAGCTCGTCGCGCCCCTCACCATAGTCGATCTATTCTGACAAAGACGCTGGCTGGCGTCATGCCCATGAGCGTTTTTCCCACTGATGATCTCGAGACACGTCCGACTACGCTGCCCGATACACTGGAAGGCGTTAGGGGGATCGATCTGCATCTGCACTCCACGGCCTCGGATGGCAAGCTTTCGCCCGCGGAGCTGGCGGATCTCTGCCATGCCCGTGGGCTGACGCATGTCGCCCTGACCGACCACGACACGATCGAAGGTGTCGTGGAAGCGCAGGCGCGATGCCGACATCATGGCATCAACTTGATGACGGCCGCCGAGCTTTCCTGCCAATGGCGCGGAATCGGCATTCATATCGTTGCGCTGCTGCCGCAGGGCGCTTCTCGAAATTTCGAGTCGGGTCTGGAAATATTGGCTAGAGCGCGCGAGCTTCGCTCTCGCGAGATTGCCCACCGCCTGGAAAAGGTCGGTCTGGCCGATGGGCTCGCCAAAGCGCGGCGGGAAGCTGGAAGTGAGCGCCCACTGGGGCGGCCGGATTTTGCTGCCGCGCTGGTTACCGCCGGCGTGGTGGCGGATACCAAGACGGCGTTCAAGCGTTATCTGGGTGCCGGCAAGCGCGGTGACGTCAAGATGCACTGGCCTGAATTGGCCACGGTTGTCGGCTGGATTCGCGAGACGGGCGGTGTCGCCGTTGTCGCCCATCCGCTGCGTTACGGCATGACCCGGCGCAAGCGCGATCTGTTGTTTTCGGCCTTCATCGATGCCGGTGGCGAGGCCGCGGAGTTGGTCAGCGGCTACCAGAACCCGGATACGACCCATGACCTGGCCCGCCAGCTCGATTTCCATGGCCTGTATGGTTCGATCGGCAGCGATTTTCACTATCCAGGAGGACCCTTGTCGCCGGGAACGATCAGCCCGCCGCCACGTTCCCACGTCAAGCCGGTATGGTGCCATCCGGCCTTGCGGCGCTTTGCCTGCGGCGAATAACCCCATGTCTGTTACCCTGAAAGTAGTGATTCCTCGTGATCGATCATCATCGTCATGGAGTTCAAGACGAGTTTCAGGAGAGCGTGATATGACCCAATTCTTCCAGATTCATTCGCAGAATCCGCAGAAGCGTCTGATCGACCAGGCCATCGAGATCCTGCGTCAGGGCGGCGTGATCGCCTATCCTACCGACTCGGGCTATGCCCTGGGTTGCCGACTCGGCGAGAAGAAAGCGATCGAGAAGATCAAGTGGCTGCGTCAACTCGACGACCGCCACAATTTTACCTTGGTATGCTCCGATCTTTCGGAAATCGGTACCTACGCCAAGGTCGATAACAGTGTCTTTCGGTTGCTCAAGTCTCATACGCCAGGCGCTTATACTTTCATTCTCAGCGCCACCAGCGAAGTGCCGCGGCTATTGTTGCATCCCAAGCGCCGCTCGATCGGCGTCCGGGTACCGGATCACAACATCACTCATGCCCTGCTCGATGCCCTCGGCGAGCCGCTGATGAGCGTGACCTTGATCCCGGTGGGGGAGTCCTGGCCGATGACCGACGCGGAAGAGATCCGCGAGCGCTTCGGGGCGCATCTGGACTTGATCATCGACGGCGGGGCGTGTCAGCTCGAACCGACCACGGTGGTCGATCTGCGCGAGATTCCGCCTGTCATCGTTCGCGAAGGACGCGGCGACCCCGAACCCTTCCGTTAAGCATTCCCAATGCAACGGCTCGGGGCGCTTCGGCGCCCCGCATTATGCCGTTACCGAGTCTTCAGCGGTGCCGACCATGCTTCGAGATCGGCGTCACTCCAGCTGCCGTAGCTAGCATTGGGGAACATGATCCAATCGTCGCCGAAATGTACGGTATCCTCGGCTACCAGCCGGTGTTGATCCGTTAACTCGGCGTGATGGAAGTCACTTGAGAAGTCAGCCAGCGAATCGCCCAGTTGCATCACCAGGTCATGATCGCGTTCGATCGCTGCGCGTCGTTCACCCTTGGAGGGGCCGAGCAGCCGCACCTGGGCGTCGTTGACTTGGGGTAGTCACAGGTCGGTCAGCGTTTGACTCCGGGGAATGTCCCAACCTAGAGGCTTGTCGCTTCTCGATCAAACCGGTCACGGTGCCGGGGCATCGCATCGTGTCGTTGCCCGAGTGGGTGCGGACGAGGATGACGACGCGGACACCGCTTCGGGGACGGCCGTCTCAGACATCAGTCTGAGGGCTTCTCATCGCCGTTTGGCGTCACTTCCTCATCGGGCGCATTCGGATCCTGAGTCTCTTCGTTGAGCCAGGTGCCGCAAAAGCGGCAGTACTTGGCGTCTCGCTCGTGACCTTCGCGGCCGCAGCCGGGGCAGGCTTCCTTGGAATAACGCTCGCGTTGGATCGATCGGATCACTTCGGCAGAAAAAACGCCGGTGGGGACGGCGATGATCGAATAGCCCAGAATCATCATGAATGCCGAAATGAATTGTCCCAGTGGGGTCACCGGGGCGATATCGCCATAGCCTACCGTCGTCAGTGTGACGACCGCCCAGTACATCGCTCGCGGCATGCTGGTAAAGCCGGCTTCCGGAGGTTCGATCATGTAGATGAGCGCGCCGAAGATCGTGATGATCAGCAGCACGGTAGTCAGAAACAGGAAAATTTTGCGCTGGCTGCGCTGTAACGCCTCCACCAGCAAGCGACCTTCGCCGACGAATTCCATGAGTCGGAGCACTCGGAACACACGCAACACGCGCAATACGCGTACCACCAGCAGCGACTGTGCGCCGGGTATGAAAAGGGCGAGCCAGGTTGGCAGAATCGACAGCAGGTCGAGAACACCATAGAAACTGCGCAGATAGCGTAATGGCCGATCGAGACAGTAGAGCCTGAGGGCCAGCTCGAGTGTGAAGATCAGCGTGAATCCCCACTCCACGAGGTAGAAAATCTCGCCGAAGCGCTCGTGCAGGTGCGGCACACTGTCGAGGAAGACGGTGGTCACGCTCAACAGGATGAGCGTGATGAGTACGATGTCGAAGGCCTTGGCCAGCGGGGTGTCCGATTCGAAGATAATCTGGAACAGTCGCTTGCGTAGCGATGAGTCGCCGGATTGCATCAATTGAGTTCCTGTCCCTGGTAATGAGCAGCGCGGTAGGGCGCGTCCGACACTTCATTTACAAGGTAGTAAATGAATACTTGGAGCCGATTGTTAACGCTGTATGGGCAAGCGTAGGCAGTTTTCGTACCGAACCTAAGACCTGCCGAGTCGTTGCATCGGCGCCTACGGGTCAATACGTCTTAGCGCCAGCCAATCCTGGCTGCGCCAGGGGACGATACTCTGGCTCAGGTCCTTGAGGATTCGCTCGCAGGCTAGAATTCGTTCGCTACGTTCTTGGCACGGTACATCCGCTTCGGCCCGCCAACATTGAATCAGTCGTTCACATTGGGCTTCGGCGCTGACCAGCCAGGCGGGTTGCTGGTTGTCCTGCCAGTTGTCGATCGCGTTGATCAAGGCATCCACCGAGGCCGTTTCGATCTCGGCTGGCTCAGGCCACCCGCTGCCCAGGCAGGCCGCGCGGCTGGCCTTGCTGTGGTTGGCCGGGCGCGCCGGCAGCGGGGTCGCGTCTGGATTCGCCGGCTTGCACAAGGTCTGAGCCAGTTGCCAGAGCTGCGCCGGAAGACCGCGTTTGAGTTCGAGCTCGAGCTCACAGATAGGCAGGCTGGCGTTACCGGCGTGAATGGTGCCCTGATCCAGCGCAATCTCAATCTCGCTGTCCTCGACCTGATAGCACCATAGCCGGCGTTCGAAATCGGTAGTGAAAACCGGGCGTAGCGTTTCCAGATCCAACTCTGAGAGGGCGGGATGCCCGAGTGCGCGCAGGCCGTTCACGTCGAGACCCGCGGCGTTGCACTCGGCGCCGTCGATCGACCATTCCCATTCGCCACGGCTCGACAAGCCTCCGCGACTTTCGGCGGCGTCCTTGAGGGTCTGCAGACGCTGCTCACCTTGGCGACGGACCCGCAACGCGACGCGGCGAGACTGCAGTGCCGCTTCGGCAGTATCGTAATACTGGTTGCCCAGCGAGATCGTGCGCGAGGTCATCACCCGCAGCAGGGGGTGATCGATCAGGCGAGTAGGACCTTCCGGCGACAGTGCCAGTTTGAGTTCGATCTCGTCGCTCATGCATGCTCCCGCAGTGGCTATCGGTTATGAATGACAAAACCGTTGTGAATGGCAAGCTGTGTGAATGAAGACAAAGTCCGTTTTGAAATGAAAGATCGGAAGCGTCTTGAACGAAAGGGGAACGCTCTCTCGAATCAAAGGCAAGGTATTGGTGCCAACATGAATTTTTCATGACGCGTCCAGACGCAATCATTATACTGGCGGCGCCACTTCCAACGCATCCAGGCCACGTTATGGTGAGTACCAATCCGTTCTCGGCGCTGTTTGGACGATCGCCGTTCCAACCGCTGCTGGCTCACATCGTCAAGACCAGCGAGTGCGCCAGCCAGTTGTTACCTTTCTTCGATGCCGCGCTGGGTGGCGACTGGGACGAAGCGAAAAAGCACCGTGAAGCGATCACGCGACTCGAACACGAGGCGGACGAGCTCAAGACGCAACTGCGCCTCAACCTGCCCAACACCATGTTTCTGCCGGTCTCGCGCTCCGACCTGCTGGAACTGATCAGCGTTCAGGACAAGATCGCCAACAAGGCTCGAGACATCACCGGGATCATGATGGGCCGCAACATGATCATTCCCGAGACGCTGGCGGAGCCGATGCGCGATTATCTGCGCACCGCCGTGGATACCGTCGAGCAGGCGCGCAAGGCGCTCGAAGAGCTCGAGGATCTACTCGAATCCGGCTTTGGTCGCAATGTCTCCGACGTCATGCACGAACTGATCAAGGAGCTGCACGATCTCGAGCATCAGGCCGACGAGCAGCAGATCGACATTCGCCGCCGGCTGTTCCAGCTCGAGTCGGAGCTGCCGCCGGTCGACGTCATCTTCCTCTATAAAATCATCGAATGGATCGGTGAACTGTCCGACCGCGCCGAGCGCGTGGGCAGCCGCCTGCAGATACTGACGGCCCGCTGATTGCGGGCTTTCGTCGTTACACGCCTTCGTCACGCCACTCAAGCGAATTAAGCCTATGTCCATCATTGCGCAATACGGTGATGTCTTCATCATCCTCGCCTGTGTCTTCGGTTTTTTCATGGCCTGGGGGGTTGGTGCCAACGATGTCGCCAATGCCATGGGAACTTCGGTCGGCTCCAAGGCGATCACCATCAAGCAGGCGATCATCATTGCGGTGATTTTCGAGTTTCTCGGTGCCTGGTTGGCCGGCGGGCAGGTCACGGAAACGATCCGCAAGGGCATCATCGACCCGGCGTTGCTCGAGAACGACCCGCAGATGCTGGTCTACGGCATGCTGGCCTCGCTGCTGGCGGCCGGTTCCTGGTTGATGATCGCCTCGTTCAAGGGCTGGCCGGTATCCACCACGCACTCGATCGTCGGTGCCATCGTCGGTTTCGCGGTGGCAGGGCTGGGGGTTCAGTCGGTCAATTGGGGCTCGGTGGGGACGATCGCGCTGAGCTGGATCACCTCGCCGCTGATCGCGGGTGTGTTTTCGTTCATGCTATTTCGCTCGGTGCAGGTGCTGATCTTCGACAATCCCGACCCTTTCGCGGCGGCCAAGCGCTACGTGCCGGGCTACATTTTTTTGGTCGGTTTCATCGTCTCGATGGTGACGTTGGTCAAAGGGCTTTCTCACGTCGGCCTGCAACTGACGTTTGGTGAGAGCCTACTACTGGCAGTGGCGTTCGGCGTGATCATCATGATGTTCGGGCTGCTGCTGGAAAATCGCATCAATCGCGGTGATCGGCGTGCTCGCAGCAACTACGATTTTTCCAGCGTCGAGCGCATATTCGGCGTGTTGATGATGTTCACCGCCTGTGCCATGGCTTTCGCCCACGGCTCGAACGACGTCGCCAATGCGGTCGGTCCGCTGGCAGCGGTGATCAGCGTGGTCGAGAACAGTGGCAGCGTGACCGGCTCCGCCACTATGCCGTGGTGGGTGCTGGTACTCGGCGGCGGCGGGATCGTCGTCGGCCTGGTGACCTATGGCCATAAAGTCATTGCCACCGTGGGTACCGGGATTACCGAACTGACCCCGAGCCGTGGCTTCGCCGCGACGCTTTCCGCCGCCTCTACCGTCGTGCTGGCTTCCGGCACCGGCTTGCCGATCTCGACCACGCATACGCTGGTGGGTGCCGTGCTCGGGGTGGGCCTGGCACGCGGCATGGCGGCGCTCAATCTGCGCGTGCTCGGTTCGATCGTCCTTTCCTGGCTGATCACGCTGCCGGCCGGCGCGTTGCTCTCTATCGCCTTCTTTTTCATGTTCAAGGGCATGTTCGGCTAGGATCTGAAAACTGGCTGCGCTTGGTAATACCGCGTTAAAAATCGGCTTAAAATGCTCATTTACAGCTCGTAAACTGGTGCGCCAGCCCGGTCCATTTTTCGCCGATTTTTGCCTTGTCTTACCTTCGCTCGCCGACTTTTCAGGGAACTGGATTGGTCCAGTGCTTAAAGCTGATCATCGCCCAAAGACGCTCTGGTATAGTTGAGGCAGACTTTATTCAAGCCCTGTCTCACTGCCGGAGCGTCAACCCCTTGGACTCGCGTTTTCCCTTCGTCGACTGGTTTCGCCATTCATCGCCCTACGTCAATGCCCACCGGGGCAAGACCTTCGTCATTCTGGTGGAAGGCGAGGCGATGGCGTCGTCGCGACGCGGCCAACTGCTGCAGGATCTGGCGCTGCTGCACACGCTCGGGGTGCGGGTGGTGCTGGTTTACGGTATTCGCCCCCAGGTCGGTGCCGCGCTGGACACGGCCGGTATCCAACCGGTGCGCATCGGCGGGCGTTGGGTGGCCGATCGTCAGGTCATGGATCATGTCGAACGCATCGCCGCGGTCCACCGTCTCGACCTCGAAGCTCAGCTATCGCTGGGATTGCCCAACACGCCTTTGCACGGCGTCGAACTGACGGCCGTCTCCGGCAATCTGGTGACGGCGAAACCGCTGGGCGTGCGTGACGGCGTGGATTTCGATCACAGCGGGGAGGTCCGTCGGGTGCGCAGCCAGGCGATCGAGAGCCTGCTCGCCGGCGGCAATCTGGTTATCCTGCCACCGCTGGGATACTCCCGCACCGGGGAAATCTTCGATCTCGATGCCTCGGAAATCGCCCAGCACGTAGCAGTGTCGCTCAAGGCGGATAAGCTGATTCTGTTGGGGGAGTCGGCCGGTCTGCATGACGATAGCGGCCAACTGCAGCGTCAGCTGACGCCCGATGAAGCCGACATCTTGCGCGAACAGGCGGCTCCCGGCAGCGAGCTTTCCCGCCACCTGGGAGCGGCTTGTGGCGCGGCCCGTCATGGTGTTGGGCGTACTCACCTGCTTTCCTGGCACGATCACGACGCGCTGCTTGGCGAGCTGTTCACTCGCGATGGCGTTGGCACCATGATCACCCAGAACCGCTATGAGCAGTTGCGTCAGGCCGTGCTGGATGACGTCGGCGGCCTGCTGGCATTGCTCAAGCCACTCGAGGCCAGCGGCATGCTGGTGGCGCGAACCCGAGAACGGCTGGAGCATGAGATCGAGGATTACATCGTGATCGACCGCGACGGCATGGCGATCGGCTGCGCGGCGCTACACGGCTACGCCGACGCCAGAATGGGCGAGTTGGCCTGCCTCGCCATCCATGACGATTATCGTCGTGGCGCGAGAGGAGAGACGTTGCTCGCCGAGATAGAGCGTCGCGCTCGTCGACAAGGGCTCACGCAGCTATTCGCCCTGACCACGCATACTACCCACTGGTTCGTCGAACGCGGCTTTGCATTGACCACGCCGGAGGCGCTTCCCGATCTCAAACGCGAGACCTATAACCAGGCCAGACGCTCCAAGGTGTTGCTGAAGTCGCTGTAAAGAGACACCCAAAACGTCGAGTATCGCGCTTTGGTGTCGTCAAATAGAGACATGTTAAATAATTGATTTATTTATAATTATTGATATTTAATCAAAAGGCGTCTGTTTATGGAAACGGTTTTGGCTCCATTTTTACGCTTCCTTGAGCCAAATGCTGATCCTGACCAACCACCAGATAATACTTTGACTTTAACCGATTGATTTTAATGTTTTTTTATAAATTTGGCACGGCTGTCGCTATAGTGTTTAGTGAGAGCGACGAGATGACCTCTCCGGAAGTCATCTCGCCGAATCTCGTCAGAGCCCCCAACTACCCTGTGCAGGGCCTGACAAGATTCGACAGCGTCTGCTCCACGCGATGTGTGACTTAGGTTTCGATGAGACGGGTGCGGCCCAGCGGGCAAGGAAATGCACCATTAAGGCAAGGACGCCCCGGCAAGGATGCCTTCCCCCTCGAGAGAGGGGACCCATTGCGACCGGCCGCCAGCCAGGCGACCGGTTCAGAGACGAGGCAAGCGGTTCGCCGCTGCGGTATTCGATAGCCCCTGAATAGCTGAGTCGGGTACTGGCTTCGGGGCCTTCGGGCCATGGGAGCGATCTCGACTAGCGGATTCAGGTAGTGTTTCAAGATCGTTCTCGACCCTTCAATTCCCTGCGTACCTTGGGCCGGCTCTGCCGGCCCTCTTTTTTTGCGCGGGTTTTTTGAGCGGGCTTATTCGAGCGGATCGACCGAGTGGATTCTGAGCGAGCTTTTCTAGCTCGATTTCGGCGCCCTGACGTTCAAAGCCGGCTTTCGAAACCGAGTTCAAAACCAGGCGTATGCCCACCATATGCGACTCGAATGGGCATTCAATAATAATGTTATCCTTGCGGAACGATTCTTGATCCCGATGGGCATCCTGCATAGAGCGATTTTCATGACCACCGAGCTCTCCCGACGTTGGCGTCCTCGCTCGCTACTCCAGTTGGTACTGCTGGCATTCGTTGTCGTCATGCTGCCGATTGCCGTGCTGATGTTTCAGGCCGGCCAAGCGCTGTCGCAACTATCGACGCTTGCCGACCAGAGTGCCCGAGAAGCCGTCGAAGAGACGCGCCGAGCACGCATGCTGAGCTCGCTGGCGCTACAGATGGAGCGCAGCGCCCGTCAGTACGCCGTCATTGAGGAAGAGGGGCTGCGCGACATTTATGATCAGAAGGTCCAACAGTTCGGTGGGTTGCTGCAACAGCACGAACCATTGATGCGTGACAATGCCGACTTTCAATCATTGGTCGAGCGCTTCCAGCAGTTGCAACGCCTGCCCCAGGCATCGATGGACGACATGGATGCTTTCCTGGAACGGTTCTCTGGCTTTGCGACGGAATCCGATGCGGTGAGGGACGCGACCAACGACTTGATCGACACGCGTATCGCCGACATCCGAGAACAGGCGGATTCGGTCAAGACACGGCTGTGGATGCAGACCGCGGCACTGGTTTCCGCCAGTCTGATACTGATGCTGTTCTTCACCTGGTTGATCACGCGCCCGATTCGTCAGCTGGAACGCCGGATTTTCGGCCTTGGCAGCGGTGATCACAGTGCTACGCCGGCCCATATTCAGGGGCCTGCGGAATTGGTCCAGTTGGGGGATCGATTGACCTGGCTATCGGGACGGCTATCAGAACTGGAAGCTCAGAAGCAGCAATTCCTTCGCCACATGTCGCATGAATTGAAAACGCCGCTGGCCAGCGTTCGCGAGGGCACTTCGTTACTTTCCGATGGCGTGGCCGGGGAACTCAACGAGCGCCAGAGTGAGGTCGTAAGACTGATCGACGAAAATGGGCAGGAACTGCAGACACTGATCGAACAGTTATTGGATTACAATCTGCTGCAGAACAGTCGCCGCATGAAAGTCGCCTCGTTCGATGTCGCCACAGTGATCCAGGAAGTGCTGTCCAAGCACCGGTTGGCGATCGACAACAAGGGGATGCAGGTCAAGAGTCCGCATCACCCGTTGAAGTGGCAAGCGGATCGCGAGCGAACGGCGCGCGTGCTGGATAACCTGATCTCGAACGCCATCGCTTATGGTGACGACGGTGGTCAATTGGTGATCCGCGTTGCCCAGCAGCGCGACTGGCTGATGGTCGATGTGGCCAATAGCGGCGAACCCATCGTCGAGGCGGATCGCGAGCACCTGTTCGACGCGTTCTATCAAGGCAGCGTGAAACGCAAGGGTCCATTGAAGGGCTCGGGCATCGGGCTTTCGGTCGCTGCAGACTGTGCCAAATTGCAGGGAGGGCAACTGGCGTTGGTGGATGATGCCGAGCTGCCGGTCTGCTTCCGGCTCACCCTGCCGTGGACGAATTTCCCGACGCCCGGTTCGCAACGTGATAGCGCGCAACACGATAATGATGCCGCACCAGACGAGACACTGCTGGGCGGTGAGGCAAGGAAAGAAACATGGTCAGTCAGATGAGAACGATGCTTGCACTGGTGGGCGTGGTGGCACTGACAGGCTGCCAGTCCCTCTCCGGTGAACCCGTCCCCTACGGCTGTGGCGAGATTCCGACTTACGCCGACAACGTATGCCTGGTTGATGCCTGGGTCGCGTTCGGCCTGCAAGCGCAGCGCGGAGACGATGACTGGCGCGATGAGACACTGGCCGAGGTCGGCCAGCGTCGCATGGATCAGAAAGCCGTGCGTGCCGTGGTGCTCTCCTGGGATGGCGCTGGCGAGTGGCGGGAGGCGTCGGATCTGTACAAGGCATCGATCAACTCGGCACCGACTCGGCTGCAGCCATTGCTTCAGCAGTGGTTGAACGAACTCGAAGAGCGCCGGCAGCTGTATGCCCAGCGAGACACGAGTGCGAGCCGGCAGGGCGGTAGCCACAACGACACGCAGGCACTGAAACAAGAAAACGAGAAGCTGAAGCAACAGCTCGAGGAGATGTCGAACAAGCTCGACGCGTTGACCGATATCGAGCGGACTATCAACGCACGCGACTGACCTTCGGGAACGCTCACGACTGACCTTCGAGAACGCACGCGAACAGCCCTCGAGGCGGAAATCCGCGCGATCATCAACACTCACGTAAAACCAAGCCATCCGTGCGATTCCAGACAGTATCGGCATCGCGCGACCGCGTCACATCGAGCGTGACACGCCCTTTTCGGCAACGACAAGGTGAAGCGGTGGCAGGAGGTGCCCATTCCATGTCTTTGAATACAGAAGCTCCCAAGACCCGGCCGGTCAGAACGCCGGCCATGCAGCCGGGCAAGAGCAGTAATACGCCCCACATCCTGCTGGTCGACGACGATACCAGCCTGCTCAAACTGCTGGGCATGCGCCTGGAAAGCCGTGGCTTCCGAGTGACCACGGCGGAAAGTGGCCGCGACGCGCTGACGCATATCGAAGAGACGTCGCCGGACCTGGTGCTTTCCGACCTACGCATGGATGAAATGGACGGCCTGGCGCTGTTTCACGAATTGCAGCGGCGAGTGCCAGGCATTCCAGTGATCATTCTCACCGCACACGGTTCGATTCCGGATGCCGTCAGCGCGACGCGTCAGGGCGTATTCAGCTTTTTGACCAAACCGGTCGATCGCGACGAACTGTTCGAGGCGATCGACGAAGCGCTCAAACAGACCCCGACCACGCGAGGCGAGGGCGGCGAGGCGTGGCGTTCGAAGATCATCACCCGCAGCCCGCAGATGGAGCGCATCCTCGAGCAGGCCTACATGGTCGCCGCGTCCGATGTGAGCGTGCTGTTGACCGGTCCCAGTGGTAGTGGCAAGGAGCTACTCGCCAACGCCATGCATCAGGCCAGTCCACGTGCCGACAAACCGTTCGTGGCGATCAACTGCGGCGCGCTGCCGGAGCAACTGCTGGAAAGCGAGCTGTTCGGCCACGCCCGCGGCGCCTTTACCGGCGCGATCAGCCAGCACGAAGGGCTGTTCCTGGCGGCCGACGGCGGCACGCTGTTCCTGGACGAGATCGGCGACATGCCGCTGCCGTTGCAGGTCAAACTGTTGCGTGTGCTGCAGGAGCGTCAGGTTCGCCCGCTGGGCAGTACCAAGTCGTTCCCCATCGACGTACGGATCATCTCCGCCACCCATCGCGATCTCGATCGCGCCATGCACGAAGGCGACTTCCGCGAGGATCTCTACTACCGCCTCAACGTGGTCAATCTCAAGCTGCCGCCGCTGCGGGATCGCGCCGAAGACATTCCGCTACTGGCCAAGCACATCGTGTCGCAGGTCTCGGCGCGGCATAAACCGTTCGTCAAAGGCTTCTCGCCGGAAGCGCTCAACCTGCTCGCCTCCAGCGCCTGGCCGGGCAACGTGCGCCAGCTCGTCAACGTGGTGGAACAGTGCGTCGCGCTGACCAGCACGCCGATGATTCCGGAGGCGCTGGTTTCCCAGGCGCTGGTCGCCGAGGAGAACGCACTACCCTCGTTCAGCGAGGCGCGTGCCGGCTTCGAACGCAGCTACCTGGTCAAGGTACTCAAGATCACCGAAGGCAACGTCACCCAGGCGGCACGCATCGCTGGGCGTAACCGTACCGACTTCTACAAGCTGCTGTCGCGCCACGACCTCGATCCCAGCACCTTCAAGCCGAGCGCCATGCCGGATCAGGCGACCTGATCTCTGCCGAGTGGTTTGCAGCTATTTTCCGAGATGGCTGCGGTAGAACTGGGTAAAACCCGACCCGCCAAATTGACAATGACCCGATCCGGCAACGCACTGCCGGATCGGTTTTTTTATGTCGCCGGGATAGCGAGTGCTAGGTCGCGCCAGTACCCACTTCATCCGCCGTACCTGGGATCAGGTCGGTAATCCGTTGACGTAGCCATCTATGCAGCGGATGGGTCGTGGTGCGGTCATGCCAGACCATTGCCATGTCAAAACCGGGCACGGGGAGCGGGGGATCGAAAAGTCGCACCCGGCCGACTCGGTCGTCGGCGACCCGAGTGGGAACCAGCGCGATCATGTCGCTGCGTGCAACGATCTCCGGGACCACCAGGAACCCTGGCGCCGACAACGCCACACGGCGACGCAGGCCGATGGCGGCCAGGGCATCGTCCATGGGCCCGTTAAAGCCGCCGCCTTCCGGCGAGACGATGACATGGTCCAGTTCACAGAAAGTTTCGAGATCGAGGTGTCCCGGCAGGGCAGGATGGTCGGGACGAACGATGGCGACATACTCCTCGCGATAGAGCTTGCGCATACGCAAGGTTTCCGGCGCCGTCTCGGGTGTCGTCAGGGCCAGATCGACCTCTCCACGCACCATTTGAGTTTCGAGAACACCGGTATTGATCGTCCGCCATGCGATACGAAGTCCTGGCGCCTCACGACTCAGTGCCAACACCAATGGCATCAGAACCGAATACTGCACGTAGTCACTGGCGGCAATGGCAAGCGTCGCCGTGGCCGTGGTTGGATCGAACGGGCTGCTTTCGGCGATGACCTGGCGTACACCCTCGAGGGCATCGCGCAGTGGCGCTTGCAGCTCGAGTGCCCGCTGGGTCGGAATCATGCCGCGCTGTGCCGGCAGCAACAGCGGATCTCCCAACAATTCGCGCAAACGAGTCAGGCGAGCAGAGATTGCCGGCTGGCTGAGATGAAGATGCTTGGCGGCGCGGCTGACATTGCGCTCGGCCAACAACGTGTCGAGAGTCACCAGTAAGTTCAGGTCGAGTCGCTCGATATCCATCTTGTTTATACCAAGGCAAAAAATAAACGATTTCTACAATACCAGACGGCGCGCCAAGATTATGGGCCGAACGTGATCATTTCCCCGATCATCTCCAAAACGAGGAACAGGCCCATGAGCAATATCCTGATCGTCCATGCACATCCCGAGCCCCAGTCGCTGACCAGCGCGTTGAAGGATATGGCGCGAGAAATCCTGCAGGCACAGGGCCATAAAGTGCAGGTTTCGGATCTCTATGCCATGCAGTGGAAGGCGCTCGCCGATCGTGAGGACTTCATCGAAGCGGTCGATCCGGATCGCTTGAGCTATATCGCTGAATCCCGCCATGCCTATGCGTCAGAGACTCAAACCCTGGATATCGCTGTCAATGGCCATCGGAAGTGACCCACCTGCGGTCATTAGTTTTGACCCACCCATGACGTCAGCTGAGCGTCTTCTGCTTCAGCCGATAGCTCTCCCCGCC
>JGI24517J20059_1000127_pt1 | contig 49626 bp, 52 predicted proteins | sample LinPmetageLP41_FD_20059 | JGI IMG/M metagenome (IMG submission 20059) | reverse complement strand
GTTGCGCAGCGACCCTTTCGCCACCGCCCAGACGATCGGCAGTTCACGGTTGGCGCGAACGCCGGTGACCTGCTGGGCATTCAGCGCCAGATCGTCGCCCAAGACGCCTGCCGTTTTCTTGGCGGCAACCTTGGTCATGAGGGAAACGTCGTCGAGCAGCGTGGCGATATCGTCGAGTAACGTCAGTAGGCTGCCTGCGGCCACGGGGAGATTCCTTCTATGGGAGATAGCCAAGCGTCGTCTTGGAAAACGCCAAGCCTAGCGGAAATTCTCAGCTCGACGAGACGATTTTCGCCAACGCCTGCTTCAGAGGTTCGGCCGCTTCCGGCCTGACGCAGCGCGCAACCTCTTCGCCGTCATGCAGAAAGATCAGCGTCGGCCAGAGCTTGACCCGGAAAGCACGTCCCAGTGGACGGCCCTTGCCGTCCTCGATCTTGTAATGCGTCAGACCCTTGGCGCCTTCGAGCGCCTCGGCGATCAGCGGCTGAGCGGCCTGGCACCAGGGGCACCAAGGCGCGCCGAATTCGACGACTGCCGGGCCGCTTGTTTGGCGTAGCGCCTCTCGGCTGGGTTCATCGGTGGTGTAATCGTGATTCACACGCGCCTCCTCGAGCGGTTGTGCCTTGCGGCTCTGAATTGAATATAGGGTAGCCGTAAAAGACGAACCCTTGCCAAAAGCAAGGGTTGGCGGTCTCAAGTTCCAAGCGCATCGTTTTTAGCGCATCGATCATGCGTCAGTCCGCATCGAGCCGATTCAAGCCGCCGGCGAACCCTCGCCAGCGTTCGACATAATGCGCGGCCGATGCCTTCAACCCTTCGATCGCTTTATCATCCAGCGTACGCACAGCTTTGGCCGGCGCCCCTACGATCAACGAATTATCGGGAAAGGATTTGCCTTCGGTCACTAGCGCGTTGGCACCGACCAGGCAGTTGTTGCCGATCTGTGCCCCGTTGAGCACGGTAGCCCCCATGCCGATCAGTGTATTGTCGCCCAATGTGCAGCCGTGAAGGATCGCGTGATGGCCAATGGTGCAGCCGCTGCCGATACGCAGCACGAAGCCGGGATCGGTATGCAGCATGCAGCTCTCCTGGATATTGCTGCCCGCGCCGATCACGATCCGATCGTTGTCGCCGCGAATCACCACGTTGAACCAGATGCCGACGTCCCGGCCGAGTTCGACCTGGCCGATGACGTGGGCGCCAGGCGCAATCCAGTAGCAATTCTTGTCCGGTAAATTCGGCACCGCATCGAAATAGGCATAGACAGGCATGGGCGCAACTCCGACAGGAAAAAGAATTTCATCCTCGCCCGCACTGGCAATCACTGCCAGCCGACTTTAGCCCCAGAGAATAGACGCCGCACGACTGCGCCACGACGCCGCTTTTAATGGCAGATGACAAGACCTCGATTAATGGCAGACGACAAGGCCCCGATGCCATTTCGACATCGAGGCCTTGGTCACTCAGGACAGTTCGTTCACCGGAACTCAGACAGACTCGTCGTCCTGCTTGTCCTCGTTGCTAACGGAGGAAGTCACGCTGGTGGTGCCATTATAGGAATTTTGATGCTGGCTGGCTTCGCTCTCCGCGGCCATGGAAAACGGCAACACGGCGGAGACAACGATAGCGGCCAACATCGAAAACAGTTTGTTGAACGCTTTCATGAACGGCTCCTTCGGTAACAGGGCGTCCTGCGACGTTTTGTCGCAACACCTAGTTAGCATGCTAAACGAAAAGCCATTCGTCAAGCGCCAAGTGGTCGTAGCGTCTTTCGGTCTTCGCCGTTCTTTGGGGGTCGTTCATCGCTCGATCCACGCCTCGATACCCAAGGCCTGCGGCAGGGAGCGAAGCTGTTCCGTCAACCGGCGGGCGTCTTCCGAGTGGCAGCCGCTATCATGCTTCAAAGTTGCCTTTCGGCCATCGCGATTCGTCCAGGTCACCGTGTAATGGGAAAGATCCGTGGCCCGAGGGCCGCAGTCCGGGGTGTCGACCGTCGTTCCCATGGCCGGCTGCCAAGAGGAAAGTCGCTCCATGACGAGCGCGAAACGCTGGGGTTCGTTGGCGCGCACCCGCTCGCCGTCCACGGCCGTGAACTGCTCACCGGTGAATCGGGTCGAGCCATCCTCATGGATATCGACGCGGTACACCGGACACATGCCGTGGCAAGGCCCGACCTGGTAGTGGATATCAGTCACTGCCGCCTCGCTTCTCGCTGCTTCACGGTCTGCCGGCGCATTGGCTGGAAGTGCGCGCTGCTGGGTACATCCGGCGACCAGCGCAACTGTCAACGCCAGCATGAAATAGCGTGCTACCTGTCGTGTCATGGCATTTTCTCGACATTTCGATGATTTGGGTTCGCTCAGCCGGAGCGTGTTCCTTTCCATGTTGTAAAAAATCCGTAATTTAGCATCAAAATATTGATTTTATTGAGTAATATTAAAAGGCTTATGCCCCGCGTCATTCCCGAACTCTGTCTTAATCATGGCACTAATGCCACGACCTCATTAAACTGTCGTCCTAGTCGCGTTCGCGCCTGTCCGTATCCATCAGACAGAGAACCTTCATGAAATTGCGTCACGGCATGACATTTTGTTCCAGCCTGCAGACCCAGTCTGGAGCCGAATCCGGCGACACCCAAAACGTCGACGTCGTCCTCATCGGCGGCGGCACCATGAGTGCCACTCTGGGAACCCTGCTCCAGTCACTGCAACCCGATTGGACCATTCACCTCTACGAGCGGCTGGACAAGGCTGCCGAAGAGAGTTCCAACGTCTGGAACAACGCCGGCACCGGCCATTCGGCCTTTGCCGAGATGAATTACACCTCGCCGCAGCCCGATGGCAGCGTGGATATTCAGCGCGCCATCAACATTACCGAACAGTTCGAGGTTTCACGTCAGTTCTGGGCGAGCCAGGTTCGCGAAGGCGTACTCGCCAATCCGCGCTCTTTCATCAATACCGTTCCGCACTTGAGTTTCGTCTGGAGCGGCGAGCGTGTGTCGTTTTTGAAGACGCGCTTCGAAGCGATGCGTCAGAACCCGCTCTATGCCGGTATGGACTATTCCGACGATCCGCAAAAGATCTCGGAGTGGATACCGTTGGTCATGACCGGCCGTGACACGGATGAACCCGTGGCCGCGACTCGCATGCCGATCGGCACCGAGGTCAACTTCGGCGAGATTACCCGCCAGATGATGAACTCGCTGGCTCGCCGCGATAATTTCCATCTTTCCGTCAACACCCAGGTTCGTGATCTCAAGCGTAACGCGGACGGCCGCTGGAAAGTGACGGTGGCTAACACCAGCGACGGCGAAAACGAGCGCAGCGTCAACGCCCGTTTCGTGTTCATCGGTGCCGGAGGCGCAGCCCTGCCGCTGCTGCAGAAATCGGGTATCCCGGAAGCCAGGCAGTACGGCGGTTTCCCGGTCGGTGGTCAGTTCCTCTTCACCACCAATCCCGACGTGGTCGCCAAGCACGATGCCAAGGTCTACGGTTTGGCGCCCGCCGGCTCCCCGCCGATGTCGGTGCCGCATATCGACAAGCGCATTCTCGACGGCACCCCGGCGATCATGTTCGGTCCTTTCGCCACCTTCTCGAGCAAGTTCCTCAAGAACGGTTCCTGGACCGACCTGATGCGCTCGGTCACGCCCAACAATCTGTGGCCAATGACCAAAGTCGGCATCAACAACATGGACCTGGTGCGGTACCTCATCAGCCAGCTACGCATGTCTGGAAGCGGTCAGTTCAAGGAGCTCCAGAATTATTACCCGGAAGCTCAGCGCGACGACTGGAAACTGTGGACTGCCGGGCAGCGAGTGCAGACGATCAAGGATGTCGAAGGCAAAGGCGGTACTCTGCAGTTCGGTACCGAACTGGTCACCGGCGCGGAAGGCTCCATCGCCGCGCTGCTGGGCGCGTCGCCGGGCGCCTCGACCGCCCCCTCGATCATGCTGACGCTGCTTGCGAAGGTCTTTCCCGATCAGATCGCCAGTGAGGAGTGGCAAGCCAAGCTGAAGACGATGATTCCCACCTACGGCAAGGCGCTGTCCGAGAACCCGCAGCTGCTGTATGACGCCCGCGCGATGTCGCGTGAACTGCTGGAGCTCACTGAACCGGATCTGACCACGACGCCAGCACCACAGTCGGAGCCGGAAACCAGCGGCAGCTGAGCGGGATCGGTTTCTTCTGCAAACGACGACCGCCCGCCTTGGCCAAGCCAGGGCGGGCGGTGTTCGTTGTGCGGCCAACAAGATGCGATCGAAAACGAACTACGATGAGTGAGATCACTGCCCTCATCCGCATTCAAAGGAGATCCCGATGTTCAATGCCATTCTCGTGGAGCAAGACGGCGACCAGAGCCACGCGACGCTGACGCAGCTGGATGAAACTTCTCTCCCCGAGGGCGATGTCCAGGTTCGCGTCGAATGGAGCACGCTCAACTACAAGGATGCCCTGGCGATCACCGGCAAGGGTGCGGTCGTGCGCCACTTTCCCATGGTGCCGGGCATCGATCTCGCCGGTGTCGTCGAACGTAGCGAGCATCCCGGGTGGGCTGCCGGAGACAAGGTTCTGCTCAACGGCTGGGGTATCGGAGAATCGCACTGGGGCGGATTGGCGCAGCAGGCACGCGTCAACGGCGACTGGCTCACGCGAATGCCACAAACACTCGACAGCCGTCAGGCCATGGCTATCGGCACCGCCGGCTACACGGCCATGCTCAGCCTCTTGGCACTGGAAAGACATGGATTGACACCCGATCACGGCGACGTGCTGGTGACTGGCGCCAATGGCGGCGTGGGCAGCTTCGCCATCGCGCTGCTGGCGAAGCGGGGCTATTGCGTGGTTGCCGCCACCGGACGACCGCAGGAAGCGGCCTTCCTCGAACGCCTGGGCGCCGCCGAGATCATCGACCGACAGAGCCTGTCGGAACCGGGCAAGCCGCTGGCAAAGGCCCGCTGGGCCGCCGCCATCGATTCCGTGGGCAGCCACACGCTGGCCAACGTCTGCGCCCAGACCCAACCAGATGGTCTGGTCGCCGCCTGTGGCCTCGCCCAGGGCATGGATTTTCCCGCCAGCGTCGCGCCTTTCATTCTGCGCGGCGTGAGCCTGCTCGGTATCAACAGCGTCACCCGCCCGCGAGAAGAGCGTGATCGTGCCTGGGCCAGACTCGCCCAGGATATCGATGCCACCGTACTGGACGAGATCTCTCGGGATATCGGGCTGAGTGAGACTCTTGATGCCGCCGATCGGCTGCTGGCAGGCAACATCCGCGGACGCGTGGTCGTCGATGTGAATCGGTGAAAAAGACGAATATCGGTCTCGGCAATGTAAACAGAAAACTTTGTACGACTTTTGCGTTATTTCACCGATAACGACAAGACTTTAATCTCTCTGAAAGCGAAAATTTTTCACTGCAGTTTATTCAGAGAGACCTCTTTCATGTCAAAACCAGAACCCCACAAGACGACCGACCTGATGTCGCGCCGGCAAATTCTAACCGCCGGCGCGGCACTATCGGCAACGGCTGCCTTCGGTGTCGGAGCGGCTCATGCAGATTGGGAGCCCTCTCTACGCTACCCCGATCCTGCCATTGAGATACTCGACCCCTCCTTTCTCGATTACCGGTTGTTCAATGCGAGCGTCGAACGACTGGCAACGGGATTTCGCTGGCTGGAGGGGCCGGTATGGTTCGGCGATGGCCGATTCTTGCTGGCCAGCGATATCGCCAACAATCGTCTGATCCGCTGGGATGAGACATCAGGAATGACATCGACTTTTCGCAGCCCCTCCAATTATTCCAACGGCAATACCCGAGACAATCACGGCCGACTGATCACCTGTGAAGGCTCAATCGGCCGCCGCGTCACTCGCACGGAATATAATGGAAAAATCACTGTTCTCGCCGATCAGTACGATGGGAAGCCATTCAACTCGCCCAACGATGTCGTGTGTACCAGGAGCGGCGATATCTGGTTCACGGATCCACCTTTCCAACTGGGCAACAACTATGAAGGTCGGATTGTCAAACAGGAACTACCGGCCGCCGTTTATCGTATCGATGGAAAGACAGGGCAGCTCGACAAGATATTGGATGACATTGCCGGACCCAATGGCCTGGCTTTCTCGGAGGATGAAAGCCGGTTCTTCTTGGTCGAGGGCAGAGCGAAGCCCAACCGACTCCTGTGGGAGTTCGAGCACGACCACGGCAAGCTAGCCAACAAGAAAAAGCTGATTGAAGCGCAAAACTACGGCGCTATTGATGGTTTCGCCTGCGATATCCACGGCAACATCTGGGCGGGTTGGGGCAGCAGCGGCTCTCCGGATGGGAATCCTGAGGCTCTGGATGGCGTTAGAATCTTCGATCCCCAGGGCAAGCCGATCGGGCATATTCACCTGCCCGAACGCTGCGCCAACCTCTGCTTCGGCGGTGCACAAGGCAACCGCTTGTTCATGGCCAGTAGTCACTCGCTATATGCCATTTACGTCAACACGCAGGGCACGGGATTTGCATAAAAGTGCGGATATTGCGATCAAATTACTCGCCTGACTCGTCACCCTCGATCGTGCCGAGCGCCGACAGGATTCGGTAAGCAGCCTCGACCCGCGCATCGTTGGGATAGTTGCGGTTGGCCAGCATGACCAGGCCGGTCTGCTGGGCGGGCACCATCACCACGTAACCACCGAAGCCGTTGGTGGAGCCGGTCTTGTTGATCCAGACATCGGCTCTCGGCGTCTGCGGCGGCTGGATTGCCTCGGCCGCGTTGGGCTTCAGGATCATGTCGTAGCCGTTGCCAGCGAGCAGTGTGTTCAGCGAAACCGGCAACGGATACTGTTCCCAGATCAGATCCTGGGTCATGTCACCGACCTGGAAATCGCCCTGGCGCGTCGCGTCGATTGCCTGCTGCAACTCATCGTTGATGGAGAGCAAGCCCAGATTGGCCTGCACCAGCCTGGCCAAGTCCGCCGCCGTGGTCTTGATGCCGTAGGCTTCGTCGTCCAGCACGCCCGGCGAGACCCGAATCGGCTCGCCATCCTTGCTCTCGCCCATGGCGTAGTGCGTCATCTGCGCCTCGGGAACGTCATACCAGGTGTGTCGCAACTCCAGCGGTTCGAGCAGGTGGGAGCGCATCGCCGGCACGAATTCGCTGCCGAGACTCGCCGCCGTCTCCACGCCCAGCAGCCCGATTCCCAGGTTGGAATAGGTGCGGCTTTCACCGATTGGCGCGGTGGGCTGCCACTGTCGATACCACGCCATCAGCGAGTCTCGATCGGTCACCTCGTCCGGCACGAACAACGGCAACCCGCCGGTGGTATGCGTACCCAGATTGCGCCCGCTCATCTCATCGAAGGCACTGCCCTGAAGCTCGGGCAGCGTGCGGCTGACCGGCGCATCCAGGTCGAGCTTGCCTTGGACGGCCGCGAGCGAGGCCAGGGTCGCGGTGAAAGTCTTACTGATGGAGCCGAGCTCGAACAGGGTGTCGCCGTCGACCGGCGTACCCGCCTTCCGATCGGCAACGCCATAGTTGAGAACTTGGGTGCCGTCGGGCCTGATGACGGCGATCGCCATGCCGGGAATGTGCTGCTCAGCCATCAATGATTCGATGACGGGATCAACGGCGCCGGGAATATCGGCGTCGCCGGCCTGTGCAACACTCGATGCCCCCAGCAGCAGCAGCGACATCCCTAACGTGATTCCTTTCATGACGGTTTCGATCCTCGGCGGTGCGCCCACGGGCATCGTCGGGCGCGGAAACGGTGCCGCCAATCATGCGTGAAAAGCGTAAAGACCGGAACCGTCGTTGATCGGCTACAGCAACTTGTCCAGCGTGATCGGCAGATCCCGAATGCGCTTGCCGCTCGCATTGAAGACCGCGTTGGCCACTGCCGCGCCGACGCCTGTAATGCCGATCTCGCCGATACCATGGGCGCCCATGGGCGTGTGCGGGTCGGGAATGTCGGTCCACATCACCTCGATCTCCGGCACGTCCATCTGCACCGGCACGTGGTAGTCGGCGAGGCTCGGGTTCATCACCCGACCGCTGCGCGAATCGAACAGCGTCTCCTCCATCAGCGCCAAGCCGAGACCCATGATCATGCCGCCCCGGAACTGGCTCGCCGCCGTCTTGGCGTTGAGGATCCGGCCGCAATCGAACGACCCGAGCAACCGGCGAATACGCACTTCGCCGGTCACCGCACTCACGCCTGCCTCGCAGAAGATCGTGCCGAAGGAGTGCATCGACCAGTTTGAGAGCTCTTCCGACTCGGCGGCGTCCGCCTCCACGGAGAGCTCGCTGCGCTCGGCACGCGCCAGGATCTGTCGATAGCTCTCGAAGCGCGAGCGATCGCCGAGCGCACCCAGGCCTTCGTTCCGGCATTCGATCTCATCGAGCGACAGCCCGGCCAGCGGAGAGTCTTCCCCGACGAGCGCCAACAGTGCCTCGACCAACGCGCGATGCGCGGCGATCACGGCGCCACCGATGGCCGCCGTCTGCTGCGAGCCGCCCGCCAGCACGCTCCCGGCAAGGTGCGAATCGCCGTAGCGGAAGTCGATCTTCTCCACCGGCAAGCCCAACCGCGCAGCGGCGACTTGGGTCTGCACGGTCGCCGTGCCCATGCCCATCTCGTGGGCGGCGATGCCCACCGTCGCGCCCTCGGCGGTGAGCGTGATGCGGGCCGCCGCACCGGGCATGCGCATGTAGGGATAGGTCGCTGTCGCACAACCCATGCCGATCTGCCATTCGCCATCGTGTCGACTAGCGGGTGTCGCGCTACGCTCGGACCAGCCGAAGCGTTCGGCACCGGCTCGGGCCGCTTCCAGCAAGTGACGCGAGGAGAACGGCAAGTCGCTGGTGGGATCGCGCTCCGGCTCGTTACACTTCCTGAGTTCGAGCGGGTCCATGCCAAGCTGGTCAGCCAGTTCATCCAGCGCCGATTCCAGCGCGAAAGTGCCCACCGATTCGCCCGGCGCGCGCATGAAGGTATTGGCCAGCATGTGCATGTCCGCGACATCGATCGACAATCGGATATGGTCGGCCGCGTACAGACACTTGGCCGCCTGGAAGAAAGGCTCCGGCAGGTTATTGTGCCGCGTCATCGCCGCGACGCCGGAATGAATGAGCGCCTTCAGTCGGCCATCAGCATCGGCGCCCAAGGCCACGCGCTGTTCGGTGCAGGTGCGCCCGCCAACGACGCGGTAGACGCCCTTGCGCGACAGCGCCAGCCGCACCGGGCGACCCAAGAGCTTCGCCGCCGCTGCGGCCAGAATCTGGTGCTGCCACAGCGTCTTGCCACCGAAGCCGCCGCCGACGAAGGGCGAGGTGATGTGAATCTGCGATGTCTCGATGCCGAACACTTCGGCCAGCGACGCCACGGCCAGATCGACACACTGGGAGGCATCGTGGATTCGCAGTGTTTCGCCCTCGTTCCCATCCTCTGTCTCGTTCACCCAAGCCAGCGTCAGCGCATGGGGCTCGATGGCGTTGTGATTGTGGCGCGGCGTGGTGTAGGTGGCGTCGACGCGGTACGCAGCGGCTTCGAAGGCGGCGTCGGCATCGCCGACCGTGATCTCCGCCGGCCCGCCCAGCACGTTGTCCGGCTGCCGTGCCTGCGTCTTGGCGATCTCGAAGTCGGTCATCGCCGATTCCGCCGCGTAGTTCACGCGAATGCTTTCGGCGGCGGCATCGGCCTGCTCCTGGGTTTCCGCCAGTACCAGCGCCACCGGCTGGCCGTTCCAGTGAACCCGGTCCGTCTGCATGATCGGATGATCGTCGCCAGCGGCGCCGTTGGGCGAGCGCAGAAAGACCGGCGGCGTGTTGAGTCGTGGCGCGTTTTCGTGGGTCATCACCAGCACGACGCCATCCATCGCCTCGGCTTCGCGAGCATCGATCGCGACGATGCGGCCATTGGCGATGGTGCTGTAGACCAGCGCGGCATAAACCATGCCCTCGAAGCTGAACTCCCCGGCAAAGCGCGCGCTACCGGTGACCTTCTCCACGCCATCGACACGCGAAAGCGGCGCGCCGACCCCGATTCGCCCCTTCTCGCTCAAGGGATCCGGGCGACCGTCCGGACGCCAGTAATCGCCGGAAAGCACCACGCCCGCTGGTTGGTTATCGCCCGCTAGTTCGTGATTGCCCGGCCGTTCTGTATCGCCCGACCGTTCTGTATCGCCCGGCCGTTCTTTATCGAAAGCACTCATGCATCACCTCCGTTACGCGCGTTCGTGATACGCCGCGACAGCTCCGCGATCATCGTCCTTCGCGCCAGTTCGATCTTGAAGGCGTTGTCCGGTAACGGCTTGGCGGCCGCCAACTCGGCATCGACGGCGGCGGCGAGCGTCGCCTCGGTGGCCGGCTGGCCCCGCAACGCCGCCTCCGCCCGCCATGCCCGCCACGGCTTCGTTCCCACACCGCCCAATGCCAGGCGCGCATCGGCGATCGTGTCTCCGTCGAGCGCGACCATCGAGGCCACCGATACCAATGCAAAGGCGTAGCTGGCGCGATCACGCACCTTGCGATACTCGGAACGCGACGCCATCGGCAACGGCGGCAGTTCGACCGCGACGATCACCTCCTCGGGCTGCAGTTCGGTCTCGAAATCCGGACGTTCGCCCGGCTCACGATAGAGCTCGGTGAGCGCCAGTTGCCGTTCGCCATCAGGGCCACGCAGATGAACACGAGCCTCGAGCGCCACCAGCGCCACCAGCGCCACCGCCATGTCCGAGGGATGCGTAGCAATGCAGGATGACGACGTGCCGAGAATGGCGTGATAACGATGAAAACCCTCGAGCGCATCGCAGCCCGACCCCGGCTCCCGCTTGTTGCAGCGAGTCGCCACGTCGTAGAAGTAGGCACAGCGCGTACGCTGCAGCAGGTTACCGCCAACCGTCGCCATGTTGCGGATCTGGGCGCTGGCGCCGCTCAATATCGCGCGAGCCAGCAGCGGATACCGGCTGCGCACTCGCGCATCGCCGGCCAGCGCCGCGTTGGTGACGGCAGCGCCGATCTTGAGCCCGCCGTCACCGGTCTCGTCGATGTCGTGAGAAAGACGCGTCACGTCGATCAGGGCTTGCGGACGCTCCACGGTTTCGCGCATCAGATCGACCAGGTTGGTGCCGCCGCCCAGGTATTTCGCTTGCCGGCAACGCCCTGCCTGTTCGATCGCCTGTTCGCTGTCGGTGGCCTGGTGATAATCGAATGCTCTCATCGCACTATCTCCTCACCCAGCTCCTCACCCAGCTCCTCACCCAGCTCCTCACCCAGCTCCTCACCCAGCTCCCTACCGAGAGAGGCGGCAATCGCATCGGCGATGCCGTTGTAGGCGCCGCAGCGGCAGAGATTGCCGCTCATCCGCTCGCGTAGCTCGTCGCGATTCCATTCGATCTCGTCCGTCGCCAGGTCGACCGTGACCGCACTGGGCAGATCGCGCTCGAGTTCGCCGATCATACCGACCGCCGAACAGAGCTGGCCCGGCGTGCAGTAGCCGCACTGGAATCCGTCGTGTTCGACGAACGCCGCCTGAACCGGATGTAGCGTGCCGTGCTCGGCCAGTCCCTCGACCGTGGTGATCTCCCGCTCCTGATATTGAACGGCGAGTGCCAGGCAGGCGTTGATGCGCTCACCGTCGACCAGCACGGTGCAGGCGCCGCAAGCGCCCTGGTTGCAGCCCTTCTTGGTGCCGCTGAGCTGAAACTGTTCGCGCAGCAGATCGAGCAGTGACGTTCGGAAATCCACCTCGGCCTGCCGAACCTGGCCGTTGATCGTCCATTGCATATCGAGCCTCGGGTCACAGTTGTATGTCGTTATCGGGTTATCGTCAGGCATCGTCGTTGCGACATGCGGATAGCGGATGCCTTGTCGAGAGTAGTCCCCTTCCCGATCTGGCGCGGTTGCCATTTCGTGGCAGTCCGGTCAGTCGATGCAGAAAGCGCCTTCGCCGATCTCGCCTCTGAAGGCATCTTGGTCGGGCGTCGACGAACTTGCGGGCGATGGCAGGGTCTCCAGCCGAATCGGCGTGCCCTGCAGCAGGCCGGACAACGCCTCGCCGCCAATCTCATCGACGCTGGGAAAGCGGACGATGCGGGCCGCTCGCGCCCGCGCGAGCAGTGGCAGGAAGGCGAGAATCGGCCCCAGGGTGGCAAAGCGATAGGGTGATGTTCGTCTAGCCCAGGGGCAGCGACGATCGGGCTCGGCGAGACATTCGACCGAGCCGATGACGAGAGCATCGAGCCGTCCATATCGCTCGTCGATCCAGACCGCCGCCCGCTGTAGCGCACCGGCGTCGTCGATCGACACGGGTAGACCGACCCATTCGCCAACCGCCGCACTCGAACCGGGCCTGGGAAGAGATCTGGCGGGAGCGATCGACTCGTCCAGCAACAGCGTCGCATCGGCCCAACCCGATGCCAGCAAGGCGCCGAGTTCGCTATCGTCGAGACCGAGGCCCAGCGTGATACGGGAATCGGGTTCCATCCACTCTCCTCCGGTCAGCCATGAAGACGCCAGTTGACGCCGCTGTCGGAAACCCTAGTATCGTCCGCTATCCTACAAAATCCGCGATCTTATCCTACGTTTGATAACCTCAGGCTCGGCGGTCATTTCATGAGTGCATTCGACTCTCCTTCGCCCTCGCTGGGCGAGTTCCTTCGCGCCAAACGCGCCGATATCACGCCCGAGATGGCCGGACTCCCACCGGGGCGTCGTCGGCGTACACCCGGGCTCCGCCGTGAGGAAGTGGCCAGCCGCGCCAGCATGGGTTCGGCCTGGTACACCGCACTGGAGCAAGGCCGAGACGTGCAGCCCTCCGATCAGGCGCTGGCCTGTCTCTCTCGCGCACTACTGATGAACGAAACCGAGCGCGAACATCTTTATGCGCTGGCCGGGCGGCCGGCACCACCGCGCGCCATCGACAACGGCTCGACGGTCAATCCGATTCTCCAGCGTCTGCTGGACAGAATGGAGCCGGACCCCGCCTACGTGATGGACGCTTACTGGGAGGTGATCGCGTGGAACGGTGCCGCCGCCGCGCTGTTCAACATCGAACGCCCGGGAGACAAACACCCGTGCAACAAGCTGTGGTGGGTTTTCACCCAGAAGCGTATCGAGACGCATCGGGCCGACTGGCTGAAATCCGCCCGTACGCTGGTATCGATCTTCCGCAGTCAGGCTACGCGCTACGCCGACGACCCGCGCATGCGCCGGTTGATCGACGACCTGCTCGAGGCGAGCGATACCTTCCGCGAGCTCTGGGCCGAACAGGGCGTGCTCGATCTGGCCAGTGGCCGCAAGGCGATGCGCATGCCGGACGGCACCAGCCGGGAGTTCGACTATCTGCCGCTGCGCATTCCCGATCTGCCCGGCGCCTGCCTGGTGGTTTATCTGGGGGTGGATTGAACGCTCAATCGACGCGCGAGCTGGCCGCCTCGACCGATGGCGAGTCCTGGCGGATCAACGGAGACAATGCCAGGGTTTATCCGACCTACTCGCATATCTGTCAAAACCAGCGGGCAAGGCGTCCAGCGCATTCTCGATGAGCGTCTCGGGCGACTGTTTACACATCACCAGTCCTTCCAGATACAGGAATTCCGGCGCTCGAATACCCAGCGTCTCCAGAATGGCTTCGAGATGCGGGGTGAGAAAATTGGGTTGCCTCGACTCGCCGACTCGGTGAAAACCACCGGAACTGACGATGACGAGAGTCGGCCGATCCGCCAGCAGGCCAACCTTGCCCTGCGGGGTCGGCGCGAAGGTACGATGAATGCGCAGCACGTAATCGACCCAGAGCTTGAGCGCCGCGGGCATGCCGAAATTGTGCATGGGGGTGGCGATGATCAGGCGGTCGGTGGATTCGAGTTCTTCGATCAAGCGTTCGGATAGCGCCAACGTCGCGCTCGAGCGCGGCAAAGGTTCGCGCAGCGTCAGCGCCTGGGCATAATCCATCGTCAACGGCGCCAACGGCTCGGCGACCAGGTCACGCACCAGCAGATCGCCTCCCATCAGTGACGCGACCTTTCGCGCCAGGCGGTTCCCCAGAGCCTCGTCGCGGTGCGGGCTCGCAGTTACGAGCAGTGTTCGTATCGTCACGATGCCGTCTCCTCGACGCTCAAGACTTCCACGAAGTGCATGCCCCTGGACAGCAGCCCCTGTCGAAAGTAGAAGCGCTGAGCCAGCGCCATGCCCAGTCCGGTATCCAGCACCAGATGATGACAAGCCATTGTTCTCGCCTCCTCGCGCACCGCCGTCAGCAACCGCGCCCCCAGCCCGTGGCGTCGACCTTCTGCACTGACGACGAGATCGTCGACATAGACGAAGCGGCCATACAGCAGGTTCTCGGTCAGACGATAGCCCGCCAGGCCGACGACCCGATCTTCCTGCCACGCGGCCAACAGCCGATACCCCATGGCCATCTGCCGCATGATCTGACTGACGAATGTCTGCGCCGCCGCCAGGTGCGGACGAAGCTCGTGCATAACGTCGAAGCAGCGCAGACACTCCTGTTCCGTCGTCACCGGTAATAGTCGAACGGTCGTCATGGGACATCCTCCTGAAAGAGGACCCAGGTTAGAATCGGGCGGATCCGCTTGGCAGCGCCAAGACGTCTTCGATCTTCTGGGACATCGACATGTCCAATACGCACCTTCGGCCCGACCGCACGCAGAACGTGCCGATCTATCGGCAGCTGTATCAGCGCTTTCGCGAAGCGATGAAAGACGGGCGCCTTCCACCCGCTCTCGGACTTGACCTTCGTGATCGTCGCCATCAACTGCTGGAATCGTCTCAGCATCGCCTTCCAGGCGATTCCCGGTTCTGCCGACAAGGCATTCGGTCTGGACAAGGCGGGCCTGTAGAGCCGGTATCGCCCGTGCTCGTAGCTCGGCTTCAATGCACCACGTTGCGAATGAAGCGCAGCCGACACGGCCCATCGTTGCGGTAGCGGTAGGGCTGGTCGCTGGGATAGACATGGAAGTCGCCGGTCCCGATCGTCACCTCGCAGTCGCCAAGGATCAGCGTCAACGTGCCCTCGATTACCACCAGCATCTCGTGCCAGCCATTGTCGTCGGCGGCCGACTCGTAGATCTCGCCCGGATCGAGCGACCATGACCACAGCTCGACCTCCTGCCGCGCCGGCTTGCTCGCCAGCAGCCGGGCGCGACTCTCGGGTGAGCGCCCCACCCAGGCGACCTCGTCGATACGCGCCGAGTCCTCGCTGTCGGGCGGCTGGACGAGCGCGTAGAACAGCACGCCCAGCGCTTCGGCCAGGCGATCCAGCATACTCAGACTGACGTTGACGTCGCCCTTCTCGATATTGACCAGCATGCGTCGACTCACGCCGGCCCGGTCGGCCAGCGCCTGCTGGCTCAGCGCCGCGGCCAGTCGCAGGCGTCTGACATTGGCAGCCACATGGACCAGCACGTCGGGACGCTCGTTAGACTTGTGCAATATATTGCCCATCCGTACAATCGCGGCTCTCGTCGAATGCCATCGGCCGCCGGCATGGCACCGTGGCGGCGTCCGGCGAGCCATCATGCCGCACACACCTGGGAGGTGTCATGTCAGTCACCATGCGTGAATTGCTTGCCAGGATCTGGCCGGTGGCCATGCTGATCGTGGCGATGTGCTCGATCCAGAGCGGCGCCTCCATTGCCAAGTCACTGTTTCCGGTCATCGGCGCCACCGGCACCACTTCGATCCGCCTGATCCTCGCCGCCCTGCTGCTGCTGATCGTCATGCGCCCCTGGCGCCAGCGACTGAGCCGGCGCGCGTGGAAATCGACGCTCATCTACGGCGTCGCCCTCGGCATCATGAACCTGCTGTTCTATCAGGCCCTGCAGACCGTGCCGCTGGGTATTGCGGTGGCACTCGAGTTCACCGGACCGCTCGCCGTGGCGATGCTATCGTCGCGGCGTTGGCTGGATCTGGTCTGGGTGGCCTTCGCCGTGATCGGCCTGATTTGCCTGCTGCTGCTGGGTGACGATCACAGCGGCCCGGTCGATCCTTACGGCGCGGCCTGCGCCCTGGGCGCCGGGGTCTGCTGGGCGCTTTATATCCTGTTCGGGCAGAAAGCCGGCGCGATCAACGGCGCCCAGAGTGCCACGCTCGGCGTGACCATCGCTGCGGTGGTCATCGCCCCGGTAGGGTTGCTGGACGTGGGTACGGCGATGTTCGCGCCAGAGGTGCTGCCGTACGCGCTGGTGGTGGCGATGCTTTCCACCGCGTTGCCGTACACGCTGGAGATGATCGCCATGCCGCGCCTGCCGACGCAGACCTTCGGCACGCTGATGAGCCTGGAACCGGCGGTCGGCGCGCTCTCGGGGCTGCTGTTTCTAGGCCAGCTCTTGAGTACCCTGCAGTGGTTGGCCATCGGCCTGGTGATCACCGCGTCGATCGGCACGACGCTGACGATTCGGCGACGCGACACCTTCGAGACACCGGTGCCGGACTGAGCGTCGCGGAATTCCGTTAAGACGTTTTAGACTGCACGAACGTTCCAGACAGGCATCTCCCGCTCTGGCATGCTGAAATGATCGGAGCCACACCGAACCGACGGTGGCCCGAGGCGGGAGGCAGCATGACAACGACCAACTGGATCGACCTGCAGCAGGACGGTGATACGGGCATCGAGACGATCCGTGCCCACTTCGAAGGCCACGCCTACGATCCCCACTGGCACGACAGCTACCTGGTCGGTTTTACCGAGCAGGGCGTGCAGCAGTTCCACTGTCGTCGTACCCGCCATGACAGCACGCCGGGGCGACTGTTTTTCGTCGAGCCCGGCGAGATTCACGACGGCCATGCCCCGGCCGAGGGCGGTTTCACCTACGCCATGCTCTATCTCGATCCCGAATGGCTGCAGCGCGAGCTACGCCAGTTCGGTACGATCGACACCGCCTCCGGCGAGCCGGGCTTCGCCTCGACGCTGGTCGATGATCCTCAATTGATCACCCATGTCGCCCGCGCCTTCACCACGCTACGCCTGCCGACCTCACGCCTCGCACGCGATGACGCCCTCGATACCCTGCTGCAGGGGTTGGTCCCGCATCTGGGCTGGCGAGAACGACAGGGGGAAGACCCCAGCCTGCCTGGCGTCGCTCGACGCGCCCGGGACGTGCTGCACGCGCATTGCGAGCGGGACATCGGCTTGCAGACACTGGCCGAGCAGTGCGGCGTCGACCGCTTCCGGCTGACTCGCGCCTTCAAGTCGGCCTTCGGGCTGGCACCCCATGCCTACCTGGTGCAATTGCGCCTGAGCCTCGCCCGTCAGCGACTTGCCGCTGGCGAATCTCCCGCCTCGGTTGCCAACCATCTCGGCTTCGCCGATCAAAGTCATCTGGGTCGCTGGTTCCGGCGCGCCTACGGTCTGACTCCGGCCGATTATCGTCAACGCTGCATCCGGCCTGTTTGAGCCGAGCTACGGGCTATGAGCTTCGTGGCGAGTTCGAACTGGGCGACTGCTCAAATCTTCCAGACGCCAAACAGTGACAACGCGATAGTACCCACTTCATGCATTTCCTGGAGTGGGTCATGTCTACCTGGCTGCCGTTTGCCCTGTTCGCCTTCGTCGCTTCGATCACGCCGGGGCCGACCAATCTGCTGATACTCACGCAGGGATCGCGCCACGGCTGGAAGAGCACGCTGCCGGCGGTCTTTGGCGCGAGCCTGGCTGCGGCAGCGATCGTGCTAGCCGTAGGCTGGGGTCTGGCAAATACGCTTCTGGCCTATCCGCTGATTCGTCGGCTGATGGCCGCGATCGGCGTCGCCTGGCTGAGCTGGCTGGCCTGGCGGCTCTATCGGAGCCCGCCGCCGAACATCGAGACCGACGCAGAGGGATCTGGCGCACCGGCTTTCGGCCCCCGACAAGCTGCCGGCTTGCAACTGGTCAACCCCAAGACCTGGATGATGGCGCTGTCGGTGGTCGGTGTGTTCACCGACTCGACGTCGAGCGCGACGCAGATCGGCGTATTGGCGCTGACATTCGGGATCGTGGCGCTCCCCTGCCTGGCCCTGTGGGGGATGATCGGCAGCGGTGTCGCCCGCTTGTTTCACACTACGCGACAGTGGCAATGGTTCAATCGCGCGCTGGCACTACTGCTGCTGGCGGTGGCGTGGTGGAGCGTGCTGGCCTCATGAGACGCCGATGCCAAGTCGATGACAGCTGGCTCGAGCACTCTCGCGAAGCTCGCCACAGCGAATCTCCAGCTTCCGACGCGTGGAGGGGTCGGGCAGAGCCTCGAGATTGGCCTCGACGCCGATCAATAGCGCGTCCATCGCGGCTCGGAGCAGCGTGGCACCGGCCAGCGTGTCGCTACGCATCGCCGGAGAAGTGAGCGACAGCGCCTCGACCGCCAGTACCAATCCGGCGTGGCATCGCTCGGCGGCCGCCAGCGGAATCTGAATCGATGCATCGCGGGCCTCGCGCAGAGCAGAATCACGCTCGCCCGATTCGGCATCGGTATCACTTGGTAGACGCTGCGCGTCGAGGTAGTTGGCAAACGCCGCGGCATCGTCGTCGACAGCCTCGGCCAGCGCTTTCTGCAGCGCATCGCCCTCTTCTATCAGGCGACGGCGATCAAAGTCGGATTCGCCTCGATGCAACCGCACACCCTTGAGAATCAGCGATAAGCCCAGGCAGCCATTCAATGACGCGGCCGCGCCACATCCCGGTGTGGAACGGGTTTCAACGGCGTGCTGGAAATCGGCAAGCGAACGCTGCCAGAGAGAAGATGATATCGACATGAGGACTCTCGGAAGTGATCATCACAGCATAGATGCCACCGCTTGAATGATGGCGAATAAAGCGAACACGGGCCGGGTAGAAAGGAAGTCGAGAAGAGAGAAGCGTTAGGCGTCAGCGAACTTTCAAACGGCTCGAACTTTCACACGGCCCGAACAACCAGATGCTCGTATAGCACGGCGAAACCGATCGCGATCAACACGATCCCGCCTGCGATCTCGGCGCGCTTGCCGATCAGCGAGCCGATCGCACGCCCCAGCATGATGCCGATGGTCACCATGAAGGTCGTCGCCAGACCGATCGCCAGCGCGGCGACCACGATATTGACGTCGGCAAAAGCGAGGGTCACGCCGACAGCCATGGCATCGATGCTGGTTGCCAGCGCCGTGACGGCCAGCAACCACACAGATTTACGCTCCGGTGTCTTCTGGTTATCCGCCTCGCTGTCGACAGGTTTGAAGCCTTCCCAGATCATGTGGGCGCCGAGCGCGCCCAACAGCGCGAAGGCGATCCAGTGATCCCACGCGGAGACGAAGCGGGTCGCTGCCAACCCGATGGCCCAGCCGATAACCGGCGTGATCGCCTCAACCGTGCCGAAGATCACGCCGATTCGCAGCGCTTCGGGAAAGCGTGTACGTGTGAGGGCCGCGCCCTTGCCGATCGATGCAGCAAAAGCATCGGTCGACATGGCAAGGGCCAGCAAAATGAGAGATGCGGGATTCATGGCGTCGTCCAGCCGATTGGTTACCCGGGTACGCCATACGTTCGATATCGCACAGGCATGGCCTCGCCAACCGAATTCGGCGTTCGTGCCACGGCGTTGGCCGAGTGTGTTGACGCGAACATCACCGTGACGTCCAAGCGCAACGGTGATCGGCTACCCCAAGAGAGAGTTCGACTATAGACATTCGATTGAGGAACATCAATAAACGATTGAATTTAAAGAAAAAATTCACCATGGTTAATTCATGTCGTTAGCGTTAATCAAGTTAACGCCGGTTGGACTTTGATCATGAGGTTGTAGATATTTACCCGATCCTGGCTAGCTGATTTCAGCAGCCCCAGGAACACGACGTCTTACTCGGCAGGTGATTCGAAAGGCGTTCGTCAGGTATCGCAGCCATCAGCGATATTCAACGTGCAGGCAATCCATTGCCGCAGATTGTCGGCGGTGGCCGAATCGCGGTCATAAAGCAGCCGATAGGTCATCGGCGCCATTACGCCATCGATGAGCCGTTGGACCGGCGGCGGTGCTTCGTCGCGAGCCACGGCGCGATCACGCAGCGTGCTCATGAGCGACTCGCTGTAGCGGCAGCAGCGCCCCCGCCGCTCGCAGTCGGCACTGGCCATGATATCGTTGAGCGCGCGCTGGCCCGGCAGCGAGGTCATCTCCTCGAGATACTGCTCGCCCCAGACCTGTAGATCGCCCGCCAGCGTGCCGGTGTCCACGGGATCGTCATCGGGTCGCATGCGCTCCACGGAGACGTCGGCGACCAGCTCCGAGAGATTGCCCCAGCGGCGATAGATCGTCGATGGCGTGACGCCCGCCCGCTCCGCGATCTGCGGCACCGTCAGTTCATCGCGCGATTTTATGGCCTGCAGTTCACGAACGGCCTGATGGACCGCTTCCTGCACCCGGGCACTGCGCCCGCCCGGTCTGATGGCGTCTTTGATCGGCATGGCTATCCACTAGAAGAAAAGCACCCAAACGCAAAATATTTGCTTTATGAGTCGGCTACGCTCAGACTCTACTAAAGCAAAATTTTAGCATTAATGGATCCCCTCATGTCACCTTCTGCGGCTTCGCCAACGACCAATGTCTATCCGTCGCCCAGGCTCGGTTCGCTGGTCTACTATGCGGTATTGATGGTGACGTTCCTCGCGGCTTCGAGCGCCCCGACGCCGCTGTATCAGATCTACCAGTCGACCTGGCACTTCTCGACCACTTGGCTGACCCTGGTATTCGCCAGTTACGTGTTTGCCCTGCTGCTGGCGCTACTGACCACCGGCTCGCTATCGGACTACATAGGGCGACGTCCGGTCGTGGTCATTGCCATCGTGGGCGAGATCCTGTCGCTGTTGCTGTTTCTGGTCGCCGACGGGCTGGCGTGGGTACTGGCGGCCCGGATCCTGCAAGGCGTGGCCACCGGGATCGTGACCAGTGCGCTGGCCGCGGCGATGCTCGACAGCGATCATACCCGAGGGCCGGTGCTGGCGAGCATCGCACCGCTCTCCGGCATGGGGATCGGTGCGCTATTTGCCGGTCTACTGGTGACCTACGCTCCCGCACCGATGCGCCTGGTTTATGGAGTACTGATCATCATGCTCGTCGTGATGGGACTGTGGCTCCGTCGGATTCCGGAGAGCGTGACGCCGCGACCCGGGGCGCTGGCAGCCCTTCGCCCCCGGGCGACTATTCCGCCGGCCGTGCGTGGCCCGCTGTTTCGGGTCATCCCGGCGGTGGTCTCCTCCTGGGCGCTGGGCGGTTTTTCACTGTCGTTGGGGCCGACGTTGGTAGAAACGATCAGCGGCATCCACAACCCGCTGGTCGGTTGCCTGATCACATTCCTATTGCCCTTCATCGGCGGAATCAGCGTACTGATTCTGCGCGCCAAGCCACCACGATTGGCCGTACTGCTCGGCACCGCCTGCCTGATCGTCGGCATGCTCGGGCTGCTGTTGGGGGTCTATCTGAAGGCGGTGGCGGTCCTGCTGATGGGGACGGCAATTGCCGGCATCGGCTTCGGCGCCGCATTCATGGGCGCCATGCGCGTCGTCATGCCTCTGGCGCCGCCCACCGAACGTTCGGCGTTGATGGCGGCGTTCTATGTCATCTGCTACTTGTCCGCCAGCACCTTGGCGCTGTGTGGCGGTATCGCGACCCAGCACTTGGGGTTGATACCCACTACCTATGCTTACGGCAGCCTGGTGGCCCTGCTATCTCTTGCCGCCTTTTTCGGCACGCTGACACAGCGACAGCCCGAGGCCGAACCCCGGGTTGTATGCCACAACTCCGCCTAGGCGGCTTCTATCGCCTGGCGTTCCAGCGTGCGACAGAGATCACCGTCGAGCTTGAGCGCCGCCGCCAGATGGTCGAGCCAGGCCCGTTCCATCGGATTCTGCTCATCGACGATCGCCACGCTGGCCAGATAGATCTCGCGCGCCGCCTGCGGCGAATCGGCATTGTGGGCGATCGCGTCGGCGTCCAACGGTGCGGACATCTGCTGCTCGACCCACCCATGCAGTTCGTCGTCGGCACCTAGCGCATCGATCTGTTCGGCCAGCGCGGCGCGCTCTTCGGCATCGATGTGACCATCGGCGCGCGCGGCGGCGATCATCGCGCGCAGAATGACCAGACTGCGCCTCTCCTGACGCTCGCCGGAAAGTCGTTCCAGCGGCTGGTCGGCCTCGGTGGTGGCAGCGGTGGCGGGCGCGGACGTCTTCTGCTGATGCGACTGCCATGCCTTCCACGCTAGCGCGCCAAGGCCAGCCAATGCGCCGTACTTGATCGCCTTGCCGCCCATGCTGCGGCCGCGCTTGCTGCCCACCAGCATACCCAGCGCACCGCCACCCAGCAGAGATTTGGCGTCGAAGCCGCCGCCCGACGGCGACTTCTGGCCACTCCCGGCCTGTTGCATGATCTGCGAAAGAATTTTCTGTGCGTTCATCGATCCTCCGGTCACTCCATTGCCTGAAAGTCCTGCACTTGCATAGACCAGCCGGAAGCACGGAGGTTTAACATTGGTGGCGATTAACTCAATCGATCAGCGCCGCGCGATGCGGGTCGGCATGAAATTCGAAGGCGTCAAAGATGTCCCGGGCAATGACTCGAGGTTCGGAAAGCAGTGGCAGCTCGGCGGGCGAGAAATAGGCCGCGTCATGCACTTCATGCCCGGGGTCGAGCGGCGCGCCATCGAGCCGCTCGCAGAGGAAGAAAAGCTTGTAGAAATCGAGCACGTCGGCCGGGTAGGCATGCCTGGCCTTGTGGCGGATGGCGTAGAGCCGCTTGACCTCGACCTCGACGCCAGCTTCTTCCCATACCTCCTTGACCGTGTTCTCGGCTGCCGATAGGCCGATTTCGGCGTAGCCGCCGGGCATCGTCCAGCGTCCGTCCATCTTCTCCTTGACCAGCAGGATTTTGCCATCATCGATGATCGCCGCGCGCACATCGATCTTGGGCGTGACGTGCCCTTCGCCCAGCGCCAGATTCACCCGACCGAGGGGAATCTTCCCCAGTGCCGCCATCATCGATGTCGAGATCTCGGCGATCTCTTCGTAGCGCTCGCGGTCGAACTTATCGCGGCAGTAATGCAGGCCGGTGTCGGCAAGAGCCGAGAGCCGCTTGGCCCAAGTGAGCCATTGATCTTCCATGAGACGGTTTCCGATCGCAGAGGGTGGATGACAACGCGTTCGTCTAAAGACTAACAATTGCGGCTGGAGACGTCAGGCAATGGTATGCAATGGACGCATGAAAAAGCCCTTCCGAAGAAGGGCTCATGTCGTGGATCGTCGATACGTACATCATCGATATCCAGGTCATCGATATCCAGGTCGTCGATATCCAGGTCGATAACGGGCTCATCGATAACCTCAGCCGGCCGCAGGCGCTTCGCCTTTCGGTTGCGGGCCATGATGCGAACCTTCGTGCGGGCCGCGCGGCGGCTTGGTCAGAGCCTCGAAGGCGGTAACCTGCTCATCGTCGAGCACCGAAGCGAGTGCGCCGTGACGCTGTTCGAGCAGCTGCTTGAACTGCGCGCCGCGTGAATCCTTCGCCGCGTCGTCAGCCTTGGTATCGGGTCGCTTCAACTGATGCAGACCGTCGAAGAAGGTGCGCTCGGCGTTCAGTACCTTGGCGCTCTGGTCCTGGCTCAGGTCCCAGGTCGCGAACAGCGGCGCATAGCGCTTCTCCAGTTGCGCGGCCATCTGCTTCGGATCCAGTCTCGGGCCACCGTGATGACGCATCATTGACGGGCGCGGACGCTCCAGCATTTGATAGGCGTGCAGCTGTTCATCGGTCAGCACGTCGGCCAGTTGCTCACGCTGTTGCTCAAGCAGTGATTCCATCGCCGCGCGACGCTGTTCGGGCGCGGCCTTCTTATCGGCGCCATCCGCATCGCCGTGCAGTTGCTGAAGGCCAGCACGGAAATCAATGTCTGCCTGGGCCAGACTGGCCAACTTGGCTTCATCGAGATTCCAGCTCGCCACCACGGCATTCTTGAGCGGATTGCCGTGCGTCATCCGTGCTTCGTGAGGCGCGGGTTGCTTGGGTTGTTCGGTAGAGGCAGCCATGGCCAGCGGTGACAAGGTGGAAGCGGCAACGGCCAGCGCGATGAGTGACTTTTGATGAAATTTCATGACTTCGACTCCAGTTGCGCACCGAGACGCGGTGCACGCTCACTATCTCGCCGTTTCGTGCAGGCAGTGTGCAGCGAGCGTGGAAGGTCGAATCACCAAATCGTCAAAGCCTTCCCCGGTCCAGAAACGCGAAACCGCCTACGGAAGGCGGTTCCATGTCGATTCATCCTGCAGCTTTCGCAAGAAACTTAGAAGGCCCAGTCGTCATCCTCTGTACTCACCGTCTTGCCGATAACATAGGAGGAGCCGGAGCCGGAGAAGAAGTCGTGGTTCTCGTCGGAGCCGGGCGAGAGCGCGGCCAGGATCGCCGGGCTGACATCGGTAACGCTGGCCGGGAACAGCGCTTCGAAGCCCAGGTTCATCAACGCCTTGTTGGCGTTGTAATGGAGGAACTTCTTGACGTCTTCGGTGAAGCCGACGTCGTCGTAGAGCGCCTCGGTGTACTTCACTTCGTTGTCGTAGAGCTCGTGGAGCAGCTCGTAGGCGTAGATCTTGACCTCTTCCTGACGCTCCGCCGGCAGCTTGGCCAACTGACGCTGGAACTTGTAGCCGATGTAGTAACCGTGGATCGCTTCGTCGCGAATGATCAGACGAATCAAATCAGCGGTGTTGGTCAGCTTGGCGCGGCTCGACCAGTACATGGGCAGATAGAAGCCGGAGTAGAACAAAAATGACTCCAGGAACACGCTGGCGATCTTGCGCATCAGCGGGTCATCACTGCGATAACGCTCGAGAATCAGCTCCGCCTTCTTCTGCAGGAACGGATTTTCTTCGCTCCAGCGATAGGCGTCGTCGACATCGCGAGTGGCGCACAGCGTCGAGAAGATCGAGCTGTAGGAGCGCGCGTGAACCGATTCCATGAAGCTGATGTTGGTGAACACCGCCTCTTCGTGTGGCGTGATCGCATCTTCGATCAATACCGGCGCGCCGACCGTGCCCTGAATGGTGTCGAGCAGGGTCAGACCGGTGAAGACGCGAATGGTCAACTGCTGCTCGAGCTCGGTCAGCGTATTCCAGGCCGGAATGTCGTTGGAGAGCGGGATCTTCTCCGGCAGCCAGAAGTTGCCGGTGAGCCGGTTCCAGACTTCCAGGTCCTTGTCGTCCTGCAGACGGTTCCAGTTGATCGCATCGACCCGATTCAGGTGACGGGCAGCAGAAGTAGCGGGCATATCCATGAGAATGTTCTCGTTCGGTTGGCGCCGAGACAAAGGCTCGGCGCGTTCAAACAGGTACAGGCTTACAGCGTGCAGGAGACGCAGCCCTCGACTTCCGTCCCTTCCAACGCCGCCTGACGCAGACGAATGTAATAGATCGTCTTAATGCCCTTGCGCCAGGCGTAGATCTGCGCCTTGTTGACGTCACGCGTGGTCGCCGTATCACGGAAGAACAGCGTCAGCGACAGGCCCTGGTCGACGTGCTGCGTCGCTTCGGCGTAGGTGTCGATGATCTTCTCCGGACCGAGCTCGTAGGCGTCCTGGTAATACTCCTGGTTGTCGTCGGTCAGATACGGCGCCGGGTAGTAGACGCGACCCAGTTTGCCTTCCTTGCGGATCTCGACCTTGGCCGTCACCGGATGGATGCTCGAGGTGGAGTTATTGATATACGAGATCGAGCCGGTCGGCGGAATCGCCTGCAGGTTACGGTTGAACAGGCCGTGCGCCATCACCGAGGCCTTCAGTTCGCGCCAGTCGTCCTGGGTCGGGATCTCGATGCCGCTCTGCTCGAACAGCCCGCGCACCTTCTCGGTCTTCGGTTCCCACGCCTGCTCGGTGTACTTGTCGAAGTACTCGCCGCTGGCATAGGTGGATTGCTCGAAGCCGGCGAAGCGCTTGTCGCGCTCGATGGCGATGCGGTTGGACGCGCGAATGGCGTGAAACGCGATGGTATAGAAGTAGATGTTGGTGAAATCCAACCCTTCTTCACTACCGTAGAGGATGTGCTCGCGCGCCAGATAGCCGTGCAGGTTCATCTGCCCCAGGCCGATGGCGTGCGACTTGGCGTTGCCTTCGGCGATCGACGGCACCGAGGTGATGTTGCTCATCTCGGAGACCGCGGTCAGACCGCGAATGGCCGCTTCCACCGTGGTGCCGAAGTCCGGCGAATCCATGGTCTTGGCGATATTGAGCGAGCCCAGGTTGCAGGAGATGTCCTCGCCGATATGACGATAGCCGAGATCGTCGTCGTACTCGGTCGGCGTGTTGACCTGCAGGATCTCCGAACACAGATTCGACATGTTGATCCGGCCGTGAATCGGGTTGGCGCGGTTGACCGTGTCCTCGAACATCAGATACGGATAGCCGGATTCGAATTGCAGCTCGGCGATGGTCTGGAACAGCTCGCGGGCGTTGATCTTCTTCTTGCGAATACGACCGTCGGCGACCATCTCCTCGTACTTCTCGGTGACGCTGATGTCGCCGAACGGCACGCCGTAGATGCGCTCCACGTCGTAGGGCGAGAACAGGTACATCTCCTCGTTGCGCTTGGCCAGCTCGAAGGTGATGTCCGGCATCACGATACCCAGCGACAGCGTCTTGATGCGGATCTTCTCGTCGGCGTTTTCGCGCTTGGTGTCGAGGAAACGCAGGATGTCCGGATGGTGCGCGTTGAGATAGACCGCGCCCGCGCCCTGACGCGCGCCCAGCTGATTCGCATAGGAGAAAGCGTCTTCGAGCATCTTCATGATCGGAATGATGCCGGAGGACTGGTTCTCGATACGCTTGATCGGGGCACCGGATTCGCGCACGTTGGAAAGCGAGAACGCTACACCACCGCCGCGCTTGGAGAGCTGCAGCGCCGAATTGATGGAACGCCCGATCGACTCCATGTTGTCCTCGATGCGCAACAGGAAGCATGACACCAGCTCACCGCGCTGACGCTTGCCGCAGTTGAGGAAGGTCGGCGTCGCCGGCTGGAAACGGCCATGGATGATCTCTTCGACCAGCTGCTTGGCCAGCTTTTCGTCGCCACGCGCCAGACTCATCGCGACCATGCACACGCGGTCCTCGAAGCGTTCGAGATAGCGCTTGCCGTCGAAGGTCTTGAGCGTGTAACTGGTGTAGTACTTGAACGCGCCCAGGAAACTCTGGAAGCGAAACTTTGCCGCATAGGCCTGATCGAACAGCGCCGTGACGAAGCTGAAAGCGTACTGGTCAAGGACTTGCTGCTCGTAGTAGCCCTCTTCCACCAGGTAGTCGAGCTTTTCCTTCAGCGAGTGGAAGAACACCGTATTCTGGTTCACGTGCTGCAGGAAATACTGACGCGCTGCTTCTCGATCCCTGTCGAGCTGCAGACGGCCGTTGGCGTCATACAGGTTCAACATGGCGTTGAGCGCGTGGTAGTCGAGCGCCTTGGCGTTGTGTTCGGCGCCGGCGGCGGGCCGGGCTGCCGTAGCGGTATCTAGGCTGAGCGTTTCCAAAATTCCGTCACCCCTGCGAGGACTCGATGGACATCTTCGACAGTGCCCATCAGTTCAAAACGATAGAGAAGCGGTACCTGACACTTTTGCGCAACGACTCGCCCAGCTAGACCAAAGGACTTGCCGAAATTGGTATTGCCGCCGGCGATCACGCCGCGAATCAAGGACCGGTTGTGTTCGTCATTCAGAAAGCGAATGACTGGCGCGGGTACCGCAGAACGCGGATCGCCATCGCCATAGGTCGGTACAACGAGAATATAGGGTTCTTCAACCTGCAGGGGCGGGTCGCTACGGTTCAGCGGAATCCGGTTTGCCGGTAGACCCAGCTTCTCGACGAAGCGCCGCGTATTGCCTGATTTGGTCGAGAAATAGACCAGCCCAGCCATGACGGCTCTCCTGCGCCCCTGCGCGGTTTTCGGCAACGCGGCCTCAAAGGGCTGCGCTAGCCTGACAAATTCGAAAGGGTCAGATCAGGCGACCAGCGTGCTGATCTTGTCCGGACGGAAGCCGGCCCAATGGTCCTCACCCGCCACGACGACGGGTACCTGGCGGTAGCCCAGGTTCTGGACACGCTGCATCGCATCGGCGTCTTGCGTCAGGTCGACCACGGTATAGTCGATTCCTTGCTTGTCCAGGGCGCGATAGGTGGCGTTGCACTGGACGCAGGCAGGTTTGCTATAGATCGTGATGCTCATGATAACCATCCTTGACAGGTAAAGACGCCCACCGACGACCGATGGTGCAGGCTTGGGCAGCGTGGAAATCCCGGTTTGCTCACCGTGTCCGCCGCTTCTGGAAAACACTATATATGGTAGCCGACCCATTTTCCAAGCATAGATGTGGTCTTTTTCTGTGACTTTCCTGTGGACAGTTTCAGGCGCCCACGGAGCCCGCATGGTAGCTCGCCTCACGCCATGTCAAGAGTCAAAAAGTCTTGTCTCGGGACGTAAAACGCGCCGGTGGCTTGTGCCAGTCGGCGCGTCGGGACACTACATCTGGTAGCGAGGGAAGATCGAACTGACCGTTGAAGAGGCTCGATCCGGTGATGAAAGCAGCGCCAGACTAGTCCTTCTTGATCGCGTGACCCCCGAATTCGTTACGCATCGCGGAGAGCAGTTTGTCGCCATAGGAGTCCTGCTCGCGGGAACGCAGTCGTTCGAGCAGCGACAGCGTGATCACCGGTGCGCTGACGTCGAGCTCGATCGCTTCGGCCACGGTCCAGCGACCTTCACCCGAGTCCGAAACGAAGGGGGCGATGCCCTCGAGCGTCGGGTTCTTGTCCAGCGCGCCGGCGGTCAGATCGAGCAGCCAGGAGCGCACCACGCTGCCATGGCGCCAGATCTCGGCGACCTGATGCAGATCGAGATCGAAATCCTTGCGCTCCATGATCGCGAAACCTTCGGCGTAGGCCTGCATCATGCCGTACTCGATGCCGTTGTGGACCATCTTGGTGAAGTGACCGGATCCGCTGGGGCCGACATGTCCCCACCCCTTGTCGGCGGCGGGAGCCAGAGCCTCGAACAGCGGCTTGAGCGACTCGACCACCTTCGTCTCGCCCCCCACCATCATGCTGTAGCCTTCCTGCAGGCCCCAGACACCGCCGCTGGTTCCGACATCGACGTAATGCAGATGACCTGCGCGCAACTGTTCCGCGCGCCGCACCGTATCCTTGTACATCGAATTGCCGCCATCGATGATCACGTCGTCAGCGGTCAGCAGCGGCTCGAGCTCGGCGATCAATTTATCCACCGGTGGACCCGCCGGGATCATCAGCCAGACGATCCTGGGCGATGGCAACATCTCGATCGCCGCCGCCAGAGAGGCTGACGGCTCGATGCCCTTTTCCGAGGCCCTGGCGGTCGCCTCCTCGCTGGGATCGACGCCCACCACGCGGTGTCCATCACGCACCAGACGCTCGGCCATATTGGCGCCCATGCGCCCGAGTCCCACCATTGCAAGATCCATACGAACTCCTCCTGAGAGAGAAAGGCGAGAGAAAAGCATCGCTTGTGGCGACCTGCCCCACGCTCGACGCCTGCCGCGTGTCAGATGCCGCTAACCCGACGAACGCATCAAGTGACCGGCGATCATCCGCTTCACCGGCCAGGCCGCTTCACCGGCTCGCAGTACCGCCCTGCGCAACCATTTGGCCGGCGTGCGATCATCGGTATACAGACCGACGATCGCCAACGTCGCGGCGAACAACGGTGCCGTCGCCAGGCGCTGTTCGCGTTGATAGCGCTTGAGCAGCGATGGCGACGCGATGTCCTGACCCCGCGCATGCGCGTCACCGATCAGATCCGCCAGCCTGGAGAGCCCCTGCAGGCCGAGATTGAAACCATGCGCCGTCACCGGATGCATGCCCACGGCAGCATCGCCGATCAGTGCCTGGCGCTGGCCGACGAAGCGTTCGGCATAGACACTGACCAGCGGATAGCGGTGCGGCTCGGCAACCCGACGCATGGCCCCCAGTCGACCAGCGAAGCGCCGGGTGATATCGGCATCGAACGCCTCGGCAGTCAGCGACAGTTGTTTTTCCATCGCCGCCGGAGACAGTGTCAACACCAACGATGAACAGTGCGTATCCACCGGCAACAGGGCCAGCGTCTGGCCGTAGCCAAACCATTCCCATGCCGTCTGATCATGAGGTTCGTCATGATGCATGCGGCAGACCAGCATGTGCTGGCCGTGCTGGTAGGTATGCGCTGGAATTCCCATGGCGCGTCGCGTGGTGGAAAAGCGACTATCCGCTGCCACCAGCAGCGAGGCATGAATGCGTTCTTCATTGTCGAGAACGATATCGACGGCGGCATCGCTGGTCTGAAATTGCGCAATCTCATGCTTGTCCCGCCACACAATCTCGCCCTGCCCAGGAGCCGCCGTCTGCAATGCCGCGTAGGCCGATCGCCGAATCACCTGATTGGGCACCAGACAACCCAGCGGCTCATCCTTGGCGGCCCCCGGCGCGATCTGCATCGCAAATAGCGATTGACCATCGAAAACCTTGGCGGCACGCATTCGAGCGCGTTCGCTCGGCTCGACTCGCGACCAGACACCGAGCTTATCGAGAATCTGTTGAGAGGCCCGGGTCAACGCGATTTCCCGCCCATCGCTGGCCGGGTCCACCATCGCCGCACGCGGCTGGCGATCGATCAGCACCGAGCTCACGCCATGACGCGATAGCGCATTGGCGAAACACAGACCGATCGGCCCAGCGCCGACAATAGCCACATCGACCTGCGTCACGGAGGTTGAATCATCCATAGGTGCCTTTCCCTAGCATCGGTGGGGCATAACGGTAACGGATCAGACACGTCTCGTCTGCGCCGGCATCACTCGCGACGTATCCCGACGACGGCGGCACCGACGAGCGACGAACTCGATCGGCCCTGAGACCAGCCAGCGGGTTCAATGCTTCTCGTCGTGAACCTTGACGTGCCCCACCTTGTCCTTGAAAACCTTCTCCTCGAATTCGACTTCCAGGAGTTTGTCACCCTTGGCTCGAACACGGTGGTACTCCAGGCCGCTGAAACTCAGCTCCAGTTGATCGTCGTACTCTTCGAGCAATTTCCTGAATTCGCCAACGGTAATAATCATGACATCTCCTTTATCGAGGGAACATCGAATCCCTTCCGATGCTCTAAGCCTAGACCATGACGCCGGTTCGGAGTTTCGTCATCGGGTAATGCGATCACTGAAGGGCCGTCATTACCCGGTCTTGAACCGCCGGCTGTGGTTAGCCTAGCGTAGGACAGCGCTAGCGCGGCGTCTCATCGCCTTATCTTCACTATTCGCTGATCGCTTCATCGAACCCTCGTTTGCAGGGTTTTTCCAGCCAGGAGTGTTATTCATGAATCTGCGTTTCCTTTCCGCCGCTCTACTGACCGCTTCCGTTGTCGCCTCGCCGATGGCCTCTGCCTTCAGCTTCGATAGCGTCAAGAAAAATGCCGGCGAGATGATGTCCGGGCAATCTTCCGAGAATACCGGCACCGCCAGCGGCGCCTCGCTGCTCAGTTCACTGAGTTCCGGCTCCATGAATCTCGGCAGCATGCAGAACGTGGCCGGCGTCCTCGGCTACTGCCAGGAACAGGGCTATGCCGAAAGCACGACCGACAAGGTCAAGAGCAGCCTGCTCGAGAAGATCGGCGGCCAGAGCCAGGCCGAGGAGAGCAACGGCTACCAGCAGGGGCTGAGCGGGATGCTCAATGGCGGCAACGGCCAGACCTTTAGTCTGACCAGCCTCAAGGACAAGGCAGGAGAAAAAGCCTGCGGCATGATCGCCGACAAGGCGATGTCTTCTTTCCTCGGCGGCTGATAAGCACCACCGCATTGCCCGCTACCCGAAACTGGCGCGCCGAGCCCGCAGCATCACGCTCTCGGGGCGCCCGTTTCTTTACTGTTACCCCGCCTCGATTCGGCAGGAATCGGCGATCTCCTCTTGTGCCAGACAGAATTCAGCGAATCGCTCGATCAATGGGCTGCGGTATTTAGCGTGGTGTAGTACCAGACTGAATTCACGAGTCATCTCCAGGTCAAGCTCGATCTCGACCAGGCGACCATCTTTCAATGCATGGTACGCTTCCAGCTCCGATAGGCACGTTAGGCCGAGCCCCGCCGCCGCCGCGTTGACGATCGCCTCCGCCGAGTTGATCTCCAGACTCAGCTCCCACTGCGGCAATCGCGGGGCGATGAAGCGCATGAACTGTTCTCGCGTGCCCGAGCCAGGTTCGCGCAACAGCCAGCCGAATTCCGCCAGCCTGTCGATCTCCACGCGGCCTTGCTTCGCCAACGGATGGTCGTGGGAAGCCGCTATCAGCATCCGGTCATGGCGCCATGGCAGCACATGGAAACGCGCTCCCGCCGCACGACCTTCGATCATGCCGATATCCAGTTCGAACGTTTCGAGTGCTTCGCAGATCGCTGCGCTGTTGGCAATGGTTATTTGCTGATTCCGATGACCGGTCTCGAGACGAAAGTCCCGCAATAATGTCGGTAGCAGCTGATGACCGATCGTGTAGCTGGCGCCGATGTGTAGATGCCCGCCCAGGGCGTTATTATCGAACAGCTGCTCGATCGCTTCGCCACGGGCCAGCAACTCGTCCGCCATCGGTAACAACCGGCGGCCCTGATCGTTGAGATAGAGCCGGTTACGGTGTCGATCGAAGAGAGTTCGACCGCACTGTTTCTCCAGCTCCGCCAGCGCAATGCTGACCGCCGGTTTGGTCAAGAATAGCGTCGCCGCTGCTGCCGTCAGCGTCCGCTCCCGCGCCACCGCGACGAAGACCTGTAATTGACGAAACGTGATTGCCATGACTTTCCGGCTTCGTTAAATTTTAATAAACATCAAGTGAAGAAAGTTAAAATATAACGATAGCGTAAATTTCCATAAGCTGTCTTCCCTCAACATGAACACGTGTCATCCGAGGAGAGATTCCATGGCCACCCTGGCCCAGCGACTGCCGAACGCACCAACTCCAATGGCTGGCCTCGCGCTGGGACTTTCCAGTCTGGGCTGGAGCTGGGAAAGCTTCGTTCCTCTCGACGGTCTCGCGCAGCTGACAGGCGCGATCGTGGCCGCCATACTGCTGCTGATTCTCAGTGCCAAGTTCGTGCTTCATCCGCGCCTGCTGCGGGCGGATCTGGCACACCCCGTCGTCGGTAGTGTGGTGCCGACCTTCGCTATGGCGACCATGGTCGTCTCCAAGGCCGTTGGCGATTGGCTGTCGCCATCTGCGGGCGTTGCCTTGTGGCTGGCGGCCATAGCGCTACACCTGACCTTTCTCGGCGTCTTCCTTGCCCATCGTGCCCGCGCCTTCGAATTGCACCACATGGTGCCAGCGTGGTTCGTGCCGCCGGTCGGGATCATCGTTGCCGACGTGGCGTTTCCCGGTGTCGCGGCACTGCACCCGTTGGCTATCGGCCTGCTTTATCTGGGTATAGGGCTCTACGCCATCCTGCTACCGATCATGCTCTATCGGTTGATCTTCGCGCCGGAGATTCCCGATCCAGCCAAGCCGACCATTGCGATCATGGCGGCACCCGCGAGCCTGTCGCTGGCAGGTTATCTCACTGTCATCGATGCGCCGTCACCGTTGCTGATTGCGCTGCTGGCCAGCAGCGCGGTATTGATGACGCTGATCATCTACCTGGCGTTTCTCAAGCTGCTGCGTCTGCCTTACAGCCCAGGCTATGCGGCGTTCACCTTCCCTTTGGTGATTGGCGCCACCGCACTGGCGAAGACCGCCGAATGGATGCAGAACCACAGCTTCAGCGCATACGATGTCGCGATCGTCCACGGCGTGGCGACACTGGAAGTGATCATTGCCAGCATCATCGTCGGCTACGTCGCCCTGCGCTATCTCGGTTTCTATCTCCATGCCGGACGCGAGAGCGCCGAACCCAGCGCTGGCTGACAAGCACCGGCTGACAAGCACTATATATGGCGCGACATGGAAGAACGTCACGGCATGCGCCAGACTCAGAGCCATGCCGACTGCCGCCGTCCATTCGATATGGGTAACCCGCACCACCAGCGTTTTCCGCTGGCGGCGCGCGCTTCTGATCTATGCCTCGCGTGATCGAACGCCTCGATCAACCGGTGGGCGAGCTGCTGGACGATCGGGTTCCACCGATCCGGATCCTCGTGCGAACGACATCACCGTCGGCGATTTGAGGGAGGCGAGGAATCATCCCGACAAGGATCCATCCCCATGAACCATCTCAACCGCGAGCGCGAGAACTGGGCTCTCACCACGCCGGCCGCGCGCTCGAACAACGGCGTGGTTGCCTCGCAGCATCGCGTCGCGGCGCAGGCGGGCGCGGCCCAGCTCGACGCCGGCGGTAATGCGATCGATGCCATCGTCGCCACCGCCTATGCACTCAATGCCGTCGAACCGTGGATGAGCGGGCTCGGCGGCGCCGGCTTCATGGTGATCTGGCTAGCGAAGGAGCAGCGTGCTGTGGCGCTCGATTTCCAGGGCGTGCTCGCTGGCGATACCCGTCTCGAGGATTACCCGGTGGACCCGAATCTGCCAGCCACGCCCATGGGCTTTCCCGGCGTGGTCGACAACGCCAATATCGAAGGCTATCGCTCGATCACCGTACCCGGCGCCGTGGCCGGGCTCGACCACGCGCTCTCGCGCTTCGGTTCAAAGCAACGTGCCGACGTCATGGCACCGGCGATCGAACTGGCCGAGCGCGGCTTGCACGTCGACTGGTTCACCAGCCTGCAGATCGGCGTCTGCGCCCGCACGCTGGCGCGCGATCCGATCTCGGCATCGATCTATCTGCCCGGAGGCCACCCGGCCACGCCCGAGAGCCGGCTGCGAATCCCGAATCTGGCCGAGACACTGCGCGAGATTGCCGAGGGCGGGGCCGAGACGTTCTATCGCGGTGCGCTGGCCGAGCGGATCGTCGCCGATCTGCAGGCCGGTGGCTCGCGAATTTCCCGCGCCGATCTCGCTGCCTACGAGGTGTTCGAATACGCACCGATGGTCGCCGAGCATCGCGGTTATACGCTGTATACGCCGGGCGAGGTGTCCGGAGGCCTGCGCCAGCGCGAGATGCTGGCGCACACGTGCAACGCGATGCCGACGCCACCGGAAAACCCGACACCGGAGACCTGGCTAGCCTATGCCGAGGCACTCGAGCACTGCTGGAAACGTCACAAGATTCGCAATGGCGTATTACCCGCGACTGACGACGGCGTGCCGGTAGAAACGGATGGCGCCATCGATATCGAGAACGGCGCCTGTACGTCATCGATGTCGTCGGTGGATGCTGAAGGCAATATGGTGGCGCTCACCTACACCCTGCTCAACCGCTTCGGTTCCGGCGTCACTCTGCCCTCCACCGGCATGCTGATGAACGATAGCGTCAGCTACTTCGATCCGCGTCCCGGCTATCCGACCACCATGGCGGGCGGCAAGCGCATCAACTCCTCGAACATGTGCCCGACGCTGGCGGTCAAAAATGGCGAGGCGCGCTTTTCGGCCGGCGCCTCCGGCGGCAATCTGATCATGCCGGCGGTGACCCAGGTCGCGGCGCTGATGATGGACTTCGACATGGACGTGGAAGCGGCGGTACACCATCCGCGTCTCGATGCCAGCTACCGCGGCTCGGTGCGCATCGATCCACGCTTCAGCCCCGAAACACTGGCGAAGCTAGGCGTCCGTTTCGAACTGGAGATCGCTCAGCAGCTGGTATTTCCCAAGCTCTACGCCTGCGTCTCGGCGGTTTCGCGAGATCCTGAAAGCGGCGAATGCATCGGCATCAACGATCCGACGCAGCCGATCGGCGGTGGCGCCACGCCAGCGCCGTTTCAGATTGAACCGCTCGACGCTAACGAGCCGGCCGTGCGCCCCTGATTCACTACCAGGATTCCGAGATGTCTATCGTTGTATCAATACCGGGTGTGGATAAAACAAACTGGTGGATCGAGCAGCTTCAGGCGCTGATGCCGAGTTGGACGATTCGTTCGATTCATGACCCGGGTGACGTGGAAGCCGTCACCTATGCTGTGGTGTGGAAACCGGCAACGGGCGCATTTCTGCCCTTCCCCAATCTCAAGGCGATCGTCTCCCTGGGCGCCGGTATCGATCATGTCTTGGCCGATACCGAGCTGCCGCGCCGGATCCCCATCATTCGCACCGTGGGCACGGACTTGACCCAGCGCATGCGCGAATACGTGGCGCTGCACGTGCTGCGCCACCATCGCAACATGCCAGCGATCAGTGCCAATCAGCGCACGCATCAGTGGGAACCGTTAGTGGTACCGCCGGCCACCGACCGCACCGTGGGCATGATGGGGCTCGGCAATCTCGGCGGCACGGCCGCGTCAACACTGGCCGCGCTGGGTTTCGAAACACTGGGCTGGGCACGCACGAAGCGCGAGATCGAAGGTGTCACCACCTACGCCGGAGAGGCCGAATTCGATACCTTCGTCCGCCGCTGCGAGATACTGGTCTGCCTGCTGCCGCTGACCGAGGCGACGACGGGGATTCTCGACGCCGAACTCTTCGCCAGGCTGCCGCGCGGTGCCAGTGTGATCAATGCCGGGCGTGGTCAGCATCTGATCGACGATGATCTGCTCGAGGCACTGGGCAGCGGCCAGCTGAGCCACGCCACGCTGGATGTCTTCCATGTCGAACCGCTGCCGAGCGAGCATGCGTTCTGGTCGCATCCTAGCATCACGGTGACCCCGCACATCGCCTCGCTGATCGACGCTCCCACTGGCAGTCGTATCGTAAGCGCCAACATCGAGCGCTTCGAGCACGAGGGTAGCGTAGCGGATCTGGCCGACGCCGAGCGCGGGTATTGAGCGGATAAACGCCGACAGCACTTGTTGCCGACAAGTTGCTAAACTGGCCGAGCAAAGCGATTTGGTATCGATCATCTCTTCACGCGCACGCTAAGGGATCTTATGTCCAGTAACAAAGAGTCCAGCCATAATAACGAGGCCAACAAGAAAGCCACCACCGCGAGTCGACATAACATCAAATCCTGGTTGACCGATATGGATGGCGTCCTGGTCCATGAGAACAAGGCCATCCCCGGTGCTTCGGACCTGATCAATCAGTGGCGGGAGCGAGAGATCCCGTTTCTGGTGCTGACCAACAATTCGATCTTCACGCCGCGGGATCTCAGTGCGCGCTTGAAGCACAGCGGCCTGGAGGTCCCCGAGGAAAAGATCTGGACCTCGGCGCTGGCAACGGCCGCGTTCCTGCGCGACCAAGCGCCGGGCGGCTCGGCCTTCGTCGTTGGCGAGGCGGGATTGACCACGGCGATTCATGAAGCCGGCTTCATCATGACGGATGCTAAACCGGACTACGTCGTGCTGGGAGAAACGCGTTCCTACTCTTTCGAGGCGATTACCAAGGCAATCCGCCTGATCAAGGACGGAGCGCGCTTCATCTGTACCAATCCGGATGCCACCGGGCCCAGCCCCGAAGGCGTACTACCCGCCACCGGCGCCGTGGCTGCTCTGATTACCGAGGCTACCGGGCGCAAGCCTTATATCGTCGGCAAACCCAATCCGATGATGTTCCGCTCGGCGCTGAACAAACTCGGCGTCCACTCGGACGGCACGGGGATGATTGGCGATCGCATGGATACCGACATCGTGGCGGGAATCGAAGCCGGCATGCACACGGTACTGGTGCTGAGCGGCATCGCCGACAAAGCCGAGATCGAGCGCTATCCTTTCCGACCCAAGGAGATCCTGTCATCCGTGGCGGAACTGGTGAACAAGTGAATCGATGGAGTGAAAGCGAGTAGATCAGTGGCGCCTAGCCTGACGGCCGCATCCTCACCGCCGTCAGGTCTGCTCCGCCGCCAGCAGTTTTTCGCCCAATAGGCGGCCATTCTCCAGACAATCGCCCACCGCGATACCACCACGCCAGTTTCCCGCCAGATACAGTCCAGCATGGTTTGCCAGCGCGGCATCGAGCGTCGCCAGCCGCGCCAGATGTCCAACTTCGTATTGGGGAATCGCCTGTGACCAACGCGTCACCCTTTGCCACACCGGTTCGCCACGAATCCCCAGCAGATCATGCAACTCCCCGACCACACGCGAGACTTGGGTGGCGTCGTCACCCTCGGCCGCCGCCGGATCCTGACGTCCACCGATGAACACGTTGAGCAGTTTGTGCCCGGCCGGTGCGCGGTTCGGAAACAGCGTCGAGGAGAACAGCGCGCCCAGCGTACGGCGTTTTTCGGCTCGCGGAATCAGCACGCCGAAGCCATCCAGTGGATGCGCGATATCCTGCTCGCGAAAGCCCAGTGCAATGGCGTTGACCGGCGGGTAGGCAATCGCCGCCAGCGGATCGGCAAGTGCCTCGTCCAGCGGGCGCAATAGCCGAGCCGCGACCGGCGCGGGCACAGCCAGCACTAGCGATCGAGCCCGCCATTGCTGGCCGTGGCTATCCTCGACGACCCACTGTTCGCCTTCGCGACGAATGCCGCTGATTTCACAGCCAGTATGGAGTGCCGCGGTCGGCTGAGAGGCAATACATTCTGCCAGCCGGTCCGTCAGACGCTGCAGCCCTTGCGCAAAGCTGACCAGTTTGCCGCGCCATTCGACAGGTATCGGCGAAGGATCGCGGCGCGCCTGGCGCAGCCGCTTGAGACCACCAATGATCAGAGAGCGGTGCTCCTGTTCCATCGCTGCCAGCCGTGGCATCGCGGCTTGAACCGATAGCCGCGCGGGATCTCCGGCGTAGACGCCGGAGACGAACGGATCGACCATGCGCCCGAGAATTCTTGGGCCCAGGCGGCGCGATACGAAAGCGGCCAGGGTCTCTTCCTGTGCAACCGAGCGGGCGATGAACGGCTCACGAGCAAGACGTGCCCACCCGCGCCAACCGATGATCGGGCTGGTCAGCGCGTCGCGCGGTTTCATCGGCAGCGCGACGGGACGGCCGTTCAACACCACGAAACGTTTGTTGGCGATAGCGTTGGCGGGTTGCGCCTCGTCGAGTAAGTCGAGTTCATCCAGCAGCGCGTAGAGCGGCGGTTTCATGATCACGGTATTGGGACCGTGCTCGATCTGCCACTCGCCGTCGCGTTCGGTACGCAGATTGCCGCCGAACTGGGCATTGCGCTCCAGCAGCGCGACACGACGGCCGCCCTTGGCCAGCGCCCAGGCCGCCGCCAGCCCGGTCGCGCCAGCGCCCACGATCAAGGTATCGAGCGACGCTTCACCCGGAGGGATGGTCGTTGTTGCAGGATCTGGGGGGGGGGGGCTGGCCATGGTGACTCACGCAGTGGGAATGTCGTCTGTAGTTTACGCAGACGACATGCCCTCTGCATTCCATCGGCATGCGACGCGTTGCCGTCAGCCTGGTTCGTCACCCTCGCCCGGCCACGGGTCGATTAAAGTACCCGCCGATCATCGCATCTACTGGGTAACAGGCTCGCCCGGATGGCAGCCTGGCGCCGCTATATAGATATCGCAGTCCGGCTTCACGGCGGTCTCTTCGTGCGGCGTGCCGTCCGGCGCCCAGTCGTAATCCACCAGTTGCGCGCGATAGACCTGATTGGTGACGTAATCGTCGCTCGGCATCGACTTGCCGAAGAACGGACTGACGTACTCCCACACGATCTCGCCCTTCGGGGTGACCTGGAACAGCCGCCCGTTCTGGCCCTCGTCGATCAGCGTATTGCCATTGGGCAGCCGCCGCGCGCTGCTGATGAACGAGCTGTAAAAGCTGAATGAGGCGCGGCCCGACATATTGCCGGTGTACTGCCACACGATCTTGTCGCTGGTCGGGTCGACCTCGATCACGCGAGAGGAAGAGAAGACTCCCTGTTTCGAAGGGGGAAAGCCGGCGTTGCCCTGATTATCGAAGATCAGCAGATTGCCGGCGCCCGGTAGCCCTTCCGGGATGATGTGCGCATCGTGCGAGCCTACGGTCTGGTCGACCGGCCGGCCGATTTTGCCGGTCAATTGCAGTGCCGGGAAATCCGGCCCCATGCGCCAGACAATCTCGCCGCTTTTGCGATCGACGATGAACGTGACGTTGGCGTTGCGCGAGTTGATCAGAATATTGTCCGGCGCGAAGCGTTCATCACCGTCGTCATACCAGTGGTTGGGTCCCACAGGCACGGCGGTATTGAGATGCAGAAAGTCCGGATCTTCGGAATCCTTGAGCGCGCGCAGCCGCGCGTCGGAAAACCCCATATCTTCGAGGTGATCGCCAGCGCCCCAAGACCACGCGACCTTGCCCTCGGCATCGACCTCTTCCACCGCGTTATCGATGATTTCGTAATCGAAGCCGTTGAGCTCGCGCATCTCGGCGGTCATCACTAGGTTATTGCCGTTGGGCAGGCGGCGCATGTCGTGATGCTGGTAGACCGGGTTCTGCTGGCTGCCCCACTGCCATTTTACATCGCCCTCCCAGTTCACTTCCGCGACCGAGGCGTTGGTCAGGCCGTTGCCGGGGCTGGCGTGATCGGGCAGCTTCTCGGCTCGTGCCAGCTGTACCAGAAGACGGCCTTTCTCACCACCGGCCTGATCGGCGGAGAGCGGGATCGGTGGAAAACCCTCGTAGTTCCAGCGGTGCACCTCGTTGCCATTCATATCGATCAAGTGGGTCTTGAGATCACCGCCGGGAAACAGCACGAAACCGTTGTAGGCGCGCTCGGGATCGTAGACGGTTGTGCCGGTGGGGAAACTGCTGGGCAAGGCAAACGCTGTAGCCGCCATCGCCATCAATAGGGCACCCAATAACATCGAAACGGATCTTGTCCGTGACATCATCGCTCGTCGCTCCTTCGTCGAGTCCCGCCGTGCGCGGGTTTGGCCGACACTTCGGCGTGTCGGCGACATCAGCTTGGCCGATGATGATAGCGATTCATCACCGACCGCTTTCCGATAGACCCTCGCGATGGCATTTCGATCCCTGAACGGGAACGTCAGTGTCTACGCTGCGTTGCGATGAGTATACGAGCAGGTTTGGCGGGGACGATTACCTTGGTGGGCGACGACTGCCATGACGGGGCTTTCCTGGATCGGAGTGGGTTCGCTATCGTTCAGCGTAGTCCATCTACCGCAAGCCGGGGATCGAGTCACCACGACTGACGAGCCGTTAGTTCAGCGAGTCAGCAGTTGACGCGAGTAGTCGAGAAAATCGTCGAGATGCTTTTCGATGATGGCGACGGTGATGGCGGACTGCAGCTTCTGATAGTCATGCACGGCGATATTGCGAAACCCCACCATGCGACGCATCACGTCAGCCGTTTCGATACCGATCCAGCCGCTCTGCGCCAGCAGCGTGAACACGTCCCGCGAGCTCTGCGGCACGCCGAGGCGTTCGCGACGGATCAGATAGTGACCCATATCCAGCGCCGCTTCACAGGCACGCTGAATATTGAGAATGGCGGCATCTTGACGAGTAAAGTCGGTCACGAACGTCTCTGGACCTTTGACATACTCATCGCGGGCGCGAGCCACGCAGCGCTCAATGGTGGCCACCTTATTGATCAGTACGTCATCGACCATGTACATGTCCTTCCCGCGCGATATCCGCCAGCAGTGGCGCCCGGGCCTCGTCCAGTGTCGTCTTCTGATTGAGAACGAATGCCTCGAACAGGTCGACTTGCGTATCGCGAGCCCACCAGCGTACACCGGTGGTCACGACGCGGTACTGCAAGACGGTCGAAGCATCACGCAGGTCGACCAGATCCACTTCACGATCGATCCGCGTCGCAATCTCCTGCGCCAGATTCCACAACTCGACCGGATCCGTCTTGCCGGCCAGCAGCACGGCCAGATCCAGATCGCTATCCCGACGCGCCTGACCCGAGACCTGGCTGCCGAACGCATAGATTCCCAGCAACCGCTCGCCAAGTTCTACCCTCAACGTTTGAACCACAGCCGCCTGGTCGATCTTCGCCTGCATGTCCGGCTCCTGATCTCATTAGAATGCGCCCAGCTTCTATCCTAGCCGCAAATGTCCTTAGCTATAAATATCCTGACTACGCAGATAATCGTCGTAATTGCCGCTGAAATCGACGATGCCGTCTTCCTTCATTTCGATGATTCTAGTGGCCAGCGAGCCGACGAATTCGCGGTCGTGGCTGACGAAGACCAGCGTGCCGGGATAGTTGTCCAGCGCCAGATTGAGCGCCTCGATCGATTCCATGTCGAGGTGGTTGGTGGGCTCGTCCATCACCAGCACGTTGGGTTTCTGCAGGATCAGCTTGCCGAACAGCATCCGCCCCTGCTCGCCGCCGGAGATCACCTTGACCGACTTGCCGATGTCATCGTTGGAGAACAGCATCCGACCCAGCGCACCGCGTACGGTCTGCTCGCCTTCGGTGGTCCACTGTCGCATCCAGTCGAACAGCGTCTCGCCACCCTCGAAATCGGCGGCGTGATCCTGGGCGAAGTAACCCACTTCCGCCGCGTCGGTCCACTTCACCTCGCCGGCATCCGGCGTCATCGTGCCGACCAGACAGTTGAGCAGCGTGGTCTTGCCGATGCCGTTGGGGCCGATGATCGCCACCCGCTCGCCGGCTTCGATCTGCAGCCCCAGACGATCGAACAGCACGTTGTCGCCCCACGCCTTGGAGAGTTTCTCCGCCGTCAGCGCATGGCGATGGATCTTCTTGTTCTGCTCGAAGCGAATGAACGGGCTGACCCGCGACGACGGCTTGACCTCATCGAGCTGGATCTTGTCGATCTTGCGCTGGCGCGAGGTGGCCTGCTTGGCCTTGGAGGCGTTGGCCGAGAAACGGCTGACGAACTGCTGCAGCTCGGCGATCTCCGCCTTCTTCTTGGCGTTTTCGGAGTGCAGACGTTCTCGCGCCTGGGTCGCGGCGATCATGTACTCGTCGTAGTTGCCCGGGAACAGGCGTAGCTCGCCATAGTCGAGATCCGCCATATGGGTACAGACGCTGTTCAGGAAGTGACGATCGTGAGAGATGATGATCATCGTCGAGCTGCGCGCCCGCAGAATGTCTTCCAGCCAACGGATGGTGTTGATGTCCAGATGGTTGGTGGGCTCGTCGAGCAGCAGCACATCCGGGTCCGAGAACAGCGCCTGTGCCAACAGCACGCGTAGCTTCCAGCCCGGCGCGACGACGCTCATCGGCTGAATGTGCTGTTCGAGCGGAATGCCCAGCCCGAGCAGCAGTTCGCCGGCACGGGACTCGGCGGTATAGCCCTCGAGTTCGGCGAAGCGGACTTCCAGATCGGCGACCTTCATGCCGTCTTCGTCGCTCATCTCCGCCTGGGAGTAGATCCGCTCGCGTTCAGCGGCAACCTCCCACAGCTCCTCGTGGCCCATGATCACGGTATCGATCACGCGCTCGTCCTCGAACGCGAACTGATCCTGGCGCAGCTTGCCCAGCCGCGTGGTGGCATCCTGCATCACTTGGCCACCGCTCGGTTCCAGGTCGCCCCCCAGAATCTTCATGAAGGTGGACTTGCCGCAGCCGTTGGCGCCGATCAGGCCGTAGCGATGGCCCCCGCCGAATTTGACGGAAACGTTCTCGAACAGCGGCTTGGGGCCAAACTGCATGGTGATGTTGGCAGTAGAGAGCACAGCGGAGAATCTCGCGGGAAACGACGTGAATGGAGCGACGACAGTATCGATAGAACGACGAAAGCCGAGGTGAACTCGACTTTCATCTTGGACGTTCGTATGACGCAGATTATACGCGGATGCGACGCCCACTCATACGCCGCGAGCGAAATGATTGCCGCCTCGCCCTCCAACGACCGTCATTTCACTCCCCACGAGGAAAGCGTTGAGACTCCTCGACGATGTTGAGATCCATGTGATTGCGCATGTAGCGCTGGGAGGCGTCCTGCAACGGCTGATGATCCCACGGATAATAGTGCCCGTTGCGCAGCGCTTCGTAGACGATCAGCCGCTGCGCCTGGCTTTCGCGCACCTCGGCATCGAAGCGCTGCATATCCCAGCGTTCTCGAACCTTGGCCTGGAACGCGGCCAGCTCCTCCGCGTACGCTGGATCCTCGGCCAGGTTGCGAGTCTCGTGCGGGTCGGCCGCGAGATCGAACAGTTGCGGTGGATCGATCTCGCAGTGGTTGAACTTCCACTTGCCCTCGCGAATCGTGACCAGCGGTGCCTGCGTGCCCTCGGCGGCGTACTCCATGTAGACCGGCGCCTCGCGCGTACCGCCTTGTGCCAGTGGCAGCAGTGATTGACCGTCGGTCCAGGGTGCGACTTCGGAGAGATCGATCCCTACCAGATCGGCGAGCGTGGCATTGATGTCGATGGTCGACACCGGCGCCTCCACCGAACGTGCCTCGAGTCCCGGGGCGGCGATCATCAGCGGCACTCGGGAGGAGCCCTCGAACGGGCTCATTTTGAACCACAACCCCTTCTCGCCGATCATGTCGCCGTGGTCGGAGCAGACCACGATGATGGTGTTATCGAGCATCCGCGTCCGTTCGAGCGTATCCAGAATCGAGCCGACCTTGTCGTCGATATAGGAGATGTTGGCGAAGTAACCACGGCGCGCCCGACGCACGTCTTCCGGCTGGATATCGAACTTGGTGTAGTCGTTGGCCTCGAAGACCCGCTGGCTGTGCGGATCGAGCTCGTCGAAAGGCACCACCTCCTGCTCCGGGTCGAGATACTCGCAGTCTTCGTAGAGATCCCAGAATTTGCGCCGCGTGACATAAGGGTCGTGCGGGTGAGTGAAGCTCACGCACATTGCCCAGGGTCGAGCATCGTGGCCGCGGGAGAGATCGAACAGCTTCTGCTCGGCGTGGAACGCGACTTCGTCGTCGTACTCCATCTGGTTGGAGATCTCGGCGACGCCAGCGCCGGTGACCGAACCCAGATTGTGATACCACCAGTCGATCCGCTCGCCCGGCTTGCGATAGTCTGGCGTCCAGCCGAAATCGGCAGGATAGACATCGGTGGTCAGGCGAGTCTCGAAACCGTGCAACTGATCCGGACCGACGAAATGCATCTTGCCGGAAAGGCAGGTCGAGTAACCGGCGCGGCGCAAATGATGTGCCCAGGTGGGTACGGCGGAACGGAACTCGGCGGCATTGTCGTAGACGCCGGTACGCGATGGCAACTGGCCCGACATGAAGGCCGCACGCCCCGGCGCGCACAGATAGCTCGGCGTATAGGCGTTGTTGAAATTGACCGATCGTTTGGCCAGTTTCTTCAGATGGGGCGCGTGCAGAAAGTCCGCAGGCCCATCCTTGAACAGCGTGCCGTTCACCTGGTCGGCCATCAGTACCAGAATATTCGGTCGCGTCATGCGTCCTCCTGCGTCGTTGAATTTGTCATTCGAGATAGGCTCCAGCTTGCGCGCCGGGAACGAATCAGTGCAAACGATCAATTCGACGCCTGAGGCCAAGCGAAGCTTGGGCTGGAGGGACCATCAAGATGGTCGTGACTTCCGCTCACCACCATTGTCTTGTTCCAAAGGACGCCGTTTCGTTCAATTTTCATCTGCCACTCTTCAGTAACTTGGTAGCCACGAGTCGAGATGCCCATGGCCGCCGAAACGGTGCGTGACAGCGCCCTGATCCGCTCGATTCGACCGCGACGTTACGCTATCACTCATCGAGAAGGGCTGATCATGTCACCGAAACTGGAAGTCTTGACGCCAAACAACTGCCAGATCATTTTCATCGACCAGCAGCCGCAAATGGCTTTCGGCGTGCAGTCCATCGATCGGCAGGTGCTGAAGAACAATGTCGTGGGGCTGGCCAAGGCCGCCCGCATCTTCGGCATTCCCACCACCATCACCACGGTGGAAACGCTCAGTTTCTCCGGGCATACCTTTCCCGAACTGCTCGCCGTCTTTCCGGATCTTCCCATTCTCGAGCGGTCTTCCATGAACTCCTGGGACGATCAGAAAGTCCGCGACGCCCTGGCCAGGAATGGCCGCAATAAAGTCGTTGTCGCCGGTCTGTGGACGGAAGTGTGCAACAACACCTTCGCGCTTTCCGCCATGCATGACGCGGACTACGAGATCTACATGGTCGCCGACGCCTCGGGTGGCACCTCGAAGGATGCTCACGACTACGCCATGCAGCGAATGATTCAGGCCGGCGTGGTGCCGATGACATGGCAGCAGGTCCTGCTCGAATGGCAGCGCGACTGGGCGCACAAGGATACCTACGACGCCGTCATGGCACTGGTCAAGGGGCATTCCGGCGCTTACGGCATGGGTGTCGACTACGCATACACCATGGTGCACGGCGCCGAAGAGCGCGTGAAACACGGTCCGACGCAGGAACCGGTCCCGGCCCGCTGATGCCCGACCGGCCAGCGCGGCCTGAACGCTCGACGCTCCAGACCGGCGTCTAGGAAGCCCACGCTCTCGATGCCTTCGTCGCGGCGACGTCGAGGGCGTGATGTCGAGAGCGTGACCCAGGCGTTCGGGCCATCTTTCGTCAATCGTCCTGGGAGGACAGCACAGCCATGAAGCTCTACTTGCTTTCCATCGGTGCCGGCGTGCTGGTCGGCATCCTCTACAGTCTGCTCCAGGTACGCTCACCGGCGCCGCCGCTCGTGGCGCTTCTGGGTCTACTTGGCATGCTCTGCGGCGAGCAGGTGATTCCGGTCGCCAAGCACGTCCTGGGTGGCAGCTCGCTGGCATCGGCCTGGCACAAGTCCGATTGCAGTAACCACATTCTTGGCGTGCTGCCGGGAAGAAACAACGGGACGCCTTCGAATCCGACCCCAGGCTGCCTCACTTCGACCGATCCCGCCGCCCGCCAGCTCGATTCCGAGGACCATCGCTCATGACTCGTCTACCCCACTCATCACCCGATCTGATTCTGGTCAATGGCCGGTTCACCACGCTGAACCCCTCGCAGCCGCAGGCGGAAGCCGTCGCCATCCAGAGCGGTCGATTTTTGAGGGTGGGTTCCGCCAGCGAAGTCATGGACCTGGCCGACGCCAGCACGCAGGTCATCGACCTACGTGGCAAGCCGGTATTGCCCGGACTGATCGACAACCACATCCACGTCATCCGCGGCGGCTTGAATTTCAACATGGAGTTGCGCTGGGACGGTGTGCCGTCTCTGTCCGATGCCATGCGCATGCTCAAGCAGCAGGTCACGATCACGCCACCGCCACAGTGGGTTCGGGTCGTCGGCGGATTCACCGAAAACCAGTTCGTCGAGAAGCGCCTGCCCACACTTGAAGAACTCAACGCCGTGGCACCGGACACCCCGGTGTTCATTCTGCATCTCTACGATCGCGCGTTGCTCAACGCCGCCGCGCTCCGTGCCGTCGGCTACACCAAGGAGACGCCCGAACCTCCGGGCGGCGAGATCCTGCGCGACGCCAAAGGCAACCCCACCGGCTTGCTGTTGGCACGCCCCAACGCCACCATTCTCTACTCGACGCTGGCCAAGGGCCCCAAACTGCCGTTCGACTATCAGCTCAACTCGACGCGTCATTTCATGCGCGATCTGAACCGACTCGGCGTTACCAGCGTGATCGACGCCGGCGGCGGCTTCCAGAACTATCCTGACGACTACGCTGTGATTCAGAAGCTGGCGGACGACGGCCAATTGACGGTACGCCTGGCGTACAACCTGTTCACTCAGAAGCCCAAGGAAGAGAAGCAGGATTTCCTGAACTGGACACGTTCGACCCGCTACAAGCAGGGCGACGATTACTTTCGCCACAACGGCGCCGGCGAGATGCTGGTGTATTCCGCCGCCGATTTCGAGGATTTCCGCGAGCCGCGCCCCGAGATGCCCTCGGAGATGGAAGGCGAGCTCGAGGAAGTGGTCCGCGTTCTCGTCCAGAACCGTTGGCCGTGGCGGCTGCACGCCACCTACGACGAGACCATCAGCCGGGCGCTGGACGTCTTCGAGAAGGTCAACGAGGAGACGCCGCTGGAGGGCATCCACTGGTTCTTCGACCACGCCGAAACCATCTCCGAGCGTTCCATGGAACGGATCGCAGCGTTGGGCGGCGGCGTCGCGGTGCAACACCGCATGGCGTACCAGGGCGAATATTTCGTCGAGCGCTATGGCGCCAAAGCCGCCGAGACGACACCGCCGATCGCCCGGATGCTCGAGATGGGTGTGCGCATCTCCGCCGGTACCGATGCCACCCGCGTCGCCTCCTACAACCCCTGGGTGTCGCTGGCCTGGCTAGTGACCGGCAAGACTGTCGGCGGGCTGCGACTCTACCCGCAGCGCCACTGCCTGGATCGCGATACCGCGTTGCGGATGTGGACCGAGAAGGTCACCTGGTTCTCCAACGAGGAGGGCCACAAGGGCCGCATCGAGGCGGGCCAACTGGCCGATCTGATCGTTCCGGATCGGGATTTCTTCGCCTGCGCCGAAGACGAGATTGCCCACACCAGCTCACAGCTGACCGTGGTCGGTGGGCGTGTAGTCTACGCCTCTGCGGAGTTCGAAGGGCTGGATGACGCGCCGCCGCCGGCCATGCCGGACTGGTCACCGGTAAATCGTTACGGTGGCTACGGCGGCTGGAAAGAGGCGGAAGCGGCCATCAACCCGGCCCCCGTGACGCGTGTCTCCGCCAGCGCTTGTGGATGCGGTTCCGGTTGCGCCGTGCATGGGCACGATCATGCCCGAGCCTGGGCCAGCCAGGCCCCGGCCTCGGATCTGAAAGCCTTCTGGGGCGCGCTCGGCTGCGCCTGCTGGGCGGTCTGAGATGAAACTGACGAGCACGCGTAACCCGCGCTGGGTCTCGGCCCTGGCGGGTCGGCCCGGCCTGCTGACGCTGGCCCGGGCCGGTCTGGCCTCTTCCTACCTGATCGGCGGTCTCGACAAACTCTGGCACTTCGAGGCCGCCATTCAGGAGCAGGCCCATTTCGGTCTTCATCCCGCCTGGGTATGGGCAACGCTTGCGATCATCATCGAACTGGCAGGCTCGCTGTGCATCATCTTCAACCGCTGGACATGGCTCGGGGGGGCAAGCTGGCCGGCTGGCAAACCCGGCGGCTGATAGACTACATCGAGACCCACCTCCAGGACACGATACGTACCGCTGATCTGGCCGCCATCGCCCGTCTGAGTATCGGTCACTTCGGCCATGCTTTCAGAATGACTTTCGGCGAAACCCCATGTCACTACGTACTTCGCCAGCGTGTCCAGCAAGCACAAACCCTGATGCAAAGTCAGCAGGCACCGCTGACCGAAATCGCCTTGGCCTGCGGCTTCTGCGATCAGTCTCACTTCACGCGGCTGTTTCGCCGAGTCACCGGTACCAACCCAAGCGAATGGCGACGTCGCTTCGGCAACGACCCGGCACGGCCGCCGGTATCGATAGCGCCGACGCCAACGGCGGCCGCCAGCGTGGTGGTTCTACCCTGGGCAGGTTCAGCGGAGCTTGCCGCCGATATTCACTCAGGCGGCGGCAGGAAGTTGCCTTGCCGACCACCGCCGAGACGAGAGATCGACCCCACAGATCGCAGGGTCGAGGAAAAACAGGCATCCACAAAAAAGCCCCACCGAGCGGATCGGTAGGGCTCTTTCACCAATGACACCAGGCCATCGGCTGTCGCTAGCACCGCCGGAAGCGGCGGCTCAGCGATTTAGCGGCGCAGGCCAAGCTTCTTGATCAACGCCTGATAGCGTTCGAAGTCCTTGCCCTTGAGGTAGTCCAGCAGTTTACGACGCTGGTTAACCATGCGGATCAGGCC
>JGI24517J20059_1000109_pt1 | contig 53698 bp, 54 predicted proteins | sample LinPmetageLP41_FD_20059 | JGI IMG/M metagenome (IMG submission 20059) | reverse complement strand
ATGAAGTTGCCGGAGTGCGGTGAGCGTGTGTAAGGGTCGAGCCCCAACGGCTGCTTGACCTCGAGCTGACAGCGCGCAATGCCGTTGAGCGGTATTTCCTTGGCCGGATGGCGCTCGAGCGTATTGACGTCGGTCTGGTGGATGATCCGCGCGACGCGCCCACTGACGACACTGGTGCCCGCCTTGAGCTCGTACTCGCGCCCGACTTCCAGCGGCGTATCGTGCATCCAGACGATATCCGAGGTGAAGGCTGTGGTCGGCTCCAGCTCGCTATCCGCCGCGACGAGCATGTCACCACGGGAAATATCGATTTCGTCTTTGAGCGTGACGGTGATCGCCTGGCCGGGATAAGCGGCGTCGAGTTCACCGTCGTAGGTAATGATGCTCTCGACGCTTGAAGTCTTGCCGGAACCGAGCACGCGAAGCGCATCGCCCGGGCGAAGAATGCCCGCTGCCAGCGTACCGCAGTAGCCGCGGAAGTTGAGGTTCGGCCGGTTGACGTACTGCACCGGGAAGCGCAGGTCGACGAGATTGCTGTCGTGCCTGACATCGACACTCTCCAGCAGGCGCAGCAGCGGCTCGCCACCGTCCTCTGCATACCAACTCATGTTGTCGCTGGCATTGACGACGTTGTCGCCGTCCAGTGCCGACATTGGCACGAAATGCAGATTGGGGTCGTTGAGGTTGTTCGAAAATTCCTTGTAGTCGGCAACGATCTCGTTGAAACGATCCTGGGAGTAATCGACCAGATCCATCTTGTTGACGGCGACGATCAGGTGACGAATACCCAGCAGCGAGCAGATATAGCTATGGCGGCGCGTCTGCGTCTGAATGCCGTAACGCGCATCGATCAGGATGATCGCCAGGCTCGCAGTCGATGCCCCGGTAGCCATATTGCGCGTGTACTGCTCGTGTCCCGGCGTATCGGCGATGATGAACTTGCGCTTGTCGGTGGAGAAGAAACGATACGCGACATCGATGGTGATACCCTGCTCGCGCTCCGACTGTAGGCCATCCACCAGCAGCGCCAGGTCGACCTTGTCGCCCGTCGTCCCGCTGGTCTTGGAAGCCTGCGTGATCGCCGCCAGCTGATCTTCGTAGATCATCTTGGAGTCATGCAGCAATCGACCGATCAGCGTCGACTTGCCGTCGTCGACGCTGCCGCAGGTGATGAAGCGGAGGAGGTCTTTGTTCTCATGCTCGCGGAGATAGCTCTGAATATCGTCGGCGATCAAGTTCGATGTGTGTGACATTGGGCAACCCCTAGAAATAAGAGGGAAGAGCGAAGAAGTAAGAAAAACCGATCAGCACGCGTCGAAGTCAAGCTGCTTACGAATCAAGCCTGTCAGCATCGCGGCGACCTCTTTGGTTTCTGCTACCCACTGGTGCCCTTTCTCTCGATTTATATAGTCGATTTCCATACCGATGTAGATCTGAGTCCTGAGCTCGGCACACGATCCCTTGGCGATATAAAGAAATTTGGTTCGATCTTTGACAGTAGGTCTGGCCATGCCTTCGGCGATATTACTAGGCACAGACAAGCCGGAACGCGTGATCTGGTCCTTGAAGCCGAAATCTCTGGAATCAGCAAAATGTCGATACAAATCGGCAGCTAGCCGAGCTGATCGCTTCCAGACTTCCAAACGCTCAAAGTCCATGCTTCTTCCCTCTTCCGACTTCTTTCTTCCGTCTCTCTAGCGCGCCTCCGGCGCGCTAGAAGTACCCTTCGCGCTTCTTCTTCTCCATGCTCCCCACCTGATCGCGGTCGATGGCGCGCCCGGAGCGCTCCGAGGTGCGCGTCAGCAGCATCTCCTGGATGATCTCGGGCAGCGTGGCGGCTTTCGATTCCACCGCGCCGGTGAGCGGGTAGCAGCCGAGCGTGCGAAAGCGTACCCATTTTTCCTCGGGCACTTCGCCCGGCTCCAGTGGCAAGCGTTCGTCGTCGACCATCACCAGCATGCCGTCGCGCTCGACCACGGGGCGCGGGGCGGAGTAGTACAGCGGCACGATGGGAATCGATTCGAGATAGATGTACTGCCAGATATCCAGCTCGGTCCAGTTGGAGAGCGGGAAGACACGGATCGATTCGCCCTTGTTGACCTTGCCGTTGTAGAGGTTCCACAGCTCCGGGCGCTGGTTCTTGGGGTCCCAGCGGTGATGCTTGTCGCGGAACGAGTAGACGCGCTCCTTGGCCCGCGAGGCTTCTTCATCGCGCCGCGCGCCACCGAAGGCGGCATCGAAGCCGTACTTGTCCAGCGCCATCTTGAGCGACTGGGTCTTCATGATGTCGGTGTACTTGGCACTGCCGTGATCGAACGGGTTGATGCCGGCGGCGCGGCCTTCTTCGTTGATGTGCTCGATCAGCTCCATGCCGACTTCCGCGGCCATGTTGTCGCGGAACTCGATCATCTCCTTGAACTTCCAGGTGGTGTTGACGTGCATCAGCGGGAACGGCGGCGGCCCGGGGTAGAACGCCTTGCGCGCCAGGTGCAGCATCACCGAGGAGTCCTTGCCGATCGAGTAGAGCATCACCGGGTTGCCGAACTCGGCAGCGACCTCGCGGATGATATGGATGGACTCGGCTTCGAGCTGCTTGAGATGAGTCTGGCGCTGAGCGCTGACGATAGGAGCTGTCATGGTCGATGTCTCACGGTCGCCACCTGATACAGACGGCAAAACAGAATATGAACGTAGATATGAGCGTCTAGGACGCTCACCCTAGCGAGACATCGGTAATAACGTCAAAGAATCAAAGATGATCTAAAAAGCGTTTTTGGTTATAAAACGCTAGAGATCGACCCGTTCGATCCAGGTCGACAGTCGCTCACCCTGCAGATCGATGACACGCAAACCGGGCCGTGCGGCTTCATCGGTTGCGAACTCATGACTCTGCGGCAGGAACTGATCCGAGGTCGATGGGCAACCGTAAACGGCCACGACGCCTTGCCAAGCAGCGAAAGCCTGATGGATATGCCCACAGATCAGCGCCTTGACCTGCGGATAGGGAGAGAGCGTTTGCCACAGTGCATCCCGGTCTTTCAGCCCGATGGCATCCATCCATACCGAGCCGACATCTAGCGGCGGATGATGCAGAGCGATCAGCGTCGGGCGGTCATCGGCCTCGAGCTGCCATGCCAGCCGCTGTAGCTGATCCTGACCCAACTCCCCACCGGGCTGGCCGCTGATACGGGTGTCCAACAACAGCACTCGCCAAACGCCAAGATCGAGTTCTTCGTGAAAAGGCTGACACTCTTCCATCAACTCCGGCTGGTCGTGGTTGCCGGGAATCCAGAACCACGGACACCCCACGGTCGCAAATGCCTGACTGGCATGCCGGTAGGCAGCGGATGTTTCATCCTGGGAGATGTCGCCGGTCACCAACAGGATATCGGGCCGAATCGCTCTGACGCGTTCGATGACGACATGCAATTGGCGTAACGGCATCCCCTTGCGCGAGGTGCCTTGAGGATCGGCCAACAAATGGCAATCGGTGATCTGGACCAGCCGCATCAAGGCGCTTCCGGCACGTTGACGGCGTGGCCATGTGCCAATCCATGCTGCAACCACTCACCCAGAAAACGGTTGAGCTGCAGTTTTTCATCGGGCTGGTGCATCTGCGGATTGGGATAGCGATAGCGCCCCTGAAAGTGCCGCTGGCGTTGAAAATCGGTCACTTCTGCCATATCCGCATCGTGATAGAGGTGCACCGTCATCCGCGGTGAATCGACGAAGCTGTCCAGCACACCGGTCTGGGAAACTCGCGCAACCGTGGTATAAGGCGCCTGCTCGAGCACCTCGAACCATAACGTGCCAAAACGTGCGTGTTCACCCGCGAGCGGCACCTCTTTGATCTCACCTGGCTCCATATCCATGACCAACCGGCAGAGCCGCAGATAGTTGCTGCTGCATTCTGCCTGGAGCGTCTTGAGATCGGTGACGTAAGCAGTCTTTCTCATCCTGTTCTCCTGGCGCATGACGGCCTCGAGTCAGCTCGAGTAACGGGCACAACAGCAATTTGTCTTACCCACGACTTGCGGCACCCCGCTACTGCCATCCTCTCCGGCTAGGCCCTGGCTCTCAACGTGGCGCGCTCGCGTGCCAACCAATGAAAGCCAATCAACGCCATGGCATTGTCTAATTGTCCCGCCATCAATCGATCCCAGGCTTCGGGAAACGACATGACGTGAACCAGAATATCCTCGTGTTCGTCTTCCACTCCGTATACGCCACCGAGCCCCGTACTATCGATAAGACCGCAGAACAGGGTGACCTGCTCGGTGCAGGCGCCAGGGCTAGGGTAATAGCGATGGAGTTCGATCAGCTCATCGATATCACAGCCCGCCTCTTCCTGCGTTTCTCGGCGTGCCACATCGGCAGGCGTCTCACCGGGCTCTACCAGCCCGGCGACGGGTTCCAGCTTCCACGCTGATACGGGATCGTCCAGCGCGCCGGCGCGAATCTGCTCGACTAGCACGACCTTATCGCAATTCGGGTCGTAGAGTAGTACGCCTACCGCATCCCGGCGAACATGAACCTCGCGATCGATGATCTCGCTCCACTCGCCATTGAACCGCCGATGACGCAAGCGGCGCTTCTCCAATGAGAAGAAACCTGAGTACAGCTGCTGATCCTCAAGTCGATCGATATCTTGGACATCGAAGCGATTGACCGGGGCGATCTCACGAACCATGGAGCGGCTCCTTGGGGTTAGAGCCTCATTATTGCGGCACCGCGGATCGATTCCAACCGGCGCTGCCTGATTCGTCTATAGAGAGGTAAGACTTGCATTCCACAGGATGCGCTCTTCCTATGCATCAGAGTCCGCATCTAGTATGGGCATATCTGTCCAGCGTTCACGCGTAGAGGATTCACTCGAGCGTCGCCAGATTGGTGCTGAACTGCTCAAGCCGTTGCTCAAGGCCAAGCTTTACTGATGTCGGGAGTCAGCGATGCTCGTTCAGCCAGTCCCGAGCTCCTCGCCTTAGCGCCTCGTCGGAAGGTCGGCCAGCCCGCGCCTGCCCATTTACGGCGTGACGGGCATACGTCAACGCCTCGGCATCCTCGCCTTGATCCTCGAGGAATTGGGCGTAGTAAAAATTGGTGTCGATGCCGGCGGGCCGGATCGTCACCGCTCGCTCCAGTAATTCCCTGGCCTTGTCGTCATCGCCAAAGGCGATCGGCCAACCCGGCGCGTGTTGATAGAGCGCCCCCAGTGTCACGTAGGCCGAACCGTCCTCGCCCTGCGGATCGATGGCGATCGCTCTTTCCAGCGCCGTACGTGCTCGCTTGGCCAGGTCCAGTGCGCCCAGACCACCTTTGGCCTTGGCAAAAGACGCCAGAATGACGCCCTGGGCCGTCAATACATGGGAATCGTCCGGTTGACTCCGAGCCAGCATATCGACCTCATTGGCGAGGTCTTCAAAGGCGCTCAACTGCGCGTCGCCCTGCATCTGATACTCGACATTGCCCCACCGCTGCATCAGCGAAAACAGGGTCGAATCCGGCATCTGCGCGGCCGCCGAAGTCGTGCCGAGCACACCGATCAGCATCGAAGCGATCAACAGCGTCGGAAGTACCTGACGTGACATCAAACGATGCGGATGAAGAAAATACCGGGGAATCCACTGCCAAGGTTGCCGCATTGACATCACTCCGAAGAAGAACCGTGGTAGCAATCTAACGATCGTTTGAATTCACCACTATAGGGTTTTAGTCGCAGGGCGTGAGGGGCTTTAGCCGCAGGCATGGTGGCAAAGCAATAGATTTCGATAGGCTGCATCTTTCACTGAATCGAAAGGCCTGACCATAGCCGGTGCAAGATAAGATGACAGCTTTCGCAATTAATTCTGCATTATTAGGGAAACGCTGCGCGATATAAGGGAATTGCAAGGCTAATGCGACCAAACTGCGACCAAGCACTGAAACGGGAGCGAAAACTAGGGGAAGGAAAGGAGCTAAGTTACTGATTTTGCGGATGGTGCCGGCGGTCGGACTCGAACCGACACACTGTTTCCAGCGGCGGATTTTGAATCCGCTGCGTCTACCAATTCCGCCACGCCGGCAGCGGAGTCGCATTATACGGACGCTCGGCCCGGCGTCAATCATCACGCTGACTTAATCCATCGAGTGCTTTATGATGGCGCCCTTTCAAACACCACCCGCCCATCCAGATTCGAGCCGATACGCGAACTACGCCATGCAGCGCGCCGATTTTCATTTTGATCTGCCCGACGAGCTGATTGCTCGCTACCCATCCGAACAACGTACCGACTGCCGCCTGCTGTGCGTCGACGGTGAGTCCGGCGCGTTGGAGCATGCCCGCTTCCCTGATTTGCTGGCGAGACTCGAACCCGGCGATGTCGTGGTATTCAACGATACCCGCGTGATTCCGGCGCGTCTGTCCGGCCACAAGGCGAGCGGCGGTAAAGTCGAAATGCTGCTGGAACGGCCGCTGGACGCCCATCGCGGGCTGGCGCATCTGCGTTCGAGCAAGTCGCCCAAACCCGGCACGGAACTGATCTTCGAGGGTGGCATTCATGCCGTGGTCGAGGGGCGACAGGATGCGCTGTTCGAACTGCGCTTTCTGGGCGAGACGCCGCTGATCGCACTGCTCGAGCAGCACGGCCACATGCCGCTGCCACCCTACATTACCCGCGAAGATGAACTGGCGGACCGCGAGCGTTACCAGACGGTTTACGCCCGTCGCGAGGGCGCCGTTGCCGCACCGACCGCTGGGTTGCATTTCGACGAAACGATGATGGATGCCCTACGCGCCAAGTGCGTCGAAACGGCTTTCGTCACGCTCCATGTCGGCGCCGGCACGTTTCAGCCGGTGCGTGTCGATGACATTCGCGAACACCATATGCATAGCGAGTGGCTGGAAGTCGACGAAGCGGTCTGCGAGCAGGTCAATCGCGCTCACGCGGCCGGCCACAAGGTCGTCGCCGTCGGCACTACCAGCGTGCGTTGCCTGGAGACTGCCAGCCAGGGCGAAGATGGTGAACTCATGCCTTACCGCGGCGAGACCGATATCTTCATTTACCCCGGTTATCGCTGGCGCTGCGTGGATGCGCTGGTCACCAATTTCCATCTGCCGGAGTCGACCCTGTTGATGCTGGTCTCCTCGTTCGCCGGCTATGACGCCGTCATGCGCGCCTACCAGGAAGCCGTCGCCGAGCAGTACCGCTTCTTCAGCTATGGCGATGCGATGTATCTGACACGTCGACCCAGCTAATCCCCGAACGCTTTGCGCGTGGCTCCGGGCGCGTTGACAGACAAACGCCTTGCGCGCGGCTTCGGGCGCGCTGGAATTAGCACAAACGCTTTGCGCACGGCTTCGGGTGCGTTTATAGACAAACGCTTTGCGCGCGGCTTCGGGCGCGTTAAATGAGAGAAACACCATGCGAGACGAATGTTTCATGAAGTTCGAGCGACTGGGCCAGGAAGGACGTGCCCGCCGTGGCCGTTTGACCTTCCCGCGCGGCACGGTGGAAACGCCGGCCTTCATGCCGGTAGGCACCTACGGCACGGTCAAGGGCATGACGCCCAAGGAGGTCGAGGCGATCGGCGCCGAGATCATCCTCGGCAACACCTTTCACCTGTGGCTGCGTCCCGGCACCGAGGTGATCGAGGGTCATGGCGATCTGCATGACTTTTCCCAATGGCACAAGCCGATCCTGACCGACTCCGGCGGTTTTCAGGTGTTCTCGCTTGGCGCAACACGCAAAATCACCGAACAGGGCGTGCATTTCCGCTCACCGGTGGATGGCGCGAAAGTCTTCATGGGACCGGAAGAGTCGATGGCAGTGCAGCGCTCGTTAAGCTCCGACGTGGTGATGATCTTCGACGAATGCACACCCTACCCGGCCACCGAAGCCGAAGCGCGGAAGTCGATGGAGCTGTCGCTGCGCTGGGCGGCTCGTTCCCGCGCCGCGCATGGCGATTCTCCGTCGGCGCTGTTCGGTATCGTCCAGGGCGGGATGTATCCCGAGCTGCGCAAGCGCTCGCTCGAAGGCCTGCTGGAGATCGGTTTCGATGGCCTGGCGATCGGTGGGCTGTCGGTGGGCGAGCCCAAGGAGGAGATGATCGGCGTGCTGGATTACCTGCCGAGCTGGATGCCCGAAGACAAGCCGCGCTATCTGATGGGTGTCGGCAAGCCCGAGGATCTGGTCGAAGGGGTACGCCGCGGGATCGACATGTTCGATTGCGTGATGCCGACCCGTAACGCGCGCAATGGCCACCTGTTCACGGCCGATGGCACTGTCAAGATTCGTAACGCGACTCATCGTCACGACACCAACCCGCTAGAAGCGGATTGCGACTGTTATACCTGTCAGCACTTCTCTCGCGGCTATCTACATCACCTGGATCGATGCGGCGAAATGCTCGGCTCGATGCTCAATACGATTCATAATCTGCGCTACTACCAGCGCCTAATGGCGGGTTTGCGCGGGGCTATCGAAGCGGGTACATTGGCCGACTTCGTAGCACAATTCTATCGGCGACGCGGACTGCCCGTGCCGCCCGGGGTCGATTGATACGATTCAAACCGGCCATCGGCTTTCAGCCCGTGCACCGCTTCGTCAGTCTCATCCAAGTAATTGTTCATTACGCAACCATTTCCTCACACAACCTTCGGAGATACATCCATGCTGGACTTTTTCATCCCTGCGGCTCATGCCCAGGATGCGGGCGGCCCTGCCGGCGGTGGTATTGCCCAGATCATCATGCTGGTCGGTTTCGTGTTGATCTTCTACTTCCTGCTATGGCGCCCGCAGTCCAAGCGTGCCAAGGAGCACAAGAAACTGGTCACCAACCTGTCCAAGGGTGACGAGATCGTCATCGGTGGCGGGCTGCTTGGCCGCATCACCGATGTGACCGACGATTTCATCAGCATGGAGATTGCCGAAGGCACCGTCGTCAGCGTTCAGAAGAGCGCCGTGGCCTCCGTCCTCCCCAAAGGCACGTTGAAGTCGCTGTAACACTCCTGGCTGCCGACCCTCCCGTCGGCAGCCGTCTCTTTCCGCGACACTCTTCGCACGACGATCACCGCCCGATCGTCATTGATTGAAAGGACAGGGCTTCCATGCTCAATCGTTACCCCCTGTGGAAGTATCTGCTGATACTCATTGTCTGTGTTGTCGGCGTCATCTACGCGTTACCCAATCTTTACCCACAGGACCCCGCCGTCCAGATCAGCACGACCAACGGTTCCCTCGGCAGTCAGCAGCTCGACCGTGTTACCCAGGTGCTGGCCGATGAGGATATCCAGGTCGAATCGGCAGCGATGACCGGTAACAACACCGCCCTGATTAGGCTCTACGATGCCGAACAGCAGCTTCCCGCCCGCGATGTGGTCGACAAAGCACTCGATGACAACTACACCGTGGCGCTCAACCTCGCCGATTCCACGCCATCCTGGCTGACCAGCCTTTCCGCGGCACCGATGAAACTCGGTCTCGATCTACGTGGTGGCGTGCACTTCCTGCTCGAGGTCGACATGGAGGCAGCCGTCGAACAGCGACTCGAGGCCACGGCGAGTGCCATTCGTGCCGATCTGCGCGATCAGCGCATCCGCTATCGGTCTACCGACATCGATGACAACGCTCTGCATCTCGAATTCGCCAATAGCGATGATCGCGATGCTGCCCGTGAGCAGATCAGCCAGACATTCAACGAATTTCAGTTGGAAGATCGTGACGAGGGCCGTCGGGCGTTCCTCGATATGACACTGACCGAGCAGTCGATCACGGACATTCAGGATTATGCGGTCCAGCAGAACCTGACCACGATTCGCAATCGCGTCAACGAACTCGGGGTTTCCGAGCCGCTGGTTCAGCGCCAGGGCCCGAGTCGCATCGTGGTCGAGCTGCCCGGCGTGCAGGACACTGCCGAGGCCAAGCGCATCGTCGGTGCCACCGCCAATCTTGAGTTTCGACTCGAGGCGCGCCCGGATGCACCGGATTCCGAAACCGAAACCTTCCCGTTTCGCAACGGCTCGCAGCGTACGGCAACGCTGTCGCGTGACGTGATCATCACCGGCGACCGGGTTTCCAGCGCCAGCCAGGGCTTCGATCAGAACGGCCGCCCGCAGGTCAACATCAATCTCGATGGCACCGGCGGTTCGCTGATGAACCAGGCCACCCGCACCAATATCGGTCGCAACATGGCAGTGCTGTATATCGATCACAGCACGGACACGCGCACCGTGACCAAGGATGGCAAGCAGGTCGAGGAGCGTATTCCCACCACCAGCCGCAGTATCATCAGCCTGGCGACGGTGCAGAGCGCGCTGAGCAACCGTTTCCGCATCACCGGCCTGGATTCCCCGACCGAGGCCAGCGAACTGGCGCTGCTGTTGCGCTCCGGCTCGCTCGCGGCGCCGATCTACTTCGTCCAGGAAAGCACCATCGGGCCTAGCCTGGGCGCCCAGAACATCGAGCGCGGCATCTTCTCGGTGATCGTCGGTGGCCTGCTGGTCGTCGCGTTCATGCTGATTCGCTACAAGGCATTCGGTGTCATTGCCAATGCCGCGCTGGCGGTCAACCTGGTATTGCTGATCGCAGCCATGTCGCTGTTGGGCGCCACGCTGACGCTGCCCGGCATCGCCGGGATCGTGCTGACGCTGGGGATGGCGGTGGATGCCAACGTATTGATCTACGAACGCATACGCGAGGAGCTCAGGCAGAAGACGCTGCCGCAGCAGGCGATCCATGCAGGCTATGGCCGCGCCTTCACCTCGATCGTCGATGCCAACCTGACCACGCTGCTGGTCGCGGTCGTGCTGTTTTCGATCGGGACCGGCCCGATCAAGGGCTTCGCCGTGACACTGTCAATCGGCATCCTGACCTCGATGTTCACCGGCATCATGGTGTCGCGTGCCCTCGTCAATCTCTTCATCGGCGGCAAGCCGATCAAGAAACTCTGGATCTAGGAGACGCGAGCAATGCGCCAATTCGACTTCATGGGCAAGCGCCGCATCGCCTTTATCGTCTCGATCGTGCTCACGATCGTGTCGATAGCGGCCCTCGCCCTCCTGAACCTCAATCTCGGGCTCGATTTCACCGGCGGTACGGTCGTCGAGCTTCATTATGCCGCCGCGCCTTCGCTGGATGATATCCGCACCCTGCTGGCCAGCAGCGGTTTCGAGAACTTCTCGGTACAGACCTTCGGTGCCACGGATGAAATCCTGGTGCGACTGCAGCAGACTTTCAGCAACGACGTCGGCAATCAGGTCGTTTCCGCTCTGAGCAGCGGCAACGCCTCGATCGAGCTGGTTCGTGCCGAATTCGTCGGCGCCCAGGTCGGCGATCAGCTGCGCGACCAGAGTGGTCTGGGCATGCTGGTGGCACTGGCCGGCGTGGCGGTCTACGTTGCCTTCCGCTTCCAGTACAAGTTTGCGCTGTGTGCGATCATTTCGCTGGGACACGACGTACTGATCGTGCTGGGCCTGTTCGCACTGTTCCAGTGGGAGTTCGACCTGACGGTACTGGCGGGGATCATGGCGGTCATCGGCTATTCGCTGAACGACACCATCATCGTCTACGACCGGATTCGCGAGAATATCCGGCTGTCACGCAGCGAAGATCTGGCGCAGATCTTCAACGAAGCGATCAACCAGACGTTGTCGCGAACGTTGGCGACGTCCGGTACCACCTTGCTGGTGCTGTTCGCGCTGTTCTTCCTCGGCGGCGACATGATCCACAACTTCGCGATCTCGTTGATTCTGGGGATCGTGGCCGGCACGTTCTCGTCCGTCTACGTCGCCGCGGCGCTGCTGATCGTGTTCAAGCTGGAGCGCCAGGACCTGATCCCGGTGAAGAAAGGCGAGATCGTGGACGACACGCCGTAGCCTTCACGTCGCGTCGGTGACTTCAAGGCTCCTCGCACGGCGAGGGGCCTTTTTTGTGGCCGTCGCTCATCGCCCGGCTGGGGTATGATGGCTGGCTGCCGATGGGCATGCCGTTCGACTTCGTCCGGGCTACCCGGCTTCACCCGTCTCTTTCACGAGTATTACATGGCCCCAATCTTTGCCGACAGCAGCGTCGCCCGCTGGCTTCTGGTGCTGGTGATGGTCGCCGGTGTCTACTTCTTCATCGATTTCCTAATCCCCGTGCTGGCCGCCCTGATCATCTGCCTCGCCAGCTGGCCGCTCTATCGCCGACTACTGGCGAGCTGCGGGCAGCGCAAGACGCTCGCCGCCAGCATCGCGCTGGGGCTGATCATCCTGTGCCTGGTGATTCCCATGGTGCTGGCCTCTACTTACGCCTTCCAGGAACTGAAGGGATGGGTCGGCTGGCTGATGGTCGCCAACCAGCACGGCATCCCGCCGCCGGCCTGGGTCGGACATCTGCCGGGCGTGGGGAATTGGCTGGCCGTACAGTGGCAGGATTATCTGGCCGAGCCTCACGCCCCGGAGTCCCTGATTCAGCTGGTGGGCGGCGAGCATATCGGCAATATCTCGCGCTGGGTGCTGGCCCTGGGAAGCAACGCGCTGCATCTGGCGCTGACGCTGCTGTTCATGCTGATCACGCTATTCTTTCTCTACAAGGACGGCGCCGGCATGGCCCGTCAGCTGGATATCGTCGGCGAGCGGGTGCTGCCGGCGCGCTGGCAACGCTTTTCACGCGTAGTACCGGCGACGATCAGTTCGACCGTAATGGGTATGGGGCTGATCGCGCTAGGGGAAGGTCTAGTGCTCGGCACCGCCTATTGGATCGCCGGCATTCAGTCCCCCGTCGTGCTTGGCGTGATTACCGCATTCATGGCCCTGGTGCCGGGTGGCGCCCCGCTCACCTTTACGCTGGTCTCGCTCTATCTGTTGACGACCGGCCATATGGCCAATGGCATCGGACTGTTCATCTGGGGGGCGTTCGAGCTCTTCGTCGTCGACAAGACGTTGCGCCCGCGTCTGGTCGGCGGCCCGATCAAACTCCCCTTCCTGCCGACCTTCTTCGGCCTGGTGGGTGGCGTGAAAACCATGGGAATCGTCGGTCTGTTCGTCGGCCCGGTGCTGATGGCGCTGCTGGTTGCCAGCTGGCGGGAGTGGCTGCATGACGACAGCGCGCCGGATGCGCCGTCAGAAGCCGAGCGCTGGGGATATGGCAGGCGCAAATCGATCGCCCGTCATGCCACGAGCTCCTCTCCCGACACGCGTCAGGACAGTTCGGCGGGAAACGTGGGCGTGAATGCGAGCCTGCATAGAGGGACGAACGCCGATACGAATGCCGATATGAGCCGTTGAAGCTCTTTCGGTCTGGATCGTCAAAAGCCATAACGCGAAGCGCCCTGCCGGGATAACCCGACAGGGCGCTTCGTTGCGACTCGTTCGAGCGAAATCGCTCGGCTGCTCTCTCAGACGCTAGTCTTGAGCTGCTGCGCCAGGGCCTTGTAAAGGCGCGGGCCGGCGGCCATCAGGCTGCCGCCGTCTTCGACACTGGGCGAGCCATCGATGGCGCCGGTCAGGGCGCCAGCTTCCTTCAGCAGCAACGAGCCGACCAGGCGATCCTGCTCCTCCAGGCCCAGCACGAAGACCGCATCGGCGCGACCGAACGCGAATTCGATCATGTCGAGCAGCGCACAGCCGCTGCCGGTCAAGGTGTCGATCTGCGGGCCGAGACGCTCGACCACGCTGAGATATTGCGGCAGCCAGCGCGAGCGGGCTTCTTGGGTCGGCCAAGCCAGCGCGACTCTGGCGCCGTTGACGCTGACGGTCTTGGAGACCCGCATGCGCTTGCCATTGCCTTGAGCGCCACGGCCACGACTGATCAGGAACTCTTCGTCGCTGAACGGCGAGACGATCACCGCGTGTTCCGGACGCCCCTTGACCAGGCACACCATCGAGATCGCGAACTGCCGGTTCGCCACACCGAGGTTGGACTCGCCGTGGATCGGCTCGATGTGCCACACGGTTTCCTTGTCGGTGCCCTTGCCTTCGCGGTAAGGGGTGTAGCGACCGGAAATACCGTGTTGCGGATAACCGCGAGTGAGCTGATGCACGATCAGCGTTTCGGCATTGCGTGCCGTATCCTCGAGCAGGCTGACAGTTGCCTGTTCGTCGTGATTGACCTCGAGACGGTCACGGATACGAACGAATTGCTCAGCGGCGCTGCGAGCGGCGCGCAACGCATATTGAACCATCGGATGCATGGATCTGGCCTTGGGGTGTCGGAAGCTGTTAAAGAACGCCGCGCAGTCTAGCAGAAGCGAGCTTCCTCAGTCATGTTAGACTGCGCGTTTTCCCGTTTGCCACAGTGCCTGATGTCCGCCTCTATGTTCGACCGTATCCGTATCGTTCTCATCGGGACCAGCCATCCCGGTAATATCGGCGCCGCTGCTCGCGCCATGCGTAACATGGGCCTCGAAGACCTTGCCCTGGTCACACCGCGTTGTGATCCCAAGGATCGCGAGGCCTATTCGCGCGCCTCAGGTGCCAACACGCTCGTCGACGCGGCGCGGCAATTCGACGCACTCGAAGCCGCCGTTGCCGACTGCACGCTGGTGGTCGGCGCCAGCGCTCGATCGCGCCATCTGCCTTGGCCGATGGTCGGCCCGCGCGCCCTGGCGGAGAGCCTGCCGCAAGCGCTGACGCCCGCTGAAGCCCGCGTCGCGCTGGTATTCGGGCGCGAAGATACCGGCTTGACCAACGCCGAACTGCAGCGCTGCCACCAGCACGTGCATATCCCGACCAATCCCGACTTCAGCTCGCTGAATCTGGCGGCAGCGGTTCAGGTGCTCGCCTACGAGTGCCGTCAGGCATTTCTGGCCGTCGAGGAAGCGATGACGCCATCAGCCAAAGCGGCGAGCAGCGAAGTCGATCAGCCTTTCGGTGTGGAGTGGGACAACCCACCGGCCACGCACGCCGATCTGGAGCGCTTTTTCGTCCATCTCGAGAATACGCTCACGGCGATCGAATTCCATGATCCGGACAATCCCCGCCAGTTGATGGCCCGATTGCGACGACTCTTCATGCGCGCCCATCTTGACAGTATGGAGATGAACATTCTGCGCGGCATTCTGGGAACGATCGACAAACGGCTACGGGAAAAACCCTGAGGTCACAGGTCATCCTGGGCTAGCGATTGAGGTCATGGGCGCGCAGCGCATCTCTGGCAGAATGGTTGACCGTATTACTAGGTTTTTCCATAATGCCGACACCGATGCAGCGATAGCCGATACTCGCCGATGCGTTTGACCACCAAAGGGCGTTACGCCGTGACCGCAATGCTCGATCTGGCCCTCAATGCCGATCAGGGACCGGTTTGTCTGGCGGATATTTCCAAGCGTCAGGATATCTCACTGTCGTATCTGGAACAGTTGTTCGCGAGATTGCGCCGCGCCAGGCTCGTCAGTAGCGTACGCGGCCCAGGCGGGGGTTATCTCCTGGGCAGAGCGCCCGCCGATATTTCCGTGGCAGGCGTGATCGACGCGGTCAATGAGTCGGTCGATGCCACGCGCTGCCAGGGTCAGGCGGACTGTCATCAGGGCAGCAAGTGCATTACCCATCATCTGTGGTGCGACCTCTCCGACGAGATCCAACGCTTCTTGAGCGATATCAGTCTGCAGGAACTGGTACGCCGGGAAGAGGCCCGTACTGCCGACCGACTCGGGTCCGATACGCGCTCGCTCGCCGATGACGTCGCCACGATCACGGTGTCGTCGCACTAGGATGATGCCATTGGGCGACTATGCTTCAGCGTAACGAGTCCGAATCCATTTCGATCGATTGCCAGAGATCTTGCGTGCCATGAGTGCTCCGATTTATCTCGATTACGCCGCTACCACCCCGACCGACCCGCGCGTGGCCGAGCAGATGATGCGCCACCTGACGCTGGACGGGGTCTACGCCAATCCGGCGTCGCGCAGCCACATGCCCGGCTGGCTGGCCGAACAGGCGGTGGAGAACGCTCGTCGTCAGGTTGCCGATCTGATCGCTGCCGATCCGCGCGAGATCGTATGGACCTCTGGCGCCACCGAAGCGGACAATCTGGCGCTGATCGGCTTCATGCGCGCCAATCGCGCCCGCGGACGTCATCTGGTCACATCGATCATCGAACACAAGGCGATTGTGGATACTGCGATCGCACTGGAGGCGGAAGGTTTCGAGGTGACTTGGCTGACACCTGGCGGCGACGGACGCATCGCTCCTGAACAGCTGCGTGAGGCGATGCGCAAGGACACCGTGCTGGTCTCGCTGATGGCGGTCAACAACGAGTTGGGTAGCGTCAACGATCTCACCGCTCTCTCCGCCGTCGCGCATGAGTTCGGTGCTCGCTTTCACGTCGACGCAGCCCAGGCCTCCGGTCGGCTGGCGCTCGATGTCGAGGCCATGGGGATCGATCTGATGTCGCTCTCCGCACACAAGGCTTACGGCCCCAAAGGCATCGGCGCGCTTTACGTTCGCCGTGATCCGGATTTGCGCATCGAAGCCTTGATCCATGGCGGCGGGCATGAGCGCGGCATGCGTTCCGGCACCCTTCCCACTCACCAGATCGTGGGAATGGGTGAAGCGTTCGCACTGGCACGCGACGAACGCGAGGCCGACGGCGAGCATGTGCATGCGCTGCGCCAGCGTTTTCTCGACGGCCTGGCAGACTGCGGTGGCATTCACAACCATTCACCGCAGGAACAGTCTGTGCCCAACATCGTCAATCTGGCATTCGACGGCGTGGACGGAGAATCACTACTGATGGCGCTGCGGGGTCTGGCCGTCTCTACCGGGTCGGCCTGCAACTCGGCCAGTGTGGAGCCGTCCTACGTTCTCAAGGGGATCGGCGTTCCTCATTCGCAAGCGCTGGCTTCGATCCGCTTTAGTTTTGGCCGCTTCACCACCATTGAAGAGATCGATGCGGCCGTGGTCGATATCCGCCGCGCCTTGAGCGGGTTGCGCCAACCCTCGCAAGCCGCCATGAATCATCGTTAGGTGAACGACGACAAACGCCGCTCATCTTCGGCAGGAGAAATATCATGCAGAACATCACCATCAGTGAATCCGCCGCCACTCAGATTCGCCATGTGCTCGAAGAGCGCGGCAGCGGCCTGGGCCTGCGTGTGGCGATCAAGCCAAGTGGCTGCTCCGGTTACAGCTACGTGCTCGATATCGCCGACGACCAGCGTGAAGAGGACGTCGCCTTCGAGGAGCGCGGGGTCAAGGTACTGGTCGACAAGGAAGCGCTGGAGATCCTCGACGGTACCGAGGTCGATTATGTCAGCGAAGGGCTCAACCGCTTCTTCCGCTTCAATAATCCCAACGTAACTGACGAGTGTGGCTGTGGCGAAAGCTTCAACGTCTGAACTTCACACCAGCTTCGGCGTCCAAGCGCCGCGCCAAGTCGCACCCGCCTAGACCCGTTCCAGCTCATAGCTGGCCGGGATGCGTGAGCCGCGGGCTTGCGCTACAATGGCGCGATTTTTCGGCTGGCCGGTGGTAGTCGGTGATCGGATAGCAGTTCTTGATCATCCATCGACCCGGCCAGCGAAGTTTCTGTGCAACGCGCCGTACCGTCGCGACGGGGCGCGTCTCGCATCGCATATCCCTTTTCCGCTCGCGATAACCGCGATCGATTCACTACAGTCAGGAGACCTGAAGTCATGGCCACCGAGCGCACGCTTTCCATTATCAAGCCCGATGCCGTTGCCAAGAACGTGATCGGCGATATTTATAGCCGTTTCGAAAAGGCCGGTCTGCAAATCGTTGGTGCCAAGATGCTGCATCTTTCCAAGGAGCAGGCAGAAGGCTTCTACGCCGAGCACGCCGAGCGCGGCTTCTTCGCCGACCTGGTCAGCTTCATGACTTCCGGTCCGGTGATGGTCCAGGTACTCGAAGGTGAAGGCGCCATCGCCAAGAACCGCGAGCTGATGGGTGCCACCAATCCGAAAGAAGCGGCACTGGGCACCATTCGTGCCGACTTCGCGTCGTCCATCGATGCCAATGCCGCGCACGGTTCCGATGCACCGGAATCCGCTGCTCGCGAAATCAGCTACTTTTTCAAAGACGGCGAACTCTGCGCACGCAGCTGATTCGTCGACCGATCGGCCGCACCGACCGATCGGTCAGCCCCGTCTTCGGACACCCCGCCACCCTCGAGCCGACGCCGTTTCTATGAACGCTGCCACCGCCAATCCCCGCACCAATCTACTGGGGCTCTCTCGCGAGCAGATGGAGGCGTTTTTCGTCTCTCTGGGCGAGAAGAAATTCCGCGCCGCCCAGGTCATGAAGTGGATCCATCAGGAAGGTTGCGACGACTTCGAGTCGATGACCAACCTCTCCAAGCCGCTGCGTACCCGTCTGGCAGAACACGCCGAAATTCGTGGCCCGGGTGTGGTCTACGAAGGCACATCGAGTGACGGTACTCGCAAGTGGGTACTCGAGGTCGAAGACGGCAGCTACGTCGAGACCGTACTGATCCCGGCCGACAACGGGCGACGCACGCTGTGCGTGTCGTCGCAGGTGGGATGTTCACTGGATTGCAGCTTCTGCTCTACCGGCAAACAGGGATTCCAACGCAATTTGACCAGCGCCGAGATCATCGGCCAGGTCTGGGTCGCCCAGCAGCGTGCCGGTGGCCGCATGAGTGCACCGGATGGTCGCCGCGCGATCACCAACGTGGTCATGATGGGCATGGGCGAGCCGCTGCTCAATTACGACAATGTGTTGCCGTCGATGAAGCTGATGCTCGACGACAACGCCTACGGCATGTCCAAGCGCCGGGTCACGCTATCGACCTCGGGCGTGGTGCCGATGATCGACAAGCTCGGCGACGACATCGATGTGAGTCTGGCGATCTCCCTGCATGCGGCGAACGACGAACTGCGCAGTGAACTGGTTCCGCTCAACCGCAAGTACAACATTCGCACGCTGCTCGATGCCTGCCAGCGCTATCTTGCCAAGGGTAGTGATGCACGTCACATCACCATCGAGTACACCCTGATCAAGGACGTCAACGATCAGCAAGTGCATGCGCAAGAGCTCATCGCTCTGCTCGACGAGTTGCCGTGCAAGATCAACCTGATTCCGTTCAACCCGTTCCCCCACTCGGGATACGAGAAACCGTCCCGCAACCAGGTGATGCGCTTCCAGAGCTGGCTCCACGAGCTCGGCCACACGGCGATGGTTCGCACCACACGAGGTGACGATATCGATGCCGCTTGCGGTCAGCTGGTAGGAAAGGTCAAGGATCGCACCAAACGCCACGAGCGCTACATCCAGTCAATCCAGCTGGATGCCGATTGAGGCTGTGATGCCGAACCCCGAACCGAACGGCCGGAAGCGGCGAGTCGTGCCAATATCGGTATCGAATCGGGCAGCCCTTGCCTTGACTTCGCCTCGGCGCAGCGCTTTGATGGGAGCGCCAAAATCGCTCTGTTTTCAGTTGTACGGGACTCGACCCGTCGAACGTCGCCGTCTCTTAACGTGGGAGAGCCGTGCATGACCCACCCATCTCGCCCCTCTTCGATACGATCGCTATGTATCGCGACGGGAGTGGTGTGTCTGTTGAGTGGCTGCGCCACGGCGGTATCCTCCAACGGACCGAAACAGGACAGTCCCGAGGATGCGGCGGCGGCCTACACCCGACTCGGCAAGGCCTATCTCGCGGAGAACAATCTCCCGCGGGCGCAGCAGGCCATGGAACATGCTCTCGACCTCGATCCCAACGACAGTGGCGCGTTCGAGGGTCTGGCGCTCTTGTATCAGCGCCAGCAAGAGCTCGACCTGGCCGACCGCTTTTTTCAGCAGGCTTTAAAAGCCGAACCTGACGCGACGCGTATTCGCAACAACTATGCGGCGTTGTTGTATCAACGCGGAGAGTACGCCAAGGCGTGCGATCAACTGAACGCCGCCAGTCAGGACATCACCTATACCAATAGAGCCCAGCTCTTCGCGAATCTGGGCCAGTGCGAAATGGCCGCCGGTGATGCGACTGCCGCTCGCCAACATTACGAGCGCGCACTCGACATCGATGCGCGTAATGCGCGTAGCCTGTTGGCTTTGGCTCGCATCGATCACACGCAGGGTAACAACGAACGCGCCTGGGAACGCTTGCAGCGTTATTTCACCGTGGCCGGCACCGATGCCGAGAGCCTACGCCTGGCGAGCGATATCGCCAGCGCCCAGGGCGACGCGACGCGTGCTGCCTTTTACCGTCAGCAGCTGGGCGGATCCTGAGGCTAACAGACCCCGTACTCGAGCCTTGACTCGGGAAAGCGATCAGAAGGATTTTCGCCCCATGAGCGAAATGAACGAACCATCGACCAAGCAACATGATACGCCCAGCCCTTCTCACGAAACGGCGGGCAACATGCTCCAGCGCGAGCGCGAACATCAGGGGCTGAGCGTCGAAGATGTCGCGCTGCAGCTGAATCTGCGCCCAATCGTCGTTTCCGGTCTGGAAGAGGACCGCTTCGACCAAGTACCGATCGCCGCCTACCGACGGGGCTATGTCCGAGCTTATGCGCGCCTGTTGGGGATCGACGAGACACGCGTCGTCGGTGCCTACGACGCCACGCATGGACGAGGCGACATGGAACGCAAACTGGCGCCGGTTCATACTTCCCGCCCGCCGTCTCGTGTCGGCGCCTGGATATTCCGGCTGTTCACGCTGCTGGTGATCGTCGGTCTGATCTCGCTGACGCTGTTGTGGTGGCAAAGCCGGGAAGGCAACGATATCTTCGGCGGCGGCAGCGACGACAGCCCGATCGCCGTCGATAGGCTCAACAGCGATGACGCAGCCCCTTCCGTTGGATCTTCAGATAATGAAGGTTCCGCCATGACACCCAACACCGACACACAGCTGCCGCCATTGCCCACACAGCAGGACACGCCGCCGACCGACGTTGGTGCGTCGACTTCATCAAGCGGCGCCTCGCTCAGCGAGGGTGATGGCGCCGCCGGCGTATCGACGTCGGCAGAGACGACGCCGCCAGATGTCGACGCACGTCAGGCCGGACAGATTGGCTCGACGGCGGATGACGTGACATCAACGACAATGCGCGATGATGAAGCCACGCCGGCAGCCGTCAGCGGCAATACGCTTTCCCTGACGTTTAACGAAGCGTCATGGACCGAGATCTATGATGCCAACGAGGATCGGATCTTCAGCGGCCTGCAGTCCGCCAGCAGTCAGGCAACCGCGGAAGGCGAACCACCCTTCCGTCTGACCATCGGCAACGCCAGTGGCGTGAGGCTCGAATACCGCGGCGAACCGGTCGACCTGAGCCAATACGCGGGCGGCAACAACGTTGCCCGCTTCACATTGGGAGACTGAGAAGCGCCATGCAGATGCCATCTCCAATCACCCGTCGTGTTTCGCGACAAATCCATGTCGGTAACGTGCCTGTCGGCGGCGGTGCACCCATCGCCGTGCAGAGCATGACCAATACCGACACCAACGATGTCGCCGCCACCGTGGACCAGATCCAGCGTCTGCAGCAGGCCGGTGCCGATATCGTGCGCGTCTCGGTACCCGACATGGACGCCGCCGAAGCTTTCGGCAAGATCAAGCGCCAGGTCAGCGTGCCGCTGGTGGCAGACATCCATTTCGACTACAAGATTGCCCTGCGCGTGGCCGAGCTCGGCGTCGACTGTTTACGCATCAATCCCGGCAATATCGGCCGCGAGGATCGCGTGCGCGCTGTCGTCGATGCCGCGCGCCATCACGGCATTCCGATCCGCATCGGCGTCAACGCCGGTTCGCTGGAGAAGGATCTGCAGAAGAAGTACGGCGAACCCACCCCGGAAGCGCTGGTCGAATCGGCCATGCGTCATATCGACCATCTCGACCGGCTCGATTTCCATGACTTCAAGGTCAGCGTCAAGGCCAGCGACGTGTTCATGGCAGTCGCGGCCTATCGCCTGCTGGCCAAGCAGATCGAGCAGCCGCTGCACCTGGGCATCACCGAAGCGGGCGGGCTGCGCTCCGGCACGGTGAAATCCTCCATCGGCCTCGGCATGCTGCTGATGGACGGCATCGGCGACACGATTCGTGTCTCGCTGGCCGCCGACCCGGTCGAGGAGATCAAGGTCGGCTTCGATATGCTGAAAAGCCTGAAGCTGCGCGCCAAGGGCATCAACTTCATCGCCTGCCCCAGCTGCTCGCGCCAGAACTTCGATGTCATCTCCACCATGAATGCCCTCGAAGAGCGTCTCGAGGACATCATGACGCCGCTGAACGTCTCGGTCATCGGTTGCGTGGTCAATGGCCCCGGCGAAGCCAAGGAGACCGATATCGGCCTCACCGGTGGCAGCCCGGCCAACCTGGTCTATATCGACGGCAAGCCGGCCAGCAAGCTGCGTAACGACCATCTGGTCGACGATCTCGAAGCGCTGATCCGCGCAAAGGCCAAAGAGAAAGAGAACCAGGAAGGCGCCGTCATTGCCCGCGGAGCTTGAGCACGCGAAGCCTAAAAGCGTGTTCGCGACGCTTGATGCTTCGCAGCTCCATTAGAGAATCATCGACGAACGCCCAGGCAAATCGCCTGTGGCGTTTTGCTACCAACTTTTTATTCGAAACTCGGCGAGCGAAGGCCAGACAAGGCGAAGATCGGCGAGAGGGCGGAGTTTACAAAGGGGTAAATGAGCATTTCGAGCAGATCTTCAACGCCGTATGGACGAGCGCAGACAGTTTTCGTTAAAAGTTTAGGCAGGAGTGTCAGTTGAGCAACAAATTACAAGCCATTCGCGGCATGAACGATCTGCTGCCGGATCAGTCGCCTGCATGGCAGTACCTCGAGCGCCAGTTGCGCTCGCTGATGGATCGCTACGACTACCGCGAGATCCGCACCCCGATCGTCGAACAGACCGCCCTCTTCGCCCGCTCGATCGGCGAGGCGACGGACGTGGTCGAGAAGGAGATGTATACCTTCGCCGATCGCAATGGCGAAAGCCTGACCCTGCGCCCGGAGAATACCGCGGCGGTCGTGCGTGCGTCGATGGAACATGGCCTACTGCACAACCAGACGCAGCGGCTGTGGTACATGGGTCCGATGTTCCGCTACGAGCGCCCACAGAAAGGCCGTTATCGCCAGTTTCATCAGATCGGTATCGAGGCTTACGGCATGACCGGACCCGATATCGACGCCGAGATCATTCTTCTCTCTGCCCGCCTGTGGCGTCAGCTCGGCATGGCCGAACACGTGACCCTCGAGCTCAATTCGCTGGGCTCGCCGCAAGCCCGTGCGGCGTATCGCGATTCTCTGGTTGCCTACTTCGAGTCCCATCGCGAGATTCTCGACGAGGATTCACAGCGTCGGTTGACCACCAACCCGCTGCGGATTCTGGATTCCAAAAATCCGGCCATGGCGAAAATGTTGGCGGACGCGCCACAGCTGCTGGAACAGCTCGACGAAGAGTCTCGAGAACACTTCGAGCAGCTCAAGTCGACGCTCGATGCCGCCGGCATCGGTTATCGCATCAATCCCCGGCTGGTACGTGGCCTCGACTACTACTCGCGAACCGTCTTCGAATGGACCACCACCGCCCTTGGCAGCCAGGGCACCGTCTGCGGTGGCGGGCGCTACGACGGTCTGGTCGAACAACTCGGTGGCAAGCCCACACCGGGCGTGGGTTTTGCCATCGGCATCGAACGCCTCATGCTGTTGCTCGAGACGCTCGACCTGATTCCCGAAGAGGCCAAGGGCGGCGCCGACGCCTATCTGCTGGCGATGGGCAATTCGGCCGCGCGTGACGCGCTGCTGCTCGGCGAGCGCCTGCGCGAGGTTCTGCCCGAGCTGCGTCTTCAGGTACACTGCGGCGGCGGCAGTTTCAAGAGCCAGATTCGTCGTGCCGACCGCAGTGGCGCAAGAGTGGCGCTGATTCTCGGCGAGGACGAGATCGCCAATGACCGCTTGACACTGAAGCCACTGCGTGACGACAGCGAACAGCAGACACTGGAATTGAACGAGGCCATCGCCTGGCTCTCACGGCTTTTATAGCGCCCCGAAGCCGGCGCTAACCGTAGCTCGTAGCTCGTAGCTCGTAGTCAATAGTGTAAGGAGACCGCCCGTGGCGGAGCTTAGGACCGAAGAAGAGCAGCTAGACGCAATCAAACAGTGGTGGAAGTCCAACGGAAGCGCCTTGCTGGTAGGCATTGTCATCGCCGCTGCCGGTGTCTTTGGCTGGCAGGCGTGGCAGCGCTATCAGGAAAATCAATCTGCCGAGGCGTCCAACGCCTACCAGCAGCTGATTGCGATTGCCAGCAGCGACACGCTCGACGACAACGCCCGTACCCAGGCGTTCGACCTTGCCGATGGTCTGCAGAGCGATCATGGCGGTACGCTCTACGCCGATCTCGCCGGCTTGCTGGAAGCCAAGATTGCCATCAATGCCGAGAATAACGATCGCGCCCGTCAGGCATTGAACGACGTCGTCGACAACAGCAATCGCCCTTACATGCAAGGCCTGGCACGCATCGACCTGGCGCGCCTGCAAGTTGAAGGCGACGATCCCGACACGGCTCTCGAAATGCTCAAGGATAGTGTACCCGGTGCACTCGAAGCGCAACGCCAGAACGTGCTCGGCGATGCCTACACCGCTCTCGAGCGCCCCGAGGACGCGCGCAACGCCTATCAACAGGCACAAAGTCTGGCGCAGGAAGCCGACCAGACGATCTACGGCCTGCAGCTCAAGCTAGACGATCTCGGTGCGGAGGACGCCACCTGATGAAACTGACCCATCTACTTCTGCCCTTGGGGTTGACCGCGACACTCCTGGCCGGTTGTGCCGGCAGCGTCGAACCGCAGTATCCGCCCAAGGAGCTCCAGGACTTCACGCCCAAGGTCAACCTCGACGAGCGTTGGGACCTGGGTATCGGTGAAGGCCTGGGTCGTGCCCGCTACCCGCTCACGCCGATCATCGATAACGGCACGATCTATGCCGTCGACGAGACCGGCGATCTGCGCGCCATCGACACCGACAGCGGCGATGCCCAGTGGGAAGTCGATCTGGGCACACCCATTTCCAGTGGCATCGGCGCCGACAGTGGCCGTCTCTACATCGGCACTCGCAACGGTGAAGTGCTGGCCATCAATCGCGAGGATGGTAGCGTCGACTGGAAATCCCGGGTCTCCAGCGAAGTGCTGGCTGCGCCACAAGTCAACAGCCAGCTCGTCGTGGTACAGAGCGTCGACGGCGCCGTCACCGCGCTCAATCGACTGGATGGCAATGAACAGTGGGTCTATTCAAGCTCTCAGCCGGCGTTGACGCTGCGTGGCACCGGCGCGCCCCGCGTCATCGAGCCGGTCTCCTTTGCCGGATTCGCCAACGGTCGCCTGGTGACTCTGGACAATCGCAGCGGTCAACCGCTGTGGGACATGCGCGTTGCCGTGCCGAAGGGTCGCACCGAAGTCGACCAACTCGTCGATCTCGACGGCCAGCCGGTCCTGACCGAGGACGGCCGCCTGTTCGTCACCAGCTACAATGGCCGTCTGCTGGCACTAGAAGCCACTTCCGGCAAAGTGCTGTGGGAGCATGAAGAGTCCAGCTACCTGACCCCGTTAGTGGTTGGCAACTATCTATTCACAGTCAACGAGGCCAGCCACGTCATCGCGATCGAAGCCGACACCGGCCGCGTGATGTGGGATTCCGATACGCTCGAGGGCCGTTCATTGACCGCACCCTCATTCGTCGATGGCAACATCGCGGTGGGCGACTACGAAGGTTACGTCCATCTCATCGACGCCTCGACCGGTGAAATGAGTGGCCGGGTCGACCTTGGCGGAGACGGCCTCAGCCTGCCGCTGCTGACCGGCAATCAGCGCCTCTATGCACTGACCAATGACGGCACCCTAGTGGCCTACGATCTCGAGTCGCTTTCCGCTCAGAACTGATCGGCATCGGCGAACGCGCAATCGGCCCCGCCTCGGCGGGGCCGATTGCGTCGGGGAGGTGCGGATCGAGAGGTTCGGACTTCACGCTTTTCGCATGCTAGAATGCCCGGCTATCAGCATCGATCGTACCGGGTTTTCCAACCCCTCTCTCTGATCGTCCACCTTGTCACCGCCCTTTTGCGAATCGCCATGAACCCCGTTATCGCCCTGGTTGGCCGACCCAACGTCGGCAAGTCGACGCTTTTCAATCGCCTGACGCGCACCCGTGATGCACTGGTGGCCGATTTCCCCGGCCTGACCCGCGACCGCAAATACGGTAGTGGCCAACTGGGTGACAAGACCTACACCGTGATCGATACCGGCGGCATTAGTGGCGACGAGCAAGGCATCGATGCGGCCATGGCGGAGCAGTCGCTGACCGCCATCGACGAGGCCGATATCGTGCTGTTCATGGTCGATGGCCGTGCCGGACTGATGCCAGCCGATCAGGCGATCGCCAACCATCTGCGTGTGAATCAGAAGAAAACCTGGCTGGTGGTGAACAAGACCGATGGTCTGGAAGAACAGACCGCGATGGCCGATTTCTGGGCCCTGGGGCTGGGCGACCCGCACCCGATCGCGGCGTCGCACGGGCGTAACGTCACCACGCTGATCGACGAAGTGCTGGCGCCCTTCCCCGAGCGCGACCCCAATGCCGGTCCGGCCGGCAATCATCGCGGTATTCACATCGGTGTCATCGGCCGCCCCAACGTGGGCAAATCGACGCTGGTCAACCGCATGCTGGGCGAAGAGCGCGTAGTCGTGTTCGACGAGGCCGGCACCACCCGCGACGCTATCGAAGTCCCATTCGAACGGCGCGGCAAGCCGTACGTGCTGGTCGATACCGCAGGCGTACGTCGGCGCAAGAACGTCAGCCTGATCGCCGAGAAGTTCTCGATCATCAAGACACTGGAAGCGATCAAGGAGTGCCATGTTGCGATCATGGTGCTGGATGCGCGAACCGGGCTGGTGGAACAGGACATGCACCTGTTGGATTACGTGCTCAGCAGTGGTCGCGCGCTGGTGCTGGCGGTCAACAAGTGGGATGGCCTGGAAGGCGAAGCGCGGGACAAGATGCGCTCCGATATCAAGCGTCGCCTGGGATTCGCTGATTACGCTGAACTGCACTTCATCTCGGCGCTACATGGCACCGGCGTGGGCGATCTCTACAAGTCGGTCGACAAGGCGTTCGACAGCGCCAACAGCCACTGGTCTACCAACCGTCTGACCTCGATTCTGCAGGATGCGGTCAGCGAGCATCAGCCGCCGATGGTCAATGGCCGGCGCATCAAGTTGCGCATGGCCCACCAAGGCGGCAGCAACCCGCCGATCATCGTGGTCCACGGTAACCAGACATCGTCACTGCAGGAAGCCTACAAGCGCTACCTCATCAATACCTTTCGCAAGGTGCTGAAGGTGCGAGGTACGCCGATTCGGTTCGAGTTCCGCTCCGGCGACAACCCCTACGATCCCAACGCCGGCGCGAGCGACCGCGAGAAGGCCAAGAAGCGCGAGCTGGGGCGCAGCCGCGAAGCCCGCAAGAACCGGCGCTGAGCCGGGAATCGGCGGAAAGCGTCGAGGCCAGCATCTGCTGCAAACGCCGCTCGAGGCCGGCACGCGACGCGTTGACCCTGACACCCTGCTCCTAAAAGCGTGAGCATGAGTAGAACGGCTCATACTTTTTCGTAGGGTCGCTCTTCTATTTATTCCGTGGATCGTTGAATAGATTGCGAACCGACCCAGTGACAGGCGAATTGCCACGCCGCCCGGCCGCTGCGCACGCCTCGCAGCGTCGCGTAACGAACGGCTTCGGCGCGGGCCGCCTCGCTCCAGGCGCTCTCTCCTCCCAAATGAGCGACCCAGTGCTGGCAGGTCTCGAGATAGGTCTGCTGACCGAACGGGTGAAAAGCGAGCCACAGCCCAAACCGATCCGACAACGAGATCTTCTCTTCCACCGCATCGCCGTGATGCAGCTCACCGTCGACCAGATGGGTCTCCTGGTTGTCGGCCATGGATTCCGGTAACAGGTGTCGACGATTGGACGTCGCGTAGAGCAGCACATTGTCCGGCGGTCCGGTCAGCGTACCGTCGAGCACACTTTTCAACGCCTTGTAGGCATCGTCGCTACCTTCGAAGGAAAGATCGTCGCAGTAGACGACGAAACGCTCCGATCGATCGCGCAGACGCTGCACCAGGATCGGCAACGCCACCAGGTCGTGGCGGTCGACCTGAATCAAACGCAGGCCTTCATTCGCCAGGGTATTGAGCAGGGCGCGAACCATCGAGGACTTGCCACTGCCCCGCGCGCCCCAGAGTAGGGCATGGTTGGCAGGATAGCCCTTCAGAAAGGCGCGGGTATTCTCCAGCAGGGCGCGCTTCTGACGCTCGACACCGATCAGATCATCGAGCCGAACGCCGTCACGGGGCGAAACCGCCACTAGCTGCCCGCCCAACGGATGGGACTGCCACAGCGCCGCGATATCGCGACTCCAGTCAACCGCCGAAGGCTGCTCCGGCAGCCATCCCTCGACACGGTCCAGCAGGCGGTTCAAACGTAGCGCCAGATCAGCATCCATCTTCGACTCCCCTTCCCATCTTTGACTCTCCTTGAAACCACGCTGGGTAAGAAAGCGCCGGCAACCGCATGAAACAGATGAAAATCGTCATTGGCGACGATTGCAGATTGCCGGAAACAGCGTATCTTGTGCCGGTTGAATCCGCAGGTCCAGTCGAGGGCTTTATACAACGCCCCGACCCCGGCACGAGGCTTGTCAAAGCGCCCGACCCCGCGCGTGAACGTGCTTCCATGGAGCCGCTATTTTTCTACACTTCCTCAACTTCCGCTGATTCCAAGGAGAGGCGATGCCGTCTCGTTCCCGTCCGTTCATTGCACTGTTGTCGATGGCCCTGCTGGGCGGTTGTCTGGCACTGCCGCAGGTCGGCTTCATGTTGGGACGGATCGCGCTGTCGTCGATGGGCGTGGACAACGTGCGCATCGGAAATTATCACTTTTCGCCCGGTCTGGAAGGCATCGATGAACTCACGCTGCTGAGCTCCGGGCTGGCGCTGGCGGGCCTGCCAGTCAACATCGACCTGCCGTTGGCAATGACGCTGCCTACCAACGCGCCGTCGATCGAGCTTCAGGGCTTCGATTGGCAGCTGCAGATACCCGGCGCCAAACTCGCCACCGGCGAAGTCAACGAGCCCATTCAACTCCAGGGTGGTGAACCGAGGACCGTGACGCTGCCCGTGGCCCTCGAGCCAGCGGGAATCGACGCATTAGCCTCGAAGACCGAACGGGTCTCGTCGCTGCTGTCGCTGGCCCGCCAGCTCAGTCGTGCCGGCGAACTGCCTGCGGGCAGCCAGCTGTCGCTGACCCCGACACTGCCGGCGGCGCTCGATGGCATTGTCACCGCGCCAACGTTGACGCTCGATATCGGCGAGCGGACCACGGCCACACTGGGTGACGCTTCGGGTTGACCGCCCCGTCAAGCCGGGTATCTTGAGCGGATCGATAATGCGTCTCGGCCCATCGCCGCGACGACACATGATTCAGGCAGTTACGGAGAGCATCATGGAAGATTCAAAGACTCTTACCCCAAAAACGCTTACGCCAAAAACATCCACGTCAGGCACAGCGTCGCGCCGGCTGTTCGGCATACTCGGCCTCGCCGCGCTGCTGAGCGCCTGCAGTACCTCGCCGCTCGGCCGCAACCAGCTGGCGTTCTATTCCGACGATGAACTGGCGCAGATGGGCGAGCAGAGCTTCTCGCAGTACGAACAGGAGCTACCCACCGTCAGCGGCGCCCAGGCGACCTACGTGCAGTGCGTGGCCAAGGCGATCACCGCACAGGTTCCCGCCAGCCAAGGCATCGATAACTGGGAGGTCAAGGTCTTCAAGGATGACACCGCCAATGCCTTCGCGTTGCCGGGCGGCTACATCGGCGTCAACACCGGGCTGCTCGACGTTGCCACCAATCAGGATCAGCTGGCCGCGGTCATCGGCCATGAAGTGGGACACGTGCTGGCGCATCATGCCAACGAGCGGGTTTCCACTCAGGCTGCGACGCAGAGCGGACTGTCGATCCTACAGAGCGTCGCCGGCCTCGAAGGCGCCGGTGGCGAACAGATCATGGGCCTGCTGGGTGCCGGTGCGCAGTATGGCGTGATCCTGCCCTTCTCGCGCAAGCAGGAGTCGGAAGCCGACCTGGTCGGCCTGGATCTGATGGCGGACGCCGGATTCGACCCCAGCGCCAGCATTCAACTATGGCAGAACATGTCCGCCAACAGTCAGGGCGAACCGCCGGCGTGGATGTCCACCCACCCCAGCAATGCAGAGCGTATGGAAGGCTTGCATGACCGGCTCAACGAAGCCAAGCCACGCTACGAGCAGGCCAAGGCCAACGGCAAGCGGCCCAACTGCAAGGCCTGACCGTTCAGATCCGACATTCGTCAACGGCAAGGCCCGCTGCATGGCAGCGGGCCTTATCGGCTGACGGTTTGAATCGCGGCTCGACTCGCAGGTTCATCGGCGCCAAGCGGCCAAGCTACAGCTCGCGCCGCAGTAACTCCCGCAACGGCGCGGTATCCGGACGCACTTGGCGCCACAGCCAGAATGACTCCGCGGCCTGCTCGATCAACATGCCGAGTCCGTCGACGGTGCGTGCGCCGTGCTCGGCGGCCCAGCGCAGAAAGACCGTCGGCTCGGCGGCATACATCATGTCGTAGGCCAACCCGTCGGTGGCAAAGAGCTCGTTTGGCAGCGGCGGCAAATCGCCGGCCAGGCTGGCACTGGTCGCATTGATCACCAAGTCGAACGGCCCAGCGGCGCTTTCGAAGCCACAGCTGGATACGTTTCCCTTATCAGCAAATAACGCAGCCAACGCCTCCGCCTTGGACACGGTGCGATTGGCCACCGTCAGCGACGCGATACCAGCCTCCAACAGCGGCTCGATTACCCCTCGGGAGGCGCCCCCGGCACCGAGCAGCAACACGCGTGCGCCAGAGAGCGGCGCCGCATGGGCTCGCAGGTCCCGAATCAGGCCGACTCCATCGGTAGTGTCGCCGTGGAGACGTCCGTCCTGCCCGATCATCAACGTATTTACCGCGCCGGCCAGTTGCGCACGGGACGACAGCACCTGCGCCAGCGAAAACGCGTTCTGCTTGAACGGTACCGTGACGTTGGCGCCACGGCCGCCGGCTTCGACGAAGGCGCGCCAGGCGCCCGCGAAATCCGTTGTGGGTGCCTCGATCGCTTCGTAGCTGACAGGCTCACCGGTCTGTTCGGCGAACGCGGCATGAATACGCGGTGATTTCGAATGGCCAATGGGGTTGCCGAAAACGGCGTAGCGGTCGGTCATCTCGGCAATGGCTCCTGCGGTGTATTCAGCCAGTCATGGGGCTGGAGATAGACGAGCAGACGTGCCTCGACGCTATCGACCTGCGGCGTCCACTGATATTGCCAACGGGCCAGCGGTGGCATCGACATCAGAATGGATTCGGTACGCCCGCCACTTTGCAGTCCGAACAGGGTACCGCGGTCCCACACCAGGTTGAACTCGACGTAGCGCCCACGACGGTAGGATTGAAACTCGCGCTCACGCTCGCCGAATGGCACGTCGCGACGCTGTCCGACGATCGGCTCGAACGCCTCGAAGAAGCTGTCGCCGACGGCGCGCTGGAAGGCAAAACACTGTTCGAACGGCCATTCATTGAGATCGTCGAAGAATAGCCCGCCGACGCCGCGCGTCTCGTCGCGATGCTTGAGATAGAAGTACTCGTCGCACCACGCCTTGAAGCGCGGATAGACGTCGTCGCCGAATGGCTCACAGGCCGATTTGGCGACACGATGCCAATGCTGAACGTCTTCCAGATAGGGATAGTAAGGCGTCAGATCGTAGCCGCCACCAAACCACCATACGGGCTCCTCGCCGGCTTTGTCGGCGATGAAGAAACGCACGTTGCCGTGTACGGTCGGCACGTGCGGGTTGCGCGGATGCAACACCCAGGACACTCCGACCGCGTGAAAGCTGCGACCCGCCAGCTCGGGGCGCGCTGCGCTTGCCGAGGGCGGTAGTTTCTCGCCGTAAACATGGGAGAAGTTGACGCCGCCTTTCTCGAACAGCGCCCCCTCTTCGATCACCCGCGAACGTCCACCACCGCCCTCGGGGCGATCCCAGGTCTCCTCACGGAAACGTTCGCCACCATCGAGCGTCGTCAGCGATTCGCACAGCGCGTCCTGAAGCGTAAGCAGGTAGTCCTTGACGCGTTCGAGATGAGGATGTGCCACGGTCGTCGTTCCTTCAAGGCAAGAGAGTGAGAGTCGGGGAAATGAATCGAGAATGAGACAGCGGATGACCGACGCATTCAGGCGCGCAGAAGCCTGTCAGTCATCAGGTCGCGAATGGTGCTCGGCCGATCGCGCCCGCCAAGCGGCCCGTCGACGATCGCATCCAGCGCCGCGCCGAACGTCTCTAGCACCTCTGCGGCGCTCATCGCCGGTGGTTCGCCGGCACGGTTGGCCGAGGTCGATACCAACGGGCCACCCCAGGCGGCGCACAACGCCTGCACCAGCGGATGATCGCTGACGCGAACCGCCAGCGTGGGGTGGTTGCCGCGCAACAGCGGCTTGGCGCGGCCATTATCGGGGATCAACCAGGTATTGGGCCCTGGCCATGTCGCGGTCAACCGGGCCATGGCGGCGTCATCGACACCCTCGAGCCAGGTCGAAAGCTGCTGGATGTCGCCGGCAATCAGGATCAACCCTTTTTCGCTGGCCCGCCCCTTTAGCGCGATCAATGATGACAGCGCCTGTTCGTTGTCCGGGTCGCAACCCAGCCCCCAGACCCCCTCTGTGGGGTAGGCAATGATACCGCCACGTTGAAGCGCCGCGATGGCTGTTGCCCGGTCCTGCATGATCTCGATTCCTCTTTCGCGAGCCAAACCGCCGCTGGATAAGACGCAAATTCTACCATGCTGGACGACGCCCGGCCGTGCCTCAACGTCGCATCCTGGCTCATATCTGGAGTGGCGAATGAAAACATCGCCAACCATATTGATCAGTCGGGGGACTCGTTCCAACAACGCAAATCGATAAGGAATTCCATGATGCCACGATCGACGCTGTCGTTTTCTCTGCTCTCGCTGGTGCTGGCCGGCGGCCTGACTGCCTGCGCCCAGCAACCTACGCAGCCACCGGCAGCGCACGTTTCTCTTTCCGAGGAACTGGTGATGGCGACGGTGTGGATGCAGTCCTCGGGAGAGTACGCCGCGCTCAGCCATCAGGCCTTCAATCTGGCGCGCATGAATCTGGATCGCGCGCTCTCCGCTCCCGGTGACGTCAAGCAGCGTCCGCCGGCGATCATCGTCGATGTCGACGAGACCGTCCTCGATAACTCACCCTACGAGGCGTGGTTGATCGCCAACGATGAGAATTATGCCAGCGACAGTTGGCATCAGTGGGTGGAAAAAGCCAGCGCGGTACCGATGCCGGGGGCCAAGACGTTTCTCGACTACGCTGCGTCGCGCGGGGTCGATATCTTCTATGTCACCAACCGCCGCGATAGCGAGACCGAGGCAACGCTGCACAACCTACGCCAGGTCGGCTTCCCCGATACCGATAGTGAGCACTTTCTGCCGCGTACCGACGCCAGCGACAAGACGGCGAGACGTCAACGCGTGTCGCAGTCGCACTGGGTCGTGCTGTTGATGGGCGATAATCTGGGCGACTTCTCCGCCGGTTTCGATCGCGAGACTGCCGCCGCCCGCCGGGCCGCCGTCAATGCCCAGGCCAATGCCTTCGGTAGCCGCTATATCATGCTACCCAACCCGGTCTACGGCGCCTGGGAGGAAGCGATCTATGGCGGAGACCGGAGCCTGAGCGACGAGGAAAAATCTCGCGCTCGTCGCAACCACCTGGAAGTATGGGGTGGGCCAGCGTCGAAGTAAGCGCGGTTCATAGAAGCCAGTCTGTTCGGTTCATAGAAGACAGTAGGCGCGGTATGGAATCGGTCAATCGAGGGCGTCAGCGCCCTCTTCTGACCCAACCACCGGTGGTCTGAGCCACCCAGCCGTCGAGTTCTAGTTCGAGCAGTCCCAGCTGTAATTCGGCCACCGACTGACCGGTCAGATCGACCAGCAAATCCACCGGCGTCGGTGCGTCGCTGAGCGTTGCCAACAGTGGCGAATCCGGCGCGACAGGCGTTGGTATAGGTGTTGGGATAGACGTTGCGGAAGGTAGCGGATGGCTCGCCGCGTTCGGCCGCGGAAGACGTGCTTCGGTTCGCGACTCATTGGAGGCCGCCACGCCCCTGTCGGATACTGGCACCTGCCACGGCGACAGGTCATCGAAGATATCGTCGACATGGCGAACCAGCGCTGCCTCGCCCTGACGAATCAAGCGCAGGCAGCCTGCGGACTGCGGGTTGTGAATCGATCCCGGTATGGCAAAAACTTCTCGGTCCTGCTCCAGTGCCAGGCGTGCACTGACCAGAGAACCACTCTTCTCCGCCGCTTCCACCACCAGCACGCCGTGGGAGATTCCCGTGATCAGCCGGTTACGGCGCGGGAAGAATCTTGGGTGGGCTCGAGTCTCCGGCGGGTGCTCGGAGAGCAGCAGCCCTTGCCCGGCCAACAGCTCTCGATAAAGCGAGGCATGGCGTGGCGGATAGATGACATCCACCCCGCAACCGAGCACGCCGATAGTCGCGCCGTTGGCCTGTAACGCCGCTCGTTGCGCGGCGCCATCGATGCCCAGCGCCATGCCACTGACGATGCAAAACCCTTTTTCGACGAGATCCCTGGCGAATCGCACGGCGTTATCCTGCCCTTCCCGCGTGGGCCGTCGGGTACCGACGATCGCCATGGCAGGGCGTGATAGCACTGCGAGATCGCCCTTGGCCCACAATACCGTCGGCGGATCCGGCAATTGGCTGAGCAAGTCGGGCCACGCCGGATGCCCGGGGTAGAGAAGATGGTGAAGAGGGTCGGTACGTTCCCACTCGACCGCGGCATCGACCGAAGATGTGAGCGCGCTGCGCGCGGGGTGCTCCAGATATAGGCGCAGTGGCTGAGCGAGATTCGCGGGCAACGCCGCCAGCCAGCCCTGCGGCCAGTGCAGATCATCACCTTCACGCCACCGGCGCATCAACGGCGCCAGCTTGGCCGGTCCTAATCCGGGAAGTGCGTTGAGCGCCAGCCAGTCGCGAACCCCCAACGTCATGACCGATGCTCACGACTGTTGCTGGAGCCACGACCGGCGACTTTTCTCAGAGCCTTGGTCAAAATGCCCCTCCGCTGGCCACGGTCTCACGAAGATCACGCGGCACGACCAGTCGATCGCCCACCGCCAGCGCCTGGGAGGCGCGCATCACCAGCGCGTAACTGAGGTGATCGAAAACCCGAAACACCATCACGGCGCCAGCTTCGGTATCCGGTAGCGTGACCCATTCGTCACGAGCGTCATCGTGCACGCGCTCGCCCTGGCGCATCACCTGCAGCACATGGCCCGTCTCGAGCCCGTCTGCGCGGCCGCGATCGATCGCCACGACGTCATAGCGACCGATAAAGCGCACGCCGTTCGGCACAGAAAGAATCGTCGCCACCACCGGCGTGTCGGGCGCACGCGGCAAAAACTGGGTGGAAACCCCGCCTTCATCCAGCGCCAGCAGATAGTCGCCGTTGCGAATCTCCTGTACCGCATCCAGCACCTCGAGTTCGCCAACGCCCCCCACGTTGCGGATCACCTTCACGTGGCCGAGCCGCTGCAGCTCCAGACCGCGCGAGGTCATCTCCAGCGTTTCCTGACCGGGCGTGGTCTGATCCACAGGCTGTTGGGCGGCCTGACGCGGCGCGCCGGTCGGCAAGGGTGTACGGTAATCGGTCCCCGGACGGTAGACGCCAAGTATCGCGCCCGCGGCTGGCAGGGAGCCATGCGCATAGAGCGTATCGCCAGCACCGCTCAGCAGACGTTGGGATTGTCCGGCAACGACCGTCGGCGCCTCGTCGAGTATGCCGGGGTCGACGATCTGGTAGGCCTCGAGAAAGACCTTGATGCGATCCAGCGGCAGCCCGGGCACGGCGTCTCGCGTCGGCGCGCGACGCACGCCGGGGGAGAGCCGAACCGTCTGCCCCCGTCCGCGCTCCACGGAGAGACTCGGCACACCTCCGCTCGCCCCTAAATTGATCACATCGCCGGGATAAAGCGTCCGTGGCGAGGCCACCTGTGGATTGTGCTGCCACAGTTCCTGCCACTGCCAAGGCGCGTCGAGAAAGCGTGCGGCGATCCCCCACAGCGTATCGCCCTCACGAACCGTGTAACTGGCGGGCGCGTTTGCCTTGAGCGACAGCGAGTCAGCCCGAGCCGACAGCGTCCACATCGAGGTCAGCAGAACGACCAGCATGCCCAGGCCACCGACTCGCAGCAGCTGCCTTGCCGCGGCAAGGCAACGGGAGCGACGCGCTCGCCAACCATCCAAACTGATCATTGCGTTTGTCATCCCCAGGCTGAGTCCACCAACGTCTTCCCGTATAGATCGGCACTGGAGGACAGGACTTGAGCCCCGACTGGCGGCCCGGGCCTGAGGATCGAACTTGAAGCCGAATTCAAGGATAAGTCGCGTCGCGATGGGCCAAGCGGGATCGAGACCGGCGCGGCGGTTTCCCCGTCGGCGCTGGCGCTCTACAATAGGAGGATCATGTCAATCATGCCGATAGGCACGCAAACGAATATGGCCATCAAAACCATTCTTCAATATCCCGATCCGCGCCTTCGCACCCGAGCAGCGCCGGTCACTCAAGTCGATGACGACATCCGCACGCTGGTCGACGATATGGTGGAAACCATGTACGACGCCTCCGGCATCGGCCTGGCGGCGACGCAGATCGACGTTCATCAGCGCGTGATCGTCATGGATGTCAGCGATGACCGTAATGGCCCGCTGGTGTTGATCAACCCGACTTACGAGCCGCTGGACGACGAACGCGAGCCGCTGCAGGAAGGCTGTCTGTCGATCCCCGATTACTACGCGGAGGTGCCACGCGCACTGCGCGTTCATCTCAAGGCGACCGATCGCGACGGCAACGCCTACGAGCTGGACGCCGACGGCCTGCTGGCTCACTGCATCCAGCACGAGTGCGATCATCTCGAAGGTGTACTGTTCGTCGATTATCTGTCGCCACTCAAGCGCGACCGGATTCTCAAGAAAATGCAGAAGCGGCTGAAGCAGGACGCCTAGCCGCAATCAGGTCATGGCGCCCCCAAGGCCGGTCGTCCCCGTGACGCCGGCCTTTCATCATTCAGTTCGCAGGAACCATTTCCTTCGCATGAACCATTCATCCTCAGGCATCTTTCACCAGGAAATTATCGAATGAGTCACCGTGTTGAAGGACAACCGCTGCGTATCGTCTTCGCCGGCACCCCCGATTTTGCCGCCGAGAGCCTCAAGGCCCTGCTCGCCTCCCGTCATCAGATCGTCGGCGTCTACACGCAGCCGGATCGCCCTGCCGGTCGTGGCCGCAAGCTCACGCCCAGCCCGGTCAAGCGTCTCGCCCTCGAGCACGACCTGCCGGTGGAAACACCGCTCAGTCTCAAGAACGAAGAGGCCCAGCGCCGGCTGACCGAGTTCGACGCCGATGTGATGATCGTCGTCGCCTATGGACTGCTACTGCCGCAGGCGGTACTCGACATTCCGCGGCTCGGCTGTCTCAACGTGCATGCCTCGCTGCTGCCGCGCTGGCGCGGCGCGGCGCCGATCCAGCGCGCCATCGAAGCGGGCGACGTCGAGAGCGGTATCACCCTGATGCAGATGGACGCCGGTCTCGATACCGGCGACATGTTGTTGATCAAGCGCACCCCGATCGATGCCACCACGACCGGCGGCGATCTGCATGACCGTCTCGCCGAGCTGGGCGGACAGACGCTGATCGAAGGCCTCGAGGCGCTGGCCGGACAACGCCTGTCTCCCACGCCGCAGCCGGAAAGCGGCGTCACCTACGCCAGCAAGCTCTCCAAGCCGGAAGCGGAGCTCGATTTTCATCAAGCGGCGACGACGCTGTCTCGTCGAATCCGTGCTTTCAATCCTTGGCCGGTAGCCTGGACGCGACTCGATGGCGACACCCTGCGGTTGTGGTTCGCCACACCCGAGATCGATCCGATCGTCGAGCAAGATACGCTTCCAGGCACGCTGCTCGAGCCCACCGTGGACGCCCTGCGTATCGCCTGCGGCGAAGACGGCCGCGACGTCCTGCGCGTGACCCAGTTGCAGATGCCGGGCGGCAAGCCGCTGGCGGCACGCGATCTGCTCAATGCCAATCATCCTCGTCTCAGCCCCGGGCAATGTGTCGGCCGACGCTCCAGCCAAGGCCTGGGTCAACAACTCGATCAGTCACCCAAGGAAACCGCTCAATGAATTCCGGCGATACCCGCGCGTTTGCCGCGCAACTGCTGGTGCCGGTGCTGAACGGCAAGGGCTCGCTATCGAGCCTGGATGCCGACTTGGCGTCCAGTGTGATCAAGGAACGCGATCGTGGCTTCGTCAAGGCGCTCTGCTTCGGCGTCTGCCGTGCGCACCCGCGTCTCGACGCGCTCGCCGGCCAGCTGCTGCGCGAGCCGCTGAAAGCGCGCGATACCGATATTCAGGCGCTGCTGCTCATCGGCCTGTATCAGATTCTGCACATGCGCGTGCCGCCCCACGCCGCCGTCAGCGAAACCGCCGGTGCGGCTCGCGCCTTCGGCAAGGCGTGGGCAACGCGCGTGCTCAACGGCTGCCTGCGCCGCTTTCAGCGCGAATCGGTGGCGCTGCAGGCCAAGGTCGACCGGGACGCACCCGTTGCGCTGTGGCATCCGGATTGGCTACTGCTCGAATTCCGCGATGCCTGGCCGGACTCCTGGCGTGCGATCTGCGAGGCCAACAACGGAGCGGGACCGATGACCCTTCGTGTCAATCGCCGCCACGTCACCCGCGTTGACTATCTCCAGCGCCTCGAAAGCGCGGGCCTGGCCGCCACGCCGTGCGGCTTCGCCGAGGATGGCATTCAGCTGGAAAACCCTTGCGACGTGACCCAATTGCCCGGCTTCGCCGAAGGCGATATCAGCGTTCAGGACGAATCCGCCCAGTTGTGCGCCGACCTGCTGGCGCCGGCGCTCGCAGACAGCAACGATAAGCGCGCTCTCGACGCCTGTAGCGCTCCGGGCGGCAAGACGGCCCATCTGCTCGAGCGTTTCGACGTGCGGCTTACCGCGCTGGACGTCGACCCGACGCGCTTGAAGCGTGTCTCTTCCACACTCCAGCGACTGGGACTGGAAGCCACGCTCCACGCGGCCGATGCCAGCGATTCGAACGCCGACGACGGCTGGTGGGACGGCCAGCCGTTCGATGCCATCCTGCTCGACGCGCCCTGCTCCGGTACGGGTGTCATCCGTCGTCATCCCGACATCAAACTCGCCCGGCGTCATAGCGACGTGGCCGAACTCGCCACACGACAGTCACGCCTGCTCGATACGCTATGGACCAAACTCGCGCCGGGTGGCACGTTGCTCTACGCCACCTGCTCGGTGCTGCCGGTGGAGAACGCAATCCAGATCGAGGCGTTCCTGGCCCGCACGCCGAATGCCATCGCCGATACTCCCAGTAATCTCGCCTGGGGCCAACCGGCCGGCCATGGGCAACAGCTGCTGCCGACGCCGGCCGGCCCTGACGGGTTTTTCTACGCCCGCCTGCGCAAGAGCGCCTGATGTCATTCTGACGACACCCCACATCGGGGCAGCATGATGCCCTGATGTGCGATCCAGACGCCTCGACGCATGGTCGCTTGCGACATTCTCGCCCGCCTTCGATACTGAAAGAGAATTCGCCACGCAGGAAGCGCCTACCGTGCCTGACACCGAGGTTCTGGATAATCCACCACGCCCCGAGACACAGCCCGCCGGACTGGCACTCGGCGGCAACGCTCCGCATAGCGCCCTGATCATCGTCGACGTCCAGCCGGACTTCATGCCGGGTGGCGCGTTGGCCTGTGCCGAGGGTGACGAGATTCTGCTGGGGCTCGAGTGGCTGCTGGCCCAGCACGCTTTCGAGCACGTCGTCGCGACCCAGGATTGGCATCCGGAAGGTCACATCTCTTTTGCATCCAAGCATCCGCCGCATCAGCCGTTCGAGGCGATCGAGCTCTACGGCCATTCCCAGACGCTTTGGCCCGATCACTGCATTCAGCGCACCGAGGGCGCGGCGCTGCATCCCGCCATCGACTGGTCGTTCTGCGATGCGATCATCCGCAAGGGCACCGACCCCGGCATCGATTCCTACAGCGCTTTTCGCAACAATCACGGACCCGACGGCCATCGCCCCGCCACCGGATTGGCGGGCTGGCTGCGCGACCGCCGCGTCACCGATGTCTATGTCTGCGGCCTGGCGCGGGACGTCTGCGTGCTGTGGACCGCCGAGGATGCCGTGGCAGCCGGATTCAATACGCACTTTCTCTGGTCGTTGACACGTCCGGTCACTTTCGAGACCGATGAGATCACGCGTCAGCGGCTGGAAGAGCTGGGTATCGTCATCGTCGATACCTGAGCTTCAGCGTCTCGCGGGAGGCAGGCGCCCTTTTACCACCACTTTCACCCACGCAAGGAGCATCACCATGAGCGATCACGTCTACAAGCAGATCGAACTGACCGGTTCTTCCCCCACCAGCATCGAGGATGCCGTCCAGAACGCGCTGCAGAAGGCCAGCAAGACGCTGCACGGCATGCGCTGGTTCGAAGTGACCGAGACTCGCGGCCATCTCGAGGACGACAAGCTTGCCCACTGGCAGGTGACCATCAAGGTCGGCGTCACGATCGACTGAGCAAAGAGTCTCGAAGATCGATTCAGGACCGCTGCCGAGATGTCGGTTGCGGTCCTGTCATTCAGCCAGCCGGCTCGTTATGCTACGCGCTGATTTCGACGCCGGGCGGCACGATCCTCCCGCGCCGGGTAAATTGGCAGGCGGCTCGCCGTGCTTCCGTGAAGGTTTGGCATGAAAATTATCATTCTGGGTGCCGGTCAGGTCGGCGGTACGTTGGCCGAACATCTGGCCAATGAAGAGAACGACATCACCGTCGTCGATATCAACGAGGAACGGCTGCGGGAACTGCAGAACCGGCTCGATATCCGCACGGTGATCGGCACGGCGTCCTACCCCAACATTCTGCGTCAGGCCGGCGGCGAAGACGCCGACATGCTGATTGCGGTGACCAGCTCCGACGAGATCAACATGATCGCCTGCCAGGTCGCGCATACGCTGTTCCGTACGCCGACCAAGATCGGGCGCGTGCGCTCGACCGCCTACCTGACGCGCAAGAGCCTTTTTTCCAACGACGCCATTCCGGTGGACGTGCTGATCAGCCCCGAACAGGTGGTGACCGACCACATTCGCCGGCTGATCGAGTATCCCGGTGCGCTGCAGGTGCTCGATTTCGCGGGTGGCCTGGTTCAGCTGGTGGCGGTCAAGGCCTATTACGGCGGCCCGCTGGTGGGCCAGGAACTGGGTTTTCTGCGCCGCCACATGCCCAACATCGATACCCGCGTGGCGGCGATCTACCGCCGCGACAGGCCGATCATCCCCACCGGCGACACGGTGATCGAGGCCGACGACGAGGTGTTCTTCATCGCCGCGCGTCGCGATATCCGTACCGTGATGGGCGAGCTGCGCAAGGTCGACCGCGATTTCCGCCGCGTGCTGATCGCCGGCGGCGGCAACATCGGCGAACGCCTGGCGGAAACGCTCGAGCACAAGCACCAGGTCAAGATCATCGAGCATGACCTGAGCCGCTGCGGCGTGCTGTCCGAGCGTCTCGATCGCACCGTGGTGCTGCACGGCAGCGCCACCAGCAAGCGGCTGATGCTCGAGGAGAACATCGAGGACTGCGATATCTACTGCGCGCTGACCAACGACGACGAGGTCAACATCATGTCCTCGATGCTGGCCAAACGTCTCGGCGCCAAGAAAGTACTGACCCTGATCAACAACGCCGCCTATGTGGATCTGGTGCAGGGCGGCGAGATCGACATCGCGATCTCGCCACAGCAGACCACCATCGGCAGCCTGCTGACCCATGTACGCCGCGGCGATATCGTCAACGTGCACTCGTTGCGGCGTGGTGCTGCCGAGGCGATCGAGGCGATCGCCCACGGCGACAAGCGCTCCTCTCGCGTGGTCGGGCGCACGATCGGTGAAGTCGACCTGCCCAGCGGCACCAGCATCGGTGCCATCGTACGAGGCAAGGAAGTGCTGATCGCCCACGACGACGTCATGATCGAAAGCGGCGACCACCTGATCCTGTTCGTGATCGACAAGCGTCGGATTCGCGACGTCGAACGACTGTTCCAGGTCGGGTTGACCTTCTTCTGATGTTCGAAATCACCTTCACCCCTCCGCTCGCCCGTTCGTCCCACCCGACGCGGAGCGCCGTCCGTTGAGTTTTCTGGTGATTCTGCGGATCGTCGGGCTGTTGCTGATGGTATTCAGCCTGACCATGGTCCCGCCCATGGTCATCGCCCGGATCTTCCACGACGGCAACTGGTATGCCTTCGGCACCGGCATGGTGATCTCGATCGTCACCGGCGCCCTGCTCTACTGGCCCAATCGCCGCGCCAAACGCGAGCTGCGCACCCGCGACGGCTTCATCATCACCGTGCTGTTCTGGAGCGTGCTCGGGCTGTTCGGAACCATCCCGTTCATGGTGTCGGAAGCGCCTTCGATGTCGTTCACCGATGCGGTGTTCGAATCGTTCTCGGGCCTCACCACCACCGGCGCCACGGTGCTCAGCGGCATCGACCACCTGCCAGCCTCGATCCGCTTCTATCGCCAGCAGCTTCAATGGCTGGGCGGCATGGGGATCGTGGTGCTCGCGGTGGCGATTCTGCCAACGCTGGGCATCGGCGGCATGCAGCTCTACCGGACGGAGATTCCCGGCCCCCTGAAAGATTCCAAGCTGACGCCACGAATTACCGAGACGGCCAAGGCGCTATGGTATATCTACGTGATCCTGACCGTGGTCTGCGCGCTGGCCTACTGGGGCGCGGGGATGACCTGGTTCGACGCCATCGGTCACAGTTTCGCCACTGTGGCCGTCGGCGGTTTCTCAACTTATGACGCCAGCATCGCGCATTTCGACAGCGCCACGATCGAGATGATCTGCGTGTTTTTCATGATCGTCTCGTCGGTGAGTTTCGGACTTCACTTCGCGGTGTGGCGCGAGCGGCGCCTGTTGCAGTACATCCGCGATCCCGAGTTCCGCTTCTTCGTGACCTTTCTGGGCTTGCTGGTCGCGATCACCATCGTCACGCTGTTCGCGACCGGCACCTATCACGATGCTACCGGTATTCGTCATGGCCTGTTCGAAGCGGTGTCGGTGGCGACCACCTCCGGTTTCAGCGTGGCGGATTTCACGCTGTGGCCCGGCGTATTACCGATCATGCTGTTCATGGCGGCCTTCGTCGGTGCCTGCTCCGGTTCGGCGGGTGGCGGCATGAAGGTGATCCGTATTCTGCTGATCCTGAAACAGGGCATCCGCGAGATCCATCGCCTGATCCATCCCAATGCCGTGTTTGCCGTCAAAGTCGGCAAGATGCGCATCTCGGAGGGCGTTGCCGAGGCCGTGTGGGGATTCTTCTCCGTCTACATGATGCTGTTCGTGGTCATGCTGCTGGCCCTGCTCGCCACAGGCCTGGATCAGGTGACGGCATGGTCGGCGATCGGCTCGGCACTCAATAATCTCGGCCCAGGGCTAGGGGCCGTCACCACCGATTACGGCGACATCCCGAGTGTCGCCAAGTGGATTCTGGTGCTGGCGATGATGCTGGGGCGCCTGGAGATCTTTACCATTCTGGTGCTGTTCACGCCCGCATTCTGGCGCCGTTGATCGGCGACAACACCAGTCAAAATCTCCCACATCCCGACGCAACGCAGTCTTTTTTCTGCCGCTACCCGTTCGATACCGATGAATAGCACTAAAGACTAAGGTCAGAATAGATTTTCCGCCGGGTATGACGAGGACCGCGGTGATAGAATGCGCCGCTTCGCGATTCACCTCGCCACTGTCATTTCGATACCCCCAAGAGAGCATCATGCCCGCCAGTTCCGAATCCCGTACCGCCTCCTCGGCCCGGCCCCGTATCGGTCTCATTCCTCAGATCGTGATCGGCATCGCGGCGGGCCTGATCCTCGCCTCTTTAGCTCCATCGCTAGCGTCATCGGTTGCCATCCTGGGTGATGTCTTCATCGGCGCGCTCAAGGCGGTAGCGCCAATTCTGGTCTTCGTACTGGTGATGGCGGCCATCGCCAGCCATCAGCGTGGTCAGCCGACGCAAGTGCGTGGCGTGCTGATGCTCTACCTGATCGGTACGCTGGTTGCCGCGTTGATCGCGGTGGCGGCGAGCTTCATGTTTCCGACATCGCTGGTGATCGATGCACCCAGAGCTGAAGGCACGCCGCCGGCTGGCATCGCCGAGATCCTGCGCAACCTGGTCATGAGCGCGGTGGATAATCCGATTCACGCGCTGACCGAGGCAAACTTCATCGGCATTCTGGCGTGGGCCGTCGGGCTCGGATTGCTGCTGCGGCGTGCCAGCGACACCACGCGCCGGACGCTGGCCGATCTCTCGGATGCGGTATCCGGCCTGGTACGCTGGATCATCCGTCTGGCTCCGCTGGGTATCTTCGGTCTGGTCGCGACGACGTTCGCCTCGACAGGCATGAGCGCATTGATCGATTACGGTCAGCTGTTGATAGTGCTGATCGGCTGCATGGTATTCGTGGCCCTGGTGACCAATCCGCTGATCGTCTTCCTCTATACCCGCCGCAATCCTTACCCGCTGGTGTTCACCTGTCTGCGCGGCAGCGCCATTACCGCATTTTTCACCCGCAGCAGCGCGGCCAACATTCCGGTCAACATGGAGCTGTGCAAACGGCTCGACCTGCATGCCGATACCTATTCCGTCTCGATTCCGCTGGGCGCCACGATCAACATGTCCGGCGCAGCGGTCACCATCACGGTGATGACGCTGGCCGCCGCCAATACCTTGGGGATCGATGTGGATTTCGGCACGGCCGTTCTGCTGTGTATCGTCTCGGCGCTGGCGGCGTGCGGCGTCTCCGGGGTGGCCGGCGGCTCCCTGTTGCTGATCCCGATGGCTGCCAGCCTGTTCGGGATCTCGGCGGACGTTGCCATGCAGGTAGTGGCGATCGGCTTCGTCATCAGCGTGATTCAGGACTCCACCGAGACCGCCCTCAACTCCTCTACCGATGTCCTGTTTACCGCCGCCGCCTGCCGTTCGCCCCGCGCTCAGGCACGCCTCGCCGAGAGTGATTGATCGGTAATCGGCATCGGTGCAACATCAAAGAGCGGTTTTCCGTGTCAACGGCGGGTTTTCCGTAACAACGGCGTGTTTTCCGTGCCAACGGCTTGGAATTAGCGGCGTGACGTGCAATATGGGGCGCTATCCTTCAGCCTTATCCTCTTTCAGCTTGGAACGCCCCATTGATGTCTGACACCGCTGCCGGACCTCGCGAGACCGTCGATCTCGCCGCCCATCACCTGACACTTCTGGGCACCGCCCACGTGTCTCAGGCCAGTGCCGACGAGGTTCGCGAGCTCATTCGCTCCGGCGAATTCGACGCCGTCGCGATCGAACTCTGCACCTCACGCCACCAGAGCCTGGTCCAGCCCGACGCCATGGCCAAGCTCGATCTGTTCCAGGTACTCAAGCAGGGCAAGGCGGGCATGGTTGCCGCCAGCCTCGCGCTAGGCGCCTTCCAGCAGCGCGTGGCCGAGCAGTCGGGAATCGAACCCGGTGCGGAGATGCGAGCCGCGGTAAAGGAGACTCAGCGTGCCGGTCTGCCGCTTTATTTGATCGACCGTGAGATCGGTGTGACGCTCAAGCGCATCTATCAGAATGTGCCCTGGTACAAGCGCTTCAGCCTGATCTCCGGACTGCTGGGTAGCGTGCTGTCGCGCCAGAAAGTCTCCAGCGAAGAGATCGAGAAGCTCAAGCAGGGAGATGTCCTCGAGTCCACCTTCGCCGAATTCGCCGAGCAGTCCCAGACACTCTATGAGCCACTGATCACCGAGCGCGATCGCTATATGGCGCTCAAGCTGATCGAGGAACTGCCGGACGGCAGCGCCAAGCGTGTGCTGGTCGTCATCGGCGCCGGACACCTCAAGGGCATGAAAGATCATCTGGAGACGTTGAATCACCAGCCGCCGGCACTCGATGCCGTCATCCAGGAGCGCGCCAATCTGGAGGCAGCCGCCCCTCGATCGCGTTGGTGGAAAGCGATACCTTGGGTGATCGTCGTCCTGATACTGACTGGCTTTGCCATTGGATTCAGCCGCGATACCGCCTTCGGCTGGTCGCTGGTCGGCGAGTGGGTGCTGATCAATGGCAGCTTTTCCGCACTGGGCGCGCTGATCGCGCTGGGGCATCCATTGACGATCGTCGCGGCGTTCGTCGGCGCTCCGCTAACCTCGCTCAACCCAACCATCGGCGTCGGCTTCGTGACCGCCGGAGTCGAGCTCTATCTGCGCCGCCCCACCGTCGGCGACTTTTCCCGGCTTCGCAGCGACGTGAGCCATTGGCGCGGCTGGTGGCGCAATCGTGTCGCCCGCACCCTGCTGGTTTTTCTGCTATCGAGCGTGGGCTCCGCCATCGCGACCTGGGTCGCCGGTCTGCGCATCGCCGGGCAGCTGTTCGGTTAATTCTGAAGCGCCTAGTCATTACGTAGCGCTTGAATCCCGCCCCAGTGTCACCATATAGCGCCTGAGACTGGCAACCATGCCGGTTTCAGGCGCATCGATACTTTTTTCACGCGTCGTCGTATTGAACGCTTGAAAACGGCTTCGACGTCCCTATTTAACATAATGTCGAGACAGGAATACACAGACGGCACCTTGGTGCGTCAATCCCCTCGACCGCAGATGCCGCCAAGCGGGTCTGCGACCCGGCACTTCAAAATGGGTCCGGGTGCCACCAAACTTCGCTGCAATCAGGAGGTTCATCATGAACACATTGTCACTCTCCCCGCTGTTCCGTCGCTCCGTGGGCTTCGATCGTCTCAACGATCTGTTCGAGTCCGCGATGCAGAACGACGTACCCAGCTACCCGCCGTACAACGTCGAAAAGTATGGTGAGAACGACTATCGCATCGCCGTAGCCACGGCAGGCTTCGCCGAGCAGGAACTCGATGTCAATGTCGAGAAGCGCGTGCTGACCATCACTGCCGGCAAAGGCGAGCGCCAGGAAGACGGCAAAGTGCAATACCTGCATCAGGGTATCGCCCAGCGCGCCTTCAAGCTGTCGTTCCGGCTCGATGAGAATATCGAGGTTCAGGGTGCTCGACTGGAAAACGGCTTGCTGATCGTCGACCTGCTCCGTGTCGTACCGGAAGAGCAGCGTCCGCGTCAGATTCCGATCAACGGTAGCCAGCACCGTTTGACCGAGACCCAATCGACGAATGAAACGGTTACCGTCTAAGACGGCAACGGCCTGGACGAAAAGCCTTCTCTTCAAAGACGGGTAAACAGCAACACCCCCGACGGAGTCATCCGTCGGGGGTGTCGTCTTTTGCAGGATTGAAAGCCAGGCTTGGAGAAACTCAGTGCGGCGACCGAACCGCCCGCGAATCATCCAGTATGCCCTGCGCTCTTGCCATCGCGTAGGCTGCCTTCGGTCCATGCCACAACGTGGGTATCAGTACCAGCGCCACCGGGACGGCGGGGATCACCAAGAACTGCTGCAACACGCTGACCTGCCCTTCGCCCATGGCCAGCAGAATCGCCGCCATCAACGCGAAGACGATGCCCCAGAACGCACGCAGGGCCGTGCTCGGGTTGTCGTCGCCGGCGCATACCACGGCAACGGCATAGCTCATCGAATCGCCGGTGGTGGCGACGAACACGGTTGTCAGCACTAGCACGGCCAGCGCCATCCAGGTACCGCCGGGCAGTGCCTGCGCTACCGTCAGCGTCGCGATATCGAACTGGAAGTTCTTCAGTGGCTCGGCGAGATCGATCACGCCATGCAACTGATAGAAGATGCCCGACCCACCCAGTAGCGTGAACCAGACCGTGGTGACGATAGGTGCCAACACGGCCGTCGCGATGATCATTTCGCGCACGGTACGCCCTCGCGAGATCCGCGTGACGAAGATCGCCATGGGTGGTGCGAAGCCGACGAACCAGGCGAAGAAGAACACCGTCCACCACTTCAGCCAGCCGGGGGACGCCGTGACCGTGGTCAGCGTCGACATCTCGAAGAAATGCCCCAGATAGGTTCCGAAGCCCTGGAACCAGCTATCGAGCAGGAACTGCGTCGGCCCGAAGAGGAAGATGACAGCGCCAATCACTAGCGCCAGGATTACGTTCATCCGGCTCAGGAACTGAATACCGCGATCGATACCGGTGACCGCCGACGTCACGTAGATCAGGCCCAGCACTGCCAGAATGCCCAATTCGACTTCGTAGCCGCTCGGAAAGCCGAACAGGTCGTGCAGGCCGAAGCTGACCTGGGTCGCCAGGAAGCCCAGCGGCCCCACCGTGCCGGCAGTCACCGCGATCGCGCAGAGCGCATCGACCACGCCGCCGAGAAAACCCCGCACCAGACGGTCGCCGAGGACCGGTGCCAGCAGTGTTCTCGGCTGAAGCGGCATACCACGCTGATAATGCTGGTGCGACAGGATCGCTACCGGCAAGGTGCCGAGGATCGCCCAACCGGTGAAACCCCAGTGAAAGAAGGCCTGGGCCAACGCATTCGGAACGGCTTCGGCACTACCGGGCTGGGAGTCGAACGCCGGCGGCGTGACCACGAAATGATAGATCGGCTCGCCGGCGGCGAAGAATACGCCGCCACCCGCCAGCAACGTACACAGGATGATCGACACCCAGCGGAAGGTGCTCATGTCGGGCTGCGCCTGCTTACCGATACGTGCAAGTCCGGCCGGAGAGAGCGCCACGCCGATGGCGATGACAAAGGTCAGCAGCATCAACAGCTGAAACAAGCTACCGAAGGTCTTGGCAGACCAGGTAAAGCCAATATTGATTACTTGCGCGACGGTATCGGGCGCGATTGCCGATGCCGCCAGGAAGATCAGGATGAAACCGATGGTCAGCACAAGCACGACGGGATCGCCAAAACGGCCACCCTGCGCCGATGGCACGTTAGTGTCGGAGGTCATATCAAAGGGAGGGTTCTTTAGGCATGAAGCGCGCCACACTACCGACCTTGGTCTAATATCGCAAATTAAAGGTGGTTAATTCATGCTCGCGTCTACACCAAAATGCCAATGGCTGTTCCCTTTGAATCGGTTCTAATCTCATAGTGAACTTCGCCGATGGAGGTACGGTTTAATGAAAAGCACACCGTTCATCACCGACAGCCTGCTGCTTCGCTGTCGCAGAGAACAAGCCAACCAGTTTCAGCGTGCGCGACAGAGCTACGATCCGACCTCGCTGGATGATCGCAAGGAACTTTCGCTACTGGTCGAAGAGGCCATTCGAGAAGGGGAAAACTACACCTCGATCGCTCGAGGCCATCAGAACATCGGCCTGACAGAATCGGATCTGCAGAACCTGATCGGTCCCGAGAATGCCATCCGCGAACGTATCGATCGATTTCACCAGATTTGAAATGCCTCTTATCAGCCGTCGCAGTGACGCCGATACCGCTCGGATTCGGCGTCCAGCGTTACACGCTCGTTGACCTTGCTATAGTAAAAAGGCAAGGAGCGCTGGCGTTGATCGGCGGTCTGATACAGACCACATACGCCATACCCTTTCTGGACCTCTTTCATGGCCCGCAACTCGATTTCACCGTCAACACCTATTCGCTGTGAAATCAACGCCTTGATGTCATCATCGATGCCGCTATCCGAGATGGCCTGCCCGCCGAAGATGATGGCGAAAGCCACCAGGATAGCGATGACGGGGATATAGAGGTTATGCATGAGAAGTGGCTATCTAGCTGATGAAAGAGTCGCGATGATAACGAATTGCGCATTATTTCGCACAAGTGAGGATGACTGCACTTCCCGGTAATACCGCGATGCATTGCTTAATCCATCGATTATGTAATAATATAACATCATTCATACCAATGGAGGTTCTCATGAAAGAAGGTATCCACCCCGAGTACCGTCAGGTCATCTTCCACGACACCAGCGTCAATCAGTATTTCAAGATTGGCTCGACCATGACATCGGCTGAAACCATCGAGTGGGAAGACGGTAACACCTATCCCCTCGTCCAGCTCGATATCTCCTCGGCATCGCATCCGTTCTATACCGGCAAGCAGCGCGAGGTCGGCACCGAAGGCCGCGCCGCCCAGTTCAAGCGTCGTTTCGGCAGTATTGCTTCGCGTCGTAGCTGATCAACCTTACCAGCACGCCAGCTCATCATTTGGCCGGCGTGCTGATTGTGAAAAACAGCCAACTCCCCCGGGCCCGGTCATCAGCTCGTCTTCATCAGCACGAGCCAATCCCCGCCCGCACGTCGATACGAGCTATCTGCTCTAGCGGCTTGCGTTATCTGCATAGCGAATCGGAACATCGACCGTCGCCTCCGCCATGCGGAAATTGACTGCTAGCAGCGGATCCGAGTCGCCTTGCAACGTCTGACAATGCGTCACGCACCCACATTCGCCACAGCGTATGAACGCGATTTCTCGGTCTCCTCGCTGATAAGAAACACTGCCAGCATCCATGACTATCTCTACCTCAGCAGGGTGGAAATAACCCCAAAGCGCCATGTAGCGTCGACAGATACCACAATTGCAACTCGTCACCTGTGTCGGCTCGGACACGGAGAGCCTGATATTGCCGCAGTCGCACCGTAGTTCCATCGTACCGCTCCTAATTTGTCATTGAATCAGATCAACGCGTGTTCTCAGAGCGACTCAGGCGTTTCTGCATCCATAATGTACTGATGTACTGTCCATTCTTGATCGCGTATTCGCCAAAGACGCCAACGCGTTGGAAATTAAAATTTTCATGCAGGGCAGTGGAGCCCGCATTTGGCAAAGCAATACCTGCCACAGCGAGATGAAGCTCCTGCTCCGCCAACAGGTCAAATAGCCGAGCGTATAGCTGGCTACCGACGCCCCGTCTTGCCCAATCAGGGGCAAGATAAATGGTCGTCTCGACCGTCTGGCAAAATGCAGGCCCTGTCCTGTAGGGTTGCGAACCAGTGAAGCCTTTTACTTCTCCATCTTCTACCGCTACCAGCAATTGATACCGCGAACCTGCCGCAAACTGCGAGAACCACTGCAGCCGATCTTCCAGAGAGAATGGCGACGTCTCAAAGCGTGCGTTGGTATGAAGAATGTAGTAGTTAAAGATTTTTGTAATAGCAGGAAGGTGATGGCGCTCAGCGTCGATGATCAGCATGATGAGCAATGTCCGGGAAGAATGACATCTATGTCGATGGACGCGAATCAACACGTCGACATAAATTTTAGGCACACAAAAACACCAAGGCTCGCATTAGCGAGCCTTGGTGCTGGAATCTCTATCGCCCTAGGGCGAAGATCTACCGAAAGTCTTAGAGCGGCTTGATGTTAGCAGCCTGAAGACCTTTTTTACCCTGGGTCACGTCAAAAGAGACTTCTTGACCGTCCTGCAGGGACTTGAAACCATCAGCTTGGATCTCGGAGAAGTGTGCGAACAGGTCGTCGCCACCGTCTGCCGGAGAAATAAAGCCAAAGCCTTTAGTATCGTTAAACCACTTAACTGTGCCAGTTGCCATGTTTCGAATTCCTTAATGCTCTAAAAATTGCGATTGCCGGGTGCTACCCGAGTTGGTGGGTAAAACAAGGGGATATAACCAGGCTACCGAATGATTCGAGTGCATCTGACAATATTCGACTTGCTAACCAACTGAAGCCAGTTTGCGCCATTTACAGACGCGAGTCAACAGGTATGTTCATCGAAAAGCTAAAATAGAGTCATTTATGGGGTCATCTCGGGCTACGAAGTCCGATCTCAGAGCTCTGAGGTGCGCGCATAACCTCTGATCGGCTCCTCGATTATCAGCCCCTACCGCACGGAGTTATCGGTCTTAAGCCAAAGCAGTCTTGCTGACCAGTACCACGCCGAAGACGATCAGCATCAGCAGCACCCCTTTGCGGAAGGTGTCGGCATCCATTCGCTGGCGCACGATGCCGCCGATCTTGGTGCCGACGTAGACGGGTATCAGCCCCAGCAGCGAGATCCAGATTGATTCGACTGTCATGAGCCCCAGCTTCGCCAGGCCCACGGCCATGATCAGGCTCGAGAGGCTGAAGGAGATATTGATCGCCTGGATGAACCGCTTGGGATCAAGCCGGAGGGCGAGCAGGAACGGCAATACCGGCATGACTTGCGATCCGGTCATGCCATTCACCAGACCAGTGAGAAAGCCGGACACCGGCGCGAGCTTGCGGCCCAGGCTCTCCGACATCGGCTGGCCAGGGCGAAACAGCGTGAAAGCGCCGTAGCCGATCAGCACCACGCCCAGTATCGCGCCGGCGACAAGGCTATCGATCAGATCCAGCACGGCAAGGCCGATCAGCAGGCCGGGGATGGTGGCAAGAAACATCGGCCAGAAGCGCCGCATCGTTTCGCCGAAATGCCCTGCCTGCCTCATCACGATGGCGTTGCTCACCAGCGAGGGAATGATCACCAGCGGCATTGCGAACTTCAGTCCCAGCCCAAGCGCGAGGATGGGTAGCGCGGATGTCGAGAACCCGAGGCCGGTCGCCCCTTTGACAAAGGCAGCCACCAGATAGGCACAGGCGATGATCAGAATCGTCTCGAAATTCACGGTGCATCCATGCTTGAGGCGGACTTACACGGGGAGTAGAGAGTGTGCGTCGCTCACACCGGGCTGGCAAGGTGACGAATGGCTATCCAGTCGGCTCATGTCGAGTTCGGGTTCCTCATCGAAAGCATCGACGTGTAGGCTGGTATCCTCGTCAGCCATACCAGCACAAAGGAAGCCCCCGTGGAATTGAAAGAGATCGTACGAGATCAGATGACCGAAGCCGCCGACGTGCTTTCCCGTTTCAGTCAAGATGAAGCCCAGCTGAAAGCGGTCGCGCAAGCGGCGGAGCTGTTGGCCGCACGCTTCAAAGCCGGTGGGAAGGTTCTCGCTTGCGGCAATGGCGGTTCACACTGCGATGCCATGCATTTCGCCGAAGAACTCACCGGGCGCTTTCGGGAGAACCGCCGGGGCTTGCCGGCTATCGCGATTTCCGACCCCAGCCACCTCTCCTGTGTCGCCAATGACTTCGGCTACGAGCATGTGTTCTCGCGCTATGTCGAAGCCGTCGGCCGGCAGGGAGACGTGCTGTTCGGTCTTTCGACCTCGGGTAACTCCGAAACCATCATCAAGGCCGTCGAAGCAGCCAGAGCCCAGAACATGAACGTCATACTGCTGACCGGCAAGGATGGCGGCAAATTGGCGGGTCTCGCCGATGTGGAAATCCGGGTTCCGCACTTTGGCTATGCCGACCGTATCCAGGAGATCCATATCAAGGTGATCCACTCGATCATTTTGATGGTCGAGAAACTGGTGGTGTGAGCTTTGAAAATCTGTGGGAAATTCAGGCGTGATCCTGATGCGTCGAACGGCAGGCAAGATCAGTGATGATGCGCAGCTTAATGAGGCGGGATGATTCGAGGTCAATCGAAATGGCGCCCGAGGCAGGACTCGAACCTGCAACCCACGGCTTCGAAGGCCGTTGCTCTATCCAATTGAGCCACTCGGGCGCACGGCGCAGACGATAACATTGCTTGGGCCTCCGATGCGAGCGCGACGGAGGCCCGGATCGGC